>Ga0210003_1000363_pt1 | contig 40680 bp, 29 predicted proteins | sample LantaG_FD_182804 | JGI IMG/M metagenome (GOLD analysis project Ga0210003, IMG submission 182804) | Deep subsurface microbial communities from Baltic Sea to uncover new lineages of life (NeLLi) - Landsort_02402 metaG (SPAdes) (version 2) | ecosystem: Environmental > Aquatic > Marine > Oceanic >...
CAGCGAACCGCCACAATTTCCATCGGAACCATCGCACAGGCCCAGGAAATGTCCTTCGACGACCTCCTAAACACCCTTACTTCCGATACCACAATACCTTACGACAGCCTCGAAAAACACGAAACCGCCGTCCGGGTCAGGAAGGTTATAGCGAATATGCCGGAAAATCTTCGCGAAATTTTAATTTTAGCCTACTTTAACAGATTTTCTTATAAACAAATGGCCCAGATTCTAAGTATACCAATAGGTACTATCAAAAGCAGACTGCATACCGCCGTCGCACGTTTCGCCAGGGACTATAAAGCAGTCGCAGGGAGCAAACAGGCTAAATGAGTACGCTAAACAGCCAGCAGAAGCAGCTTATTTTTGACTACTGTGTGGGACTGACATCTGAAGAGGCCACAACCCAGGCCGAAAAACTCGTCTCTTCCGACAAAGAAGCGGCCGAGATTCATTCCAAAATCAAGGCCGCTCTTTTACCACTTGCCGCCGTCCGGCAGGAGTCTTGCCCCGATGATTTGGCCGAGAGGACAATAGAAAGCATTAGTGCCCTTGCCCTGGGAAGGGCCCAGCTAAAGCGCCTCCTCGCCGCAGAGCAGGCCAGAACCGCACCGCCCAACCGGCATTTCCTGCCAAACTTCGGAAGAGTCCTCGCCGCCGCCGCTGTAATCCTCGTTGCCGTCGGCATCTGGTTCGTCCCGCTTGACTCGATGCGCCAGGAATACTTCCAGCAGCAGTGTCAGATGCAGTTGGGCAGCTTCTTCAAGGGCCTTAGCAACTATATCGCCGACCACGACGGAAAAATGCCCGCCGTTGCCGTCGCAGAAGACGCACCCTGGTGGAAAGTCGGATATCAAGGCGCCGAAAACCATTCCAATACCCGCCATCTCTGGCTCCTCGTAAAAGGCGGGTATGTGGAACCCGGCGACTTTATCTGTCCCGGCTCCGCACGGGCCAGACGCACAAAGACTACCGCACTACGCGATACGCGAAGACTAAAACAATACAACGACTTTCCAACACGAGACCGCATCGGATACAGCTTCCGCATAATATGCACCAAGTTCAAAGGCGGTTATCTCCACGGCAACCAGGTCATCATCGCCGATTTGAATCCCCTCTTTGAAAACATCCCCGACGACTACTCCGGCGTGCTCAAGCTCAGGTTAAGCCCCAGGGATATGGCCGTCAACAGCCACAATCATCAGGGCCGCGGACAAAACGTCTTGCGATGCAACGGTGGTATCAGTTTTATCAAGGCACGTCACGCCGATATTTCCAACGATGATATTTTCACTCTCGAGCAGATGAGCGCAGGCTCCCAGGTCAGCGGCTGCGAACGCCCCTCCTGCGAAACCGACGCCTTCCTCGCCCCCTGATTAAAACCCTTCACCCCTTGAACCCTTGAACTCTTTAACCTTTGAACCCTTCACGCCTTGTGTGCCTTCCCGCAGCTCAAAACTAAAAACCAAAAACTCAAAACTCTTCTCCCCCCCGCCCTTATTCATAGGGGGGTTCAGCCTTTATCCCCCTTCTCCCAATTGATTCCGGCCCGCCCACTCACAATTCACTTCCCACGACAAGCGACTTGACAAGCCCCCAACTCTCGCGCATAATCCGGTCCAAAGTGCTTGAAAGGTCGGTAGCGCAATCGGGAGTTCTTATGGCAACGCTCAATTTCAAAGGAAAACCATTTGTTCAGAACTACCACCTTCAGGTCAAATACCACCAGCTCATACCACGCAGGAAAAAATCGCTCACCAAAAAGGTCTCCCTCCACGACAACCTCATAATCCACGGCGACAACCTAAAGGCCCTAAAAGCCCTGCTCCCCACATACGCAGGAAAAATCAAATGCATATACATCGACCCGCCTTACAACACCGGAAACGAAAAATGGGTCTATAACGACAACGTCAACTCACCTATGATGCAGGACTGGCTCGGAAAAGTAGTCGACATTGAGGATCTGACGCGACACGACAAATGGCTCTGCATGATGATGCCAAGACTAAAACTACTCAGGGAGCTACTTTCCGAAGATGGCGTCATCTTCGTCTCCATAGATGAGAATGAAGTCCAGCGTTTGCGGATGCTGATGGACACTATTTTTGATGAAAGGAACTTTCTCTCTCAGATTACTATCGTCGCGAATAAGGGCGGTCAAGATTACCTCCCCATCGCAAAAACTCACGAGTACGTTCTTTGCTATACGCGCACGGACTTGGGCGAGATCAACGAACTCCCCAAAGACACAAGCGACTTTCCTTGCTCCGATGGACACGGGCGATACATAGCAAGGGAGCTTCGTAATCGCAATCCAAGGTTCACCCGTGCAAACCGCCCTAACCTATACTACCCGGTTTATGTAAACCCGCAGATAAAGGACGCGTACGGCCACTGTGCCATTTCTCTGAGAAGGCACGGAGGGTACACCATCGAGGTATTTCCAAAGAACAGTACCGGTGAGGACAGTTGCTGGCGTTGGAAAACAGAACTCGTTCAGCAAAATGTAACGCGCGGCGACCCCGAGAAAAGCAACGTCGTTGCGAGGAAGAAGCGAGAGGGAGGATACAACATTTATGAGAAGAATAGAAAGGCTACAAGGAAGGCGAAATCAGTCTGGGATGAGAAGGAGATGCGCACGGAGATGGGCACGAGAATTCTCCGCGAGATTTTTGGAAAGGCGGTTCTCGACTTTCCCAAGCCTGTTGCCTTGATAAAAAAGGCGGTTCAGCTAGGATCGAGAGAGGCCTCACTCATTCTTGATTCTTTCTCTGGCTCTGGTACGACTGCGCAGGCTGTTCTTGCGTTGAATAAGGAAGATGGAGGCAATCGGCGGTTTATTTTAGTCGAGTGTGAAGATTATGCGGATAAAATCACTGCCGAACGTGTCCGCCGAGTCATAAAAGGCGTGCCGAAGGCAAAAGATGAAAACCTGCGAAATGGTCTCGGCGGCTCGTTCAGCTACTTCGAATTAGGCCCGCCTATTGAAATGGAATCCATCCTCTCAGGCGATAATTTTCCCTCCTATATGGACCTTGCCCGCTACGTCTTTTACACCGCCACCGGCGAAGAATTCGACTCCCACGCCGTCGATGAAAACAAAAACTTCATCGGCCAAAGCACCCAATACCTCGTCTATCTCTTCTACAAGCCCGATATGGACTACCTAAAGGCCACCGCTCTAACGCTCGACAGGGCCAAGGCCCTCGGACCGTACAGGAACAAACGCCGCCTCGTCTTTGCACCGACAAAATACCTCGACACCGAACATCTTGATGAATTAAGGATTGACTTCGCACAACTACCCTTTGAGATCTACCAATTAGTCAAATAGAAAATGGTTAGCCCCGCCACCTGTGGACGGGGCAAAAAACATGGAACCAAAAGAATACCAGATTAAAACCCTAAATCGCGTAAAGCAGTACCTCGACCTGCTCTACGAATGGCGTCTCAAGGCCGCCAAAATCGCCGAAGAGCTCGGCGAGCAGGGCATAGTCGATTTCCCTGCAAAAGCGTGGGCAAAAGTCGAGGGCCTCTATGCACCGTATACATCCCGTCGCGATGCTCTGGCAAGACCCTTACCGTGCTTCTGCCTCAAAATCCCCACCGGCGGCGGAAAGACATTCCTCGCCGTAAAAACCATCGACCTTATCAACACCAATTACCTCAAGAAACGCACCGGCCTGGTCCTCTGGGTTGTCCCCACCAACCAAATCTACCGCCAGACACTCAAGAGCCTCCGCGACCGAGACCACCCCTACCGCCAGCACCTCGATATCGCAAGTGCAGGCCGAACCCTTATCCTCGAAAAAGGCGACAACTTCTCTCCGCTCGATATTCAAGAGAATCTCATCGTCTTTATGCTGATGCTCCCCTCCGCCGCCAGAAGAACCAAAGACGTCCTCCGTGTCTTCAAAGACTCCGGCGGCTTCGCAGACTTCTTCCCCTCGGAAGACGACCTCCAGGCGAACGCCCGTCTGCTTGAGCAAGTCCCCAACCTCGACACCTTCGAAAAAGAGTCCCGCTTCTGGGGCAAGCTCGTAAAGACTTCTCTGGGCAACACGCTCCGCCTCCTCAATCCCGCCATAATCCTCGACGAAGGCCACAAGGCTTATAGTAAGACCGCTCAGGATACGCTCTGTGGCTTCAATCCCTCCATCATTGTAGAACTCTCCGCGACCCCGCTCAAGCAAAGTAACAAGCTCGTCGATATTGCTGGCATCGAGCTCAACCGCGAGGAAATGATAAAGTTCGACCTGCACATCTTCAACAAGGCCAATCCCGACTGGCGAGAGACCATCCTCGAAGCCCACAACCACCTCGAAATGCTCAAAGGCAAGGCCAGAGACTACCACGCCAACACCAATAAGTACATCCGCCCAATCTGCCTCATTCAGGTCGAACGCACCGGCAGGGAGCAACGCAAGTCCGGCCTCATCCACTCCGAAGATGTCCGAGAGCACCTCATAAACGTAGTCGGCGTCCTGCCCGAAGAAGTCGCCGTCAAAACCAGCGAAAAAGACGAGCTCAAAGAAGTGGACGACATCGGCGGCCTTATGTCCGAGAATTGCCGCATCCGATACATCATCACAAAACAGGCCCTCCAGGAAGGCTGGGACTGCGCCTTCGCTTATGTCCTCACCATCCTTACACGCCCCGGCTCAAAAACCGCTCTCACTCAGCTTGTCGGACGTATCCTCCGCCAGCCCTTCGCCAAAAAGACCGGCGTCAAAGAGCTTGATGAAAGCTACGTCTTCTGCTTCCAGCAAAAAGGCGCCGACCTCCTCGAAGAAATCCGAAAAGGCTTCCGCGGCGAAGGCCTCGGCGACCTTACCGGCCGAATCGCTTTCGCCGATGAAACAAGCGGCCAAGAACCAGAGGAAGTTATCGCCCAGGTCCGCGACAAGTTCAAAAAGGCCGCCGACCAAATCATACTTCCCGTATTCGCTATCCGTGACGACTCCGGCTGGAGAAAGGTCTCTTACGAGATGGACATCGCCAGCCGTATCCCCTGGGAAAAAGCCGTCCTCTCTGAAATGTACTCACTCAACCTCTCAATGCTCGAACAAAAGGATCTTGCCCAAACTGCCTCTATCTCCGAAGACCAAACCAAGGTCTTTGACCTCAAAGAAACGCTCCAACTAAAAACCGGCGCCCTCACCCTCGACCCTGTCTTCCTCGCCCGTCACCTCATAGACATAGTTCCCAATCCCTGGGTTGCTCACGAATTCGGAAAAACCGTTCTCGACAACCTGCGTAACCGATTCGAAGAGAAAATCGTTGTCAATAACTTCGTCTTCATCATCGAAGAACTCCGAAAGCACCTCGCCCGCGAAAAAGACCGTCTTTCCGAACAAGTTTTTCGCAATATGATATCAGAAGACCACATGCATTTTCTTGTCATCGCCAACAAGCTCGGCTACAAGTTGCGCACGCAGCGTAAGGTTCGCCCTCCACGCTTCACAAAATCTACCGGCGACCAGCTTGAGCGCAGTCTGTTTGATTACGTTCCAAACGACGACTTCGACAGCGACCCCGAACGCCGGGTTGCCTGGTATCTCGACGACCAGGACAAGCTCCTTTTCTGGTACCGCAATGTCCCCAGGCAGGATTACGGCCTGCAAGGCTGGCGAAAACACCGCGTCTATGCCGATTTTATATTTACTGATACTGCTAATGGCAACGGCTTTAACCGCGTCTTTGTCGTCGAAACAAAAGGCCTCCACATAAAGGATAATGACAAAACGACATACCTCAAGAAGCTGTTCACCCTCTGCAATGACCGCGCCAAGGAAACCACCCTCACCGCGCTCGGAATCAAACTTTCCGCCAAAGACATCTCTTTTCTCGTCGTTGACGAGTCCGAATGGCAAAACCGCTTCAACGCCCTCTTCGCCTCCTGAGCCTCTGCCGCCCGAATTTCAACCAAAATGCGCAGGCACTAAACCCCCCAAAGCCAAAATTCTAAAAAATTCTTACTCCTTGCTATATAAGCACTTACGCTCTTCGAAGACCCGAAAATACCCGAATTTTCGCACGAAACGCGCAGGTCGGCCTAAATATGAAGGGCGCCTCTTTTTCGCGCCCAAAAAGGAGTATCGAGACTATGCTCACATTCTCAACTGAAAACACGCCAAAACTGGAGCCAAAACCTCCTACCGGCTCTTTGGCCTGCTCTACTATCTACTTTCTACTCACTTCTCCGCTGTTGCGGATGAATGCGCGCACAAAACAACACCTTTTATGCAAAACAAAGCCAATTTGCCAACCCCTGCTAATGAACCTAACCTCAGCTCTAACAAGCACTTACGAAGAAAAACCACCCCTGGAGGCGCCAAAAAACAAAGCCAATTCAAAACCAATTGGCAAAAAGGCCGCGACCCTTGCCAAACTTCACCAAATACGAGCTACCACATACGAAGAGGAATCTAATTCCGCCCGCGCAGCGGGCCTCCGCATTTTTGCTTTTTGCATTTTGCTCTTTGATTTCTTTCCCCCGTTGCAGGTGGCCGCGCGCACAAAACAATACCTTTTATGCAAAACAAAGCCAATTTCCAAAGCCCTGCTAATGAATCTAACCTCAGCTATAACAAGCACTTACGAAGATAAACCACCCCTGGAGGCGCCAAAAAACAAAGCCAATCGGCAAAAACGCCAAAATCAACCTGCTCGTGCATGTTGGAGGGCGCCAAACATCTACCAAAGGCCAATGCGCGCACAAAACAACACCTAATTATGCAAAACAAAGCCAATTTCCGGAGGGATGATAATGACTGTAACCTCAGCTATAACAAGGCCTTACGAACACAAACCGCCCCTGGAGGCTCAAAAAAAACAAAGCCAATTCAAAGGCCTGCCCGCACGTTTTGCAGACAGATTCCAGCGTTCCTTTTCAAGCGTTCGAGCCCCGCCCGCCTGACCGCCGAATCGGCGAACTCCGCCTTGAACGACTCACGGCTCATCCCCAGCACTTCGCCCAAATCCAATCTCTCTCTGCCGGCATAAAACCTGAACTGCTTATTCCCGCAGGCCGGCGCCTTTTCCGCGTACGGACACGCAGCAACGCACTCATCACAGCCGAACAGTCGCTCGCCCATCTTCGCCGCCGCCCCGCGTCCTATCTCGCCTTTGTGCTCTATGGTCAGGTAGCTGATGCACCTGCCGGCATCGAACAAACCATCCGCCCGCAACGCCCCCGTCGGACAGGCCTCGATACATTTATTGCAGTTCTCGCAGTTAACTGCGAGCGGCTCATCGGCTTGAAGTTCCACGTCGGTTATGATTTCACCCAACAATATCTCCGGCCCAAAATCCGGATGGATGAGCATATGGTTCTTACCGATAAAGCCAAGTCCTGCACGCCGGCCCAAACCACGCTCAGCCGCCGGCGCCGAGTCAACGCAAATCTTAAATCGCCCCTCGCCCTCAACCAGCGAACCGACAAACTCAGCCAGCTCGTGCAGCCGGCTTTTCATAAACCGATGGTAATCTTCATACCGCGCGTAGTTTGCAATTCTCCCCGTTCGCCCATCGTGCTCCGACTGCGTCTTGCTCTTTGCCGGCTTATAATTCAGCCCAACACAAATCACGCTTTGCGCGCCTGCAAGAAGCGCCGCTGGATTAACCCGCTTCTCGAAGTTTCTATGCATATAATCCATCTGCCCGGCGTAGCCGCCCTGCAGCCACTCCCGCAGCATCCGCACCTGTTCGGCCTCTATCGCCCCGGCGTCTGTAATGCCGACCACGTCAAAGCCCAACTCCAGCGCCTTCTGCTTAATCTCGTCAGACCGATTCATAACCGCTCATTATACAGGATATGCCTGTCCGTTTTGAGTTATTTCAGTTCTGAATCAGGCCCGCCAAACCGCCGCGACCGCACGCCGTCCGCCCTGTCAGCGCTTCGGCTCGAGAAATGTATCTGTCAGCCCTTTGAGTTGACCGTTTTCGGCCCCGTCTTTCAGTGTCGGCCGGCGAACATCACGCATTATCGGGACCAGCTTAAGGTCCTCCGGATTGAGCTGAGGCCATTCGGGAGTGGGATTGTCCGGACGCAGGACCTGCGGAGTGATAAAAATCGTAAGAACGCTGTTGCGCACTTCCTTCTCCTGGTGCTTGAAAAGCCACCCCAAAAGCGGAAGGTCCCCCAGAAGCGGAACTTTCGTTGTCGTACTGCTTATCTCCTGCTGACGCAGACCGCCAAGAACAAGCGTTTGTCCTTGCTGAACGTTGATTTCCGTCTTGCATTGTCGCGTTGTAAGTTCCGGAAGCCCCCCGTTCTTTGTAAACGTAAAAGTCCCGACCTTCACATCTACCACAAGGTGGATTTTGCCGTCCGCCAGAAGCGTAGGTGTTATTTGGCCGATGGTATCCGCAGAGATATCACTCTTATCGATAATCGGCCGACCCGTCACGTCATAGCCTTCCGTGAAAAAGTAATTCAGCGTCTTGCGGATATTAATCGTAGACTCCTTACCGCTCATTGCAACCGTTCTCGGATTTGCCAGGATTGTCCCTTTGCCGTCGGCGACCAGCGTGTTCAGGCGAATGAAAAACTCCCGCGGCAGCGTCCCGACACCCTGGTATAACGACTGGCCCATCCCCGACACGGTATTCAGACTGTTCAGGGCCCCGGATGGAAAGCCGGCACGGTAATCTTCGTCGTCCGAGCTGCCACCTATGTGCGGAAATTTCTGAATCGCGCGACCCGTCGGCTGAAAAAATCCGAAATGACCTTCCGCGTAGGTCCAGTCCAGACCCAGCTTTTGGTTCGCCTCCTCCGACAGCTCCACCGCCAGAAAGTCCACCAGGACATGAGGAGCAAGCGTATCAATCAACTGCAAATCCCTCCGCAGCTTGCTCAACTCACCGGGCGGGCCCCTGAACAGCAGCAGGTTACGCGGCGTGTTGGTGGTCAGGTACTGCCCGTAGACGGCGGAAACCGAGTCAATCGCTTCTTTAACCGTCATATGCAGTGGCTTTACAGCCGCGGTGACAAAACCATTCTCCTTCGCCGCCGTCTGCTCCGGCGCCGATGTCTTCTGTGCAGATGGCTCGCCACGCCCCATAGGCGGGCCGATGTGCTCTGATGCAGCCGCGTCGATGAATCGCTCCGGAAGGTCCAGCCGGTAAACGTCCGAATGAAGAATATCATCACCTTGGCTCACTATCTCCCCTATCGTAAGCGCTATCGAGCGATTGTCCGGCGACCACGATATGTCCGCAATCTTTTCTCTGTCCAGCTTCGCAATAATCTTCTTGCGGTCCATATCTTCATCAACTATCAGAATGTCCTCTGATTTTCTTGTCCGTATGTCATATAGGCCCAGTACCCGTCGGTCGTTCTCGTAGTCAGCGTCAGGTCCCCAGTTCTTCACCGTCGAACGCTCGCTCACAAACGCTATCTTCGTACTGTCATACGACCATTTAACCGACTCGAAGTCGTCATAAATTCCTGTCTCTCGAGGATAGGACGTCATAATCGCCTCGTAACCGCCGTTTATCGGGTCCACCAGGTAGAATGTGGCTATATCGTTACCCTGGTTGTCGAACCTTTTGCCTTCTATAAGAATCCACCGTCCGTCCCACGACCATAACGGTTCATCCAGCTCGAGCTGCTCTTCCGTCGCCGCAGACGTCGCATTCGTAAGATTTCGCGCTTCCGTCCCGTCCGGACGCGCTATCCAGCAGTCTTCACGCTCCGTCTCCCGTTCCGCGTGTGTCATATCTATGTTGCTCGTGAACGCAATCCATTCGCCCGTCGGGCTCCAGCGTGGTTCGTCTATATCTACGTTCTGCGAGCCGATGTCCGTCAACAGAACGAAATTCCTGCCGTCCGGCTCCACAACTGCCACGTCGGATTGACCGCCGCTGGCCTGTATCAAAAGGCAAATCTGCGGTGGAACTGCCGGGCTCCATCGCTGCTCTTTTCCCTCGCCACGCGCCGCCAAAAGTCGCCACGTCTTACCCGACTCGCAATCCGCAACCCACAGTTGACGCCTTTTCGAAACACCAGGCTGAACCTTGTAAACAACATACCGGTCGTCCGCCGACCAGTACGGACCGTCGTCCTCGTCCATCGCCTCTCGAGGATAAGGCGCTGAGACCGAAAGCGACCGTTTCGTAGCCACATCGTAGATGTAAACCTCGCCCTGGCTTTCATCCGCCTCCGCGTTCGAAAACTCGTACGAAAGCTTCCGGCCCGTCCACGACCATTCCGCAAAGAACGGATGCCCAACCGGCGTTATCGCCTGTTCTGACGAACCATCCGGGTTCATTATCAATAATTGCCCCTGCGAGTTAGACACTCCCCGAACAAAGGCTATCAGGTCCCCGTGGTATGACCACGACAACGCCTGTGATTTGCCGTCGTTGGTCAGCGCCGTAAGTGTGACCCCGTCGGCTATATACTCTGCCGCCGCACCGCCGCACAAAACCATCACAAGAATACTCGACAACAGCAGACTATACCTGTTTTTCTTCACTATGCCGTCCTCACCCTGCTTGGTCATCTAATCCACACCCAAAAAACCACTTCACCCGGCTCAGCCGGCCTTCACACACTCTCGCCCCCCGCTTCCTGTCTTTATTTGACGTACAGCGATGCGGTTTTTATTCAATCTTTTTTTACCCAACTCGCGGTTTTTCAAGCCCAAAAGCCACTCCGCCTGCCTTTCAGCCAATCGACGCTCTACCCCCATCCAGGCCGAAGTCATTGCAAATCCCTCCCCCGGCGGTTAATATGCCGACCGGCGGCTACTCCCGGCTGACTCTGCCGCCCTGAAATACTAACTGGTTTGACCAGAGGTGAAAGCGAGACGAAATTTGCTGATTATCGCCCCGGCGATTCTATGGCTTGAAAATAATCAAATGCTTTTGAACGAGACATTCTTCCTTTCATAATTGTTTGTTGTATTATAAGTGTGGATATTCTCGGCAAATGAAAGGATATTATCGTGCCTTACAATATGAGAATAGTTAGCACATATCCACCACGAAGATGTGGCATAGGCACATTCTCACGTGATTTGGCAAATGCACTGGAACACTTCACAGCAGAGGTGGGCAGTATAAGAGTCTCAGCTATCGACAAAGACGCTTTGCCGTATGACATTCCAGTAGATTTGACCATTGACCAGTACAACCCGCAATCATGGAAGGATGGAATCAAGCATATTCTGGCCAGAGCAAACGAAAGTCCGAACCCCACCGTAGTCTTGTTGCAGCATGAGTATGGTCTTGACCCGGATGATAAAGGCAATGACGGCGATGGTAGTAATTTTATTAAAATGGCAAAAGCCTTTACCGAACAGGACCTGACAACTTTAGTCTATCTCCATACAATCCTTGATGAGCCTGACCACCACCAAAAAACCGTTTTGCAGGAACTATCCGGTAATAGCGATGCCCTTGTTGTTACTACCGAAAGCGCAATTCATATTCTTGAGTCCAAAACTTACGCAATTGACCGCTCAAAGCTCAAGCACATAGACCATGGAATAAGGATGCAACATCCTTCTCAGTACGACCGTTTGGCCATAAAACAACAGTATGGCTTGAAAGGCCGATTCTTAATAACAACGCTTGGTTTATTATCGACAGACAAAGGAATCCAATACGGCATAAGAGGTTATGGGAGATTTCTGAGTGAATCCTGTACAGATGCTCAGCGAAGACAAATGATTTATCTAATCGCAGGCCAGTGCCACCCTGATTTTGTCAGAGCCGATGGTGGCAGGGAATATGCAGAATATCAAGCCGAACTTAACAGTGCACTTGAAGAAACGGGGCTTAGGTCCTGTAAAACCAAGGAACTCTTCGGCATAGATTTTGATAAATTTGACGTTGTCTTTCTTGACAGTTTTCTGGATGAAAGTAGTCTGTTGAAACTTTATGGTGCAACAAATGTTATGCTTCTGCCTTATTTAAATATGTACCAGATATCAAGCGGTATCCTGGCCGATACCTTAGGTGCGGGCAGGGTAGTTGTCACTACGAAGTTTCGATGCGCCCTTGAATTAATCCATTCAAATAAACGCTGTCCCGATGGTATGGTCATAGGTCGGCATGCCAGAGGAATCTTGGTTGACCCCGGCGAAGTATCAATAGAGCAAATTGCAGAAGCTCTTGATTATCTGGTGTTTAATCAGAAAAAACGCCTCCTGATGGAAAAACAAGCGCACCAGAGGGGTTATCAGATGAGGTGGTACAACAGTGGATGGTCCTTGTTACAACACATCGATTTTATTATAGAGCAAAAGGAGTTGAAAACAGGCAGAGGAATTACTTTCCGAAGAGAAAAGAAATCGGTTTTTCAGAAGAAGGAATATTTGCCAACCCAGGAAACCTGAAAAAATATGTTTTTGTGGTGTCCTGGAATTCAACAGGGAATAAGATTATGGCAGCCTTAACGTCTGGTTTCGATTTATGCGCTTGGGTCGTTATCCCTTTTTTGATTTTTGTCGCTCGTATAGCGGATGTCAGCATGGGCACAATTCGGCTTATATTTATCTCACGAGGCTTGAAATATCTTGCACCAGTTGTTGGATTCTTTGAAATACTTATCTGGCTTTTGGCTATAGGCCAAATTATGAAAAACCTCTCCAATCCGGTGTGTTATGTTGCCTACGCAGGTGGATTTGCGATGGGCAATTTTGTTGGGATGTGGATAGCAGAAAAGCTTTCTTTGGGGGTCGTTCTTATAAGGGTTGTTACGAAAAAAGATGCAGCAGAACTTGTCGGGTATCTGAAATCGGTTGACTATGGTGTTACCAGTGTTGACGGCCACGGTACAACTGGGAAAGTAAAGGTTGTTTTTACAATTGTTCCAAGGCGTGAAGCGAAAAGAGTGGTCGATTTAATTAAGAAGTTTAATCCAAAAGCATTTTATACAATAGAGGAAGTGGGATTTGTGGAAAAAGGTATATTACCTCTGAGGCAGATAGGCGGTTTTGCCAATTTTGTAAGACTTTTCAGGCCGTTTAGAAAAGGAAAATAGAACAAACAATGAATAGCAAGATTACAAAAGAACGGTTTCTTAAGAATGCCTCAGTCATTGTAGCACATCCAGACGATGAAACCCTGTGGGCTGGCGGCATCATTTTAATGCACCCGGAAATACAATGGACCATTTTAACACTTTGTAGGATGAGCGATACGGATAGAGCGCCTAAATTCCACAAGGCTATGAATAGATTGGGGGCCACGGGTATAATGGGAGATCTGGATGATGGGCCCGAGCAAATTCCACTCGATTGTCATGAAGTTCAGTGTGTGATAACCGAGCTTCTGCCTTCCAACAACTTTGATATTATAATAACTCATGGCCATAGAGGGGAATATACAAGACATCGAAGGCACGAAGAAGTAGGAAAGACGGTTATTACTCTGTGGGAAAATGAAAAATTGTTTTCAAAAGAAATGTGGAGATTTGCATATGAAGATGGCGACGGTAAATACCTTCCTAAAGCAGTTAAGGATGCAGATTTGAAAATAAGACTTCCCAACGAAATCTGGCATAAGAAATATGATATTATTACAAAAATTTATGGTTTTGGACCTGACAGTTTTGAGGCTAAAACCACCCCACGGAAAGAAGCCTTTTGGTGCTTTGAGTCAAATAAGTAAGTTCAATAATTAAACATAGGAATTGAAAAATGAAAGTATTGGTTTTATACGACTACCCTCCCTCGCCGGCGGGTTTGGCCACACAGGGAAATTTAATGCATAAAGGACTGGAAGAAATTGGTATCGATGTTCATTCGGTACACTTCGAATCTGCCCAGGAAAAAGAATGGTATTACCGATGGTTCAAGCCGGATATAGTGTTAGGTGTTGGGTATTGGGGGCACACTCCTTTTCTTGTGTTACATCCTCAAAGATATGGCGTCCAACCCGTTCCTTGGCTGGTTGCGGATGGTTATATAGCTAATTACCACGAAATACTGGAAGCGCTGCCTCTTATATTGGTAACTTCAAGGTGGGTCAAAAGTGTCTACAAGCGTGACGGCCTGAGCGGCAAAAACATTGAAGTTCTTCCAGTGGGCTGCGATACCGACTCCTTTATCCCACGGGACAAGAATGACCCGAAAATTGCTGCGGTTCGTGAAGCTTTGGGAGTAGCACCGGATCAAATAATGATTCTAACCGTTGGAGGCGATGCAACATCAAAAGGTGCTCAGGAAGTAATGCAGGCCTTGGCCATTAATGATACAAAGGCGCCGGACTGGAAGTATGTATGCAAGGTCTGGCCTCAACCTCGGACAGAACAGCAAAATTTAATGGATTTGCAGTTGGCCACCCAGTTAGGTATCGAAAAAAACGTGGTTTATACGACTAATGTGATCAGCCGGAATTTTATGCCATACCTTTTAGCTGCATGCGATATTTATGCAGCACCATCACGTCTGGAAGGATTTGGAATGATTCAGGTTGAAGCCGCTTCCTGTGGTAAGCCGGTTATAGGAATAAAGGCAATGGGGATGTTGGATACGATGGTACATGGCCAGAATGCTTTTTTAGCTTCCATTGCTCAGGAGGTCAGAATGAGAGAGACAACATTAGGAGACGAATCCGGCTACGAACCAGGGCATAGAGTAGTTTTCAAAAGGCCTCGAACAGTTGACTTTCGTGCCAGTGTCCATGATATCGCAAATTACTTAATGGATCTGATGGAAAATGTCGAATTGAGAAAGAAAATGGGCGAAGCAGGTAGAAAACGAGCTATAGAAAACTACGACTATCGTGTTGTAGCTAAAAAATTCGTTGAATTTGTTTCTGAAAAACTTGGAATTTCATGAAATGAATAGGCGGGATAAAGAGCTTATTGAGCAGGCAAAAGAAGCAGCAAACAAAGTGCTGCTTCATAATATGCATGGCCCATATCATGGACTTCCAAGGACTGCGGGATGGGGGTATCCGGAACCCTATACGCGGGATTTATTAATATCGTCACTCGGTATTTTAGTCTCAGGGAATAAAAAATTAATTCATTCGTTACGACGGGTTTTACAGACCCTGGCCAAAAATCAAAGCCCCTTGGGCCATATCCCTTCATTGGTCCATGACCCTGAAGACAGAGGCGCAAGCGATACTACACCTTTATTTATTATGACTGTAGCTTTATTCCGCCGAGCCACTGGAGAGACCGGTTTTCTTGAACAAGCTGTTCAAAAAGCAGTTAAGTGGATGGAATACCAAAGTCCTGCCAACCGTTCTCTTGTTGCTCAATTACCTACCAGCGATTGGCGGGACGAACAATGGGTATTGGGCTATGGATTATATGTTAACAGCATAGTATATACCTACCTGCGACTTTTAGGACAAAATGAGGAAGCCGCAAAGTTTAGAGAAGCTATGGGACGATTCACGATAAAGGGTGAAATAAAGCCTCGACGAGTTCATGAAGGTCTGGTTTTGAGATATAAGCCTTATTATGCCCTATGGTCTTACAAGGTTCACAAAAGTGAGCGGTTTGATTTGTTGGGCAACAGCCTGGCAATTCTTGCAGGTATTGCCTCACCTACCAGAGCAAAACATATCATTTACTGGGTAGAGTCAGAATGTGTTTTAATGCGAAAAAAAGAAGAATTAGCTGTTGATTTACCACCGAATTTCTTCCCGTACGTTCGGCCTGGAGATCAGGATTGGACGCCACGCTATGAGAAATACAATCAGCCGGGTGAGTATCACAACGGCGGTATTTGGCCATTCATCTGTGGGTTTTATATAGCTGCTTTAGTGGCCGCTAAACGATACAAGCTGGCTGAGAAAAAACTCGTTGCCCTTACAAAACTTATTCAGCTTACTCGAGAGGCAGATGTTGAGTTTGGCTTCAACGAATGGCACAGAGCCCAGGATGGAACACCGCAAGGCCAAGACTGGCAGACATGGTCAGCCGCGATGTGTTTTTATGCCGCAAATTGCGTAGAACGTAAAGAGACCCCGTTTTTTGACATTGTTCGATAATCGTCAAAATTTCTGTGATAACAGGGTAAATTCCTACAACCAAGCTATAACCTTTTGTGATTTTCTAAAAGCCCTAATGCAACGTAATAATGTGGCTTATGGCAACGCCTTGGGGTATCAAGCATGCCTCGAAAAGCCGGACTACTGGTTACTATGGCCCGTTGGGAAGTCTCTCGCGCCGGGCACAATGTCCGCACGACAAGGCCCCATTTTCCTAAGGAGCGCCGAATGAAAAAACGAATAGCAGCCTCTGCAGCCACCCTGTTCCTGCTCACAGCAGCTTCCGGCCTCAGCGCCAAGGGGGGCCCTATCTGGAGAGACTACATACAAGCCGGCGACAACCGCCCCACCACGCAAATTGTTGACCTCAACAGCCTTGCAGCCAGCGGCGTCAGGATTCTCCACGACTACTCCGGCACTCCCGACGCCTTTGGCATACTTCAGCGCTACGAGTTGCTTCTCCCCGACTTCACTCGCGGCAGCTACTTCAGCGGAGACGCACACTCCGAAGTCGCCTGGCCGGACGGAGCAAATCGTATCCAGCCCTGGCCCTTCGACTCCGTCGCCGAACTGTGCAGCGACAATTACTATCGAAGACCCTCCAACCACCCAAGGGTCCGACAGGGAATGTTCCTGCTCCTCGAACTCAAAGACGGCAGATTTCTCGCTCTTCTGCCCATCTGCGGTCCGAAGACTATGACCTGGCTGTATGCTTCGCCTGACGGGCGCATTGTGCTCAACTTCGGCACTCTCGGAACCGCAACCGTCGCCTGCGATGCCCCGCTTTTTGCCTGGGCCTATGCCGATGATGTTTACACCGCCTCCAGAAAAGCCTGGGAGCTGGCCGTCACCTGCAAACTCCTCGAACGCTCAACGGACTTTAGAAAAAACAAACTCTATCCTCACGTCTTCAAATACCTCGGCTGGTGCAGTTGGGAACAGTACCACTGGAACATCAGCGAAAAAATCCTCACCAATGTCGTCAAAGAGATTGAGGCCTCCGCTCTGCCCATTCGCTATCTATTGGTTGATGACGGACACCTCGATGCAGGTAAGGACCGCCGACTGCGAAGTTTCAATCCCGACAAAACCAAGTTCCCAAACGGCTGGACGCCCCTCCTCAGCCTCCGCAAAAAAGACAAGATAACCTGGATGGGCCTCTGGAACACCATGACCGGATACTGGGATACCATCTCCGCAGAGAACGAATTCGGCGACAAAATAAACAGCCATCTCGCCCCTCTCCCCAAAACGGGCGCCCTGGCGCCGCGCAGCGACATTGACTCAGCGAAAATATTCTACGGTGCCCATCTCCGTGCCGTCCGCAAACACGGCTTCGATTTCGTCAAGGTCGACTGCCAGGCCAGGAATATATGCTGGTACCTCGGCGCCGATAACGCCGTCGAAGCCGCAAATAACAATCTCGCCGCCCTCGAATGGGCCCTCAAAGAAAACTCCCTGCCGGTCATAAACTGCATGGCCCACAGCCTCCCTTGTGTCTTCAACACACGCTACAGCGCCGTCACCCGCTGCAGCATTGACTACAAGCTCGGCAAGCTCGCACGCGCCAAATCGCATCTGCTCCAGTCCTACGCCAATACGCTGTGGCTCGGCCAGACCGTCTGGCCTGACCACGATATGTTTCATTCCTCCGACCCCGTTGCAGGACAAATTATGGCCCTCTCAAAGGCAATCTCCGGCGGACCCGTCTATCTGTCTGATAATCCGAAAGAATTTGTCCCCGAATACATTCGCCCCCTCTGCTACCAGGACGGTGAGCTCCTCCGCCCAATCGCCCCAGCCGGACCCCTGCCCGATTCCGTCTTCGTCGCCCCTATGAAGGAACCAAAACCATATCGCGTTGTTGCACCCCTCCCCGGCCGCGCCGCCGCAATAGTCATTTACAACCTTCTCCATCCCGCTGCCGCTGCGCCCATCAAGGCCAACGTCACCCAAGAAGACTACGCCTCCGCCGCCTGTATGATTCAGCCTTATCCCGGCAAATGGCGCGTCCCCGACGAAGGTTTGGTCCTCTACGACTGGCACAAGGCCAAAGCCCGCAAGCTCAACGCAACCTACAGCTTCGAGTTGAAGGGTTTTTCAGACCGCCTCATCCACCTCTGCCCAATCCGCAAAGGCTGGGCTGTCATCGGCAGAACTGACAAATATCTCTCACCCGCCGCCGTCGAAGTCCTCTCCGTCACCCGTCGGCAGCTCAACCTCCGAATGGTCGAATCAGGTCCCCTCGCTCTCTGGCTCGACGATGGTATCCCCTCCGCGCCAAATATCTCTTTCACCAACCAGGGCAACAACCTCTGGAAGGCAAACCTCACAGTGGGCCAAAAAAACATAACCCTCAAAATAAAAAGAACGCCTTTGACCCGAAATGAAGGAAATTAAAGCTCCCCGCTGCCTTTTTTGCAGCCGACCGCAGTAGAAGCGAGGTTTGCTTGCACGCGCTGCGACACCCGGCTAATCTAACTTTGGTATAAATTATCGAATAGCTTCTAATTCGCAATGGTACACTTTTCGCCGGTCCCCTCACAAGAAGGTTTTTTCCCCTTAGCTTTTTTTATCAATATAGATAGTGTTTCCTTTAATCCTATACTCAAGAGAAGCACGATTACAAGCAATCCAAAGAATCTCTATCACCGATAGACCCTCGGCAGAAAACTTAATTTTGGGCATTTTTGCTAATTCCTCAGGTTTGACCAGTAGAATAAATTCGACCTTCTTCATTTCACCCGGCAGCTCAATCTTACTCGTCGCATGTTCAAGTACCTTGATTACCTCGCGGATATCACCGTCAATAGTTATCGTACCCGGCACCGTAGTGCTATTGAGCAGCTCTAACGTACCGTCGCTATCTGCCTTGGTCAGTCTCACGCCGTCATTTACGCTCCAAAAGTATTCATTGCTGTCGTTTAACGGCTCTAACCTGTAGGGCACGCCGGGGACTATTTGCTCGAATTGTGAGTCTTTCAACTTAACGTAGAATACCTGAAACTGGCCGTCTCCCTGGCTGCTCGTTCCAGGATAAGTCTTTGAACTTATCTCAATGTTTTTTTGTCCCTCTGCTTTAAGAACAAAGTTAAACCCCGCATTTTCATAGAACTCAACTAACTGCGTATGGTCCTGGCCCTCGTTCCACTCCTCGATACCTATCAGGAATGTCCGCTGTTTAGAATTCTTCTTAATCCATTTTGGGACCCTTTCGTCATCCAACCAATACAAGGCGTTAATGTGCGCATGTTTGATTTGTTTGTACTCAACAAATGGATATTGATGTGGCTCTATTGGAACGTATTTGTCCCCTGCATTTGCCTCGAAGAATTTTATGACATCACCCAGCATTTCAGCCTCAATCTTATGGCTGATACCGTTGTATGTTACGCATTGTGCATTAATATCTTGGTCTTTATAAATTTTTTGGGTTAGTTCCCAGCGGTCCGGCATCATCTTTTCAGCTAATGCCTTTTTAATTATATCAGCTTCTTCTTCGCTCCAGGCATCGCGCGACGGCAGAGTATCATTTCTGTCAAATGCTCCCATATAGATATAATGAGCAACCTGCCTGAAAGCTTTTTCGTTAAACGCCTTGCCGGTAAATCTCTCAATCCCCGCCGTCCCGATTGGAAAAGGAAGCTCACATTCGTTCCATTCGCTCACAGGCAGGGTTGGCAGTCCATTAACGCCTCCCGAAGCTACAGCTTTAACCATTTCAGGATGCAGAAAAGAATATCGATTACAGAATTTCGCCGACGCGGAAAATCCATGCATGAAAACGCGGTCGTCGATTCTAAATCCGTTTATACGCAAAAACTCCTGAGCATATTTGATCATTGCCGTTAGTTGCAGGTCAATGCGCTTGAGTTCTCCGTCTTCTATTTCAAGAGTGTCGCGGTCCAGGGCATGAGTATAAGCCTGCCAATTAGTCCTGGGCCGAGGAAATACAGGTACTAACAAGGGGATTCTCATTTGTCTGGCAATTTTGTTCGGATAATCCTTACTGACTAAACGCAACGCACGCTCTTGATGCACTTCTAACTCGTCTGAGGTCGTTCCTGTATTGTTGGATTCAACCAGAAGCCGAGTCTTCTGGTCTTTGTTTATTCCTTCTGGTACAAACAGATAGAAAGGGAAATTAAAACCGGCTTGGGTGTCGGCTTTCACCTGTACGACATCATCACCGGCAAAACTCACCTTTTGTATTGCCGAGACCGTTATCTCCTTACCCGCGATTGCCGGCACACACATCGCCAGGATGAAAATTGAGGTTAGCTGAATATGCTTTCTTAATATAGTTCTTCTTTCCTTCATTCGAGTTTCTCCAGTTTGTACGCCCTGATAATCCCCCCACACCTTCTAACTCGCATACCTTAGTAAATCCCTCCCAAAATTGCAAGTATTTTCGGTCGTTTCGTACAACTTTTACTGCCACACCCAACGAGCTGAATCTCCACCTCGTACAGTCGGGACCATTCGTTCTCTGCCTCGCCGAGGCCGCCACTTCCTGTTCGATGGCTCATTCGAACACCGGGGCAACGGTCTCTGGAAGGCGCAACTGCAAACCGGTAAAAAAGGTATGCTCGTCATCGTAAGAAAGGTGTTTCCGAGATAGCCGCGCGTGCTCTACTGTCCCCAGGCTTCGGCAAACTTGGCAAAATCGAGAAAATCAATAATGCCGTCACCGCCCCATGGTGATATATCTATCGACGCCTCATCCTCCAGCCAGTAATACGAAAGCGCCTCAAGGTCCCCAAAATCGATTGAGCCGTCGTAGTTGTAATCCGCCGCCAAAGGCCCGTCCGCAAACTGCCCGTTTATGATAAGAGAATAATACTGCCCGCCGTTGGCAAGAACCCCCTTATGGCTTACCTCAATCGTATACTCGCCGACCGCACCGGGCCACTCTATCAGAACCTGCTCGACATTATCCAATATGTTGTCACCTGTCGTAGCTGCCGTGTCCGGATTGGACACATCGAGAACAAACGGCTCATATGTCGCTGCGCCGTTCGGCCCAGCTACACGAAGGTCAAGGTCGTTCACTAATCGGGCCGTCCTGTCATCCAGCGCCGAACTCGTCGGCCCCGGTGGGTCCGTCCAGCACAACGTCACGCAGATGGGCCCGCTCTGGTCCCATTCGACGGTGTACGTCCTCGTCGGATTCGCAGCATCCAGAACATCCTCGGCAATCATATTCGAATCCGGGAATCTGTAATGGTCCCTTATCTGCTCGGCCGCCGCCTTTGCATTCAGCAGCCCCCACCCGAACTCATAATCAGGACCCTCCCTGCCAAGGTCGTCTGCCGTATGTATCATCAGCCCCTTCAGAGTGCTCGCTCGCATCGCCTGCCCGGCAAAAAGACGCCCGTAGTAGTCCGCCAAAAGAATTGCCGCACCCGCCGCGCCCGGTGTTGAGCAGCTTGTGCCGCTGTAAGACGCATAGCTCGTATCACTGCCCGCCGTCGAAGAATAAACGCCAATCCCGTTGGCCACTATGTCTGGTTTGATGCGACCGTCGTCCACAGGCCCCCATCCGCTGAAGCTCGCCATCGCACCGCGGCTTACGTCGCGAACGCCCCCGGATACCGCGTCATACACGGCCCCTACCGTCACAATGTTCTTGGCGCTGCCGATGGGCAATATCGTATCGAAACCGCCGTCGTCCCAGCCGTCGTCATACGGGTCCGTGCTGCTGTCGTAAGTCTTGGACCGCCACTTGGGCCATTTGAAATACTCGAACGCCTGCCCCTCTGCCGGCGCCAAGTCGTTCCGGCTGTTGCCTGCCGCCTTAAACGGCAGATAGTAAGGACCGTTATAGCAAACCTCGTCCCACTCCGCTGCCTCAGTGTCGTATTGACCAAAATAGTCGCTCTCCCGATAGCCCCACTGCCCGTACCACCTCGACGGGCTGAAGCTGTGTTCCCAGCCGCACACATACCCGTAAGAGTGGTTCGACACCTGTATCGTATCCGCCTCGCCCGGATACGACATCGCCCGCGATGTCATCTCAGACACGTCATTCGTCCACTCGTAGCTGTCCAGCATCACCGCAGGCGCCATACCCTCGGCGCTGAGGACTATCCCTGCCGCCCCGATTGTCCCGCTGACATGCGTTGAATGATTGTGGTTCGCCGCGCCGTCTCGCACCGTCACCCTGCCTGTCAATTCCTGATGGCTTGCCCGCGCCGCCCCGGCGTCCCAGACGCCTGCCGTCAGGGCCGCACCGTTGACATCGTAAGGAAATGTGTTTCGTATCGAGTCGACGCCTATCGAAATAGCCGCGTTTGAATTGCACGTCTTGTAAAAATAAACCCTGTCGTCCCGGATAGCCATCAGTTCAAGCGTCGTATCTTTGCTCTGCCGTTTCACGCTCCAGCCGTAAGTCTGTGCCGTCTGCCACGCCGAGTTCTTTCGTTGCCGGCTTTGCTCCAGCAAAAGCTCCACCATTTGCTGACGTATCGCTGGGTCACTCAGCCTGCCGGCCACTCCGCCGGTTTGTTCCGCTCTAATCCTGCCCCCCGCCGATGCAAAAATCAGCACAATAATACACACCCAATATACCGCAAACCGAGTTGAATAAATCGCTGTCACCTCAGCTACCACCCCCATACAACATATCCCCCGGCAACCTGCTTTCACACCCCACAGCCTGCATAGCCGGACTAATCGCTCCGCCACTCTGCCTGCCGGTCTATGTTCTCCATTAGTATCTTCAGGTCCTCGTAGTCAATCGCACCGTCCGAGTTGATGTCGCCCAACGCATACCGGTAGCCTGGACTGATGCTCGCCAGCGAGTTCTCGATAAAAACCACGACGTCCGCTTCGTCGACAATCCCGTCGGCATTCAGGTCGTACTGCAATATGTTGTCCGCCTTGGCCGAAACCGACCTCACGTCCCACGCCAATCCGTATCGCTCCGTCTTGCCTGGCTGGTTCGCATCCTCCGCGTCGCTGCACGAAATCACCACCTCGTAGTTCGTATAATTGGCGTCTGCCCGGTGATAAATATGCTCCACGTTGTCGACAGGGCTGTCACTGTAGTCCAGCAGGTAACTGTTGCCGCCATTGTTCGCGTCCACAGCCCAAAGCTCCAGCCTGATGTCTGTGTCCTTATCCGGCTGCCCACGGAAGGGATAAAAGCCTTCGTAATGCCTGTTCCATACCGCCGTCACCGCAATGAGCTTGCCTGCCGGTTCCTCAACGCTGAACCGGTACACCTTCCCGCCATTCTCACCGTTATCCACCTGGTTCAAATCCCACCCCGTCGCCGGGACTTCTCCGGGCCCGTTTATACCGGCCACAAGATGACGATACGCCCCCGCGGCATTCAGCATACCGGCACCCTGAATATGGTCCAGCGGAGCCTCATGGTCGTCTTCCGCCTCGAGCCGGCCCTTGTGCCAGTAAGGCAGCTTCGTCGCCGAGTTCATCAGCAGCGCCTTCATCACGCAACTGCCGCCTGCCGGCGAGACCGCCGGTGCAAGGTTCGCATCCGCATTCGCCTTTTGAACCAGAAGACCAAGCGTCCCTGAGACAATCGGCGTGGAATAACTCGACCAGTTGCCCGTCGGCTCATAGCGATTCGGCTCGCTCGTCTCCGCCGCCAGGCAGTTACCCGGAGCGACAATATCCGGCTTGCATCTGCCGTCCGACGTCGGCCCGAAACTTGAATGTTCCGGATACGCCAACGCCAGATTCGCCAGCGCCTTCGCTAAGTTCTTGCTGTTTGACGTGTCCACCACACCCACACCTATCACGTTCGCACCCGCGCCGGGATACAGCAGCGGGTCGTGAACGTTCGAACCATTGCCGATGCCACCAACCACGATGACGCCGAACTGCTCAACCATCGATTCAATACCACGCGTCCACCAGTGCTCGAACTGGTCACCAATGCTCACCGTGATAATGTCCGCCTCCGGAGGCGCCCCGTGGTATACATGCTCGATTAGAAAGTGCCAGAACTCGTAAATGTCCGCCTCCGCCTCTGGAACTATCCCTTCGTAACGGAACCCGCCTACCGCAGGATTGAAGCCGCCGTCGTCCCGACCGAATAGTATCGAGCAAATCGCCGTTGAATGTGGTGAAACCCCCGCCGCTCCGTCGGCATAATCGTGAAAAACAAACTCCTTCGCATTCAGGCAGTCGTGCCCTGTCCCCGGACGGTAGTCATTCTGAGGAAGACCGTCGATGTATGTGAAGCTTCTGCAGACCGCCCCAATCCGAACCCCCGCACCCGTCAGACCAGGCTCGGCGGCCTTCAAGTCATAAATCCCCACGTGATTAAACGCCGCCGGTTGAAGCGCCGCCTGTTCCGCCGCTAACCCTTCGGCTGCAACCAACCTGCCCGAGTGCGCAAACAGCAATCCCACCAGGGCCACCAGCCCCGCAAAGAGTATTCTTCTCGGACCTTCAGCCATTCCCTTCCTCCGAAAGTGGCCTTCAGACCAAAAACCACGTTATTGCCGCCGCCACTTCGGGCCGCAGCACAATAAAACCACCAAATTTCGTCCTTGTATGTTACCATAAAGCGATTGCTTTTTCAAGTAAATAATCACCCAGCCCAAAGATAATATGCCGTTTTCAGTGCTGAAAATGCCCGTCCTCGAAATCTTCACGCCGAATTCTTGCTTTATGCCGACCTTACTGCTATAGTCACTCTGATACTATGGAAGGTGCGCAGATATGAAAGTAATCCTCAACGACAGCCAGATTGCCCGGCTCCTCAATGACTTGGCCGACCGCATCATTGCCGACCTCGAACCGGGCCAAGACCTCGCAGCCATTGGCATCCGCAGCAGAGGAGAAATCCTCGCACAGAGACTCTCCAGCCAACTGGCCGCAAAGCTCGCCGCAGAAGTCCCCTGCGGAACCCTCGACATAACACTCTACCGCGACGATCTGAATTCTCCCCAGGGCCACGGCCAGCCGAAGGTTCGAACCACGGAAATAGGTTTCGATATAGATGACAAAATTATAGTCCTCGTTGATGACGTCTTGTACACCGGCCGCTCGACGCGAGCCGCGATGGATGCCTTAATCGACTTGGGCAGGCCCCGCGCCATAAGACTGGCCGTGCTCGTTGACCGAATAGGAAGAGAATTCCCCATACAGGCCGACTACGCAGCATACAAAACCGATATTGCGCCCGGAAAGTTCGTCCAGGTCAATCTCGTCGAGTCCGACGGTAAGGACGAGGTTGTTGTCGAGTAACGAAAAAAAACAGGTAACTTGAATGGTCCCGATGTGAAATCCGAAGCTTCGCATCTCGAGTCTGACTTTGAACTCTTTTGAAATGGCGGCAAAAAAGAAAACTAAGCAGTTCAAATGGAAACGCAGGCATCTGCTCGGCCTCAGAGACCTCAGCGCCGAGGAAATCAACTATATCCTCGATACAGCAGAAGGCTTCGAGCAGATAAGCACACGGTCTGTCAAAAAAGCGCCGCCTTTGCGAGGAAAAGTTGTTGTCAATCTGTTCTTCGAGGACAGCACCAGAACACGAAACAGCTTCGCTCTTGCCGCAGGGCGACTCAGCGCAGACCTTATTGAGTTCACAAAAAAATCCAGCTCCGTCAGCAAAGGCGAAACCCTCCTCGATACCGCCAGAAACCTCGAAGCTATGGGCATCGACATCGTTGTTATTCGACACAGTGCCGCCGGCGCCCCAAAGCTCCTCAGCAGGAGCATCAGCTCTTGCGTTGTAAACGCCGGCGACGGCTTCTGTGAGCACCCAACCCAGGCGCTTCTCGACCTCTACACCATCCGAAAAATTAAAGGCTCCCTCGAGGGCCTGAAAATCGCAATCGTCGGCGACATCACGCACTCACGCGTGGCCCGAAGCAATATGTGGGCAATGACAAAACTCGGCGCCGAAGTAATATTTGTCGGACCGCCGACACTTATCCCCTCGCAGGCAAAAAACCTGCCCGTCACTGTCAGCTATTCCCTCGACAACGTCATTGAAAAAGTTGACGTCGTCTATATGCTCCGCATCCAGTTCGAACGCCTCGGCGGAAATCCCTTCCCGTCCGTACGCGAATACTCTCATTACTTCGGACTCACGCTCGAACGTATGAAAAGGGCAAAACCCGATATCCTCGTGATGCATCCCGGACCAATTAACAGGGGACTCGAAATAGAAAGTGAAGTCGCCGACGGCCCAAACAGTGTTATCCTCGAGCAGGTCAAAAATGGGCTGGCTGTCAGAATGGCAGTGCTGTTCCTCGTCAACCAGGCCGCGGCACAGAAAGCCGTCAAGGGGTGACGAGATTGATTACTTCGCTGCGAGCTACGAATTATGAACTCTGAACTGTTAATAAAAAACGGCCGGGTAATAGACCCGGCAAACAACGTCGACAAAATATGCGACCTCCTTATCGTCGACGGCAAAATCGCCTCCGTTGGTAAAATCGAAAAGCACGCGCAGACGGTTATCGACGCCTCCGGCAAATTGGTTACGCCCGGTTTGATTGATATCCACGTCCACTTCCGCGAGCCGGGCGACGAAGAGGAAGAGACCATAGCAAGCGGCTCGGCCGCCGCCGTCGCTGCCGGTTTCACTTCCGTCGTCTGTATGCCCAATACGAGACCGCCTATAGAAAACGAAACCGACGTCGAGTATATCCATCGAAAGGGCAGGCAGACACGAAAAACGCACGTCTATACGATGGGTGCTATCACGAAACACAGAGAAGGCGTCGAGCTCGCCGAGATGGGCTTCATGGCCGAGGCAGGCGCCGTCGGTTTTACCGATGATGGCGCAGGCGTCCAGGACCCCGCCGTCATGCTCAGGGCCTTAAAGTACTCCGGTATGTTCGGACTCGTCGTCGCCCAGCACTGCCAGGACAACGCCTTTGCCGCCAACGGCGTGATGAATGCCGGCTACTATTCCACCGTCCTTGGCCTGCCCGGTATAGACGCCCTCGCTGAAGAAGCAATGCTCTGGCGAGATATCCAGCTCGTAAGGAAGCTCGCACACGCACCCATCCGCTATCACGCCCAGCACATCTCCACAGCCGGCGCGGTCGAGCTCATAAGGGCCGCAAAAAAAGACTCACTGCCCGTTACCTGCGAGGTCACGCCGCACCATTTGCTCTTCACCGAAAAGTCCTGCGCCGAATATGACACCAACTACAAGGTCAATCCCCCACTGCGAACCGAAGCCGACATCGACGCACTCAAACAGGCCATAAGCGACGGAATCGTTGATGCGCTCGTAACCGACCACGCCCCGCACCTCCAGAGCGAAAAGGAGCTTGAGTTTCTTACCGCTCCTTTCGGGATAGCAAGTCTTGAATGCGCCCTGGCGCTCTACGTCAAGGCCCTCGTCGAACCCGGTATCCTCGACTGGCCCGGCCTTATCGAGCTGATGACCGCAAGGCCGGCGAAGATAATCGGCGTCGACAAGGGTACACTCGGAAAAGGAAAACAGGCCGACGTCACAATTATTGACCCCGATGCCCACTACCGAATCGACGCCGCAAAATTCCGCTCCAGGAGCAGGAACTGTCCATACCTCGGCTGGAACGTAAAAGCCATCGTCGATAAGACAATTGTCGGTGGAGAGATGCGTTTTGAAGCGTAAAACCAAATCCTGAAAAGTGAAATAAACAGGGCGTTTTGCCAAATGAACTTCAGAGTACAAATTCCGAAAAACAAGGAGCATTATTATTAATAATAGAGAAAGATTGATTGCGGGATTGATGGTTTTACTTGGTGCTTTTATATTGACTGGCTGTGCCGTGCAGGTGCAGGCTCCACCTGAGCTGACAAGCGCAATCCGTAGCGGAGACCTTGATACGATTAAATAGGATGGCAAAACGCCTCTGGATTAGATTGCTAAAGTGTGGTAGGCATGCTATAATTTCATTGGAGGTACAGTAAAATGAAATTTAGAGTTATTTTGGAACCGAGCGAAGAAGGTGGATATACTGTTATTGTTCCTTCCCTTCCGGGTTGCGTGAGCGAGGGCAACACTCGCGAAGAAGCTTTAAAAAATGTTCGTGAAGCAATTGAGCTCTACTTAGAACCTGTAGAGGACGATACCAGCTTTTCACCGGATTCCGAACAATTAGAGATAGCATTGTGACGAAAGTCCCAAGTTTGAACTATCAGCAGGTCATCAAGGCTCTTAGGCGAGATGGCGGGATAGTAATTCGTCAGAAAGGCAGTCATATCAGATTACAAAAACGCCTTCCTGATGAGATGCTCAAAATTATTGTTCCAGCACACCGTCCAATCAAACGCTCTACGTTGTCACACATCTTAAAACAAGCCCGCCTGTCAGTATCAGAGTTTGATGATTTGCTCTAAACAACCCAAGAGATGATTATTATTGACGGTTACAATCTGCTGCGGTTGGTTCAAAATACCGATAAACAGTTCGAATCAATCGCCGAGGCCGGGCTTTGTTATATCATAAGCAGGTACTTCAAACTTGTCGCCCAAAAAGGCGTCATTGTCTTTGACGGCGCCGGCCCGCCTGACAAGGGCAGATTCGATGGGATAAACAACCTGGACGTGACCTTTTCCGGACCGGACGCCGATGCCGACTCAGTGATAGAAGATAAAATAAGCGCCGCCACCGCTCCAAAGGCTTTGACCGTTGTCAGCACCGACCGAAGACTGCGTGCCGCTGCCAGGGCGGCAAATGCAAATGCCGTCACCTCGAAGGGCTTCTGGCAAGAGCTTCAGACCCGCTTGAGCCGACAACATAAAAAGCTCAGAGAGCCGCCCGGAAAACGAAAAGGAATCACCGAAAGTGAAACCGAACAATGGCTTGAGTTTTTTGGTTTTAAGTAGTGACTTTAATTGGCTGACCAGCATGTTAGAAAACAAAATTGACAATCTTCCACGCTCCGACCGAAAAGAAGTTTGCGCCCGCCCCAGGCCGCACTACCACGGCGCCTCCACCAAAACCGACCCCCGCCTGGGTGGCGACCTGAAACACTCCTGCACCAGCCTTATTCTTGCCGCCATCGCTCTGCTTTGTCTCCACTCCCACCAGGCATCTGCAAACGCCGCGCATCGCGTCCTCATACTAAACTCCTATCACCCCACTTTTGAATGGAACAGGGTATTGCTACAGGGCATTGAGTCCACTTTCAACTCCGCACCACAAAAAGTGACCTGGGACGTCGAGTATATGGACACAAAGAACTTCAATGACCAAAAATATTATCAGAACCTTCTGCAATTGCTAAAAAATAAAGCTCAGGACCACCACTACCGCCTCATCATAACCGTCGATAACAATGCACTGCTTTTTCTATTGAACTATCGCGACCAGCTTTATCCGGACATCCCAATAGTCTTCTGTGGCGTCGATACTTACCACAATTCTATGTATAACTGGAGGCCGTTACCGACCACTATCGACGATATCCTGAACAACCACAGTGCCGTCACCGGCGTCGTTGAAGACCTGGGCCATGCCCAAACCATCGAAGCCGCGCTCCAGCTACATCCCTCCGCCAACCAGCTTATCGTCGTCAACGACGGCGTAAGCAACAATAGCTACTGGCCGCCACTGTCTCTCCAGGATATTGCACGGCTCGTCAGCAAATACAAAGACCACGTCCGGTTCTCAACCTTTCTGCTCACCAGACAAAATGCTCAACAACTCTTGACCAAAATAAAAACAGCTCCGGACAAAACAGTTCTGTTTCTCGCCGACAACTTCTTGAACAGCAACGGCGAGCTGTGTTTCGACCAGCCTTATTGGACCGATTTCTGGAAAAAGTGCGATGTCCCTACATATGTCCTTGAGAAGCAGTTGTTTGCTATGGGACACGCCGTCGGAGGTTACATTAACAGCAGCTATCTCCAGGGTCAAATCGCCGGCGATATCGCCGTTGAAATACTCGAAGGTAAAAACCCCCGCGATATCCCGGTTGTCCGTAACGGCATCGCCCAGTATATGTTCGATTACACCGCAATGAAGCATTTTGGTATTCCACCTTCGGCTCTCCCTCAAGGCAGCATCATCGTTAATCGGCCCCGGTCTTTCTATTACAAGTACCGAAAAAGAATCTGCGCCGTCGCGGTAATCATCGCCGTCCTTACGGGCGGTATCCTCGTCCTGTCCGTAAATATCCTCCGCCGAAAGCGCGCAGAGCAAAACCTGCGACTCAAGAATGCCGCCGTAGAATCGTCAATCAACGCCATTGCTTTTGCCAACCTCAAGGGCAATCTCACCTACGTTAATGATTCATTCGTCAAAATGTGGGGCTATGCCAACGCCGCAGAAGTCCTCGGAAAACCTGCTGTCCAGTTCTGGCAAAACCCCGACGAGGCCGCCGAGGTCCGGAGAATATCCCTCGAGAAAGGTAGCTGGATTGGTGAGTTGGTCGCCCAGAGGAAAAACGGCTCAGTCTTTGATGTCGAGTTGTCCGCGACTTTGGTCAGGGACCAGTCCGGAAGCCCCGTCTGTCTTATGGCTTATTTTTTAGACATCACTGACCGAAAGCGCCACGAGCGAAAACTCGAACAGTATCGCCTTATGGTGGAATCCGCACAGGACGCCGTATTCTTCAAGGACCTCAACAGCAGATACCTCGTCGCAAACAGCAAAACTCTCGAGGCCTTCGGATTGTCACGAGACCAGGTCATCGGAAAAAGCGACTATGACCTAATGCCGGATAAAGACCAGGCAACCCGGAATATCCAACACGACAACAAGGTCTTCAAAACCGGCGAAACCCTCGAAGTGACAAAGCAAATGCTCGGCGCAGATGGAAAGCAGCGATGGTTTCAGGCCATAAAAGTCCCGCATTTCGACGCCGATGGAAACGTCACAGGCCTTATCGGAGTCGCACGAGATGTCACTGAGTATTGGAACGCAAAAGCCAAGCTCCAGGAGAGTGAGCTTCGCTACCGCACACTTGTCGAAAATGTCGATTTCGGTATTTCTCTGGTAGATACAGACTACAACATTATCACAGCTAACGCTGCATTGAGCCGCTTGCTCGGCAAACCTGCTGAGGCCATCATCGGCAGAAAGTGCTTCCAGGAGTTTGAGAAGCGAGATACTGTTTGCCCCCATTGTGCCGGACTCAAAGCTATGAAAACAGGCCGACGCGCATCCGTCGAAAGTAAAGTTGTAAGAGATGACGGAACCGAATTCGACGTTAGGCTGCTCGTCTTTCCCGTCTCCGCAGAAAACGGCCGCGTAACAGGTTTTGTCGAGATTGCAGAGGACATAACCCAACGCAAAAAGGCTCAGAAGGCTCTCGAAGAAAGTGAACAGCAGTATAAGGCCCTGACCCATAACATCCCCGGTATGGTCTATACCGGACACGCTGACTGGTCGGCACAAATCATCTCCGGTAGCGAAGCTGTCTCCGGATATGCTGTCGAAGATTTCAATTCCCAAAAAATAAACTGGCTGGACATCATATATCCGGATGATAGCCAAACAGTGGCAAAAGAGGCACTCAAACTTCGGAGCCGACGAGCCAGTATCGTCCAGGAGTACAGAATTGTCGATAAAACCGGAAACATCCGCTGGGTCGAGGACCGCAAAACATCACTCTTCTCCGAAAAAGGCGACTTCAAGGGCGTTGATGGTATCGTCTTTGATATCACCCAGCGAAAACACGCCGAAAATGCCCTCCAGAAAGCACGCGATGAGCTCGAAGCCAGAGTCCGGCAACGCACCGCTGAACTTACAACCGCAAACGTCGAGCTCAAAAACGAAATCGACGAACGCCAGCGCGTCGAAAAGGCCCTCAGACAGGCCGAACAGCGATTCCGTACCATGTTTGAAAATACACTTATGGGCCTCTATCGTACTTCACCACAGGGACGAATCCTTATGGCAAACCCCGCAATGGTCAAAATGTTGGGATATGCTTCCTTCGAAGAATTGGCACGCCTCGACCTCGAACACGAGGGGTTCCACCCGCAATATCCACGCTCCGACTTCAAAAAACACCTTGAAAAGAACGGCAGGGTCGTTGGACTCGAATCGGTGTGGATAAGACGCGACGGAACAGAGCTCTTCGTCCGCGAAAGCGCCGTCGCTATCAAGGACAAAAAAGGCAGTGTTCTCTATTATGAGGGCACGGTTGAGGACATCACCAAACGAAAAAAGGCCGAAGAAAAACTCCTGGTTTATCAAAAACAATTGCGTTCGCTGGCTTCGGAATTGTCCCTCGCCGAGGAACGCCTCCGACGGCGAATAGCCGCCAATGTACACGACCAAATCGGACAGAACCTCGCTATCTCCAGGCTCAAGTTGGAATCCCTAAGAGAGTCGGTCTCAAATCCCGAACTCGCCAAAGCCCTCGCACAGATAAGCCGGATGATTGCACAGGCCATCGAGAGCTCACGCTCACTTACCTTTGAGCTTAGCCCGCCGGTTCTCTACGAACTCGGCTTCGAAGCCGCCGTCGAATGGCTCTTGAGACATACCAGGCAGAGATACGGAATCTCCACTGAATTCGAGGACGATGGACGCAAAAAATCCCTCGATGATGATGTCCGCGTACTGCTGTTTCAGGCGGTGCGCGAATTGCTCGTCAACGTTGCAAAGCACGCAAAGGCCCGCAGCGTAAAAGTCGAAACGCGAAAAAAGGGCAGCCGCATATACGTTACTGTCCAGGATGACGGCGTGGGTTTTGACACGTCAAAAGCCGCCTCGCGGACAGGCGCCACAGCAGGCTTCGGACTGTTCAGCATACGCGAAAGACTCGGACATATCGGAGGAAGCCTCGAAATTCAGTCCACTCCCGGAACTGGAACGCGAGTCATTATAACCGCCCCCACAGACCACAAACGAAAAAAAAATGTTAAGGATAAGAAAAAATGAGCATAAGAATCTTACTTGCCGACGACCATAAAATAACCCGCCAGGGACTCCGCTCTTTGCTTGAAAAACAGGACGATATGGAAGTCGTCGCAGAGGCTGAAGAAGGACGAACCGCCGTGCGACTCGCACGTGAGTTCTCGCCGCACATTGTTATTATGGACGTCAGTATGCCTGACCTCAATGGCGTCGAAGCTACCCGCCAAATCGTCGAACGCACCCCCGATGTCAAGGTAATTGCACTTTCAATGCATTCCGATAGTCTCTTTGTTACCGAAATGCTGAAAAGCGGCGCATCCGGCTATCTCCTTAAAGACTGTGCCTTCGAAGAGCTTACACTCGCTATAAGGGCCGTTGTCGACGGAAAAACATATCTCAGCCCTTCGATATCAGGAGTCGTCGTCGATGATTACCTACACAGATTATCAAAAACCGCCTACGCAGGCCCCGATGTCCTCACAAACAGGGAACGCGAGGTCCTCCAGTTGCTCGCCGAGGGAAACTCAACGAAGAAAATCGCCCTAAAACTGCACATAAGCGTAAAAACCGTCGAAACTCATCGCCGCCAAATTATGGAAAAACTCGACATCGACAGCGTCGCCGAGCTTACAAAATACGCCATACGTAAGGGCTTTACTTCCCTTGAAACGTAGATTTGTCGGCAATAAAAGCCGGTTTTCGTACATTATCGCAATTCCGGCCTTGTACAAACACGCATCAGGGTTTTCTACTCGAAAAATCAGGGATTGCCTGATAACCTACTTGGCCCTTCCATAGTATAATGTACAATAGCTGATGCAGGATACTTTTGGGGGGGGATGATGATCCTCCTAAAAAAGGAGTATCGGTTAGGCATCGTTCGATGGGCACGTGGGTGTGGGTGTTCGTCGGCAGCTTAATTCGATGCTCCTTTTTTTTCTCGACGCCGCCTCACTCCTCAATCACCCTAATTGCCCTTTTCAGCCCCCTTTCACATAATATTCGAGAAATCATCGAACCTCTCATTATCAATAATACCAAGGATACCCTCCCTTCCGTCTTGCCGAACGCCGCCAGGCCACGCCCCGGTCCTACCTCGGACGTTAAAAAAACAACCAGAATTCTTGACGCGAATTTGCCCACTTCTGCTAACATATCCCCGTGGCCGGACGCCTGAATGCCTGAAATAGGGCCCTTGACCTACTGAGCAGATGATATGCCTTCGTTGTTTTTTCCGGAGATTGCCGCGTGCCTCAACTAAAAAAACAGCTTGGCCTACTCGACGTCTTTGCCGTCGCTGCAGGCGCTATGATAAGCTCCGGTCTGTTTGTCTTGCCATATATCGCCTATCGAAAAGCAGGCCCCGCCGTAATCCTCTCATACCTCTTCGCATCAATTCTCATAATGCCAAGCACTCTCTGCCAGGCCGAGCTCGCCACAGCTATGCCAAAGGCCGGTGGAACATATTTCTATGTCGAGAGAAGTCTCGGCTCCTTCTGCGGACTCTTCACAGGCTTTGCAAACTGGTTTGCATTGGCCTTGAAAAGCGCCTTCGCTGTGGTCGGTTTGGCCGTTATGCTCCAGATATTGCTCCATACTCTCTTCGCCGTCGAAATCACCGACCTCCATCTAAAGCAAATTGCCGCACTTTGCTGCCTGGCCTTCACCGCCCTCAATATCGTAAGTGTCAGGCACACGGGCCGTTTCCAGGTCGTCCTTGTCGCGATACTATTCGCTATACTACTTATCTTTGTCATCTTTGGTGTCGCTACCGTACAACCAGTCAGATACAAAGACTTCTTGCAAAAGGGCTGGCCCGCTGTCTTCGCCACCGCAGGACTCGTTTTCATAAGCTATGGAGGACTCACAAAGGTCGCCAGCGTCGCAGAGGAAGTAAAAAACCCCGGCCGAAATCTCCCACTCGGTATGCTCCTCGCTTGGTTTGTCGTCAGCGTTTCCTATGTAGCCGTAATCACCGTTACCGTCGGCGTCATTGGAGGTCCACAGCTCGCCGACAGCCTTACTCCAATTTCCCTTGCCGCCTCAACCTTTATGCCCGTCTGGGGTTTTGCACTCCTCGCCGTCGCCGCCGTCGCCGCTTTCGTCACCACCGCAAACGGCGGAATACTTGCCGCCTCACGATATCCCATGGCTATGAGCAGAGACAAACTGCTGCCTTCATTTCTCGCTCGAGTCAACAACAGATTCAAAACCCCGCACGTCGGTATCCTCCTCACCGGCGCCTTTATGATTGCCGCCATCGTCTTTCTTGACGTCGCCAGGCTCGTCAAAACCGCCTCAACACTGATGATAGTCCTCTTTATTCTTGTAAACGCCAGCGTAATCATATTGCGCGAAAGCAAAATACAGGGTTATCGTCCGAAATTCAAATCGCCTCTCTACCCCTACATGCACGTCATTGCCATCCTCGCCTATAGCGCCTTGCTCATCGACATGGGAATAGTGCCCCTGCTCATCTCTGCTGGCTTTGTCCTCTTCAGCGGCGCCTGGTTCGGCCTATACGTGTCCCGCCGAGTCACAAGGGCCTCCGCCATCCTACACGTCGTCGAACGAATCACAGATAAACAGTTGAAAACCGTCACTCTCGAAAATGAGCTCCGCGACATCCTCATGGAACGAGACCAGATAATCGAAGACAGATTCGACCGCCTCATCAAACAATGCCAAATCCTCGACGTAAAAGGCCGAAAATCCTTCGAACAAATCTCTCGACAGGTCGCAAAAATACTCCAGACCAAACTCGATATAAGTGAATATGTCCTCCTCGAAAAATTCCTCCACCGCGAAGCACAGGCCGGAACCGTAGTTCAACCCGGATTCGCAATACCCCACATCGTCGTCGACGGACAGCAAAAATTCGACATCGTTCTCGTCCGGGCCATTGACGGCGTCGATTTCCCGAACGCCCCAGACCCCGTCCGTGTAATGTTCGTTCTTGCCGGAACCCGCGACGAACGCAACTACCACCTCCGCGCGCTTATGGCAATAGCACAAATCGCCCAGCAAAAAAACTTCGAACAGCAGTGGCTCGCCGCTCGAGACGCCACTGCCCTACGAAACCTCATCCTCCTTTCGACAAGAAAACGAGACGCCAACATCTGACCCGCCATCACCCGCTACTCGCCGATGACCTGGCAAACCACCGTCCGCGTCCTTGTCCGCGTATCGAAGTCCACCAGCACTATCTGCTGCCACGTCCCCAACGTCAGTCGCCCCTCGATGATTGGCACTGTCAGGCTTGGCCCCAATACCGCAGCTCGCACATGTGAATGCCCGTTATCGTCGTGCCACGTCTCTTCATGCTCGTAACGCGCCGATGCCGGAGCGATTCGCTCGAACGCCGCCTCGATATCGTAATTCGCCAGGCCAGGCTCATATTCGGTCGTTGTAATCCCCCCCGTTGAGCCGATATGAAACACTACAACCGCCCCCTCGGACACGCCCGTTCTCGACACTGCCTGCCCGACCTGTTCGGTAATATCCACGATATGACCGTTTCCCCGCGTCCTGATTGATATCTTCTCACTCTTAACCATACTCCTATATCGTCCATCTTAACGCACATCCATTCATTTTCACGCCGATACGATTATACAAAAAACCTCCTTGCCGAAGGCAAGGCGGTCTCTTAACAGCGAAGTGGATTTGTCCAGTTCACGCTGAACCAGTACACCAATAACCCCCGGCCACGCTCTAAATTATCCCTTAGAAAAGAGGTGATCCAGCCGCAGGTTCCCCTACGGCTACCTTGTTACGACTTAGTGCCAGTCATCGGGCTTACCGTCGGCAGGCGCCTCTCAGCGAACTGAGTTAGCAACCCGACTTCGGGTACTCCCAACTCCCATCATAACCCACAACTGAGACATAACTCCCCGTCAAACAAGGGCTTAAGTTGCTACTGTTGGCCTCCCACTTTGTGCTTTGCGTCTCCTCAGGAGAATTATATAGAAAAACTTACTTGACGCAGTGAACATTTATTCGTATGCTGAGTATAGAATCTAATAGATGAACGGATAGTCACTGTCCTGGTGTCATTTGGAGGTGAATTGTGAGTAAAACGAAATTGTCTCGCAAAGAAAGGGAGCATCTGGGGCACAAGCAGGAAATCCTGGAAACAGCACTGAAGCTGTTCTCTGAACGGGGTTTTCACAATGTTTCTATGCAGGAGATTGCAGAGGAATCAGAGTTTTCTGTTGGTACTCTGTACAAGTTTTTTGAGAGCAAAGAGTCGCTTTTCGCGGCATTGATAAGCTCTTGTGCCCGTAGAATTTCTGACATCCTCCTTCCGATTTTGGATGAAAAAACGGATGAGAAACAAAAGATTGTCAACTACATAGAAGCTTACAAGCAAATCATCCGAGACCACGCCCCATCCATCAGGTTATATCTGTCGCGGAACCTCCCATCCGTCTCCACTCTATGTGCCGATGTTGAGCCGGAGACCGACGCGATTAGAGAAGTATTCCAGGAAAAGCTCTCAGATATTTTCAAATCAGGAATGCGTAAAGGTATCTTCAGGGATATCGATACATGGATAACGACATTATCGCTTTCCGCAATATTGGAGTCATTTGTGTTTTCAGCTATCAAGAGTCCTGAGAAAATATCAGTTGAGGATGGAATCTCAAGAATTAAGGAACTGTTTTTCATGGGGATACTGAAGTCCTTAAGTATTTAAAATGATACATAGAGCCATAAAAATCCTGACGTTTAGCTTTGTTCTTTGTGCGCTTATCTTGGGCGGGTGCGGCAACTTTGATGCTGACGCAGTCCGCAGAGAACATGTAGAAATCTACCGCCGAACTATTTCCGAGAAGACAGAAAAGGTGCTGTCAGACAGTAACAGCCTCAGTTTAGATGATTGCATTCAAATTGCTTTGCAACATAACCTGAGAATTAGAACTTCTGAGATTCAGAAACGAATTGCCCAACTCGAGAAGAAAGTTGCCTTCTCGTATTTTCTCCCAAGTGTGAATCTTAATTACGGTTATACCAAATGGGACCGCCAGCCAAAGGTTAAGTTCGGCTCTGATGCGGCCGCTATGCACGATAAAAGTGTCAGAGATATCACATGGCAGATTCAAATGTCGATTTTCGACCCTTCAACATGGTTTATGTATTCGATGCACCAAAGAGGAGAGGAGATTGCCGAACTTGTTACAGAATATACAAAACAAATGACGGTGTTAGAGATTACCGTTATGTATTTTCACTGTCTTGGCCTGCAGGAGATTGAAAAAGCCCTGACCAGTCAGGTAACTGCCGCCACAGCATTGGAAAAACAACTCAGAGCCTTTTATGAGGAAGGTCTGGTTAGTAAGTGGCAGGCTGAGCAATCTGAGGTTATGGCGGTATCGCGGCGTACCGATCTTCATCGTACACAATACGCACTTAGCCACGCCAAGGCGGATCTGTTAACAACAATGGGATTATCACCTCTGGCAGATATTTCTTTAGAAGTCCAGACACCTCTGAACGAACCCGGAGAGCCTTTGGAAGAGCTGATAGCAGGAGCGCTCATTGTACATCCACAACTGAAAATTGCTGACCGTGAAATTGCGATTGAAAAAGAAAAGGTTAAGGTTGCGATTGCCGGTTTTTTACCCAACCTTATTGGATTTGCCAACCGAACGCATTCATCCGATTCATTTATGTTATATCCTGACTATTGGACGGTGGGATTAGCGGGAACAATCAGCCTGTTTAACGGTTTTGCGAATGTTAATGAGTATAAAGCTGCGAAAGAACACCAGAAGGAAGCGTTCATTCAGCGTGAAGAGGCAACAATGACGTTAATACTTGAGGTGGTAAAGGCACATCTTAATCTCAAAAATGCAAGAGAAGAAATGATACTGGCAAGAAAAGCTTTTGGTATGTCTTCGAAACATTTTGCCGAAATCCAGCAACAGTGGCAGGAAGGACTTGTGGATTCTGCCGAAATGCTCAGTGTTCTAGCCGAGAAAGACAGGGCGCAAATGGGACTGATGAATGCTCGTTTCCAGTTACAGGTAACTACTGCCACTCTCTTAAATGTGATGGGGAAAACAAACATCGAAATCAAGGAACAAGAAAATGAAATTTAGGTGGAAAAACCTGAGTAACAAGCAAAGATATATTGCCGGCTTGTCTGCAATTATTTTCATATTAATACTTGCAACTCTTTTGAAAAGCCGTGGAGATACTCCGGATAAATCACTCGTAAACCGTCGTATTCCAGTAGTATTAACCCCGGCAACTCTGCAAATATTTGAACAGCGTGTCGTTGTTCAAGGCAATGTAGAAGCAAAGAAGTTCGCGATAGTATCACCGCGAATTCCAGGGACCATTGAGGCTGTTTTTGTGGATGAGGGCGATTCAGTCATCGCAAACGAAACTAAGCTTTTTCAAACTGATGCACTGAAGCTTAAGAAAACTGTGGAGATTAAGAAACATGAACTTGCGGTAGCTCAGTGTGAAAGACGCGAGAAGCTTGCCAATCTGGAGAAAACTGAAGCTGACCTCCACAAGACAGAACTCGATTACAATCGTTTCAAGCGATTGTTCGAAAAACAGGCTGTTACTGCTGATGCTCTCGAACAGCAGGAATCGCGGTACAAGCAAATCTTGGCTTTCCGCAAATATGCCCAGGCACAGGTAGACCTGTCGGCTGAGAAGGAACATCAGGCTGATGCCGCTTTAGCTATATCTGAAAAAGACCTGGCTGATGCGATTGTCTATGCCCCAATCACTGGCAAAATTAGTCGGCGGTTGCGGGAACCGGGTGAAATGGGCCAACCGGGCCAGCCGGTTGTCCGAATTGATGATACCTCCGTGGTCGAAGTTTCTGCATATTTACCAGCGCAATATTACTCCAAAATAATTCCTGGTCAGACTGGTATGAACATTGAGGTTTCAGAAATTGACATTGGCCAACAAATAGTATCTTACAAAAGTCCGACCATTAATCCTAAACTGCGTACTTTTGAAATAAAATGCATCATAAAAAATCCTCCCCAAGGCGTGGTTCCGGGAGCAATTGCCCAGATAGAAGTCGTACTTGAAAGCAGAAAAGGATTAGGAGTACCTGCTGTTGCTATCCAGAAAAGGAACTATCAATCAGTTGTATTCGTTATCAAAAATGATACCGCACACATGCTTTCGGTGAAAACCGGACTTGAAAACGATGGCTGGACTGAAATTGTCGATGGTGACCTGACTGAAAAAACCCCCGTTGTTTCCATGGGGCAATATCTCATCGAAGATGGCACGCTGGTTTCTGTGCAGAAGGAGCAGTTACCCTGAAGCCAAAATCAGTTGACTTTTTCGCTAAGGCGGGTTAGTTTATTTCAATGAAAGTTAGCTTTGACTATTTATCCTAAAATAGAGAGAATAAATGCCGAGATTTCCCAAAAGGCAAGCTGAGATCGCCGCATTAGCTGAACAGTTATGGCGGGGACTGCTGGATAATAACGCTATTTTCTCTCAGCCGCCGGTTCACCCGATACTGATAAGAATAAGAAAGCTGCAATACCAGTCCCGACACGATAATTTTCTGGCAGCTCGCGCAGCAGCCGAGCAGGCTACCGGCGAAAAGAGCGAGGCACTTGAAGAACTCATCGAAGCTCTAAAAGACGATATCCGTTACGCTGAAAATACCGTCAATTTCGATGATGACAAACTAAAGCTCATCGGCTGGGCAGGTAAAAAGGCCAAAACCCCGATAGCGGCGCCTGGTCAGGTAAGACAACTCGAAGCGCCAAAGCAGGGAGCCGGTTGGGTGTTTTTAGATTGGAAAGCGCCCGCCGATGGCGGAAAACCAAAGGCATATAAAGTACAGCGCCGAAGCGGTGAAAGCTGGGACAATATAGCAACGGCAATACTGACCGAAGCGACTTTAGTTGACCAGCCGGAAAAAA
>Ga0210003_1000364_pt1 | contig 40634 bp, 22 predicted proteins | sample LantaG_FD_182804 | JGI IMG/M metagenome (GOLD analysis project Ga0210003, IMG submission 182804) | Deep subsurface microbial communities from Baltic Sea to uncover new lineages of life (NeLLi) - Landsort_02402 metaG (SPAdes) (version 2) | ecosystem: Environmental > Aquatic > Marine > Oceanic >...
GTCTTTTTTTCTCTTGAGATCGCTTTCGAGGCGAACCACACTCTCGACCCCCTCCCTCCCTTCTCTTCCTCAAAACCTTTCTCTCCCTCCCCAACAAAAAAAAACACTAGGTGCAACGTCGACATGCTCAAGCTGATCCAGCTGGGACTCACCTTCACCGACGCGCGGGGGCGCCTCCCCCGCGTGGGGGGCGAGCTCGCGGTCTGGCAGTTCAACTTTCGCGAGTTCCGGCTGGGCGACGACATGTTCGCCCAGGACTCGATCGACCTGCTCAAGACCTCGGGCATCGACTTCCGGCGCATGGAGGACCGCGGCTGCGACGTGCACCGGTTCGGCGAGCTGCTGATGACGAGCGGCGTGGTGCTCTCTGACGAGATCAGCTGGGTGACCTTCCACTCGGGCTACGACTTCGGGTACCTGCTCAAGCTGCTGACCTGCGCGCCGCTGCCCGCGACGGAGGCGGGCTTCTTCGAGCTGCTCTCGCTCTATTTCCCGGCCCTCTACGACATCAAGTACCTGATGAAGTTCTGTGGGTCGCTGCACGGCGGCCTGAACAAGCTGGCCGAGACGCTCGAGGTCGAGCGCATCGGGCCGCAGCACCAGGCCGGGTCGGACTCGCTGCTGACCGCCGCGACGTTCCTGAAGCTCGCCGCGACTTTTTTCAACGGCCCGAGCGAGGAGCGAAAGGGGGCAGGAGAGGGAGGCGAGAGCGAAGGGAGCGACGGCGACGAAGGCGAAGGCGGAGGCAACAAAAGCAGCAACGGTCGGAGCGCGGGCACGGGAGGCCTGGGGCACGAATCAAAGGGCGGCGCAGGCAAGGGAGGAGGCGGCGCGCAGACTGCGGAGAACGTCCTTGCGGGACTTGAGGAGCACCGCGGGATCCTTTACGGGCTGGGTTCGGACGGGACGAACGAGGCGCCGCAGGATTAGAGAGAGAGGAAGGAAGAAGGAAAAAGACCAGAGAGAGAGAAAAGACTCTCTTTCAAACTTTCCGCCGTTGTTTTGTTTTTCCAGCAGCACGCCATACAGCACTCCCCCCATCCCTCTCCCTCTGCCACCCCACGCTCCTTCATCTTTCGACCGTTTCGCCCCCACCCGCGCGCGAGAGACCTGTAACCAAAAAAAGAAAAAAGGGACAATCGAACAAAAATTAAAGAGACAAGAGTTATGTTTTTTGTTTTTCATTTCTGAGATTTTTTGTTTTTCAACATATTGTTTTTCCCGAAAAGTCGCATCAAAGAAACCGAACTGAGCTGGGAATCGAGCTGTCTGGTCAAGTTTTGTTGTTGTCGGGTTCTGATCGAGTGTTGTCTCTGTCGGGCTACCTTAAAAAAACGTGCACGAAGAATTGCGCGTGGAGAGAACTATTGAAGACTGTGGAAGGAAACGCGCCCCCTCGGGAGACGAGCAGCAAGAAAAAAGGGGGGAAAATGGGGGGGGGTGGTGCAAATTAACATGGAGGAAAAAGAGGGCGAGTCCTCCCCCCAGGAGCCCCCTCTGTTTCGTGGGAGAGGAGAGACGAGCGAGAAAAATATGAGGCACACACTAAGAGAGGCACACTGAGAGGCGTTTTTTTGTTGTTGTTGTTTTGGACGAAGGAGGTGCTCCTCAGTAGGGCGCTCTTTAGTAAGGCTAGCGCAGCAGGGGCAGCAGCGCGACTGCCCTCCACTCGGGCTGGGCGAACCTCGCGAAGACGGCGTCGGTCGGGCGCGGCGGCGGGAGCGGAACAGTTGCAGGTTGAGGCTGAGGCGAGAGGGCGGCGGAAGAGGCGGCAGCATTAGCGGCGGCGGCGGCGGCGTTGGCGGCGGCAGAAGCGTTGGCAACGGCAAACGCCTCCGCGTGCCTCTGCGCCGAGGCTGCGGCCGCGGCGTGGAGCCGTGCGAGGTCCACCGCGGCGGCGCGCAGCGAGCCCGTGTCGGCGACCGAGGCCGCCGCGGCCGCCGCGGCGGCACAGCGCGGGTCCTCCTCGAAGACCGCTCTGGCGTGTCCTTCGTCGTCGCCGCCGTCGCTGTCTTCTTCTCCCGCTGCTCCTTCGTCGATCGCTGCCGCCTCGGCCTCGGCCTCGGCCTCGGCCTCGCACGCCAGCAGCATCGCCGCCGCGGCCACCGCCGAGGGGGCGTGCCATAGCATCGAGTTGTCGAGCAGGGCCAGCTCGAGGAGGTAGGAGGCGCGGGCGCGCTCCCTGCGGGCCCTGCCCTTCTTGCCCTTGCCGCTGCCCTCGCCGCCGCTGCCGCCCTCGCCCTTGCTCTTCGGACGCAGAAGCTCCTTCGTCTCCTTCTTCTTCGTCCTCCGCTCCTGCCGCATCTCCGCCGAGGCCAGCCTCCACAGCACCGCCGAGAACGCCGCCGACGTCGGCGCGCCCACGCGGAACCCCAGGGCCTGCAGGATCGCGCCCTCCATGCGGGCGATGTCGGCGGCGGAGAAGCAGTGGTCGGCCGCCGCGGCGAGCCTCGCCGGCGTCGGGCCCCTGCCGCCGCCGCCGCCGCCGCCGCCGCCGCCGCCGCCGTTCAGCCCGTCCCAGCTCCCGCCGTTCCCGCCGCCGTTGCCCCCGTGCTCCTCCCCCTCGTGCTTCGCCGCGATCAGCGCCGCGGCCGCAGCCGCGAGCTGCAGCGCGCGCCGCGGGACCCTGGCGGGGCTGCGGGAGAGGAACCGGTCGAGCAGGCTGACCGCGAGGTGCAGCGTCTCCGAGTGCAGGCGCGACGCAGAGGCGACCTCGGCGAGCCAGGCGACGGTCAGGGAGCGCGCTCTCGGGTCGAGGTGGTCTCCGCCTTCTCCACTCCCGCTCGTGCTTCCGCCGCCGCCATTGCCGTCGCCGTCGCAGTCGCCTCCGCCTCCGATGTCCTCGGGCATCGCGCAGTTGAAGTCTTCGCCGTCGTCGCCGCAGCCCCCGAGGGCGAAGGCGCCGGCGGGAGCGGAAGCGTTGGCGGTGTCGGGGTTCAGGGGGGGCGGTCCATGCCGCTCCGCCAGCGCACAGGGGTCGGGCCTGGCCCCGCCGCACTCCTCCGCGTCGAGGAGGTTTCCCAGCAGCTCGCGGAGCCCCTCCTCCCTCGCCAGAGAGCTCTCGTCATCGTCGTCGTCGCCGTCGGAGGAGTCCGAGTCATCGGAGTCGCCGCCGTCGTCTCCTTCAAAGGGCTGCTGCTGGGAGAGGGGGAGGGGCGCGGGGGGAGTGAGCTCGCCTTCGACGGCGGCGACGGCGAGAGCTCTTTCCTCCTCCGTCTTTGCTGCAGCTTCTTGTTCTGCTCCCTCTCCCTCTTCTCCTCCTCCTCCTTCTTCTTCTTCGACGGCAGCGGCGGCGGCGTTCTGCGGCTGCCGCCTCTGCTTCGGCGCTGAGGCCAGGACGTCCGCGGCCGACTCGTCGCAGGCGAGCAGATCCAGCTCGAGGCAGGCTTCTGCTACCGTGGCGGGCCTCTTGTGTGCCTCGGTGTGGCGCTGGAAGTAGAAGCAGGCGTTGTTTCCCTCGTTGTCGGAGGAAGAAGCTCTTTTCCCTCTTGTTCCTTCGTCGTCGGCGTCGTCGGCGTCGGCGTCGACAGGCGTGGCGGCATCGGAGCCGGCGCCGAGTGAGCGCTCCCTGCCGAATTCTCCGACCTCTTCCTCGTCATCGTCGATGCGTATCGAGCCGATGGCGTCATCGACGGCGCAGACGGACCCGGCACGGGACCTCGAGCGGCGGAACCGCGGCTCGGCGTCGACTTCGGGAGCGGCAGCCAAGGCAGCGGCGGCCAAGGTTGCCGCCTTGGCGCCCGCTGCTGCTGCTGCCACCGCTACTGGAGAGCACTTGGCCGTCCTCTTGTTCGGAGTGCCCTCGTCGTTGTCGTCCCCGCTCTCGTTGTCCAGTGCGGCGTGATCCCTCGCAGAGGAGAGGAAGAGCGAGCGCTATGTGTAGAGTTTTGTTTTGCGGAGCGTGAGTGACAAAAAAACAGGTAGAGAGGAAGTGGTCGAGCAAGTTGGTTTTTCGAAAAAATAACGGAAAAGATCGCGGCGCTCTTTCTTCTCGCTCTCGACTCGCTCACTCGCTCTCCTCCAGCGCGCTGATGCCCTCTGCTCCACCCTCCGCGTCTCCATTATAATCCCTCACCTTTGACACTCGTACTCCGTGCATGCAAGGCGAGGGAGGGAGCTCATCGCACGACAGGGCGAGCGCCGTCGACCCGAAGGAGAATGAATTGTTGTTTCCTTCGTCTCCGCCGTCGATCATCGAGCAACGAAAGTTGACGGCCGACGCCATGCTGAAGGCCGTGGAAAGAGGCAGACGCTCGCTTGCTCCACCAGACGATCCTACGATACGAATGCCGCCTGCCGCGATAAAACCCCGAACGAAAAAACGGGCAAGCACGCCTTCCAGCTCAGCCCGTTTTTTCTCAATCGAGAGAGAGAGAGAGAAAAAGTGGTGTGGGTAGAAAGAGAAAAAGGAAAAAAGCCGAAAGAAGCTCGTTCAGTGAGAACTTTCATCGACTATACCTACCCACTCAACGAGCAAAGCTTTCGATTTCACCTCCCGTCGTGACTTTTTCACAGGCCGTGAAAGTGCGAAAGAGAAAGTTGGCATAAATGAATACCAACATTGATATATTTTTACACGTTTTCTTTTTTTCAGCTCTCCGTCCTCTTGCTCCTTCCTCGTCGCCCTCTAGAGGCAAAGGCCGCCACTGCCACCGCCGCCGCTGCCACCGCCGCCGCTGCCGCAGCCGACGCCGCCACCACTGTCAGCGTCGCATTCCCCCTCCGCTCGCTTCTAGGAGGGACAGCCCTGCCGCGCGTCCGCGACGTCACCTGGGAGAAGGAGAGAGAGAGGAGTTTGAATAAAGGGCGGGCAGCGGACGCAAAGAATGAGAGAGAGAGAGTGCAAAGAAAAAACTCAAGAGGCGGCTCTCTCGCACCAATTTTCTCGCCCCTTTCTTCTCACTCGGACTCCCTCTCTCTCACCAAAGCTGCTGCCGCGCGCTCGCGGCTTTGAGCCTCGCCTCCGCCGCGGCGGCCATCTGCTCCCTCTTCTCCAGAGCCGCGCGAGAGGGCTGCTGCGGCTGCTTATGCTGGTCTTGCTTCTTTACCCTGTTGTTCGTTTTTTTTTGTCAAAGGTGAGTGTTTCGTTTTTCCTTGCGAAATCAAAAGTGAAGAAAAAACCTCAAGAAATGAAAAACTCTCTCCCACCCCTTACTTGTTCAAGCTCAGGGCCGCGGCCTCCGCCGCCGCGGCCTCGATCGCGGCATCCTCCTCGGCGGCGGCCTCAGCGGCCTGCGCCGCCTTCTTCGCCGCGGTCGCCTTCTTCCTCTCCCTCTCGGCAGCTCGCGCCCTCGCCTTCTTCTCGGCCGCTTTCCTCTGTTGCGCCTCCTCCATCTCCGCGGTCAGCGCCGAAGGAACGCCCGCGGCGGCCCACGCCGCGGCGATCGCGGCCTGGGTTCCTTCGCTCACCCCTGCCGCTGCTGCTGCCTCCAGGGCGGCGGCGGCGGCCCTGCGGAAGGCGTCGCGGACTGCCTTCGAGGAGGCGCAGTCGTAGGCGGTGCGCCCCCCCGGCCGCGCCTCGCGCTGCTCGGGGCCCCCGCTCTCGCCGCGCACGCCCGCTCCCTGGCCGTCCCCGGCGGCGAACTCGGCGAGCAGGGAGGCGACGAGCTCGGCGTCTCCGGCCTTGGCGGCGGCGACGAGGGGCGGGTCCGGGAGGAGAGGGAGAGGGGGAGGAGCTGCCGCTGCCGCCGCCGCCGCCGCGGCCACCGTTGCGGCGGCGGCGGCTGCTTCCTGCTTCCTCTGCTGCCTCGCTGCTGCAGCGGCCCCCTCTCCGTCTCCCTCCTTCTTCTCGACCAGTGGAGACACAGCGTGTACAGTCAGCAGCCCCCTCGCGACGCGCCCGGCCTCGCTCAGCGTCGGCCTCCGCACCGCGAACGGGACCGACCGGATCCTCGGGTCGCCCCTCCAAAGGCGCGGCGCCGGAGCTCCCGCGGGGGAGGGGGCGGCGGCGCGGGAGCCTCCGCCGCCGAAGAGCGACGCCGCGTTGGCCTGTCCCGGTGCGTGCACGAAGATCAGCGCGCATTTCTCGGGAGAGAGCAGGTCGCCAAAGTCGGCCAGCGTCCTCTTGATGTCCGCCTCCAGAGCGCGCTCGTTGTACCGCCGCAGCGAGGAACCCGCGCTCTTGATCGCGCCGGCACCGCCCCCCGCGGCGTCCTTCGTCGACTGCCTGCCTCCGGCTTTCGCCCTCACCACGTAGCGGTGCGCGGTGCCGTGAGCCAAGGGGCGAGGGTACTTTTCCAAGGGCTCGCCGCGCCTGGGAGGGTCGGAGACGTCGAAGGCGGCCGCGGCGAAGTGGCCGCCCTTGGCCAAGATGACCGCCCAGCAGCGCCGGTCCCCGCGGAGGCTCGAGGCCGCCGCCGCCGCTGCCGGCTCTGCCGACGCGTCGGAGAAGGAGGCCCTCCGAGGGGCGAACAGCAGGGGTCGCCAGAGGGCAAAGGGCCTGCCGTCTGAGGAGACGAGCGGGACGAGGGCGGCGAGCGACGGCGAGGGGGAGGGGGAGGAGGCCGCGCCGGCGCCCCGCTTCCTGCGGTAGTCGCCGGCGCTGCCCTCGTCGTCGCCGTCGTCGCTTTCGTCATCTTCTTCTTCGCTGTCCGAGCCCGAAAGGCTCGACACGTCGCTCGCGTCCCCAGCGCCCGCGCTCTCGAGGAGCTCCGCTGCGGCCTCCTCGCTCAGAGGGGAGAAGGCTGCCGATGAGATAACAGCAGCAGTAGAAGAAGAAGAACGAGAGGAAGAAGAAAGGGCCTTTGCCCTCCTCCTCGCGTTGAGGCGGTGCCAGTCACTTTTGAAGTGCTCCCGCTGCGCCTCCGGGGAGGCGAAGGGAAGATGGGAGCTGCTCCCTCTCGTGCCGACGCCGCAGCAGGCGCAGGTGAGCCCCGCGGCGTCCGCGGCGTCGAGGGCTGCGGCAGAGGAAGAGGAAGAGGCGACGGCGGTCGTCGTCGTCGGATCGCCGTTGGCGATGCCGTTGACCTTGCTCTCCGCCGCTCCTGCTGCCTCACCAGCACCAGCTGCGGCTCCGAGACGCCGCGCTCCCTCGAACAGCGACGCAGGGAGCGCGTAGAGCGTGCCCAGAGGCGGAGCGGACATCGTAAAGAAGCAGCTAGATCCTTCTTTCTCTTTCTTTCTCTTTCTTTCTCTTTCTTTTCGAGTGAACTTTCTTTCAAGAGAGTGACAGAGAGAGAGAGAGCAGAAAACTGTTTGCATATTCTCTTCACTTTTTTGCTCTTTTGCCCCTTCGCGTCTACTCACGAAGGAGCTCCCTCTCTTGTGGGAAGCACCAGAGCATCTGTGAGAGAACAAAGCGCAGAGAGAGACACCCACCCGCCCACCGGCAGCAGCGACACGCCGCAGAGCGAGAGCGAGAGAGAAGCAAAGCGCATCATCATGGCCGAAGCGGACTCGGGCGCCGACCTGCTCTGGACGACGCGGAACTCCTTCTACGTCGGAGCCTACCAGGCGGCCATCGCCGACGCCGCGGACCTCGAGGGGCTGGACGACGCGACCACGCTGGAGAGGGACGCGTTCGTGTTCCGGTGCTACGTGGAGCTGGGGAGCCACGAGGTGAGAGGAGAGAAGAGAAGAGCCATCGATCGATTGCGCGATTGAAAAAGAAGCGTTCTGCTCTCGAGGGAATGACCCCGTTTCCTTTCTCGTCTCTTCCAATTCTTACTCTCCCCTTGTCCAAACTGGAAAGAGGACATCGAGGGACAAATGAGTTACACCACTATCAGAACAAAAAAGAAAGAGAGAGGAGCTGAAGGCGGTGGTGAAAAAGTTGAAAACGATTCTTCTTCTCGACGCCGACGACGCTCTCTCTCAACCTCCTCTTCAAAAAAAAAAAAAAAAAAACAGATGGTCATCAACGACATCCAGGACTCGGCCCCGCAGCCCCTCCAGGCCATCAAGCTCCTCGCCACCCTCCGCGCCGGGAAGTGCACGCCCGAGGACGCGAAAGCAAAGTTCGCAGAGTGGCTCTCCGGAGACGCTTCGAGCGACTTAACCACGAGAGCGCTCGCGGCGGCGCTCGCGCTCGCCGACGGCGACTTCGTCTCCGCGCTCCGCGCCTGCCATGGCGGCGCGGGCAGGCCCTCCGCGGAGCTCCGCGCCCTCTCGGTCCAGGCTCTGCTCGCCGCCGACCGCCCGGAGCTCGCCGAGGCCGCCGCGGCCGACTTAGCCTCTTCCGACGACGACGGCGCGCTGTCGTCGCTGGCAGCCGCGTGGGTCGGCTTGGCGCTCGGCGGCCGCCGGGCCGAGGAGGCCCGCGAGATCTACGCCGAGCTCGCGGACAGGTTCGGGGCCAGCCCTCGGCTGTCTGCCGGGGCCGCCGCCGCGGCGCTGCGGTGCAGAGACTGGGAGGCGGCGGAGAGGAGCGCGCTGGACGCGTTCGCCAAGGACGTCAAGTCGGGCGACGCGCTCTGCTGCGCGGCCGCTGCAGCGGCGCACCTCGGCAAGCACGCTGCGAGCGGAAGGCACCGCGGGCAGCTGCTATCGACGGCGCCCGGGCACCCGATGGCGGTCGCTGCTGCGGCGATGGAGGAGGCGTTTGACAGGGCCGCGAGCGCGTTCACCTGAAGAACGCGCTCGCGTCTTTCCCTCTCCCTTCTCTTTCTCTTCAGAGAAAGAGAAGGCAGGGGAAAGACAGAGGGGGAGAGAGTTTTGAGTTTGTTTATTTCCGTGAAAACAAAGACGGAAAAGGTTAGTTGCTTCCTCTTGTTTTACAGTTTTTCTGCTCATCGTGCTCTAAGGCCAGCCCTCCTTCGCGGCCTTGGAGAGCTCCTCGCACTGCACGAAGTAGGCGCCGCAGACCGCGGCGACGACCGCGGCGTGCGGGCAGGGGGAAGAGGCGGCGAGGAAGGATGGAGGAGGAGAAGAAGCTATGTCGTCTTCCCCGGCGGCAGCAGCAGCAGCAGCAGCCCTCTCCTCCTCCTCCTCCTCCTCCTCCTCCTCCTCTTTTTCCTCCTTCTCCCTCCCCCGTCTCAGCCTCTTCGCTTCCGCACCTGCGGCTTTGCCCAGAGCACAGAGCGCCGCAGAGGCGTGCGGAGGCACGGGCCTCTCTAGGTTTGCGGCGAGCGAGAAGGTCCAAAGGGCGACCGCGGGGGTGACGACGACGGCTGGGAAACCTTCCCCCCCGTTCTTGCCGTCGCCGTCTGCCTCTTTTTTTTTCTCCTCTTCTGTTTCCTCTTCTTCTTCTAAAAACTCCCGCACTGCCTCCGCGACGCACTCCAGGGCCTCCACAATCTCCGGCTGGGGCAGCGATGCGAGGAAGCGGGCGCTGAGGTTTCGCCTTCGGGGCTGCTGCTGCTGCTGCTGCTCGGGGTCGCGCTTTTGCCGAGAGAGGAGGCCGAGCGCCGCCCGCCACGACCGAGGGAGCTGCCCTGCTTCATCGCCTTCCGTCCTCCTCTTTCCTTCCACCGCCCCAAGCCTCCACGCGTCCCTGTGCTCGACCTCGCGAGCCTCTGTGATTTCCCTGCGCAGCTCGGCGAAGTCGTCAAGGAAGGCCTGGAGCCAGGGGTCGGCCAGGGAGACGGCGCCGGACGCGGACGCGGCGGGAGAGGAAGAAGAGGTCGGAGGAGAATGAAACGACGGTGCTTGCTCCCGATGACGATCTGCAGTCGACGTTTCTCGTTCTCCTTCTCGTTCTCGCTCTTCTCTTTCCCTCGGTTCCGCCACCACGATCTGCGGCACCGTCTTCGCCTCGAGCCTCACGGACGCTAGGTACCGCAGCGCCGCGGAGAAGCCCTCGGACTCGTCGACGACGATTTCCCCGCCGTCGCCGTCGCCGTCGCTGGGCTCGGCAAATGCCTCGGCGGTCGTCGTCGGCAGAGAGGGGGCGAGGCCGTATTCCCGCAGGTCCTCCTCTTCGCTTTCTTCTTCTTCTTCGCTGGCTTCTTCTTCCTCGTCACAATGACTCTCGTTTGACGGGGGCAGAGAGCGAGCGTCGACATCTCTGCTGGACATTTTCACGGAGGATGAGGAGGAGAGCCTTTTTACTTTTTACTTTTTTTCCCTTGAATTCTGCCTTGCTTCAAGCTTCCGGCTGCTCTTTCATTTTCTTCCTCTTCTTCTTCAACTCCAATCGTTCTTGGAGAGTGCGAATTCAGGCGCCTTTCCATTTCCTCCTCTTCAAACACACCCGCACACACACACCATGCCCCCTGCTCACCGAAAAAAACAGGCCGCTGCCGCTGCTCTGGCCCTCGCGGCGGCCTTCTCCAGGCACGCAGCCACGACGCAGGCCGGGGCCAGGCTCCTCGCGGCGCTCGTCCTCCGCCACGGCGTCGCCGCCGTCGCCGGCGCGCTCGCCTTTCTCTCGCTCCACGCGTCCCGCGTCGTCGCCGCGCTTCTGGACTCGAGCTCCTTCTTCTCGGCCCATAGGCTGCAGAAGATCGCCTTCAGAAGCATGGCGAGGTTGGGCGAGAAGGCGAGGGGAGTCGCCGAGGCGGCGGCGATGGCCGCGACGAAACCGAAGCAGCTGCATGGGCGAATTGGCACGCCGATGACGCTGCGGCTGCTCTCCTCTTCGAAGCCGCTGGCGAAGCTTGCACGCCGGGCCCAGGGGCTCGCTTCCGCGGCCTCGCGCGTGGCCGCGTGGGCCCCTCGCATTCACTTCGTCGACGGAGGAGAGGAAGAGGAAGAAGAAGACGTGGAGAGCGGGGGAGCAGCGGCGAAGGAGGCAGCGGCGACAAGCGCACTTGCATCGGCCTCCTCCAAAGCAAGCCGCTCCGGCGGCGAAGAGACCGGAACCCGACTCCAGAAGCAGAGGAACAGGAGCGACCACCACGGCGGCCAAAAGGGGAGGAGAGCGGTCGCGCTCGAACTCCTGGGAGGGCTCTTCCGCGTCGAAGTTTCCGTCGGAGGAGGGGGAGGAGGAGGGAACGCGGCGGCGGAGGAGGCAGCAGCGACCAGCGCCCCTGCCGCGTGCGCCTCCTCCGCGTCGACACCAGCGGCGGCAGCTCGCTCCTCCCTCTCTCCGCTCCCTCGCCTGCCGCAGCCTCCTCAGCCTCCTCCGCCGCCGCCGCCTCAACAGCAAACCTCGTCTCGCCGCCTCGCCTCCTCCCCCACCCCGCCGCGGGAGCCCCTCCCGTCGGCGGAGGACTCGATGCGGCACCTCGCCTCCTTCGCGGCACTCGCGGCGGCCTCTTCTTCGACGGCGGGCCGAAGGTCGATCACCTCCTCTCCCCCTCCGCTGCAGCAGCAGAGGCCGCCGCTCTCGCCCGCGGTCGGCAGCAACCTAAACTCTCCGGGGAGTCAGCAGCAGCATCAGTACGCGAGGCGCTCATCGTCTCTCGGAGGAGGGAAATCGCCCTCTGTCTCCCCCCCTCCGGTGCTGCTCTCACCTTCGCTGCGGCGGTGAGAAGTTGAAAGAACAAAACGTCCTTCCCCTTGCGCTCTCGCTCGCAGCAGCCTACTGTCCTTTCTCGTCATCCCAGAAATCGTTGGGAGAATCTCCTCTTCGAGATCGCGGCGACAGTAGTTTACTTTACAAGTATGTTTCTTTTTTCAAGGAGCCAGCGGTGGGAGAGGGAGACAGGGGAGAGAAACTGTAAAATAAGAAAAATAAGAAAAATAGTTTTTCTTTTTTTCACTCGAGCCCCAGCAGCTCGCCCGCCAGCGCCAGCGCCTCCCCCGCCGAGGCACGGAGCCTCGCGTCCCCGGCCGTCGAGGCCACTTTCACCAGAGGCGCGTGCAGCAGGAGGAGGTGCGACCTCTCTGGCTCCCGGGGAGGAGGAGAAGGAGAAGAAGGAGGGGGAGCGTTTTCGCTGCCACTCTCCGCCACTGCTCGCCGAAGCGCGAGGAGGGCGGCGACTGCAGCGGCCGAGCCTCCTCCGCCGCCCCTGCCGCTCCCTCCCCCTCCTCCGCGGAGGAGTGCCGCGTCCGCGGCCTGCGGGCTCACGACCAGGGACAGCGCCGAGTCCAGCGCGCACGCGGCCAGCTCGGAGCTCCGGGCACCCGGCTTCGGGGAGGCGCAAGAAGCCCGCTCCAGCGCGGCGCGGCATGCCGAGGCGTAGTGCGGCAGCGCCGCCGCGGCGACGGCGACCGCCCCCCCGCTTCCTCCGCCGCCGCTTCCTCCGCTGCCGCTGATGCTCTCGCTACCGGCGTCGACGAGGCAGTGCAGCTTGCGCAGGCACAGCTGCCCGAAGAACCTCCCCTCGCCCCCCCTGACGTCGCTCTCGGCGGGGCGCAGTGCGGCGGCGGCGAGCGCGGCCGCGAGCGGGGAGAGCGCCCCGAGCGGCGCCACCTCGGCGAGGGGGAGCAGCACGCCGTCGCAGAGGGCGTCGACGGCGAGGGCCTCGGCCTCGGCATCGTCGGCGTCGGCGGCAGCAGGCATCTTCCCCGAAGCCGAAGCCGAGGTCGAGTATTGGGTCGAGGTCGAAGTCGCCGCTGCCGCCGCCGCCGCCGCTGCGGAGCCGGGCCTCTTCGGCGAGAGGAGGCCCGTTGCCGGAGCGCCCGAGCCGCTCGAGACGTGAGCGACGTCCGCGGAGGAGGACGCGACCGCCACCGTCGGGGGGACGAGCAGGGAGCGAAAGGCGATCTCGAGGGCGGACAGCGCGTCCCGGACCGCAGCGCCGCCGCCGCCGTTGTTTCCCCCTCCGCCCGCCGCCGCCGCCGCGCTCCCGCTCGCCTCCACCCTCCTCCTCCTGTTCCCGGCTTCCTCATCCGCGAGCGCCGGAACCCCTGCGGCGACGACGTCGACGAGCGCCGAGGCGGAGATCCTCCAGAGGGCCCGGCGGGAGGCCGCCGGGAGGGACAGGGCGACGGCCGTAGGGACAGTCGTCGAAGCTTTCGTCGTGCCGCCGCCGCCGGCGCTCGCTGCTGCTGCCGCGGCGGCCTGGACGGCCACGACGGCCACCTCGTGCCTCGCCGCTAGCGCCGGGGCGAGCGACGCGGCCACCATCGCGAGGCACGAGGCGCGGGCGGAGGACGGGGGGCAAGGAGGAGAGCCGTCGCTCCAGCTCTGCTGCTTGTCGTCTCCCCTTCCACCGCCGGGAGCGGGAGGAGAAGAGGAAGAAGAAGAGCTCGACGCCCCGGAGCCGCAAAAGAGCCTCGCCAGTGCCAGCGCCCCCGCCGCCGCCGTCGCGGCCGCGGCCGTCGCCTCGGATGCCGAAACGCTGCCACCGCCGTTGCTCGCGACCGAGGAGAACGCCGCGACCGCCGCTGCGGGCACCGACAGCAGCGCCGGCCACAGAGCGTCGTTCGCCGGCGGCGCGAGCGAGGGCAGCGCCGAGAGCACCGCGCGGGCGACGGGGGGCACGGCCCCGGCCGCGTTGGCGGCCGCCCCGAATGCAGCGGAAGCAGTGGAAGAGGAGGATCCAGAAGAGCTGCTCGGCCTCGTCGTCAGGGGGAAGGCGGAGTTCGAATGCGCCGCCGCTGAGGGGAGCGGCGGGTCGGACGGCGACCTCGGCGCCGCGGCCAGCGCCGCCAAGCCCGCCAGCAGGGTCGCGACGTCCCCGAGCGCCAGCGCCCCGGCCGCGGGCGAGGCCGGGGACGCCAGCGACGCCAGCGTCGCGGCGAGCTCGGTGCGGGTGGAGAGGGGCACGCGGAAGACGTCCGGGCGAGAGGAGGCCTCGACCGCGACGGCGAGCGCCGCCAGCGCGCGCGCCCGGACGGCGGCCGCGCTCTGCTGCCCGCCGCCGCCGCCGCCGCCGCCGCCGCTTCCCCCGCCTCCCCCGCCTCCTCCCCCTCCGACGCCCTCGAGCGCCGCGGCGACCACGGACATCGCCGCAGAGGCCAGCTCCCTGCCCGCGGGGACCCCGCTGCTCGCCGAGGCCGCGGCGCCGTCCCTCGCGACGCCGCCGCAGGAGAGCACGCCCTCGGCGATCGCGGCCAGCTCGTCCCACCACGAGGACGCGGAAGCAGCGGAGGCGTCGCTTCCGCTTCCCCCTCCGCTTCCGGCGGCCGCGATGGCGAACCCGGGGGCCGAGACGATGGCCAAGGCGCTCCCGCCACGCAGGAGCCTCGCGAAGCCCGAAAGAGAGATGGCGAGGGTCTCGTCCCAGCGCTTGCGCTCCGAGTCGCGCGAGTGGTGCTGCTGCTGCTGCTGGAGGTCGCTGGCATTCCCGCCTCCGGCCCCCGCTGCCGACGGCGCCGCCGCCGCCCTCTTGGCCACCCTCCTCGCCAGCGGCAGCGCGGCCCCGCCCAGCGCGCGAGACCACCCCGCGGGCGACAGCGAAGGGGCGGCGGAAGACAGAACTGAGAACAGCGTCCGCGCCGCGGCGTCGCGGACCTCGGCGCGCGCGTCGGCCGCGCCAGTGTCCGAGAGCGCCGCGAGGAGGTCACGCCAGCAGGCGTCGGCCGCCGCCGCCGTCGCCGTCGCTGCGGCCGCTGCGGCAGCGGCGGCGGTGTCGGAGACAGCAGAAGCAGCAGAAGAAGAAGAAGAAGAAGGAGAAGGAGAAGAAGAAGCGGGAGAGATCGCCGCCGCTGCTCCCGAAGACGCCGGCCTCGGCTGCACCTGCCGCGGCTGCTGCTGCGACGGCGAAGGCTGCGAAAGCGAAGGCGAAGGCGGCGGCGGTTGCTGCGCCATCCGCAGCAGCGCATCGGCCATCGACCAGAGCGCGCCCAGCGCCGACAGTGCGACGTTGACGTCGGCCGTCTGTCGTACGTAGGAGACGCAGGCCCGGAGCAGCGCCGCGGCGAGTCGAGGGGGCAGGCAGGAGGCGGCGTCGGCTCCCGCCTGGACCGCGGAGAAGCCGGCGCGGACGACCGCGGCGGAGGAAGGGGTCCAAGGGGTAGAGGCCGAGTCCGTCGCCGGCGCCGCCTCCTCGCCGCCCTCCCCCGGGGGCACCCTCGCGAGCAGCGCCAGCGCCGAGTCCCAGCCCGCCGCAGAGAGATCCTCCCCGTGCCTCGACAGCACCCCGGCGACGATGCCGAGCAGCCCGCAGCGGGCGTCGTCTGGAGGGGCCTCCGAGGCGGAGGAGGAAGAGGAGGAAGAGGAGGCGGCGTCGTAGGCGACGGCGAGCCCCCCGAGCAGCAGCGCATCCGCTGCCGAGGCCGCCGCCGCCGCCGCCGCGCCCGCAGGTCCCGCCGCCGCCTCGTCCTCCTCCCGGTGCCGGTGCACGAGGTCGAGCGCCCCCTCGACGCCCCTGCCCAGAGCATCGAGCGCCGCGGCGCGCGTGCCGGGCAGCGGGGACCGCAGGGCCGCGCCGGCGCTCCTCGCGAAGCGCGGCCAGAGCGCCTCGAGCGCCGCCGCCGCCACCGTCGTCGCCGAAGAGGGGGAGGAAGAAGAAGCTTTCTCGCTTCCCCTGCCTCCCCCTCCGCTCCCTCGGACGTTGGCCACGACGACGTCCGCCATTCTCTGCAGCGCGTGAAGCCTCGAGCAGGAGGGGAGCGAGGCGGGCCCCCCGGGGCGAAGGGAGCGCGCCGAGATCGCCGAGAGCGCGTCGGCCATCGCCGCCGCCGAAAGGTTAACGTTTCTTTCCTCTTCTTCTTTCTTCCCCGAGGAATTTGAGGAGGAGGGAGAGCAAAACCCGGCCGAGGCCGCGAAGAGCTGGTCCGCCGAGGCGCGCAGCACCGCGAGGTCCCTCGAAGAGGAAGAGGAGGAAGCAGAAGAGGAGCTCGAATTCTGCGCCACCATCATCGCCGCTCTCTGCGCCTCCTCCTCGCCGTCGTCGCAGGCCGCCGTCGTGCCCGGCGCCGCCAGCGCGGCGTCGAGCCTGACCACCGCCGCCAGGGGCGCGCTCCAGGACCTCGCGTCCGTCAAGGAGGGCCCCAGGGCGTTGCAGACGTTGAAGAGGGCGCGGAAGGCCTGGACGTGGATGGGCCCGAGGTGGAGGGCGTCTGAGGAGGAAGAGGAGGAAGACGAGGAGCAGCTGACGTCGTTGCTGCCTTCACCGCCGACGACGAAGGAGGGAGGGGCGCCTGCGCTTCCGGTGCCGCCGTCGGCGCTGCCGCCCAGCGCCGACCTCGTCGCCGAGAGCGCCCTGGCGAGCACCGAAGAAGCCCCTCCTCCTCCTCCTCCTCCTCCTCCTCCACCTGCCGCTGCTGCTGCTGCTGCTGCTGCTGCTCCTGAGGAGGCACAGGAGGAAGGAGACAGGTCGAGCCCTCCTCCCTCGGCCCCGCCCGCGGCGAAGAGGCCCGCCGCGGCCGCGGCCGCGGCCGGCAGTGCCAGCGCCGCGAGCCTCGCCAGCAGCGCGTCCCTCGCCCCCTCCGCCCCGAGCGCGTCCGCGGCCCTGGCCAGCGACTGAAGCGCACGCAGGGCCCTGTTGGCCGCCGCGGCGGAGGCCTCGCTCTCGTGTCGCTGCTGCTGCTGCTGCTGCTGCTGCTTCTGCTGGTCTCCGGAGGAACAAGCGGAAGAGGAGGAACACGAGGAGGAAGAAGCGAGGATCAGCGCGACGAGCGCGTCCGAGGCTGGGCGCCACGCGTCCGAGAGCAGGCCCGCCGTCGCCGCGGCGCGGGCGGCCAGCGCGGGAGAAGAGCCCGAGGAGGAGGGAGGAGAGCGGCAGCACTCGTCGGCGATCCTCGAGACCGTCGACGCAAACTCCAGGAGGCCCTCGGCGCAGAGCCCTGCCGCCCTCGTCGAGGCGGCCGCGTCGGCCCGCGCGGCCGCCGCCGCCGCCGTCGCGCCCGCTCGGCCCCCCGGGGCCGTGGTGGCCAGGGCCGTGGCGGCGACGACGGCGTCGGCGACGACGGCGGCGGTCGAGGGGGCGGGCGCGGGCGAGGAGGCCGAGGAGGAGCCGGCGGCGCCGGCGGCGGCGCCGCGCTCGCCCGCCGCCAGCCAGCGCAGGTCCCCGACGCCTCCGCCTCCGCCAGGCTCGCTGGACGCCGCGAGCGTGGCCTGGACGACGGCGTCGGCGGCGGCCCGGATCACCGACGCCGCGGCCCGGGGGCGCTGCGAGGGCGGAGCCGGCGAGGCGGCGGCCGCCGCTGCTCCCCCCACCGTGGAAGCAGAGGCCTTCGAGTCGAACTCCGACCACAGGAAGAGCAGCAGCTCGCCGTCCCCGCACAGGTCGCGGAGCACGCGCGCGACCGCGGCCCGCTGCCAGGGCGGGCAGCCATAGGCAGCAGAAGGAGTAAAAGAGGGGGAAGAAGGGTGGCTCGAACTGCTGCTCCCCTTGACGCCCGCGACGAGCACGCCGACGAGCGGCGCCGACCGGGCCCCGAGAGCGGCGTGCGCATCGCGGAGCAGCCTCCGCGCGACACGCAGGGCCGCGACGGCGTCGGCGGCCAGGGAGGCGTGCGCGGCCGCGCGCTCGGCGCGCTCGATGCGGGAGAGAGAGAAGGAAAAAGGAGAGGCGGCGGCGGCGGCGGAGGGGGAAAGCGGCGCGTCTCCTCCTCCGCCGCTCGAGTCGGAGGCTCCGGCTCCTCTCGCTCCGGCTCCTCCGTCGTCCTCCTCCTCTCCATCTCCGTCGTCCCCCGACAGCGAGGCCTGCAGCGCCGTCAGCAGCGCCAGCCTCACCGCCGTCCTGACAGCCTCCGCGAACCCCGGATCGGTCGAGGCCAGGAAGGACCCGCCGGCGGCGAGCGCGACGTCGAGCAGGGCGAGGCCGAGGGCGCGCGGGGCCTGCGGCCCGCCGCGGGACCAGCGCGGCGGCGGGGAGGGCTCCGCGGGGCTCGAGGAGGAAGGGGGAGCGGGGGCAGCCGCGGCGTCTCCTCCTCCGCCGCCGCTCGAGGCCAGCGCGCACAGGTCAAACAGCACGGCGAGCGCCGCGGCCCTCGCGGGGGACCCGGGGGGGCTCGCGGCGGCGCGCTCGAACGCGACGGCGACGACCTGCCGGACGGTCGCCGCGGCCGTCGCCAAGAGCGGCCTGTTGGAGGCGGAGGGGCCGCTGCCGCCGGCCGCCGCTCCTCCGCCGCCCGTCGCGCCTCCGACCTCCCCCCCCGTCGCGGCGCTGATGATGGCAGCGCCTACGCTCTTGGTGCCGCTGCCGCCCGCGTTCGCCCCCGCCGCCCCCGCTGCCGCCGCAGCTGAACTGCTGCTGCTCGCCGCAGCCAAGACCCTGCCTGCGGCGCCCAGCAGCGCCCCGACGCCCCCCGGAGCATCGGCGACGGGGCCTACCTGCGATAGCACCGCCACTGCCTGCAGGCACCGCAGCCTCACGGAGTCGTCGACCGTCGGGCAGTCCGCGGCGGCGCAAACGGCATTCAGGGCCGCTCCCGCCGCGTCGGGGCCCGGGGGCAAGAAGTGGGGCCTGCCGCCGGCAGCGGTCGCTGCCGCCGCGAGCCTCACAATTCCGGCGATCCCTGCTGCTGCTACGCGGGTCGGGGCGGGCGGGTGCGAGGTGGCCGCGGCGAGAAAGGCGTCGAGCACGGCCTGATTGGGTAGGAGTTTTTTGTTGAGAGAGAGAGAGAGAGAGGGAGGTCGGGTTTTTTTGCTCCATCGATGGTCTCGATTGATTTGTTTTCTCGTTCTCCTTCCCTCTTCGCCACCCTCTCCTCTCTCTTACCTGGATCGCAGTCTCCTCGGCCTGCGCGTGCGAGTCGTCGGTTGCCTCCCCGAGCGAATCGAGGGCGTTCAGAGCCAGCTCGGCCTTTTCCGCGACGGCGATGCCCGCGGCGGTCGAGGCCGACACCCCTCGCCCGGCCGCGGCGACATTCGCCAGCCAGCCCGGGAGAACGGAGTCTGGCTTCCTGGCTTCGGCCGCCAGCGCAGAGAGGTCGGGAGCGAACGCCTCGATACCAGCGCCGGCTGAGGACGACGCTCGAGGGGAGAGCATCGCGTGGTAATTAAAAGTTGGAAAAACGAGAAAAAGGGGGGAAGTGATGGTGGGATTGATTGCCGAAGAAGAAAATTACAGAACCTCAAAACCTCGACCTTAAAAAAAAAAACTCCCTTCAAGCAGCAGAAGCCAGCGCCGCGGCAGCGGCCCTGTTCCCGCGCTGCGGGCTCAGGTGCCCGAACGACAGCACCGGAGAAGAAGAAGAGTCGCTGTTGACGGCTATCGACGGCCTCTCCTCCTCCTTCTCGCCCTCCTCTTCCTCCTCCTTGCAGCCCCACGAGTTGACGCTGAGGCCGCCGCCGCCGCCGCCGCCGCTCCCGGAGGCCGCCGAAGCAGCAAGAAGCAGCCTCTGGACCGCCGGCCGCGAGAGGCGCGGGCAGCAGGCCAGGTTGAGGGACGCCAGGCGGGGCAGACGCAGCGATGAGACCCCGTCAACGGAAGTCGTCAGGAGCTCCTCGAGCCCTCGGAGAGTCAGCGGCGTGGCCGAGAGGTCGAGCGAGCGAAGGTTGGGCAGCGCCGCGGCGACCGCCGAGGCGCCGCCGCCTCGTCCGCCGCCGCCGTTTCCGCCGCCGCCGCCGACGTCTCCGCCGCCGCCGGCGTTCTCGTCGCCGCCCGCCGCGGCCACGAGCGCCGCGCACCCCGACGCCTCGAGCTCTTCGAGCGTCTCCGCGGCCCTCCCGGACCCCAGGGCCTCGACGGCCGCCGGCGACAGCCTCGGACACCTCGACGCCCGCAGCCGCACCAGCGGCGCGCTGCCGAGGCCGGCGCAAAACCCGACCCCGACGCGCTCGCAGTCGGAGACGTCGAGGCTCTGCAGCCGGCTGCCCCTCCCGCCGACTGCCTGCGCTGCCGCATCGCCCAGCCTGACGCATCCGGCGAGGCACAGCGAAGCGATCTCCGGCGAGGAGCCGAAGAGGGGCGAGAGGCCCCACCCCTCGAGGCGTGGAAGCCTCGCCAGAGAGAGCCGGGCGAGGCAGGGCAGGCCGCCGCCGCCGCCGGCTCCCTCGTCCGCTCCCGCCGTCGCCGCTCCTGCCGCTGCTCCTCTCTCTCTCCTCCCGGCGAGCGCCTCGACGCCGTAGTCGGTGAGAGCGGAGCAGTCGTCGAGGACCAGCTCCTCGAGCGCGGGGAAGCGGCATTCGTCGCTGCCGGATGAGGAGGCCGCCGCTGCGGCACCGGCGTCGTCGACGCCCGAGTCCCGTGCCGACAGGTGTCTCAGCGCCGGGAAGCAGCGGGCGGCCCCGGCGAGCCCACTGCCCGAGACCAGCGCGCACCGGTCGAGGACGAGGGCCGTCAGCGACGCCGCGAAGGGGGCCAGCCCCTCGGCGAGCCCCGCGTCGTCGAGCGAGGCGCACCCCGCCAGCGACAGGCGCTCGAGCGAGCCGGGCCCGCGCGAGGAGGGGGCGAGCGGGGGCGAGAGCGCCGCGAGGCCCCTCCCCGTGAGCCCCCCGGCGCCGTCGAGGGAGAGCCCGACGAGGCCTCGACGCGGGGCGGAGGAGGAAGGAAACGAGGGAGAGGGAGGAGAGGAAGCGGGGGGAGAGGACGGAGAGGGGGGGCCCGAGGGCCGCAGGAGCGCCCGCGCGAGCGCCTCGGCGTCGCCGTCGCCCAGCCGGGGAATCCTGTCCGCCGAGAACTCCGCGAGCGCCGCCAGCGAGCCCGCCGGCAGGGCGGCGGCGAACCCCGCTCCCCCGCCGCCGGCGCCGCTGCCGTCCGGCGGGGGACGCGACAGGCCGACGCAGCCCGAGAGGTCGAGCGAGCGCAGCCGGGGCAGGCTCGAGAGGGCCCGGGCGAGCCCCCGCGCCGTCACGCGGCGGCACCCGCGCAGCGACAGGCGCGTCAGGCCCGTGAGGGCCGCCAGGGGCTCCACGAGGGCCGCGTCCGTCGCCGTGGCAGCAGGAACCGACGAGAGGTCGAGCGAGCGGAGGCAGGGAAAGCGCCGCGCCAGGAAGGAGGCGGAGGAGAAACCAGAGTCGTCGCAGGAGAGCGAGCTGGGGGCCAGGACGTCGATGGCGGCGCCGAAGCCGCGCCGCCAGCTCCTGCAGACTGCCATCATCTCCGGAAGGTCTCGGACGGGGAGCAGCGTGGCGAGGCGCCAGAGGACGTCGGAAGGGAGGGACTCGGCCGTGGCGGGGACGTCGAAGGTCGCCCTCGGGGTCTGGGCAGAGGCCGCAGCAAGGAGGGCAAACGAGGGGGAGACAGCAAAGGAAGGCGCCTGCGTGGGCTCTCTCTCTCCTTCTCCTCCTTCTCTGCTATCGCAGTCGAGGTCGAAGCCGTCGTTGACGTCCATCTTGCTTGAAGGAGTGGTTTTGATCTCCTCGAGGTGCATGGTGTGCTTTGTTTTTTTGGTTCTTTCTCCTGCGCGGAAAAATGTGGGCGTGTGGTGTTTTTTTTGGAGGAGGAGAGAGAGGTTGAGTTTGAAACCTCGAGATCCGCGAATGGAGAATGCGTCTCTCCCTCCGCGCTCAGAGAGAGGGACTCTCTTCCGCTCTTTTCTCTCGACGGCTAACGTTACAAGACGTCCCGTTCGACTCGAACTTGAGCTAGCTTTACTCTCGGCGGCAAAGGAGACAAAGCGGGGAAGGCGCACCTTTTTTCGAACGATGACAGGGCTACAGATTGCGCGACCGACGCCCGAGAGGGAGTTTCTCCGTCGTTCAATTCAAGGCAGACTCGCTAACGCGCTCGCTTTACTAAAACGTTCTTTTTTCTCGCTCTCTGAGAACCCCTCTCTCAGCATAGGACAACGGGCGACGGGAAAGAAAAAGAACAAGGATGTATGGAAGCGAAAGGAAAAGAAAAAGTGGTGAAAACTCAAGCTTTTTCTCTTTGCAACGTCTCACTCTACTTCTTCCCTTTCCCCTTCCCTCCGCTGCTGCCGCCGTCCTTGGCAGCGGAGCCCCCTCCTCCCCCGCTCCCACCGACCTTCGCCAGCGCCTCCAGCAGCGGCCTGAAAGCCGGGTTCATCTGACCCAGCGCTTCGATCACGGCGACGGGCACCTCCCCGAGCGCGGCGGCCTTCTCCAGCGTCGTCGAGTTTTTGTCGGCGAGCACTGCGGCGACCGACTGGAGCTGCGCCGCGAACCCGGAGACGCTGCCCCCTCCTCCTCCTGCGTCCTTCGAGGATCCGACAGCAGCAGGGGTCGGCGTCGGCGTGGGAGTCACTCCGCGGGACGAGGACGGAGGGCGGTAGGGGTTTCCTCCGGCAGCGTTCGCGGCGGCGGCGGCGGCGGCAGCTCCAACAGCGGCGGCGGCGCTCGCGGCGGCAACCTTGGCCTGCTCCGCCGCGGAGACCAGTCCCGGGTAGGCAGAGTGCGCGTAGACATGGGCAATCTTCCTCTGGCCCACGTGCACGAAGAAGGGGGAGAAGTGGGGCAAGGCGGCGTCGCCTTTCTTCCCCGCTTCTTGGCCACCAACGCCCCCGTCGCCGCTCGCGCCGCCTCCCCTCGCGTCTCCTTCGTCCCTCGTCAGCTTCCCGCCGCTCGACAGCATCGTCGACACGTGCGTCCTCTTCCCTTTGCTGCTCTCGTCCCACTTCGGCTCCCCTGTCAGCCCCAGCGCGTTGGCGGTCGACAGCACCTCGCCCACGGTGGCGCCGCGGCGCCCCAAGTACAGCAGCGTCTTGTTGACGACGGCCTTGGCCGTGGCTCCGGGGAAGGCCTCGAGGCTCTCTTGGATTCGCTTCGGGTCGGCGCCGGCAGCGATGGCGGAGGCGATGATCTGCTCCGTGATGGGGCAGGGAGGCGGAGGGGTCTTTTCCTTGGCGGGGGGAGGCGTCGGGCTCTTGGCCTTGCTGCGGCCTCCGTTCCCGCCGCCGCCGCCGTCGCGCGAAGCGCTCCCGCCGCGGCCAGCTCCCCCTCCCCCTCCGCCGCCGCCGCCTCCCGCGTGCTCCGCGGCCTCCCTGGCCGCCCCGCGCTCGGCCGCGGCGAGCACCGCGTCGATTGCCGCGGGCGACGTCCCCAGCCGCAGCAGGCCCGCGGCCTCGGCCGCGGCCTCCCTGCCCCCCGCGCCCTCGCGCGAGCCGCCGTGGACGAGGAGCCAGTGCTCGACGAACGCGTTCACGCTCCGGTCGACGGCCCCGGGCCACGCCGCCGAGGCCGAGGCCGGCGAGAGCGGGCCGGCGCCTCCCTCGGCGGCCGAGGTCGAGAGCGAGACCGCGGGCCCCTCGCGCAGCCTGTGCGCGCGCATCTTCGCCTCGACGACGGCCTGCTCCCTGTCGACGCGCAGGCGCGCCGTGAAGTTGCCGCGCGTCGAGAACGGCTCGAGGAAGGCCATCGCGCTGCGGTGCAGCCAGTCCCTGCCCTGCTTGCTCTGGCCGATGTCCCTGTCCGCCTGGAAGGTCAGGCGCACGATGAGGTGCTTGAGCGAGTCTGGGATCTTGCGCTGCGCGCCCTCGCGCGGGAGCGGGCAGAGCTCCGTCGCGGCGCGGAGGTCGGCGACTGCCTGGAGGACTCCCGGCGGCGGGACGAACTCGGCCACGGCGGCAGCCACAGGGGCCGACTTTTTCTTGCCGCCGCCGGGGGAGGGCGACTTCCTCTTGGGCCCCCCGGAAGGGCTGCCGTCGCGACCGTCGCGGTCGTCGTCCAAATCCTCCGAGAGGGCGCCGGCGGGGCGAGGGGAGGAAGGGGTGACAGCGCGACCATCGTTCGCACCACCAGAAGGGCCGGCGCCGCTCGCCGCAGCTCCGGCCGCGGCGGCGGCGGCGGCGGCGGCAAGGGAGAGTGCGGGGGCACTCCCCGAAGCCGTTGTGCGGTGGCGGCCTCCTCCTCCCTCCGTCCCGTCCTCCCCGAGCTGCCGGTCTCCCTCCGCCTCCTCCTCCTCCTCGCCGGCGCGCTCCACGCGGCCCTGGCAGATGTAGAACCCGCCGAACTTGCGCTTGCGGGAGCCCGCAGCGCCGGCGCCGCCGCCGCCAGCGGCTCCTCCTCCGCCGCCGCCCTCGCCCTCGTCGCCGTCGTCGCCGTGGAAGAGCCCCAGCTCGGTGTCGTCGAGGAAGCCGTCGTCGTACTCGTAGTGGTCGCCCTGGTAGCCCCTGTTGCTCCTCCTGGCGGGGGCGGAAGGAGGTTTCGGAGCAGCCGCGGCGGGCTTTTCTCCTCCTTCGCCGCTGGTCCTCTTCCCTCCTCCTTCGCCGCTGGTCCTCTTTTCGCCGCCGCCGTCGCTCCCTTCGTCGTCGTCGTCGTCGTCGTCGCTGCCGCCGCTGCTGTTGCCTCCGTCCTCGTCTTCTACGTCGTCCTCGTCGACCTCCTCCTCGTCTGAGGAGGACCCGGCGAAGCAGTACTGGCGCTCGATGCGCTCGATGACCGAAGAAAATATGTCTGCGCCGCCGCGGCGAGCAGCGGGGCCGCCGACTCCGCCGTCGCCGTCGCCGCCGCCGCCGCCGAGCCTCGCCGCCGCCGCGGCCGAGATCCCAGGGGGCAGCTCGAAGCCGGTTTTGTTCTCTTCGCCCGTCGTCGGTCCTCCTTTGCCCTTTGACGACTTCTTGTTGAGCCCGCGGGCGGTGAGGATCTGTGTTTTTGTTTTTGGAGGAGGAGCAGGAGGAGGTTGGAGAAAGTTGAGTTGAGTTTTTGGGTTTCGTCGTCGTCGTCGTTGCTGTGTCGATCGATTGCTTTCTCCCTTCCTTCCCTCTCTCATCTCTCTCTCTCTCTTTGTTCACCTTTTTCCAGTCCACCTTGTTGCCATGCTCGCCCGTGGCAACCACGGCGCCCTTCGGGACGTCCCCCACGGCGCCGTCGGCGCCGAGAACGACGTAGACGCGCTCCGGAGCGGAAGCGGAATGAGACGACGACGACATTGCCTTTTTCGCGATGGCTCGCAGCGCCGTGCTGTTGCCGGCCGCCCCAGGCGCCCTGAGCTTGAGCGCCACGCCTCCGTTGGCGGCACCCTCGGAGAAGAGGGCCGCGCCCAGAGGCGGCGACGCCGGGGTGGCGTCGACGACGGCCGTGGGGACGATGCGACGCGGAGGCATTGATTTTTTTGAGCGGAAAACAGCAAAATGAAACAGCGAGGAGACCAGGTTTTTCATTTATCTCGAACAGGGCGACAAGACCAACGGCGAAGACGAACGGCGTTTTCGCTCGTCTGCTCTTTAGAGCTCAAGGTGGCTGCTTATACACCCTCTCTCTCTCTCTCTCTTTGCATCGTCATGTCCGCCACTGCAGCCCTCTCCAGCAGGCAAAGCGCCGCCTGCTGCTCGGCGAGCGGCCGCTCGACGGCGAAGCCCTCGACTTCCGCTCCGTCGATCCCTCTCTCTTCGTCGTCGTCAACCTCGCATCATCATCGTCGCCGTCTCCTCCGCGGCTCTCCGCGCACTCCCTCCCCTTGTGTGGTCGCCCTCGCAGCCATGCAGCCAGGAGAGATCTACATGCCTGACCCGCTCATGGACGTCTCCGCGATCCAAGCCGCGGCGGGAGCCCCCGGAGCGGCAGCAGGGGCCGGCGGTGGCGGCGGCGGCCGCCCGCGGCGGAGGGGGCCCCCCGATTTGCCCTCGCTGCTGATGGACGGCAGGATCGTTTACCTGGGCATGCCGGTGAGAATTGTTTTCGGCTTTTGTTGTCTGTGCTGTGAAGTCGAATTGACGTGAAAAGCGAAGGAGGAAAAGGGGACGGAACCGCGAAAACGAAAGCGAAAACGAGTTCTCGCCTAGCAAAGATGAAAAAAATCTTCTCAACCCTTTTTTCTTCTTTTTTTCTCAACCTCGGACCCTGGCAACCTTTTCACTTTGAACTTTAAAAAAAAATCTCTCGCAGCTCGTCCCCGCCGTCTCCGAGCTCATCTGCGCCGAGCTGATGTACCTCCAGTACCTCGACGCGAAGAAACTCATTTACATGTACATAAACTCCACCGGCACGACGCGCGCCGACGGCGAGACCGTGGGCTTTGAGACGGAAGCGACCGCGATCTACGACACGATGAACTTTGTCGCCAACGACATCGCGACGGTCGGCGTGGGAGTCGCGATCGGTCAGGCGTGCATGCTGCTCTCGGCGGGGAAGAAGGGCAAGCGGTTCATGCTCCCGCACGCCACGGCCATGCTCCAGCAGCCGCGGCTGCCGCCGACGGGCCAGCGCCAGGCCGTCGAGGTCGAGATCCGCTGGCGCGAGGTCCTGGCCCAGAAGAAGTCCCTGCTGAACATCCTTAGCAAGACGACGGGCCACTCCGTCGGGAAGCTGGACGCGGACCTGCAGCGGCCGCTGTACATGCAGCCCAAGGACGCGATCGAGTACGGCGTGATCGACGGGATCGTCGAGCCGCAGAAGAGCATCGTCGGCGAGGACGTCGCCAACCGTGGGAGTGGTGCGGTGCAGAACGACCGGGGCCCGCCTCCCGGGGCGCCGACGAGGGGGGCGAGGCAGGGGTGAAGAGAAATGAGAGGTTTGGTCTATTTTTTGTTGTCTAGTTGGGGGGAGAGCGAGAGCGAGAGAGACAGAGATGGAGAAAGAGACAACGGAGAGAGAGAGAAGAGGCAACGCGCTTTTTGTTTATGACGAGTTCCGCATTTTCTTGTTAAAAAAATCCACTTTGGTTTGTTCTTCATCGTCCGTCTCTCTCCCCATCTCTCCCCATCTCTCTTCTCTCTCTTTGCTTCTTCTCGATCGCTCTCTTGTGAGAATAAGGGGGGGGGAAGCTTTCATATTTTTTTATAACAAGGGGAGAGAGAGGAGCACCAGCGCACTCCCTCTCTGTCTTAACTCTTTTCTTTCCCTCTCTCATCTTTTGTTCGTTCTCGAAAAAAAACTCGCCTCTCTCCAGAACACTCTCCAAAGCCAAAATAAAGAACCGCAAACTCAATCGAAGGAAACGCTAATGGCACAGAGTTTGTGGTAAAAAGGGACAAGAAGAAGGGGGGAAATGCTGAAGTGCTGGAAACAAGGAAAGATGAAGAAGCGAAAAGAAAAAACTCCTTGCTCACTTTTTCGACTTTTTCTTCTTCTTCTCCTCCTCCTCGCCGCTGCTCTTTCGCTTCTTCTTCTCGCTTTTCTCCTTCTCCTTCTTCTCGCTTTTCTCCTTCTCTTCCTCCTCGCCACTGCTCTTCCGCTTCTTCTCCTTCTTCTTCTCCTTCTTCTCCGCCGGGGCCGGGGTGGCGTCCCCGGAAGCGTTGTGTCCTCCGGCGCCGTTGGCGGCGGCGATTGCGCCGTTTCCGTTGCCGTACTTCGTCGGCTGCGCCTTCCCGCGCGGCTTCGCACCGTCGGTGGCCAGCGCCCTGCCCTCGAGCTGCCTGAGCCTGGCCTCGACCTGAGGGGGAGTTTTTATTGTTTGATTGAGTCGTTGTTTGAGTATATGGGTGCGGTTTCGAAGGTGCTATAGATCATTTATCAGATTGCTCGCAAGGAGCTCGTCCCCGCCCCCGGAGACCAAACACCCGAAGTTCGGCTCTCGCCCGGTTTCAAAGCCGCAACAGCCAACGGGGTCCCCCTCTTCCCTCTTGAGTGCCGGTTGTGAGCCAGCGAGGGAAAAGAGAGGGCTCGCGAAGCGGTGGCTGCGGGTTTCTGCACAGGCTTTTGCTTTTTGGTGTTTCCCCCCACTTTCTCTCTGCTCTCTTTCTCTCTCTCGCGCTTTCTCTCTCCCTCTCTCCCCAAAAACCAACTCGAGAAATCAAATCTTACCTTTGCCCTCCCGTCAAGGCCCACTGTCGCGTCCGTCCCGTCCCCCAGCGCGTCGACCCTCACCCCCAAGGAGCACTTGGCCGCAAGCAGGCGCGAGATTTTCCCCTTCAGCTTGGGAGGCGCCTGTCCGATGAGGCTCGCGTGGTAGATGAGGCCGTACTTGGGCGTGTCGTGCTTGGTCTTCAGGGCGCGGAACAGCGCCTTCTCGGCGCCGAGGATCTGCACCGTCGAGGCGGGCGCCTTCGCAAGAGACAGCAGCGACCCGGCGTGCGCGACGAGCCGGGCGCCGACGAGCTCGCCGACGAGCGCGGTCAGGTTGGGCGCGATCGCAGCCATGCGCGCCCTGAGGTAGTCGTAGAGCTGTGCGCGGTACTCCGAGAGCGCCACGACCTGGTCGCAGAGAGCGGCGACGTTGGCGAGGTCCGTCTCGGAGATCTCGGTCCCCATAGAGACCGCCGCGGCCTCCCGCAGCTTCGCCTCGACGTCCTCGTCGAGCGGCACGGCGGAAAAGTCGGTTTCGGCCGCGGCGTCGCGCGAGCCCATCAGACGGACGCATTTCGCGTAGGCGACGTTGTCGGAGACGACCTTGGCCATCTCGGGGAAGTGCCAGCCGTACCTTTGAGCAAGGGAGGAAGAGAGGAGGAAATGATTTATTGTTTCTGAGGTGAGTTTTTTTTTTCCACGCGCGCGACAGACGTCGGGAAAGGGGGGCCAAACGCGACTCCAGATTAAAAAAAAAACCAACCAACAGCTACTCACCACTCCCTCGCCCGCATCGCGTAGGTGTTGAGCTCCTTGTCCAGGTCGTCGAGTAGGCCGATTGCCTGCACGACCATCGTGTCGACCTTGTCGGGGGAGAACTTGAGCTTGTACCTCGACAGCGAGTGCGCGAGGCCGAGCGCCATCGGCGCCAACGTGTCGTCGCTCGGAGTTTTGCCATCTCCCCCCTCTCCGGCCAACCCGGAGACGAGCCCGCCGAGCTGCGCCCTGATCCCGCGCGACAGCTCCGAGACGGCGCCGCTGGCCACGCACGCGATGCCGAGCTTCTCCTTGATGACCGCTCCCAGTTTCGCGTCGGCGACGCCGAGCGAGTCGCCGTCGGCGTGCTTCTTGAGGAACTTTTTCAGGCTCTTGCTCATCTTGGAGTCGACGAGTGCAGTCGCAGCGGCGAGGGCGTCGGTGGTGGTCTCGAACTTGCAGAAGGACTTGAGCTTGACGACCTATGTTTTTTTGTTTTTTTTTCGAGTTTGGAAGAGGGAGAGAAGAGGTCGGGGTGAGAAACGAAAGGAGAAAAGGAAAGCGCTGCCAGCTCTCCTCTCTTGCCTAGCCGCCGCTGCCGTCAATGCTCAAGAGAGAGAAACTTTCTCTTCTCTCTTTCCCTCTCTCTTCCATCTCCATCTTGCTTACCTTTTGCGCGGCATCGAGGGACTCAAAGTCCTTGTAGAGGTCCTGTTGGTTTGTAAGAAATGAAGTTTGAAAAGGAGGTGAACGCGTGAGCGAAAAACGAGAGAAGGCATTGACGTCGATGTTTTTGGCGGCGGCTGCTTTTCGCGCTGCAGGACACTACATAAGCGGGGCCGCTTGTGCTCCCCGACGCGACCCTGCAGCGATCTCATTCTCCGCATAAAAAGTCGCCTACGGTTGTTCTTAGAGCTCTAGTCGACATGAGGGAGCGAAAAAAGGCCACCAAATGGGCCCTGGCGGGCGAGAAGACGTTCTCGCCATCTCTCTTTGCCGTCGAAAACAAAAAAGAGAGCTGTGCGGCGTCAGCTCTCCAGTGCTCTCTTCCTCCACTCTACCCGCACCTCGGGCTTGTCAAGCCTTCCGTCCTTCAGGAGCTTGAAGAGCGCAAACCCCGCGGAGGTCTCGAAGAGGACGAGCATTTTATTGAATGAAGAGGGAGAAACAAAGGAAAGGAGAGAAGGGATGGCGTTCGAAAAACTGAGACGAACGGCAAAAAAATGAAGGGGGGGGTGAACATATCGCGAGTCATCCCCCCACCCCCCCTGCTGGAATCCAGTTCGACTTCTCGCTCTCGAGAGGAAAAAGAGAAACGACAGAGCAGCGAAACTTCCGCTTTCCCTCTCTCCTCCGCTCTCTGTCTGCAAAAAAAACACCAACAACATGTCCCCGACCGATGCCCTCCAGGTCGTCGACGCGGACGCCAACTTCGACGAGCGCGCCGCGACCGTCGCGGCCGAGGCCGCGGGGCTCCCGCGGGCGTCCGATGGCCGCTACGGCGTCGTCGCGGTGATGGGCCCGCAGTCAAGCGGGAAGAGCACGCTGCTGAACGCGATGGTGAGCAGTGAGAGCGAGGCTGCTGTAGAGCTCATTGCGTTTCTTTGCTTTGATAATATTCAAGAAAGAAGAGGAGTTAAGAGGATGAGAGAGAGGGCGAGAGAGAGGAGGGTGACAATGCCCCATCGATTGATCGATTACGTCTTTCTTTCTTTTCTCTCAACCTCTTCCTTCTTCCCTCTCTTTTTCCCTCTCTCTCTCCCTCCGAAACAACCAAAAACTCAACTCCAGTTCGGAACCACGTTCGAGGAGATGGACGCCCTCGGGGGCCGCAAGCAGACCACGCGAGGAGTTTGGCTCGCCCCGGCAGCTTCCTCCTCCGGCAGGGGCTCCTCCACCCTCTCTCTCTCCCCGCCGCCGGCACTGCCGCTCCTGGTCCTCGACCTCGAGGGCAACGACGGCCGCGAGCGCGGCGAGGACGACGCCGCCTTCGAGCGACGCGCCGCGCTGTTCGCGCTCGCCGTCGCCGACGCCGTCGTCGTCAACATGTGGGCCAAGGACGTGGGGAGGGAGGCCGGGGCCGGGAAGCCGCTGCTGAAGACGATCCTGAGCGTCAACCTCAAGCTGTTCGCCAACGGGCTCGACGGCGCCGGTCCCTCGGCGTCGGCGGCCCCTTCGGCGGCCCCTGCTTCGTCCTCTCCCTCCCCGAAGCCGTCCCCTCGCCGCAGCAGGACCACGCTCCTCTTCGTCTTCCGGGACAGGTCCCGCACGCCGCTCCCGCTCCTGGCGTCCACCTGGCAGGCCGACCTCGAGGCGCTGTGGGCCTCCCTGACCAAGCCTCCCGCGCTGCGCGGCGCGGCGCTCGCCGACTTCTTCGACGTCCGGTACGCGGCGCTCTCGAACTTCGAGGAGCGCGAGGCCGAGTTCTGCGCCGAGGCCGCCGCGCTGGCCTCGCTGTTCGGGGTGTCTCCGTCGAGCGGCTCCCCGCCCCCTCCTCCCTGTTCCTCCTCGGAGTTTGTCGACTCGGAGAGGCCGATGCTCGGGAACGTCCAGGGAGGAGGGACTCGCAGCAGCAGCAGCAGCAGCGGCAGCAGCGGCGGCACCACCAACGAGAGCGCTCGCCTCCCCGGGGAGGCCTGGGTGCTCTCGGCCAAGAGCGCGTGGGAGGCGATCCGCTCCGCGCGCGACCTCGACCTGCCCGCGCACCGGGTGATGGTCGCGTCGATCCGTTGCGGAGAACTGGCAGCGGAGAGCCTCGAGGCGCTCCGGTCGTCGTCGGCGTTTGCGGAGCTGACGCGGGACGCGGCGAGGGCGGCGGCGCCGCCAAAGAGGCAAGAAGGCGACGACGACGACGACGACAAGAGGAAGAACGCCACTTCTTCTCCCCCGCAAGTCCCGATCCCAGACTTTGCAGCTCGCGCCTCCTCCCTCCTGGCAGACTGCCTGCGCTCCTACGACGCGGAGGCGGCGTACTACGAGGAAGGGACGCGCGCCTCGAAGCGCGAGGAGCTCGTGGCGGACGCCGCAGCGCTCTTGTCCAAAGCGCACGGGGCGCACGCGTCGGCGCTCGCCGCCCAAGCCCTCGCCCGCTACCGCTTCAACCTCGCCTCCTCTTCTTCTTCTTCTGATGCTGCTGCAGCTCCCATGAGTTTCGTCGAGCGCGCCGCCGCCTGCAAGGCGCGGGCCGTCGAGGAGTTCGCCGGGGCCGCCAGGGAGGCCGACGGCGTCCCGGGAACGGGCTGGACGTCGGCCGTGCTCGCCGCCTCGCTGGCGGCGGCCTGCGACGCCCACGCGCGCCGCGAGCGCGCCGCGGCCGTCGCCGAGGCCGAGGCGCGCGCCTGCGCGAGCCTGCGGGACGCGCTGGCCAGGCCCGCCGCGGCCCTCTTCGACGCGGCGCCGGCGCCGGCGCGCTCGCTCTGGAGGCGCGCGCGCCAGCTGCTGCAGCGCGCGGCCACCGCCGCGGCAGACCGCGCCGAGGCCGCCGTCGCCGAGAGCTACGGCCTCTCGGCCGGCGACGCCGCCGCGCTGCGCTCGCGGATCGCAGCCGCCGGGAGCCGCGTCGTCGCGTCCAAGGCCAGAGAGGCGGCCGCCAGCGCGCTCCCCCGGGCCAAGCAGCGCTTCTCCGAGGCCTTCTCGAGGGACGAGAGCGGGCTGCCGCGGCACTGGGCGGGCGTCGGGGGAGGCGGCGGCGGGGGCGGCGGCGGGGGAGGGGGCGAGGCTCCCTCCCGCTCCGCCTCCGTCGCCGAGGACATCCGGCACGCCGCCGTGGGCGCGCGCAGGGCCGCTGCCTCGCTGCTGGCTTCGCTGGCAGTGCTGAGGCTGGACGAGGACGACTGGGGCGGCGGGAGCGGCGGGGACGGCGAGGGGGGCGGTGGGATTGAGGGCGACTCCGACGCGATCGAGCGCGCGGTGCTCTCTTACGCCGCGGGCGACGACGGCGCCGCGCTCGCGAAGTCCGCCGCCGGAGCCGCTCCGACTCCCTCCTCCTCCCAACATCAGCCTGCCTTCGACCTCGACGCGGCCTCGGCGTGGCCGGCGCCGGCGACCGAGGAAGGGACGCTGCTGTCGCCGGCGGAGCTGCGGGCGCACTGGCGCGCCGTCGCCGCCGACTCGGCCGTCGCCGTCGCGGGGGCCCTCGCCGCGGCGGACGCGGCCGCGCAGGCCGGGGCGGCGAGGCGCGCGGGAGGGGCCCCGCTGTGGTCGATCGTCGCGATGGCCGTCCTGGGCGCCAACGAGGCCGCGGGCCTGCTGCGCTCCCCGCTCAAGCTGATCGCGGTCTTGTCACTGCTCCTCTTTGTTCGCACGGTCTACAACGAGCTCGACGTTGACGGGGAGCTCGCCGCGCGAGGCTTGCTGCCCGCCGCGATCGCAATCGCGTCCAAGCTGTGGCCGACGACGGTGCGGGTCGCGGCGAGGACACTGGACGCGGTGCTGGGGGCGCTCGCGGGGGCGGGGGCGGGAAGAGGGGTCGAGGTCGCGGAACGGCAGCGGCGCGGCGGCGGCGACGGCGACGGCGACGGCTGGAACGGAGAGGAGGGCGAGCAAGCTGCTGCTCCTGCTCCCGCCTTCACGCGAAACAGCAGCGCTTTCTCTGAAGGAGGCGCGGGAGGAGCATCGATGCGCCAGAGGAGGCCGGTCGGGGCAGTCGAGATGACGCCCGCGGGGGCCGGGGCAGCGAACGGGCACTAAGCTTTTTTTTTTCGAGTAGAGTTGATTAAAAAAAGTAAAAAACATCAGCATCATCAACTTTTGAATTACAAAAAAAAAAGAAAACAAAATTGGGTCTTCTGCGCCTCGTGGTTTCTGGACGAGAGGCGGGGGCGGGCAAAGAGAGCGCGATCCGGTTTTGCCCTGACGGCGAAAGAGAGAGACGAAGCGACGAAACGAGAGCCGCACCACCGTCCCCCCCCCTCTCTCCATCTTCAAAAGAACCCTTTTTCAGTTTCCGTTCACAGCTGAGTAAGCAAACGCGACGATTGCGGCGAGCAGAGCGAGGTAATTGAGCCCCTCGGAGGCCCCCACGACACCGCCGGGGCCCGCGGGCAGGCCGCCGCCGGTCTGGACCTTCTCTTTGATTGAGAGCGCGACGAGCGCGAGCATCACCAGGTAGGAGACGCCCTCGAGCCCGCCGAGCAGGTCGCCCTGCAGCCCCGCGCCGGTCGTCGCCTTGGCGTACGAGGACCAGAGCACGACGACGGAGCAGGGGAGGCCCGCGGCGGCGACGACGAGGACCGGGGCGGAGACCTCCGAGTCGGAGTCCGAGGAGGCGCGGACGACGGCGGCGGAGGGGGTCGACGGCGACCTGATTGGGCGAGGGAAGGCGAGGACCTTTGCGTTCGCGGCGCGGAGGGGCGAGGCAGGGAATTCCCTCCTCGCACCCGCAGCGGGACGAGATGCACGCGTCAGCATCGACGCGCGGGCGATCGTGATCGCGGCGGACATTTTTCTGCGTGGAATGCGGAGGGGGAGTTCGAAGAAGGGAGATCGAAGAAGGAGAGAGCGATCGAGAAAATGGGTTACTAGTTTTTTTTAAATTGCTTTTTTCTTGTTTTTACATTTTTTCACCTCCGTTTTCACAACTCTCTGACTACGCCATCGCGACCTCTTCAGCCAGCCTTCTTCGCCGAGGCAAAGCTCGGATCCCTCGCAACGTACGGCTTCAGCTCCGAACTCTCCAGCCCGGTCGGCATCCGGTACCTCGGCCTCTTGTGCTCCAGGACCTCAAACGCGCCCTTCCGGGTCAGCCTCCCCGTGGCGGGGACCTGCCTCCCTTTGTAAAAGCCCACGGGCCCGAGCTTGGACGTCAGGGCGCTCCAGCCGCTTCGCGGGACGCGGCGGCCGCGGGAGAGGGAGAGGCCGAGGAGGGCGAGGACGGACGACATTTTTCTTTTTTTTTGGGGGAAGGGAGGGGGTCGAGAGAGAGGTTTTTCGTGACGACGAACGACGACGGCTGGCAAGAGAGAGATCGAAGTCGGCCAGCAGCTCTCTAGGGCAGTCCTGCTTCTTCCTTCTTTGCGCTTGTCGTACGCGGCGAGGAGGAGGCTCTAAGACTCGACACAGACTCTGCGATGAAACGCAACCGAGTTGCGAACGAGGAGCACGAGAGCGAGAGCGAGAGCGAGAGAAGAGAAGAGACCGTTGCGATCGTCCGGTCGGGTGGCGAAACAAAAAAATGATTTCTTCGCCGTATTTTTTTCTTTTTCTTTTTGCACACCCTGTCCTTCTTCTCACCGTGCCCCCCTCTCCGCCCTCGCCACCGCCAGCAGATACTCCTCCTCCAAGTCCGACGAGGGAGCAAAGTTCCCGGACGAAGCGACGCCCACGGCCCTCTCGATCGAGCGGGGCGTCACGGCGATCCCGAGGGACGAGAGGGCCCGCAGCGCCGCCGCCGCGACCGCGACGGCGCGGCGCCCGTCGAGGGCAAGTTTCGCGGAAGCCGCCGCCGCCGCCGCCTGAGCTCCGCCGCCACCTCCCGCCTGCCTCTCGCCCACGAAAGGGCTCACCCAAACCCACCCGTTGACCCCCAGGATGACGGAAACGCCGCAGGTTCTCAGTTCGTTAAACTGCTGCCGCTGCCTCCCGACGCTCGACGCCGGCAGCCGCACCAGGCAGCCCGGCGCCATGAGCTTTCCGTACTTCGACGAGCGAGCGTGCAGCAGCAGCGAGCCGTCCGAGGCGTGGACGGCTTGAACCTCGGCCGAGAGCAGGTCGCCCTCGCGGAGGACGTCGCGCATGGCGGCCTCGTCCTCGGCCCCTCGGCGGCGCGCGACGGCGGCCGAGAAGGCGGGCGAGAAGGAGGCGGAGGGAGCGCCGCCGCCCACCTCGTCCTCCTCTCCAAGCTGCTCGTCTTCTCCTCCCGCTGCTGCTGCTGCTGCTGCTGCTGCTACTGCTGCTGCTGCTGATGTCCCTCCACCACTTGCAACGGGGGGAAGAGACACGGCAGAAAGAGCCAGCGCCGCGTCGTGCTTGCCCCCCAGGTCCACGCGCCACCGCTTGCCCGAGACCTCGACGACCCTGCCGACGACGACGTCGCCGACGTCAGCCGAGTACCGCGGCCCTCCCCCCGGGGGCAGCGCCGCGGGGGACACGCGGACGAGGCGGTCGACGCGGGAGACCTGCCCGGCCACGGTGGCGAAGAGGCCCCTGCTCGCCGTCGCGGGGGAGGCTGCTGGGGCCGACGCGCCTCCGCCGGCGCCGTCGCCTCCCGCCGTCGCAGGTGCCGCCGCCGCCGCCGTCGCCGCCGCCGTCGCCGCGGCGACGAGATCGATCCCTCCGGCTCGCGTCCCGTGGCCCCTTAGCAGGCCTCCTTCTTCTTCGTTCTCGGCTCCTCCGGGGATGGTGTCCCCGGGGACGACGAGCCCGGCGTGCGAGAGAGAGATGACGGCTTCGTTTTTGTTGCTGCCGTCATGCTCCATTTCCTCTCCTCCCTCGCCTCCTTCTCCGGCATCTTCGCCGCAGAAGACGAGCGCGGCGACTGTGGGCCCGAGCGCCGCGGCGGCGGGGTCGCGGAGGAGAGAGACGGTCATAGTTCGAAGGGGTCGAGGTCGAGAGTTTTCCCCTTTGAAGATGGCGGCTTGATGGGTTCGCTTTGTCTTTCGACTCCTGCTCCTGCCCCTCTCCGAGCTTGGTTGTAACTTTCGAGCACCAGCTGTAGATATAAAATAGTTAGTTCTCCCTTCCGCTAGTGGAAGAGAGAAAAATAAGCAGAGTATGGAAGAGCCGTGCGCGACGATGGGGACGATGGTCGATTCCAACGTGAAAAAAATAACTTGTCTTTTCCGTCGTTCAGTTTTCTCTTTCGCCTCCCGCTCCCGAGTTTTGAGTTGGAGTTCTTGAGTTTGAGAAAGAGAGAGAGAAAGCGCGCCCTCAAACTCTCCCTCTTCTTCTTCTCTCGGAGCTCCTCCCGCTCCTGGGGGTCGCTCTCGGGGTATCTTCTGCTCTCTCGTACTCGGAATCGTCGCTGGACGGTTTCCGGAAAAAGGAAAGGCGAAGAGAAAGAAAGAGAGCAGAGAGAAGGGCAACGCATCGGCGGCCCAAAAACAAGGCATTTCGCTTTCTTCCGTTGTTCGTCCCGTCGTCGCCTGTTTTGCTCGCCATGTTCCTCCAGCTCCTCAACGTGCTCATGGACGCGGCCAGTCGCGCCTAGTCGTTCGCCGCCTCGTCAAGTGGCGAGAGCAGAGGAAAAGAGCGTAGAGACGCATAAAAGCATCTCTTCTCCTTCGACCATTTTTTTCTTCCCTCTTCGTCACGGTGACAACAATGCCTCCTTCGCCTCCCCCGCCTCCGGCGCAGCCTCAGCCTCCGCCGCCTCCCCGCGCGCCAGAGCGCGAAGAGGAACATGAGCCCGAGCAAGAGGAACAGAAGGTGGTCGAGACCGACCCCACGGGGCGCTACAGCAGGGTGAGGATGGTTCTTCCTTCGACGTCGAACGTCGTTTTTTTTTCCCCGCCTTTCTTTCGCCACCAGCAAATCGACCTCGACCTTTTGCCAAAAAAAGAAAAGAAGGGAAAAAAAGACACTCTCAAAACACTCAAAACACACGATCAAAACCTCCCGAACAAAAACAGTTCGACGAGGTCCTCGGCCGCGGCGCCTTCAAGACCGTCTACAAGGCCTTCGACGAGGAAGAGGGCACCGAGGTCGCCTGGAACCAGGTCCGCGTCGCCGAGCTGGTCCGCGAGGCCTCGGGCTGCCCGGCCGAGCGCGACAGGCTGTTCGCCGAGATCCGCGTGCTGAAGCAGCTCAAGCACCGCAATATCATGACCTTTCATGACAGCTGGCTCGACGACGGCACCCGCGGTGGAGGCGGGAGCGGGGGCAGCGGCAGCGCGGCGACGGTCAACTTCATCACCGAGCTGTTCACGAGCGGCACGCTGCGGCAGTACCGCAAGAAGCACAAGCGCTCGATCGACGTCGAGGTGCTCAAGCGGTGGGCCTGGCAGATCCTCTGCGGGCTCGTGTACCTCCACGGGCACTCGCCGCCGATCATCCACCGGGACCTGAAATGCGACAATATCTTTATCAACGGCAGCGAGGGCGTCGTCAAGATTGGCGACCTGGGCCTCGCGACGCTGCTTCGGGCACGCACGGCGCCGCAGTCGGTCTTGGGGACGCCTGAGTTTATGGCTCCGGAGCTCTACGACGAGGAATACGACGACCGCGTGGACGTGTACTCTTTCGGGATGTGCTTGCTGGTAAGAAGAGCAGAGAGCGATCTCTCCTCGAGCTGCTGTGAATGTTTTTTGGAGGAGGGAAACGAGAAAAGGGGAAAAAAACTCGCTCTTTTTCTTCTTCCTCCTTTCTTTTTGACCCCCCCCCCCTGACTCAAAAAAACAAACCCAATAACAGGAGCTCGCCACGCTCGAGTACCCCTACTCCGAGTGCCGCAACGCCGCCCAGATCTACCGCAAGGTGACCTTGGGAGTCCGCCCCGCGGGCCTCGCGCGCGTGCCCTCGCGCGAGCTCGCAGAGTTCATCTCCGTCTGCATCTCGCCCCGCGCCTCGCGCCCCCGCGCGCGCGCGCTGCTCAAGCACCCCTACTTCGAGACCATCCGTGCCGAGATGCGCGGCGAGCAGGGGCCCGGCGCACGCGTCGAGGCGCTGGCCGGGGTCAGCGGGTCGACGGCGGACCTGCTGCTCGCGAGCTCGCAGTCGGGCGGCATGCTCTCGTCGCTGGGGTCTGTGGGCTCGATGTCGTCGCTGGCGTCGTTGCCCTCGGGCCCTTCCTCCGCTGCCGGAGGGGGAGGCGATTTCCAGCAGCAGCAGCAGCAGCAGCAGCAGCAGATCCCCGCGGTGCTCCAGGCTGGGGCGTACGGGGTGGGCCCGCCCCTGCCGGCGCAGCTCTCCGCGGTGCCCGAGGAGGGCGGGAGCGACGAGAGCGAGGGCGAGGGCGGCGGCGGCGGAGGAGGAGGCGGAGGCGGAGACCGACAGCGGCAGCAGCAGCAGCAGCAGCAGCAATACCTCCCGCCGCGCCCTCCCTCTCGGGACAGCGCCGCGTCTCCTCCTCCGCCGCCGGCTTCCTCTTCCTCTCATCTGGGAGCGCCGAGGGGGAGCGGGTCGCCGCCCCCTCCCTCCGCGACCGTCCCCGTCGTCGTCGGGGGCCCCGGCGCCGTCCCGGGAGAGAACCTCCTCCACGGCGCGGCTGCAGGGGCCGCGGGAGGAGGCGGCGGGCCCGGCCCCTACGGTCCTCGCCATCCGCCTCCTGCGGCTTCCGGCGTCGCGGGAGCCGCCGTCGCAGCTGCCGCGGCGGCGGCATGGGGCCGGGCCGGGGCCGGGAACGCCGCGGCGGCAGGCTCCGAGGGCGGCACCGTCGTCTCGGACGACGGGTCGAGCCTGCGCGGCGGCGGCGGTGGAGGCGGCGGCGGAGGAGGAGGGAGCGCCGCGAGCTCCACCGTCGGAGGCGGCGGCCCCTTTGCCACCGCCTCCCAACAGCAACAGATGCAGGGCCAGCCCTCGTTCACCACGGTCGCCGGCTCGGGTGGGCGCGAGTTCCGCGTCAAGGGCAGGCTCGCTGGCGACGACGGTGACACGCTCGCGTTGCGGCTGCGCATGGCGCAGAGCGGCGATGGCGGCGCCGCGCGCACCGTCGAATTCTCGTTCGACCTCGCGGCAGACACGCCGCTCTCGGTCGCGGGCGAGATGGTCCAGGACCTGGAACTGTCGCAGGACGACACGCGCGCGATCGCGGCGGCGATACGGGCCGAGATCCACGCGCTGCTGGGCTCGGCCGCGGCGGCGACGGCGGCGGGGGCGCCGGGCGCGCCAGCCCCGAGCGCGGCGGCCGCTGTCGCCGCCGCGGCGCTCGCGGCCGAGGAGGAGGAGGAGCAGCGGCAGCAGCGGGAGCAGCAGCGGCAGCAACAGCAGGCCGCCCTGGACGGCGGCGGGGTGCTCTCCTCGGCCTCGTCCGTCTCGTCCGCGGCTCCGCTGCCGCCGCCGCTGCTGCCCCCCGCCGTGACCCTGGGGCCGAGGGCCGAGCCCTTTCCCGCGCCGGCGGAGAGCGGCGGCGGCGGCGCACCGGCGACGGCGGAGAGAGCAGCTTCTGCCTCGGAGCAGCAACAGCGCACCGTGCCTCTCGCCGCCGTCTCGGGGATCACCCCCTCGGGAGGCGGCATCCTGCTCCGTCCGGCCCCGGCTTTGGCGGACGTGGCGGCGGAGAGAACGGCCCCCTCGTCCCCGGGGCGCATGGGGGGCACCTCGGAGGGCGGCAGCGGCGCCAGCGGCGCCTCAGCGCTGGCCGACGACCTCCACGGCCTCGGCCTCGGCAGCGCCGCCGCCGCCTCCACCCTGGCCTTGCTCGACCTCGCCGTGCCCGACACGACGGCAATGGCGGCCGCAGCGATTGCTGCCGCAGTCCCTTCCCCCTCGGCGGCAGCCGAGCAGCGCCGCGCCGCGGCCGTCGCGGCCGCCGAGGCGGCCTCGCTCGACTTCTCGTCGGCCGACTTTTCTTCTTCTTCGAGGCCCGGTGCCAGGGCGCGGCCGCCCCCGATGGTCGTGCCTCAGTCGCAGTTGTCGTCGTCATCGCAGGCGCAGCCGATGAGCCGCAGCCTCGCGGGCAGCGCTATGAGCAGCAGCAGCAGTATCGGGGCGGTGGACGGCGGGAGCGGCCTCGGAGGGGTCGGCTCGCCCGTCGGCGGCGTCGGCGCCGGAGGCGGCATCGCCTTTGGGGGAGGCGTGCCGCCGTCGTCGCTCGCCTCGGCGCTTGCGGGCGCCGCGCCTCCGGCCACTGCTGCTGCTCCTCGCCGGCCGTCCTTCGACGCGCTCTCCGCCGACGTGGCGCCACGGTGTCGTCCGCGCGTGCCTGCGGCAGCCGCGGCCGCGGGGCTGGCCGGCAGCGGGCCCAGCAGCGGCGCGAGCAGCGGCGCGCCGACGCCCGGAGGCGCTCCGGCTCCTGCCGTTGCCCCTCCCCCGCCGTCGCTGCTCGCCGCCGCCGCCGCCGCGACTGCCGCGGCGGCAGACAAGGTCGCGGAAAAAGAAGCCCGGAGGAGGCTGGCTGCCGACGCAGCGTCCCAGATCGAGTCGCGCTCGCTGCGGGCCCTCGACTCGTTCGGCTCGGTCAGCTCGGCGACGAGCGCGGGCCGAGGCGGAGGCGGAGGCAACAACAGCGATGGCGGCCGGAGCGACGGCGGCGGCGTGAACGGAAACGGAACGGCGACGTCGGCGACGGCGGGCCTCCATAACCCTCTTTCGAGGGCGGTGTCCGCGCGAGGGAGCGCCCCGGCGGCGGCGACCGTGGTCGTCACCGCTCCATCTGCTCCGACTCTTCAGGCGACGGAGCTGCCTCCGCCGCCGCCGCCCAGGCCGGCTTCCGCCGATAGCGCCAACGGCGACGGCGAGAGCGAACGCCTCCTCGTTTGAGATTCTTTTTTTCTTTTTCACTACCAGGAAAAAAAAAATTTAAACAAAAAACTTTCACCTGTACTAAAACCATGCATTTTTTCAAAATTGCCTTTTCCTCCTGCCCTCCGACTAGACCCCCCCCCCTCTCCCGTCGATAACGATTCTTCGAGAGAATCTCGGTCTTTCACAAATAAAACAGCAGCTCAACAAGACACCAGAGAGAGAGAGAGAGAGAGAGAGAGAGAGAGAGAGAGAGAGAGAGAGAGAGAGAGAGAGAGAGAGAGAGAGAGAGAGAGAGAGAGAGAGAGAGAGAGAG
>Ga0210003_1000365_pt1 | contig 40598 bp, 49 predicted proteins | sample LantaG_FD_182804 | JGI IMG/M metagenome (GOLD analysis project Ga0210003, IMG submission 182804) | Deep subsurface microbial communities from Baltic Sea to uncover new lineages of life (NeLLi) - Landsort_02402 metaG (SPAdes) (version 2) | ecosystem: Environmental > Aquatic > Marine > Oceanic >...
TATTTTAGAAAACTTTTAAATATAAAATAAGTATATAATAAAAAAGAAATAGAACAGGTATGATTATAACTTTAACACCAGATGATATTATTAAACGATGTCTTTGGAGAGCGTATAGAAGATTTGCTCTTAGAGGTGTTCCAGAATCACAAATAGAAGAAATTGTAAAAGAAAATAAACCTATTTCTATGGATGAAGAAATGGCATATGTTATAGGCTTATTAAAGGTTATTGAAACAGATAATTTAAAACATCGATTTAATACACATATTATGGATGTGTTAAGAATAAAATCAACAATACAACAAAATGAAGTTTACATTTCAGTAAGAGTAGTTGAAATGGAATTAGATAGTTTTAAAAAACGATTTCCAACGTATTGGGAATCAACCACAAATTATGAAAACGCATTAGTTGAATTGACTGAACATATTCAAAAGATACAAGATAGATTACCAGAAGTTGAAATTCACGAATTTAAACAAAAAACTCAGGATAGAATGATAAAATATTATTCTTCAAAAGATATTAAAAAGATTGTAGAAAAAGTAGAAAAAGGACAATAATTATTCCCACAATTTATTAGGTATATTCCTTGCATATAACTTTCTATTAGCATTATCCGCTAATATTAAGTGATTTGCATCCTTAACTTTATTCTGATTTAATAAATTAGATTTAGAAACATCAGGAACAACAGTATCTAATATTCTAATATTTGTTAATTTTATATTAGACGTTTTTACAATAATATTGTTAGTGTGTGCAAATGATTCGTTAGGAACATCACTGTAAATTTTACTATAAAGTAATTTAAGTTTAGGATCTGAGATATTTTTTATAATATCAATATTTTTAATAGGTTTATAACCTCTTGATGTGTAGTAAGTTATACCAGTTAAATCAGTAGATTCTAATGTTATTGATTGATAATCAGAAGTGAAATATTTAATATAATAATCACAGTCTCGTTTAAAAATAGTTAAATCTGCTGTTTTCTGTCTATTATCAAAGTTTACTAATAATCCATACCATAAATTAGTTGTGATTCCACTACCAACTAATGGAAGAGTATAATTATTGTCGTTTATTGTTAATCCAAATTCATTATTTGCAAACCATACTTTATAACCTAAATTGTTAGTTTCATTGTAGTTATTTATAAATTCATAATATGTATTATTTGGTATATTATAAGAATTAAAAACTTCATCAGTAATAATATTATTTTCATTAAATAAATTATTGAAATTTAACCAACATAAGAAAGAACGGTTATCACTTTCTTCGAGTACCTTATCTGTAACAGAGTATGTTATTGCAGATACTTGAGTTTGTATATTAGTAAAATCATAATACCCATCAGCGATATTTATACCATAATTAAAAATTTGCTTATTTTTAATTTCAACTAAAGGATTAATATCAACCCTGAATACTTCATGTGTTAATGGCTTCATTTGTAGTTTATTTGCAATTTTATCTTCTTCTTGTCTATTTTCAAATCCAAATATTTCATCAATTGTAGTATTATTTGTAAGAGGTTCAAGTAATTCTTTTGCTCTTTGGTTAATGATTTGTTCATTAGCAAGTTGTTCGTATTTTTCGAGAATAACTTTATAATAAATACCTTGTTGCATAACATCTCTAAAAACTTGTGAATGTTTCACTCTATAAAGTCTATTTGTTTGACAAAAATAAATGACATCTTTTTGAGCAGGTCTTTTTTCAATACCAAACGCTTTTTTAAATACATCTTTTAATACATGAATTTCAAAAGTGTCGAATAAATCTAAACTAAATTCATTAATTTGAACTTGATTGTCAGGAAATTGGTTGTCAGGTACAATTACTTTTATTTTTTGAACATCTGTCATATTAAATAGCTGATATTCGTGTAAATACATATCTATACCTTTTTCATCTGGATCGGTTCGATAATATTCAATTTCCCAACCTAACATATCGTTAGTTTGATTTGCTAACATATTATAAAATCCAGTAATTTTTCCTGTTTCATATGGTTTCCAAAGTCCTGCCTGATTTGATGGATCATTATTTTCTTGTTCTAACATACCATAAACATCTTTAACCAAGTAACAACTTAAATATTGTGTATAAAAATCTCTATTATAATTATTATAATTTCCAGTAATATCAGAAGCACAACCCCAAATATTTGTTATACCACTTAAACAAATTCCACTTCCATCATCATCAGGTGAATCAGTACCATTTACAAATCGAGTAGCACAATCTTCCTTTAAACCATATCTATTTGTCTTTAAGTAATTTGCACTTACATTTTGAAAATCTCCTGATAATGTTATATCAAAAACTTTAGATATTCCAGAACCAGATTCAACTAAATATTCGATATGTGCAAATCTAACTTCATTTAATTTGCAAGTTGATATGTTTTCTGTTGTAAGTGGTTCCCATGGGGTGTATGTTCTTCCTCCATTTTGAGTCCATCTATATTTAATAGTTAAATTGTCAGGATTTATTGAAAATAGTTGAAAATCATCAATTCTAAATACTTTATAAATATCTTTAGGTTTTAGTATAATAGATGTTCCACCTGAAATAACAAAAACGTCATTTGTTTCTTCAATGTTATATGTTCCATTAATTACTATATCACTAATCGTTATTGTGGGAGTTGATGTTCTAACCTCATCTACTCTATAATAATAAATTCTGATATAGAAGTCGTTTTCATCACAAAATTCTCTTGTGATACCAGATATTGGTATTTTATCACTCCAAGTTACTCCAGTTTTTGAATTTGAATAATCAAAGTACTTAGCAAAATAGTGTGATGTACTATCACCTTGAATTTTATCATTAAATGATGTTATCGTTTTAATTCCTTTCGTTACTGTTGATTCAAAAATCTTAATATCTCTTTGTTGTGTTGATGGCTCAGATCCTATCCAGTTCATTGTGAAAGTACCATCATATCTTTTATTTAGAACATAATCCATTTATCTTTAAGGAGTATTTTAGTTTATATATTAATTTTTAGATTATACAAATTAATATATAAAGAAAAACAAAAGAAAACATGAAAATAGTACCAAATGATCTTTTAAAACCAACCGAAAAATGTATAAAGGTGTGGAATTGTTCATTCATTGCTACTGAAGGACCAAATATTTTAGGTAAGATTAGTTTAGATGATTTGGAAATACCATTTACATCTACTTATAGAGCAAAGGTAACACTTGCTGGTGGTGCAGAAAATACTTTATTATCCTATGGTAATATAGGTGAAAAACTTACATATTTGATGATTAAAGTTACTTATGATTCTGAAAATGATCCATATTATATTTATCAAAAAGAAAATTATAATATAACATATTGGCTTTCAGGTTCTACAACTGGTGTTACATATCCTATTGCTGAAAATGTTTATCCTATTGGTAGATTAATGGTGCTTTCAGGTTCAGATACAAATAAAGTTCCAAGAATTTTTGTAAGCAATCCAAATCAATATCCTGTAACATTGGATATGATTATGGCAAATTATGTGTCTGAGACTATAAGTGTTTCTGGAACAACTTCTTAAAATAACTTTTATGTATGCAGATAAGACCAAACAGACTTTTAACGCCTACTGAAAAGAGTATAAAACCTTGGGAAAGAAGTTTTATATCTGTCGAAGGACCTAATAATATTGATGAATTATTATTAAATGATATTGCTATTGGTTATTCTGATTTTTATTTATCAAGACAAGTTTTATTTTCAAATACAAAAAATATACCATTACAGTTTAATGGACTTGAGGAAGAATTAATATTTCTTATGGTTCGTGTTAGAAAGGATTCTGAAGATAATCCACATTTGGATTATGATATAACTAGAAATATAACATATTATTTCTCAGGGTTTACTGGTGATACACAGGCAATAAACACATTTTTCATACAAACTGGTTCTTATGAAAATAAAGTACCAAGAATATTTTTTAATAATCCTAATGAATTTAATGTTGTTTTAGATGTTTTTGGAGCAATCTTAGAAAAAACAACTACATCGATATCAAATACTGGTGTAACAGTGTGTAGTAATTTGTGGTTAGAGAGTGTAATATCAGATCAAGTACCAGATAATATTTCATCTATAACAGGTTCAACAGCATTAAAGACTATTTTATTTAATATTGATGGTTATGTAGATGATGATTATGTGGATGATTATTTTGAAGATGATATATGTTCAACAATACCATATACTGGTATTACAAATATAGTGAAAGATTTAGATAATTTAAGAATAACAATAACTGGTGATACACAAGTTTATATACTTAATTTTTTAACAGAATTTGATTTACATCAAGCATATTCTAGAATAAAATGGGTTATGTCAGATCCTGATAATAGATTTCTAGATGTTGATTATGTTTATGAGAGTAATAGTGGTATCACGGGGATAGATACACAAGTTCCAATAATATATTATTATCCTAGTGGAACAACAACACCTACTGGCTCAACATTGGGAGTATTAACAAAAAATCAAGTTCTTGAACATTTTATTAGTGGTGTTACTGATTATTGGGATAATAATTTAGATATAACTGGTGCTACATCATATTTAACTAAATTAGGCAGTCCAGTTACATTAACAGGTACCTCCGAAGAAGGTATTTATGAAATAGAATATACATATACAGATAATGCGAATAATTTTACGGGTGCAACTATTGGAAATATTTTAGTTGATGCAACACTACCAATTATACACTATAAGTATGGTATTGTGAGTTCTGGTACAACAGGAAGTACATTGACAGGAAGTACAATAGATTATTCAGGTTCTACAATTACTGAAGTAGTTGAAATATTTTCAGGCTTTACAATGGTTGCATCAGGTAGAACACCAACTGGAATAACAAGTAATGATATAATGAATTATATCATTGATAGTGTTTATGATAATGTAGATACAACAATATCAAAATATGATATTGATTTTTATAAAGTGGATAATCGAAGAAATTTAATAGATGTTATAGCAGATCCTTATTATACAAAAACTTATAATAGTTTAACAATACCACCATTATCAGGTGCAGGTCAAACTTTAATTTTTACTGGTGGCACTAATCTATATTGGACATCAGGTGATACTGCTAATATAAGATATAATTCTACACACAATTTTAATGTAATAGTTGATAATTATAATTATACAACTGGTATATTTTCAACTACAATTACAAGTGGTATAACAGGTTCAGGCTCAACATATTCAAATTGGATAGTTGATGAACAGAGTGGCAATAAAATATTAGATTTTTGTATTAAATTAACCCTTAGTGATTTTTGTGGTAATATTACAACTGATTATCTTATATTAAGAACTAAAAGTTAAAAATTAAAATCCAATTTTTATATATAAAAATAATCGCATCAATTTTTATTTCAACTAAGTTATTACACCATATTTAATAACGGGTGGTATATTTTCATATATAGATAAAAAAAAACAAAAATGGTAATTTATAAAACAACTAATTTAATTAATGGGAAATTTTATGTTGGTCAAGATATTAAGGATAATCCCAAATATTTTGGTTCTGGCACAGCATTAATATTGGCTATTAAAAAGTATGGTAAGAAAAATTTCAAAAAAGAAATTTTAGAATATTGTTCAAATGAAGTGTATATGGATGAAAGAGAGATTTTTTGGATTAAAAAACTTAATGCGACAAATAGAAAAATTGCATACAATATTTGTGAAGGTGGTAGAACATATCGAGCAATGAAAGGTGAAAATCATCCTATGTTTGGTAAAAAACATTCAGAAGAAACAAAGAAGATAATAAGGGAAAAAAGAAAACTTCAGAAAATGTCTGAAGAGCAAAAAGAAATACTTAGACAAAAATGGTTAGGTGATGAAAATCCAGGTAAAAATAAATCAAAAGAAACAATAGCAAAAATTTCAAAAAGTAAAAAAGGTAAATATAAGGGTGAAGAGAACCCTATGTTTGGTAGAACTCACTCAGAAGAAACCAAAGAACATTGGAGTAAAATTAGAAAAGGTAAAAATGTTGGAACATCTAATCCTGATGCGACAAGATATTTTATTGAATCACCAGATGGTGAAGAGTTGATTTTTGAAACTAGGAAAAGTGCAATGAAAAAACTTGGTTGTAGTTTAGGTTTTTTTCAAACAAAACATTTTAAAGGGTATAAATTAATAAAAAAAGAAAATATTAATAGATGAAACGGTTATTACTTTTAGTCCCCCACATGTCCACTGGAGGGTTACCCCAAGTAGCTTTAAAAAGAGTTGAACTTTTAATGGACGATTACGAAGTTTATGTAATGGAATATAGACAATTAGCTTGGAAATATGTTGTTCAAAGAAATAAAATAATTGAATTACTTGGTGACAATTTTATATCATTAGGTCGTCACGAAACAGAAGAGAAAAGAGATAAATTTGAATATTATTTTAAATCGGTTAAGGCTGATGTGGTTCATATGGAAGAAATTCCAGAAATGTTTATGAGAGAAGAACATGCGAATATCGTTTATTCTAAAGATAGAAAATATAAACTATTTGAAACTACACATACTTCAACTTTTAATGTTGATAATAAAAAATATTTTCCAGATAAATTTTTATTTGTTTCGGAACATTCTAAAGAAGAATATTCTAAATATAATATACCTTCAGAAGTTATTAATTATCCAATTGATAAAATAGAAAGACAAAGATATAAATATATTAAAGAATTAGAATTGGATCCTGAATATTTTCATGTATTAAATGTTGGATTATTTACTCAAGGTAAAAATCAAGGTCATATTTTTAAAATGGCTAAAGAATTGCAAAATTATAAAATTCAATTTCATTTTATTGGTAATCAAGCTGACAACTTTAAAAATTATTGGGGTCCGTTAAATAATTTAGGGTTAGATAATTGTAGAGTGTGGGGAGAACGAGATGATGTTGAAAAATTTTATAATGCTTGTGATTTATTATTATTTCCTTCGGTATTAGAATTAAATCCTCTTGTTATAAAAGAAGCATTAACATATCAGATGCCAATTCTTATGTATAGATTGCCAGTATTAAAAGATACTTATGATAATGATTATCTAATAACTTATTTAACAGATAATTATGAAAGTGATGTTTTATTATTATTAGAAAAATTTAATATTAGAAAAAAATATACAGATTCTGAAGGGTTTAAACAATTGATGATTAATAATTATGGTGAGGTTGTAAATTCTCCAAAAGAAATTGATTATAAAATAGATTTTCTTGATGGTGCTAAAGTTGAATTGTATGGTAATAGTGATGAAATGTTTGATATTGAATTTATAAATAAAGATAAAAATGTTGTTGAATATTCTACACAACTTTCACCAAATCTTTGGTCAAAAACTAATAATAAATATTATATTAATTGGAAAATTGTTATAAAGAAGGATGGTAAAGTTGTTGTTAATCATGATTTTAATTTAGGAGGTAAAAATGTTTATATTCAATTTGATTCTAAAGCACTTGGTGATTCATTAGCATTTATACCATATGTTGAAGAATTTAGAAAGAAACATAATTGTACTATATTTTGTTCAACATTTTGGAATCATTTGTATGAGAAAGAATATCCTGAGATTATTTTTATAAATCCAGGTGAACACCCTGGTATTAAATCTGTTGAAAGAGGACTAAATAAAGAAATGTATGCTAAGTATTCTATTGGTTGGTATCAACCTTGGAAACAAAACCAGAATCCTAATGATTATAAAAAAATACCATTACAACAAACTGCATCGGATATATTAGGTTTAGATTTTAAAGAAATTGTACCTAAAATAAGTCTGGAAAAAAGAGAAAGAACTATTGAAGAAAAATATGTTTGTATTGCTCAATATTCAACGGCAAATGCAAAACATTGGCATTATCCATATAAGAATAGTCATTTAGGATGGCAAATGTTAGTTGATTGGTTAAATGCTCAAGGTTATAAAGTAGTGGTGATTAGTAAACAGCCGTCAACATTAGAAAATATTATAAATCATACAGGCATTTCAATTGAAGAATGTATAAATGATATAAATTATTGTGAGTTTTTTATTGGTGTATCATCAGGTTTAGCTTGGCTTTCTTGGGTATTAGGTAAAAAGGTAGTGATGATATCTGGATTCTCAGATCCTATTTGTGAATTTAAATCTAATAATATAAGAATACAGAATAAAAATGTGTGTAATTCATGTTTTAATAGACACGAATTTGATAAAGGTACTTGGAATTGGTGTCCTGATCATAAAGATACTGAAAGACAATTTGAATGTACATTAAATATTACACCTGAGATGGTGATAGATGAAATGAAGAAAAATAATTTAGTTAATGAAAAAATTCAAGTTGATTTTAGTAAATATTTTGTTAAATCATACGATATTAATTTAGAATCTGAAAAAATAAAATATGAATTAAAAGATAATAAAATAATGTTATCTTATAAAGAAGGTACACTACCTGAATTGAATGTTGATATTTTTGATGTTTATACGAATGTAGTTTATCAAACGCTAAATGATGTGAAGTTGAGCGATAAATATATTGTTTGGGGTCAACCCAGCATAGATTTAAAAGATAAGAGTTTAGGATTAAGATTTTATAAGGAAAAAACAATTTTAAAAATAACTGTATAGTGATTTATAACTATTTGATTATGAGTTGGGTAGAACTACATCATTCGAAACCCCACCACCACCAATATTTCCAGGACCATTATAATCTGTTGGAACAGGTTGTTGATTAGTGTAAGAAGGATTCATAGGCACTTTCATTTCTCCGTCACCTTTTCCACCACTTATAATTTTACTTGCGGGTACAGAAAAATTGTGTCCTTTTCTTATTGTACCAACATCTTCGACTGCAATGACAATATATTGATTTGAATTTGGTACTTTATTATGAACGGTGATAGGAACAACTACTCTTTCTTCAGTTCCAGGTACTTTAACTAAGATGTTGCCTTTATCCCCGTTACCAAAAGATTCAAATAATTCGTATGTTTCTAAATATTTCATAAGTTATATATAAAATTATAAATTGTATTTTTCTTGCTCTTTAAATAAATCTGGATTATCAATAAATTTTAACATTTCATCATAATCTTTAACTTTGAAATATTCTTCATCATCCCCACCTTGTTCAAATTTTATTGTAAACCATCCATCTTTGAAATAAAAATCATATATCCAAATATAATATCCTTCACTATCATCTTCTTTTGTGCCAAGTTTCCAATATAAATATTGTTTAACTAATTCATCTAATATTTCTCTATCTTTAACATTAGTTCGTATTCTTTGATCCCAATCATTAACATTTTCAAATAATTTTAAGTGTTTCATAAATTTCATAAATTATATTTACTTGCTTCTAATTCCATTTTATATTGTTCAATTTCTTCTGGTGTTAAATATTTTAATATTTCATCTTGTGTGAAATTTATTTTATGCCCGTTGCTAATCACAACTTCAAAAGGAAATTCACCATCATTTCTCCATTTTGTTACTTGACCATAAACTTCTTTTGTGTCCTCACTTAAATCTAATTCTCTTTTAGCTTCTTCACTAAAATCATCAATGGATGCTAAAATATAAGAGCCTAATTTCCAACTATCATCTTCACCTGTTTCTTGACTACTCCAATCAACTTCTTCAAATGATTTTAAATGCTTCATTAGAAATCTGATTTATTTTCTGCTTTAATTTCGACTAGATTGCTATCACCCCAATCATAGATATCATCCCATACAGAAAAACTACCTTCTTCATCTGATTTCTTTTCTTCTAATCGTGTAATAATATCATTTAATTCTTTCCAAGATTGTGTTTTTTCTTGAATGATGTTTTGATTATTTCTTAAGAAATTAACATAGGCTATATTAAATTGTTCAAGAGTAACTTGACCTTTATCATATTGGTTCCACATCTTAGAAACATCAATACTAAGTTTCCAATCATCTTCAACTTCTTGGCTTTGTTCCAATATAAAATCGCTATATTTTTTCATATAGTTATATATTAAAATTGTAAAGAGAAAAAGAGGAAGATTATCTTCTTCCTCCTGTATTTTTGGATGGTGTTGTACTTCTTGTAGGTGTACTTCTTGTAGGTGTATAACTTTTTCTTGGCGCAGAATAAGTATTTGGTGAGTTATGTTGTCGAGATGGTGGAGTATAACTTTTCACATTACCTCTAGGTGTTGGTTTAGTATAAATCTTTGGTTGAGTATAATTTTTTGTAGGTTGAGTATATCTTTCCCTTGTTGGTTGAGTTCTTGTTGGTTGAGTTCTTGTTGGTTGAGTTCTTGTTGGTTGAGTATAATTTTTTGTAGGTTGAGTATATCTTTCCCTTGTTGGTTGAGTTCTTGTTGGTTGAGTATATCTTTCCCTTGGGGTTTCGTATTTTTTCTGAGGTTGAGTATATCTTTCTCTTACGTTAGTTTGATTGACCTTCTCAGGAGTTCTTACAACTCTTTCAGGAGACTTTATTCTATCGGGTGATGTTCTGCTATATCTTGGTAGATTACTACCACCAGAATGATTAATTCTTGGTCCGTAATATCTATCTCTACGAGTATAATTATTCCAATCATTATGATACCAATTCCAATGATTATTCCAATGGTGATGATACCAATAAGGTGAGTAGTAAGGTGAATACCAAGAATAGTAATATGGCGAATAGTAAGGTGTATAATACCAAGGATATCCGTAATAAAAGTTTACTGACCAAGGTGAGTAATCATAATAGAAAGGGTAATAATTCACATTCATTCCAAAATTAATATAGAATGTTGGTTCTTCATTAATAACGTCAATAGGTGTTGCTTCTACTGTTTCGACATAATTAATTTCGTCACTTGGTCTGTAATAAACATCGTCTTGTATATATGATGTGGTTGAGCAAGATGCTAATAATATAAAAATAAATAAGTATAGAATTTTTTTCATTTTAAAGGTTTGTTTTATATTATTACTACAAATTCTATACCATATTCAAATTTATTTGTAATTTTGGGTAATAAACGCAATATAATTTGTTACACCTTTATTATTAAACATTCCACCATAATACTTAACTCTACCTATACCAGCATTATATGAAGCTAATGTGTGTTCCCATGCTTCTCTTTCGATATTTCCTGAAAAATTTATTTTTTGAATTTTATCATACCAATGTTCATATAATTCTGCTAACATATATGTACCAATATATATGTTTTTTTCTTCTGTATAAGGTTTTTCATTAATATTAAGTCTTTGACAATACCATTTGTAAGTTCTTGGCATTAATTGCATAAATCCATATGCACCTACATTCGATATTGCATTATTATAAAATGATGATTCTTGTTTAACCAGTCTGAACATAATATCAATAGGTATATTTTTAGAAATTGCTTCTTCATACATATATCTAATAAATTCTGGATTGACGTGATCGGGTATTTTAATTGATGATTCTTGTTCTATCATCCAATACAGATATTCATTTGATTCTAATATGTTGAATAGTGAGTCTGCGACTTGTTCTTCTGATTCAACTTTATAATTGAGTGTGTAAATTTCAGATTTTAATTCAACCACTTCTTTTTTATGGCTTTCTTTGATGTTCTTAGTTATCAGAATAGAGAAGGTGATGGTTGTTAATAAAAGAATTATCATTATTGCGATAATCCATTTTAATTTTTTGGTAATTTTTTCATTTTTCATAATTTTCATTATTTTTTCATCATAAAGAGTGCCCAAATCACTTTACCAACATATACTCTTTAAAATTAAAAAACTATCCCGATACCCTTCTTAACGTTAAGTATCTGATAGTCATCATTTTTGTTTTTATACCAAGTTAAGTATATATTAAAATTATTTATTATTTTTTTACATAATACAAAGACTTAGTATATTGTAAAAAAAATGAAAGGTTTAAATTTATGTTTCTTAATTCTTTTTTTTAATATATAATAAAAAATAACTATTGTCATGAGTTTTAAGAAAATTAAAGTTATAACCCCCGAAAATGTAAGAGTTCCAGAAAATGGATATGTTTATTTAGGTTATGGATATTCAACAACATATGAAGATACTGCACCTTGGATAAAAAAATCTGATGGTTCTATTATTTTGATAAGTGGTGGAACGGGAGGAGGTGGTGGAACCTTATATTGGACATTAGAATCAGGATATTTAAAGCCTAATAATGTTAATTATAAAGTGAGTGTTGGGAATACTTCAGCAACACAAGTTTTAAATGTCGGGGGTGGTATTAATTTAAGTAATACTACAACAAATACATCAGGTTCTATTCGTTGGAATGGTTCTGATTTTCAAGGTTATACTGGCTCAAGATGGGTATCTTTAACCGCAAGTGGTGACACTTCAGGTACTACTGGGTCAGAGTATTGGCAACCAGTTGCACAAGGTATTCAATATCCTGATGGTAAGGTATATGTTGGTAGTAGTTTTACAATAAGTGAAAATAATGATATATTGAATGTTCAAGGTGGTGTTACTTTAAGTAATAGTACTAAGACCAATGCTGGCACAATCCAATATAACACATCAAGCACTGATATTGAAGGTTATGTTGGTGGTGAATGGAAATCTTTAACTGCTGGTGATCACACAGCAAATGAAAACGAATTTATTTATAATGATGCCTCTGATAATTTAGTTGGTACATCAAAATTAATGTATAATCCTGGTACGACAGGTGTTCAAGGTATTGGTATAGATACTTCTACATCATATTCAACTTTTGAAGTAAATGGTTCGTTTGGTACAAAATCTAATGTTGTTACATCATCAATAACATTAGATGAGAATTATCACACAATAATATGTTATAATACTACGGAAATAGTTATTACTTTGCCTGAAATAAGTGATTCTGTAAGTAGAGAATATGTAATATGTAGATATAATACTGGTAATGTATTAGTAAGAATATCACAAGCTGCTGAGCCTTATTATACTGAGTATATAAATTTTTATGGTAATTCTGCTTTAGGTACTCTCGATTTTAGCACATCATTACCTGCGGGGGCATCTGACAAATTAATATTATATTCAGTAACTGTAAGAGCAATACCTCAGTTTCCAAGTCTTACTGATGCTAGATGGGTTGTTACAAATTTTGCATCAGCTTCAACACCATAAAGATATTATTTAAGTAATTTAATAAGATTTTCAGTTAGAAAGGCGATAAGTTTTTTGTCGTCTTTTATTTTCACATTAGGTATATTTCTAATGATAGAGAATTTGTCATTTCCTTCAATAGTTAATTTTGATATATGTTCAAATAATTCTTTATCTTGTTTGTAATAATCTTTCATCTGTTCAACAAATTGTCTTAAATCAACACCCATTTTGTTGTTGTATTTAATACATTGTAATTCAGTATTATCTTCTTTTTCAATTAAAATATACCAAAGTTTCTTTTTTGAAACTTTAATATTTTCTAAAAAGTTATATGCTTTTTGTGCCTTAGTGTTTTTTGGAAACTTTGCAACTTTACCATATAAATTAACTTTCTTCTCTGCCATAAACATTATTTACTTTCAACTATATATTAGTGACAAAAGGTTTCTTTTTTCTAAAAATGATGATTTAATTTATCTTCTATGTTTTCATTATATTTTATTCTTAAAAGTTTGATATTGTTATCTTTACAATAATCAAACTTAATTTTATCCCTTAGTTGAACCAATTTTAATTTTTCTTCACCGCCCCAACCTTCACTCATTATAAAGTGTTGTGATCCGTTATATTCTATAAGTGTGTTATAATCAGGTAAATAAAAATCAAATGGTAATTTCCTTTTATATTTACAATCTGGGAAAGTGTGTTGAGGATCATATTTGATATTATGTTCTTTTAACCAATCCATAATTGTTTGTTCACCTTTAGAAATATTTGTTTTACATTTTACACACCCATTACCTCTTAAATGCGAATTTGGTGTCTGTTCAAATTTTCCATGTTCAGGACAAATGATTTTAACTTTTTTGTGCGCTGATTTATATTTAGTTAAAGAATAATCATATTTACTGTCGTGTATGTTTGAACGATTTATGAATTCTTCTGTTGTTAATCTTTTACTACCACCACATTTTGGGCAACCAATGCCAGATTGATGTGAATTTGCTACTTGTTTAAATCTACCATGTTTAGGACAAATTATTGCTATTTTTGAATGTTTATCTTTAAAATTAGAAAAATCATATTTATATTTATTATTGTGAATTTTATTAAAATCTTTAATTAATTCAATTTTTGTTTTACCAAACCCTGAACATTTAGGACAACCTTGTTCATTGTCTTTATGTTGATTTGGTCTTTGTTCAAAAATGCCATGTTTAGGACAAATTATTTGTACTTTTGTAGAATTATTTGTGTATTCTACTAATGAATAATCATATTTATTATTGTGAATTTTGTTTGATTTGTCGATAAATTCTTTTAATGTTAATTTTCTCATAATTATAATTTTACTTTTGAAGTATCTTCTCCTAGTTTATTAAAATATTCTAATAATAACCAATCTAAGTAATTAGATCTATTTGATGTTTTATCATCTAACATTTTTAATATTTCTGGGTTTATTGTAACTGATATTTTTTTCTTTTTTTCAGTAGATTTTTTCATAATATGTTTTCTTTTGTACTATATATAAATATCTGAAAGTCAAAAACAAGATTTTATCTAATTTTTTGAAGTTTTTTAAACATTTTTTCTTATTTAGAATAAGACTAAATATGAGAAAGAAATTAAAAGAAGAAGAAAAAAAGCAGACAATTAGTTTTACTATAAACCCTTATATAAATGAACTTTTAGATAAACATTTGAAAGAAAAAGGTATAAATAAGTCAAAGTTTATTGAGACTGTACTCGAACAAGAGTTAAAAAAAGATGAGTAATGAATGCTTGTAGATTGGGAATTTCGAAATTCTAACGTAATCATATCATACATAGATAAAACGGGTAATATTCGGCTTAAATACAAACCGTGGTCACGCCCCACAAAATTTATAACCACAGGTGATGATGATCCTGAAAAGTCAGGACGATTTGTGACTTGGGATGGTAAAAGTGTTAAAGAAATTTATACCAAATATCCTAATAAATACTCTATATACGATTTTATTGATAATTTAGATGAGCAAGAAAGAAATGAAATATATGGATATCAAGATCCAAATATCTTTTTCATTGATATTGAAAATGAGATTCTTGATAAAAAACCTCAACCTCAATTAGCCGAAAGCGCCATTCAATCTATTTCGATTGTAAATAAAGATAAGATATTAGTAGTTGGTACTGAGCCACTTAGTCAAAGTCAATGTGATTCTATCCAGAGTGATGTTAATTTACATTTTAAGAAATTTGCAGGTGAATATAGTTTTAAATATATTCAATATAAGAATGAGTATGATATGTTATTCAACTTTTTCAATAAACTTATTCCAAAGATGGCAGTTCTTACAGGTTGGAATTTTATTCAATATGACTGGGTATTTTTAGTAAATAGAGCGAGAAAAATTGGTGTTGACCCTACTGTTGCATCATTTACAAGAAAATTAATTGAGCCCTTTCAAAGAAATGATTATGCTGAAATTCCAGCACATAGAGTTATTGTGGATTATATGATGCTTTTTGATAAATGGGACACTTCTGTAAAAGTAAAAGAGAGTTTAAGTCTTGATTTTGCATCTGAGAAAATTTTAGGCGCAGATGTTAAAAAAGTTAATTATGAAGGTGACTTGAAACGATTACACCGTGAAGATTATAGGAAGTTTATATTCTACAATGCTGTTGACAGTGCGTTGGTTCAAAAGATTCACGAAAAAATGAAATATGTTGACATTCTTTATGGTATGAGTGTTCTTGGTAAAATTAAAATTAAAGATGCGTTATCAACATTAGCATTAACTGAAGGTATTCTAAGAAATAAACTCAGAGATCAAAAGAATATTGTTCTTGTTAGAGATGAAAGTTTAGATGATAGTGGTTATAGCAATATTAAAGGTGGTTGGGTTAAAGAGCCGATAAGAGGTATGGCAACTTGGACTTGTTGTTATGATTTTGCTTCACTTTATCCAACAACGATGAGACAATTTAATATTTCTGCGGATTCTTATAAAGGTCAAAAGGTTAAAGGTAAAGATTATTCTGTTTTTAACGGACATCAACTAATGATAGATAGTGAAGATATTGTTACATTAAATAATTCTGTATTTAAAAAAGAAGATGGTGTTGTTACTCAGGTTATGAGAGAAGTTTATGCTGATAGAAAGAAATGGAAGAAACAAATGATGGATAAACATTCAGAATTGGAAAATTTAAAAGAAGAACTAAAAAGACTGGAAGAAGAACCGTTATAATTTTTTAATATATATTATATGAAACATTTGAAATTATTTGAAGCACATAATTCAAAAGTAAATGAATTATTAGATGGAATTTCACCAGATTTTTGGAAAATGGTAAATACTGCTAAATGGTGGTTAGTGATAAATGCAGGTCGTGAATTTTATAATAAAGTAGATACCCAAGGTATTAAAAAAGAGGCAGAAAAACGTTGTAAAGCCAGAATTTATACCAATTATGAATATGAACGAGTTAAACATTTTCATGATGAGATGCATATTTTATATAAAAGATTACATGAATATTTTAAACCATATTGGCTTGGTGAAAAGAAACTACCAGGATATCGAGATGGTTATAGTGTGAGTGATGATGGATATTGGGATTTGTTGTCATCCGTAATAGGTAAAGGAAAACTTTGGGTTATTAAATGTATTAAAGATCCTTCTTTACCAGCAGAGATGGTAAAAACACACAATTATGCGGAAAATTTTAGTTATTTACTAAATGTTGATAAGAATGATTATGATGAAATTAGATTTGAATTTGACCCACTTTATCGAGAAACAGAAAAATACAATTTATAAAAAAAGTCACTCAAATGAGTGACTTTTTTGTTCTAATCTTCTTTTCCTTATTTTGAAGAATTCCATTCCTCAATTTTCTTAATTGCAGTATGTTCTTTTTGCTCTTTCTTAATTTTAACAGCATCTTTGATAGAAACTTCGACAATTTCACCTGGATTTTCAATTGATTCAATAAAAACTTTACTACCTTCAATTCTATTCACATATCCTTGAACAACATCATTATCAATAAATTGACCTGCGTTTAATATTGGTCTTTCTTTCGGTGTTTTAGGATCAATCAATTTTGTAAATTTTGTAAAAGAACCTATTTTCTTAATAGTCTGATCTTTAACCCCAGCAAAACCAAATAAATTTTTACTTTCAACATCAGCATTAACTCCACCAGTAAATTCTTCATTTAATTTATTTTCAAAAGATTTGTCGTGGATTATTTCATCATTATAACTCGCAATCCAATGATCTACTTCTTCATTTGATTCAAAAGGACCAACAACATCATAGTGTTCAATATCATCACTTATCTCGATATATAATTCTTCTGCTTTTTCTCTCGCTGCACTTTCTGAAGTAAACTCATCTCTGAGTAATTCATTTAATCCATCATCTTCTGAATAAATAAGATATATACCTTTTTCATCCAATGATTCTTTTACTATTTCTTTTGAGATTTTTTTATCAGATTTTATACCTTTTGTGATATCAAATTCTTTAAAATCTATTAAGTTTTTAAGTTCCATGATTTTATCTTTATTTTTTAACTCATTTTCTAATTCTACATATTTCTCTCTCGATATTTCATTTCTACATCGAATACATTTATATTTTCTGTCTTTATATATTAAAATATCTTGACATTCTGGACAATATACAACTTCACCAAACTTACTTTCATTTATACTTTTTTGTGTTACAGATTTTTTACATTTTGGACATTTTACATATCCCATACCAGATTCTGGTATTGATAAATAATCAAATTTATTACCACAATGTTCACATTTTGCAATTGATTTGTTTTCTTTAACCAAAGGTTGATTAACTAATTTTGATTTAAATGCTGCTGTTTGTTTTTTATTATCTTTTTTTGTAAATTCCTCATAAGATTGTATTCTACCTCCATCTACTGGATTATCCATCCAATATACGTTTGGGAAGTGTGTTTCATCCTTTGATACTAAATCATTAATATCTTTACCTTTAACTTCTTGTCTTAATTTTTTGAGTTGTCTTATTGAACTTTCAGGTAACATATAGATATTTTTTCTTTTATATATTAAATATGAAAAACAAAAAAATAATTAGTTCATATAAACTAAAAAACAACAATTATATATGCAAGAGTGTTTTTTAATAACCACATATTGTGATACTGAAGAAAAAAGTGATGTTTTAAGAGATACAATAAAATCCTTAGATAAGTCTAACCTAAAAATGTGTGTACACGCACATTATCCATTACCTGTTGATATTCAAAAGAATGTGGATTATTATATCTACGATTCTTCAAATCCTATTATACCATTCGGTACAAGAAGTATAATAGTGTGTAGAAAGATGAATAATTATCAGATGAATATTTTAAAACGAGATTATGGTTATACTGTTGTTTCACAATGGAGACAAGGTTTGTTGTTTTTAGATAAATTAGGTTATGATAAAGTGCATGTATTAAATTATGATACTATAGTTACAGACAATCTTATAGAGAATACTAAGAATAATTATTCCGCTACCTTCTATTTAAAAAATACTGAAGAAATAAATTTATTATTTGGTACGATTTGTCCATCTGATTATCTAGATGTTATAAAATCTATGACAATGGAAGATTATATTTTTATGAATGAGTATTGGTATGCCGAGAAGTATTTTTATGATAAATTTAAAGGCAACAATCTTATGTTAGAAGATAAATTGTCAGATATATTGAGACATCAACCATATGAACTTGATGTTTATAAACTTGATGGTTATAATATACATTTTGGTGAAAGAATTAATTGGATTGATGGTGAGAAAATATATACAGATAAATACACTTTTATGTTTTATAATGTTAATAATGAATTAGATTTTAAAATATTTAAAGGTTATGAACTTTATAAGCATGAAATTATAAATGATTTTAGTGTAATAGATACTGACATCAATACGGAAGATGTTAAACAAAGTTTTGGATATTGGAGTGGTAATGAATTTATTAAAGGTAATAGTTTTATTAAAGTTTTAATAAATGATAAAATGTTAGATGAGAACATCACATCTAATTTTTGTATTAGTGCAATAGAATATAATGTGTAAATGGAAAAGTTAAATATATTTCAAATAGAACTAACAAGTAGATGTAATGCATCCTGTTCATATTGTCCTCACAGTTCACTTACTCGAAAAAAAGAAGATATGTCTAAAGAGACTTTTAATCAGGCATTAACTTTAATTAATAGAAATAACTTGTGGAAAAATATGGATAACTATGTAGTTGAACTACATTCTTTTGGTGAAGCATTTCTATTAGGTGAAAAGTTATTTTATTTTTTAGATAGAATGAAGGAGGAAAATATACCTTGGGGATTAAGTACAAATGGTATTTTATTAGGACATAACAAAGAGTTTGATAAGAAATTGTTATCTTATAATGGAGTATTAGAAATTTCTGTTGAAAGTATAAATTCTAAAGTTACAATAGAAGATAAGTATCAGAAAATAAATGAATATTTGGAATTACATATAGAGTCAAAATCAAAATTGATAAACATATTAATATCATATGGTAATGTGGATTTTTCAAAAATTACTGGATGTGCAGGAGTATCAAAATATGAGTTGCATACTTGGGGTGAAAACGATAAACCTTACACTTCTTGTAAATTTTTACAGGATAATTTTTTCACTATTCAAAGTAATGGAAATATTGTTAGTTGTTGTGTTGATGCAGATGGTGAGACAAATTTTGGCACAGTTTTTAATCCAACATTTGAACATAATAAAAGATGGCGAAAATGTAATACTTGTCTTGGTGGATTATAAAAATAAGAAATATAATGAAATACGATAAGAGTTGTTTTTTAATAACCGCATATTGTGATAATTCGGAAAAAGTTTCAGTTATGTCAGATTGTATTAATAATCTGAGAGAAATAACTAATAATGAAATGGATATTTTTATACATTCTCATCATTCCGTTGATATTGATATTCAGAATAAAGTTAAGTCGGTTATTTTTGATAAATCTAATCCAGTGCTAAAATATCCAACTAAAGGTTATAATTTTTGGCGAAAATATAAAAATTATACTATGAGTGTGGTGACTGATGATTATGGGTATGCTGTATTATCGCAATGGAAAAATGGTATGAATTATTTAAATAATCTTGGTTATAAGACATTCTTTTTAATTAATTATGATGTGTTTATAGATAAGATTATGTTTGAAAAATCTTATGAGTATTCAATTAATAATGATGGTGTAATATATTATTGGAGTGATGAAATGATAAATGCTGCATATAATATCTTCACTTCTAAGACAATAGATTTAATCAACAATATAACATTAGAGGATTACTTGAAAATTATGAGTGATTTATTTGAGATTTACATAAAGAGACAAGTTGTTAATAATCCTAATTATTCTTTTAAGCATGTGTATCATAAAGAATATAAAGATAATTTTTATTCAGCAATGGATATAAATAGTACTAAACGATACATAGATCGTGATTTACCAGTAAGTGTAATAACAGATCCATATGTATTTTTTAATCATCCATATCCTGAATCTATTGAAGATAATAGTAAATTAGTTTGTCAGTATCATATAGCATCAAAAATGTTAAATGGTAGTGATGAAAATATTTTAACATTTCTGTTTTTTAGTGTTAGAAAAGAAATGACACTTAAAATACAAATTGATGATATAGTAGTTTATAACGATTTAATAGATGTTGATTTTTACTTAGAAAGTGATTACCGATATAGTGATTTTAAAGATGGTAAAATTGATGTTAAGATATATGTTGATAATGATGAGATAGATTCTCGGTATATTAACTTATTAAAACAAAATTGTAGAATAACCACATGAAAGAATGTTTTGTTATAACAACATATTGTGATACACAAAAGAAAATTGATGTTCTTAATTCAACAATTGATAATATTAAGAAGTTTGGTAAAGATATTTTAATCCACGCACATTTTCCTCTATCTGAAGATATACAGAATAAAGTAAATCATTATATTAGTTCTGAGAACTTTATTATTGATAATGAATCAAAGGTGTCATTTTTTTGGACATTTAAGTATAATTACAAAATGTATAACTACAAAACGAATTATAATTATACAGTACTTAAACAATATAATGAAATAGCATCATATTTATTTTCAATAGGTTATGATGTTTTGCATATTTTAAATTATGATAGTAATATTACATCTGAACTATATGAAATATCAAAAAAATATTGTCAGGATAAATCAGTTTTTTATCAGAATTTTCTTATAAAAGAGAAATATGTAACAGCAACCTGGTTTTCATTAAATAAAAAGGATAGAGATTTTTTTATAAATATGACATCAATGGAGCAATATGTTAAATCATCAGATTATACAATAGAGCATTATCTTGGAAATTCTATTAGTAAAATTGATGCTGAGTTTGTCGAATTAGAAAACTATAATTACAAATTGTTATATAAAAATGAGATATCTTTTGATGGTGTTCATTATCGGGACATATACGAAGGTGTTAGTATGGCATCAAGAGATTTTGAGTTCTTCTTTAAGAAGGATGGATATAGCATTTTTGGAGGATATTTTAATAAGACATTATCTTTCTTATTTCATACCATAACAAAAAGATTATATGTTGAAATTCAAGTTAGAGATAATATATTCAATATAATTATTGATAATGAGATGTTTTTTATGGATACTGGTATTAAAATTGAAGGTATTAAAAATGAGGAAGTTAATATAAAAATTAATGATGTTGTTTTAGATGATGTTTTAGTAGATAGAATGCTTAAAAATAAAATAGAATTAATAAATAATGATAAATGGTGAGATAGAGAATAAAAAGATATTCATAACTGGTGGTGCTGGTTTTTTGGGTAAACAATTGGTTAAAAGATTTTATGATAAGAATGAAATTACTGTATATTCAAGAGATGAAGCAAAACACTATTACTTAGGTAAAGAATTTCCAGATGTTAATTGTGTTATTGGTGATGTTAGAAATTTAGATTTGATGTTAAGAGCATCAAAGGGACATGATATTGGTATATTTACTGCAAGTTTAAAGCAAATTGGTGCCGTAGATCAAAATTATGAAGAAGGAGTTAGGGTTATTGTTGACGGTGCAATAAATTCAAGACGAGTGGCTGAAGAAAATGATATGGATGCCGCTTGTTTTATTTCATCAGATAAATCAAGAGCCGCCACGACACTTTATGGTTCAATGAAATTTGTTGGTGGTGAGTTATTTATTGTGAATTCACATAAAACTAAAACAAATTTATCATCAGTTATATATGGTAATGTTTTTAATTCAACTGGTTCAGTTATTCCGTTAATTTGGGATAGTATAAAGAAAGGATATCCTTTAACTTTATATTCTAAAGAAATGACACGATTTATGTTAGATATCAATGATGCTGTTGATACGGTAATTTCAGCACTCCAAGTGGATGGGTTTAATGTTATACCTAATTTACAAAGTTTCTTGGTATATGATCTTTTTGAAATATATAAAGATAAATTTGGATTACAATATACTGTAGATAAACCAAGAATATCAGAAAAAATTCATGAATTGATGATATCAAGAGAAGAATTACCAAGAACTTATTATTCAAATGATTATAATTGTTATTTTATGCATTATAAAAATGTGTATAATAAACTATCATTTCCAAATGATGAATTTAGTAGTCGTGATTGTGTAGTAACAAAAGAAGAACTAAATGATATCTTAAAAAAGTACAATTATTATGATAACATATAATATTTTAAATTATAAAAGATTTGAATATCTATCGGATGTTGATGTTGATGTTATTATTGATGTGTATGTTGGTGATAATTTGATTCGTAAATCTGAGGTTTCAATAAAAAGTGGAGCAAATCATTTTACAGAAATAGCTAATGATTATGACGATAAGAAGGTGGTTATTTATGATAAATCTACAAATGATAAATATTGTGAATTTATCATGAATGGTACAAATAATATACTAAATGAATTTAATGAATTTAAAGGAGTTTATTCTGATAAATTAACAGAATTATATATTGATTTATTGAAGAAATCTCTAATTGATTATGTTGATTTAGATAATTCTGGTGATCATGATAAAATAGAGGGTAGAAACTTGTTTCCATCTGAAAGAGCAAAAACTATGGTGGGATTAAAAGCATTGAATAATATAGAATATTGTATAAATGAGATAAATAGGTATAATATTGATGGTGATTTTATAGAAACTGGTGTTTGGCGTGGTGGTGCTACAATCTTTATGAAGGCATTATCAGATATTTTTAATATGAATAAAAAGGTTTGGGTTGCTGACGCTTTTGAGTTGGTATTTCCGTTATCTGAACATCCAGATGATGGTGATGAATGGCAACAACGAGAATGGTTGGAACTTAAGGTGACACTCGAAGAGGTTCAGAATAATTTTAGAAAATATAATGTGTTGGATGAGAATGTGAAATTTTTGAAAGGTTGGTTTAAAGATACATTGAATACACCAGAGATAGATAAAATATCATTATTGAGGTTGGATGGTGATATGTATAGTTCAACCATGCAATCATTAAATGCATTATATCCAAAATTACAGAAAGGTGGATATATTATAATCGATGATTATTTCGCTTTGGATGAATGTAAGAAAGCTGTTGAAGATTATAGAAAGGTATATAATATTACAGAAGATATTATTAGGGTTAATTGGGCTTGTGTATATTGGAAAAAAAGATAAAAATATGAAAACTTATAAGAAACGTAAAAAATGTGCAATTTGTAATAGCAAAAAAATTAAAAAGATAATTGAATTTGGTGAAGTACCTTTAGCTGGATATTTTCCAAAAAAAGAAGAATTATCTAATATTAGTGCATATGAATTAAATTTAAATTTCTGTCCTGATTGTGGATTAGTTCAGACAGATTCTGTAATTGAGCCAAGTGTATTATTTAAAGATTATCGTTACATTTCATCAATTGGATTGCAAAAACATTTCGATAGTGTTGCTCAGTTGATGGATGATAAATACACTTTGAAAGATAAAAAAGTATTAGAGATAGGTTGTAATGATGGTGTTTTATTGGAGCCTATGAAAAATTTAGGTGCGGATTGTATGGGTATAGATCCTGCTGAGAACATAGTTAAGTTGGCGAGAGATAAAGGTTTAGAAGTTATATGTGACTATTTTGATTATAAAAAGGCAAAGAAATATGAGTTTAAAAATAAATTTGATATAATAGTTTCTAATAATACTTTTGCTCATATTATAGATATTCAATCAGTATTAAAAGGTATTGAATATTCCTTAAAAGAAGGAGGGTATTTTCAATTTGAAGTGCATTATTTAAAGAAACTTATTGAAGATGTACAATGGGACAATATTTATCATGAACATATCTATTATTATTCCCTTACCGCATTAGATTATTTTGCACGAAAGTTTGATATGCAGATAGTTGATTTTGAAGAAATACCTATCCATTGTGGATCTATTAGAGTTACTATGCAAAAGAGAAATATGTATAGGTTATTCTCTTTACCTAATTTTGATAAAGTTCAATTAGAAATTAAGAATGAAAAGAACTTAGGTTTATATGATATTGAATATTTCTTACATTTTAAAAATCGTATGAAAAAGCAAATTAAAGACTTCAGAACGACTTTAGATGAAATTAATAAGGAGCATCGAATAATTGGTTATGGTGCGTCAGGACGAGCCAATATGTTTTGTAACATAGTTAAATTGAACTCTAATGATGTTGAATATATTATTGACGAATCCCCTGAAAGATATAATAGGTATATCGCAAATACCGATATACCTATCTACTCAAAAGAAAAGTTAGAAGCCGAGGATAAATCAATATATATTGTAATAATGGCTTGGAATTATCAAGATATGATAATTGAAAAATTAAAAAAATTGGGGTTCAATAATTATATTGTTGCATTTCCTGAACCAGAAGTCATCTTTGGATAAAATTATGAAAATATTAGTATTAGGACATAATGGATTATTAGGTAATATGGTACTCACATATTTATTCTTTAAATATAAGGATGATGTTATTACTACCTCATTAAGATGGAATTCTGACGAATTTAAAGAATTTGTTCAGAATTCCAATGTTGATTATATTATAAATTGTATAGCAAAAATACCACAAAGTTCGGATGATGATTTTGACTTTGTAAATTATGAGTTACCTTTATGGTTGGATAATCTTGGAATAAAAACTATATATCCTGATACTGATGAACCTGGGGACACTCCTTATGGTTTATCAAAAGCTAAAGCAAGGGTAGATTGTAATATTAATACTAAGATGATTAAAACTTCTATAATAGGGTTTGAAAGAAATACAAAATATTCACTTTTAGAATGGTTTTTAAGTCAATCTGATGGTTCAGAGATAAATGGTTATATTGATCAATTATGGAATGGTAATACAACACTTGAATGGGTACAATGGTCAGACAAAATAATGAATAATTGGGATAGTTATAATCATATAACCACAATAGCAAATCCAGATTGTCATAACAAATATCAACTGCTATTATTATTTAAATATATTTTTGATAAAGATATAAAGATTATACCATTTGAATCAGGTATAATTAAAAATAACTGTTTAGAACCAGACTATTATACTAAAGAGATAGCATCTCAATTATTTGAAATGAAAAAGTTTTACAAACGTTAAAAAGGTAAATCATCATCATCATAATTTGGGGTGGTTTTCATTTGAGATTGTACTCTTGTTAAAATATCTTGTCTCTTTTTCTTCAGTACACCAACATCATCTTGAATTAACATTTTTATTTGTCTTTCATGTCTATCAAACAATTCAAATACCTTATCGAACATTTCAACATCATCTTCATATTCTTCTAATATTGAAATAAATTTACCTTGATTATCGTCTGTTATATAATCTGCATTTTCTAATAGATTTAGAAGTACTTGGTGATGTTTTTGAAATTTGTTATAGTAAGTCTCTAAAATATTTTTAATGTGCCATATTTTATTTCTCATTTGTATAAATTTTGTAAGTATGTGAATATTCGTTTTTATCGTCTTTTTCTTTAAATTCTGAAAATTCTAATTTCCATTTTGATTCATCAATTTCAGGAAAAAATGTATCACCATCAATTTTAGTATGCACTACAGTTAAATATAATTTTTCTGCTATTGGTAAAAATTGTTTATATATCGAGCCACCACCTATGATAAATATTTCAGTATCATCATAATATTGAGCCTTATTTAAAGCATCAGAAATACTAAATGCTGGAATAATATTTTCACCCGAAAAATCTGGATCATCAGTTAAAACAATGTTTGTTCTATTAGGTAAATGTTGTTTAGGTAGAGATTCCATAGTTTTCTGACCCATAATTACTGCGTGTCCAGTTGTTAAATGTTTAAATCGTTGCAAGTCTGATGATAATTTCCATAAAAGTTTATTATCTTTTCCTATCACCCAATTTTCTGATACTGATACTATTATACTAATTTTGCTCATTTAATTCTTCTATTTTTTCAAGTTTTTGTTTACGGAGATATTTTGCTGGCATTTCATCTAATAAATCTATTGACACCATAGTTCTATACCATTTTATTTCATTTTTATCGATATCTTCTAATTGTATAGAGTTTTTAAGTTTTATCAACACCTTAACACATTTAATTTTTTGATTCGAATACATTTCATTCACATCGAATGTGATTGTATAAATCTTACCTTGTTCTAATTCGTCTAAATGATTGTGCATAAAAAATCTCCTATTTTTACTTTATATGAAAATAGGAGATTAAAGTTTTATTTTATGTTATCTATATTTGTTGATTAGTGTTTCTCTATTTGAAAACCCTCTACTTCTTGGTGATATAACTACGATTGGCGCACCCTGTGCCGCTTTATATACAGATATTCTAGATTTATTGAAAGCAAATTCAACTTCTGTTCTAAATTCTTCAAGTGTATAAGTATCATATATGGTTCTTCCATCAGGTAAGGTAGGAAAAAAATCTTGAGTTAGAGATTTGTTTGTAAATTCATTTAATAATTCAGGTTTAGATTTATGATTTCTAATAATTTCAGCACAAATACCTGATTGTAACCAATAATCAATAGGATCTTCCATACTATCAGGCAGTTCAGCCGCAGGTTTTATAGAACCATCATAAAGTCCTTTTGGTATTATTTCTTTTTCTTCTTTTTTATTTATAAATGCGGAAAGTTCATAAAGTTCGGTTTTTGTCAAATCTCCGATTGGTGCATGTACCCCAATTGAACCAATATCGTGAAAAGACGCCCAACCTAAAACTATTTCAGTATGATTTCCAGTTGCGACAATACCACTTTTAAATCTATGTGATGCGGCTAAACCTTGAACAGTTCTAAGAACAGCCTGAACACTTGCCCGTCCTGTGTCTGATAAATCATCACCAAATGAAGATTTATCAATCTCCATAAACTTATCATAAATACCTTGAAGAGGATTTGTTTCCAATTTTACTTCGAGATTATCTGCGACTAAAGATGCCAACTTTAAACTATCTTTATTTAATATGGTAGGATTTGTAATAAAAACACAATTTTCTTTACCCATTGCTTCTTTAGCAATATATCCTACAATGGCGGAATCGAGTCCACCTGAGATATGTACTTGTGCTTTTTTTAATCCAAGAAGTCTAAACATTTCTTTTTGTTCAAAAATAATAGCTTCTAAAATTTCTTCATATTTATCTGTTCTTAACGGAGTAACCGTACTATTGGTAGTTGAAAGTATATGTGTTTTTGTCCATTCTGAAAACTGTGGAAATTCTCTAACAAGTTTTCCTCTTTCGTTAAAAATCATAGAACCACCATCAAAAATCATAATATTTTTGACGATATCACCAATACCATTGGAATTAACACAAATTACAGGAACATTATTATCTTTTGCGATTGAACTGAAAAGGTTTCTTCTTTTCTTTTGTTTATTGTAATAAAAATATGATTGGTTAGTAACTATTAACATTTCGGCACCTAAATCAACCATTTCCTTAGGAATATTTCTTCGGTGATCGTTAAACCAAGCATCTTCACAAATTGGAGTGCCAATTTTTAAATTACCTTCTGATGTGACAACATTAAAAATTTTACTTTCAGTACCAAATTCAAAATATTTTTTATCTTCGTGATGTTCAGAGTCTGCGAGTAACTGTTTATCATAACTTTCAATGTTACCATTATTGATAACTGCAACAGAATTTCTCAATCTTGGATAACCATTTTTCTTAAGTCCGAGAAAACGAACATATCCTACTACGACAACCTGGTTGTTAGGTATATACTTTAAAAGTTTTTTAATTTTTTCTTCTTGTTCGGTAATAAAATTGACATTATCCCATAATGCACCAACACAATAACCTGATATTGCTGTTTCAGGTAAAATGATGATATCAGAATCTTTATTTTCTGATATTATATTGATAATCTTATTATAATTACCTTCGATATCACCTGAAACGGTATTGATTTGTCCTATTGTAATTTTCATTTATTTATGAATTAAAGTTATTTCAACTGCAAATATACGAATAATTTTTAATAAAAAAATTATATTTTAACATCATAATGACTAAATTGTATAGAAGATGATGCACGACCAGAGGATAGAGTTCTTAACTTAGTTTCATATCCAAAAAGTTTACTCAAAGGTGCTTCAATTTTTATAGATTTGTCAATAGATAATATTTGTCCATTTCTCTTATTTAAGTCTGATATTATTTCACCAATATACTCTTCAGGTGTCACAATATCTAACTTCATTATAGGTTCTAATATAGTAGGATTTATTTTTTTAGTTGAATTTCTAAAGGCGATGTTAGCCACAGTCTCAAAGGAAATTTCATCAGAATCAGAATTAAAAGTACCATCTACCAATGTTATATTTAAATTATCTACTGGGTAACCAAGAATTCCATTTAACATACACATTTTGAAACCATTCTCAACTGAATTAACAAATTCTAATGGTAGATTACTTTGGTTTATGAAAGTTAATCCTTCATTTTGAGAAGGACCAATTTTAATAGTAATATCAGCAAATTTATCATTTTTGAAATATGTTGATTGTTTTACTGCATCACCTATCTTTCTTTCAAATATTTCTCTATGTTCAATTTCTTTGGTATAAGATTCTCTATAAGCAACAATTGGAACGCCTTTGTTTACTTTTATGTTGTGATCTAATTGCATCCTTTCTATTAATATTTCAAGATGCAATTCGCCCATACCACTTATTATAGTTTGACCATTTTCTTCTTTTGTGATGAATGTTGGATCTTCATCTTCAAATATTTTTAATACTTCTTCTAATTTTTTAATATCAGATTGTGTCATTGGCTCAATTGCTATACCTATAACTGGTTTAGGGAAAATCATCGATTCTAAAAACATCGGATTATTTTTACCACATAACGTATCGCCCGTTTTTGTATTTTTTAATCCAACAACCGCACATATTTCGCCAGCATTAACAACTTTTTTAGATATTTGTTTATTTGCATGAATTTCAGATAACCGCATAACTCGTTCTTTTTGCTTAGTTCTGGAATTATAAATAACATCCCCAAGTTTTATTGAACCTGAGTAAATTCTTAAATAAACTATTCTATTATCATATTTGTCGGTAGAAACTTTAAAAGCTAATGCAACTAATTCTTTTGTATCTTCTTTTGGTTCAGGTAGATATTCTACAATTGAATCTAATAAAGGTTGAATACCTTTATTTTTTAATGCTGAACCAACAAGAATAGGGGTACATTTTAAGTTGAGTGTTAGATCTTTTAATGTATTATGAATTTCACTAGTAGTTATTGAATTTTTATCATCAAAGAATTTTTCGAGTATAATATCATTATTATCTGCAAGTTTTTCTAACATTATATTTCGCCATTCGTTTGAAATTTCTAACATTTCATCAGGAATATCATTGTAAGTATAATTTAAACCTAATTCATCTTCCCAAGTGATTAATTTCATTTTAATTAAATCGATTACTCCTTTAAATTTGGATTCTGAACCGTAAGGTATCTGTATAACAATAGTGTTGGCGTTTAATTTGTTTTCAATTTCTTCGACTACTTGATAAAAATCCGCACCAATTCTATCTATTTTATTTATAAATGCTATTCTTGGTACTTTATATTTATTTGCTTGTCTCCAAATATTTTCTGATTGTGCTTCGACACCACCAACAGCACAAAAAACAGAAACGACTCCATCTAAAACTCTTAATGATCTTTCAACTTCCGCTGTGAAATCAATGTGTCCTGGAGTATCTATAATATTTATTTTGGTATTATTCCAAAATGTTGTAATAGCGGTGGATGTAATTGTAATTCCTCTTTCACGTTCTTGTTGTGTCCAATCTGTGGTTGTGTTTCCATCATGTACTTCACCTAGGATATGATTTATTCCTGTATAAAATAATATTCTTTCTGTAACGGTGGTTTTTCCAGCATCTATATGTGCGGCTATACCAATGTTTCTTATGTTGTTAAAATCGTTTCATGTTATATTCATTTTTAAGTTTTTATATATATTCTACAAAAATAGTACAAATCTATTAAAGAAAAAAATATTAAAAGTTTTACAAAAAACGATTTTAAATATTAATATATAGAAATGTAGAAAAAAGAAGTATAGAAAATAATATATAGATAAAAAATAATCAGTTTTATTATGACAAAGAACATAACACCTTTTGGAAGATTTAAGGATATCAAAAAAAGCCCTGAAAAGATAAATGAATTGGTAGAACCAAGAGATAATGAATATGATGTAACTCTTACATTTACAGTTCCTAAAACTTTAATTAATGCTTATATTAAGAAAGTTAAAGATGAAACAAATAAAGATCTAAGACAAACTAAATCAGAGGCTGGTTTAGCAGAACAAATGGTATCTTATTTAGTTCAGAATTATTTAGTAATTGAAAATTTACCAGTTGATATGGCAGTAAGTACAGATCAAAAAGCGGTACAGGCTCAAGCACAAGTTCAACCACAAATTCAAGAAGAACCTCTTCAAGAAGAACCTTTACAAGCACAAGATACGCAAGTACAAGTTTCTCAGCCAGGACAACAAACACAAGTGGGACAAGGACAGGCACAAATTGCAGCGCAAGAAATTCCTGCACAAGAAATATAAACTATTCCAAAAAGTTATTTTAAATAAAAACCCTCAATTTTTTGAGGGTTTTTGTGTTTAATACCCTTTTTGATTTTCAATTTTAAATATATAATAAAAAATAACTTAGAATAATGAAACTAAAAAGATTTTCTGATTTCTCTACAATAGATGAATTAGATGAAACAGTTAAAACTGAAGAAGTCATCTTAGAGAAAAAGGAAGATGATGAGATAGATTTGGACGAAAAAACTGGTGATGACCCAGAAGAAACTGAAGAAGAAGAAAATGAAAATAAGAATCCTACATCTAAAAATGCTCAAACTGAAAAAGAGAAAGAGGAAGAAGAATTGGATGAGAGTTTTGAGATAGAAATTCTTGAAGATAACATTATTAAGTTTAATAACGGTAAAGTTAAGAACATATATAAATTATTATCTGAAAAATATACTGGTATGGACTATTTTTTGAGAAAAAAGGGCGACAATTTACATGTGGTTAAATATAATGAACATCTTAATTTAAATATTAACAATTTTGTTGATTCACTATTCAAATTTTATTCTACTAAAAAAGAATTAAAACCATTAGCACATGGTATAAAAATTAAAGGTAATGATAGATTTTCAGTAGTTGAGAACATTAGTCCTCACGCTATTGATAGAGTTGTTAATGATATATCTAAGTTATTATCTAAGAAAAAATAAATACTTATAATGATTTTAACTAAAAATGTTGATGTTAAAATAATAAACCATAATATAAAACATTATTCAAATTTAGGGTATAATGTAAAATGTGGCAATACTATTACAATACCTATTAAACACTTAACAAAAGGATCACATTATAAAATAAAAGTTAAATGTGATTGCAGCGAAATCGTTGATATCAAATATCAAGATTATATTAAAGTGTTTGAAAAAAACGGCAAATATTTGTGTAAAAATTGTCGAATTAATAATTTACCTAAAAATAATATAAAATATAAAAATAAAATGAACATCAATAGAAAAACATCAGTTCAAAATAGATATAATGTAGATAATGTTTTTCAATTAGATGAAGTTAAAAATAAAATAGAAAAAACACATATAAAACGATATGGAGTAAAACATTTTAGGCAAAATGAGAAAATCTTGCAGAAAGAAAAATTTAATAGAATAAGTAAAGGTAGTCAGATACCTGATAACAAGTTAAGTGATTATAAATTATATAAAAAAGTTGTTCTTAAATATACAAGAAAAAACTTAAAATTGTTATATGAAAAATGGGATGGTTTAGATTATTATGATGGTGAACTAATACAAGAATATAAAAAATTACATTTCAATGATGATAGATATCCACACATAGACCATAAGATTTCGATTTTTAATGGTTTTAAAAATAATATCGTTCCACAATTAATTGGTAATATTGATAATTTGTGTTATACAAAAAGAATAAATAATTTATCTAAGGGTAAACTATTCTCAGAACCAAAAAAAAAAAATATTAAATGTTAAATTATAAGAATTACTCCCTAGTGTTAGAGTCCGCACCAAGAATACCTGTTGATGTTGAGTATTGGAAAAAGAAAGGCAAAATAGGTAAAGATGTTTGTCTTATATTTCATGATGATCTTGATGGAATAACAAGCGCAATTTTAATGAAAAATTGGTTATTGAATAAAGGTTTCACTATTAAGAAATATGCTATTATTAATTATCAAGAATCTTGGGAAGCATTGAAATTGGATCCTAAATTAATTAATATTGCATTAGATTATGCGGAAGATGCTGATGATGTTGATGTTTATATGGATCATCATGGTTCGTTTGAAGAAGAAGTAAGATTAAAACAACAGAAAAAATCTATTAAAACAAAGACTGGTTCTGCGGCAGAAGGTATTGCACAACAAATTGGTGTTCCTTTTGGTCAAGAAACTAAAGATTGGATTGATATGATTGATTCAGCCAAGTATGATTATTATGATGTTAATATAAGTGATATTTTAAATTTTAACTTAAAAGAAATTTCAAAGGATAAAAATTCAAAATTGAGATTTGCATCTGCATTTAATCAATTGTTGAAGCGTTCAGATTATACCACTTTTATTGAAGTGGTTAATGCGTCAAAGAGCCCATCAATTTTTAATTTATTTAGATTATTTAAAATTTTCTTTCCTAAAAATAATCCTAATTGGAAATCAGGTGAAGAAGCAGAATTTGTTGAAGATGCAAGACAACGATTAACAACAATGCAACAAAGAACAAGAGGTAAATGGGATGACGATGGAAAGACAGTATGGACAGATTATAAGGATTTCTGGGAACAATATTCAAAAAAAGTTGTAGGACAACAAAAAGAAGATGGTTCTGATGTTTGGAAATTACAACCTGGTTCATATCAAATTATTAATAATTTGATGTTTGTACCTTCAGGAACTTGGGCAAATGCACTTAGAGCAAAAGCAATTTTTGTTGACGATATAAAAAGTGGTATGGTACCAAGTGGTAACACTAAACTTAATTTTGTATTATTACAATATGGAAATACTTTACAATGTGCTGATTTAGTCACTAAAATTAAAGATATGAAAGAAGAAGATTTGCCAACATTAAAAAATGGTGATAAAATATCTAATTTAGGTAAATATATGAGTGGATTGGTTGCTAATTTTGAAAAATATTTAGATTATCACGATAAAAGAACATTTCATGGTGGACATGATGGTATAGGTACAATTTCAAATATCTTTGGTAAATGTACAGTAAAACCTTACATTGGTGTTAAATTTTTAGATTTATTTAAGAATAAAGTTATTGCAGATTTATCTGGTATTGAATGGTCATTAGCAATGCCTTGGAATGATGAAGAAGGTACTCCATCAGTAAAAGAAGAAGATATTAATCAAAGAATGTTAGGATCTGATGAAATTAGAACTGAAAAAGATGCTATGCGTGAAAAGAGAGAGCGAAGATATTTGTCTTGGTTAGTACTTAAAAATGAATGGGATCGTGTCAATCAGGATGATTTTAAAATACCTACTATGAAAAAAATCTACACATTCTTAAAAAGAAATGCTCCTAATTTGATGTATAGTGATATGTTTAATTCTAAAGATTTAGAGAAGGTTTGGTTTAAAGATAAAGATAGAGATGAGGCTGGACTATTAAGAGCAGGTAATGATTTGTTTAGTTCGGGTATCTTTGATGATTTTGTACATCACTTTGGTTATGATACTGATGATGATAATAACCAATATGCTAATTTCGATAATATTCTTTATGCCCCTGAAAATTCAAACGAAAGAAAGAAGAAACGTAAAGAAGCTAAGAGATTAATGACTCTTATTGGACATATTATGAAAGGAAGTTATATTTCTGATGATAGAGAAAAATATGAGCAAGAGTATAAAAAATGGAGAAATAAAAAGTAATTATTTCCCTTGAATTTTATCAATCATTTTATTAATATCTTTATCTGTAATGCGTAAGTTTTCGTGTGGATTAGAAACTAATTGATTTCCTTCTTGAATTCCCGCTTCTTTTATTTCAGAACTTAACTCTTTATAGAATTCTTTCATATTTTTCTGTAAATCATAAAGCATTTTAACACCATCTTTCATTTCTTTTTGAAAACTTGATACAGATTGGTATAATTCTGAATCAACGATACCATTATCAATTTGTTTCATAAGATTAATTAAACCTCTTTTAGAACAAGATATTGAAAATTTTAAGTCCGATAGTGCAAGAGCATCATTTTTTATGATATTGTTGATGTTTTTATTTTTCATACTATCTTCTTTTAAATATAAATTTGCAAGACATTCTAATGTTTCTTTACATTCATCACGAATAAGTTCTATATCTCTTTCATAATCATGAATTTTAATATCTAAATTTAAATCAACATTATTCTGATCAGGAAAAAATTCAGATGGATCAAAGTTTAGTTCATCTTGTGTTTGTTCAATTTCATCTCTTAGTTGATTAATATGATCTTCATATTCCTTTTTCATCTCTTTATCCATAAAAATAATTGCTTTTGTCTATATATTAAAGAACCTGCTTTCCAAAAATAATATATAAAATATGATAACAAAATTTAAAATATTTGAAAGTGTACAAGACGATATTGGTTTTGGTGTTGGCGCTGAATATACAAATGATTCTGGCGAATTGTTTTGGGGAAATCTTGGAGCAGGAATATTACCTATTTGTAAATCGACAGGTAGAATATTGGTGGCATATAGAGGGCAATTTGTAAATGAACCACATACTTGGGGTATTTTTGGTGGAAAATTAGATGAGGAATCCAATGAAGATGATTTACAGGAAGTTGCTAAGAGAGAATTCGTTGAAGAAACAGGATTCAATGGTGGTATTAGACTTATTCCAGCCTATATATATAAAGCAAAAGGATTTGAATATCATAATTTTATAGGTATTGTGGATGATGAATTTGAACCAGAATTGGATTGGGAAACAGAAAAAACTAAGTGGTTGAATTTTGATGAGTTTCAAAAATTATATCCAAAGCATTTTGGACTTAAAGCATTAATACAAAATGATTTAGATAAAATAAAAATGTATTCTAAATGATAAAGAAATTTTCAATATTTGAAAAAAGTATGATTGATTCGAATGGTGTATTATTAGATTCTCCATTTTTAATTACAAATAATGAAAATTTACCAGAAGATGCAACATTTAAGATAGGTGATTATGTACATTTAAAAAATGTATCGAAATTTTTTTATAAAATAAAACATTATTATAATAAACCTCCTTATCCTTATGAATGTTTTATTGTGTCTTATCCACATGAAGATTTTAGTAAAACGTGGGTAACTGAAGATGAAATAGTTTTAATATCAGAAGATAAACTTGAAGAATATCAACTAAAAATAAGTGCAGATAAATATAACTTATGATAAAGAAATTTGAAATATTTGAGAGTCCTGATACTATATCTTTTTCTAAGTTTTTATCAGATCCTGAATTACATTGGACAGATGAAGATGCTAGAGCCTTTGGATATTATAAAAAAGATTTTATGTTACATAAAGGTACTCATACAAGTAGATGGCGACAAGATTATCCTGGTAGGATTTGGTTAGATTCGAAGATTATATCATTTTGGGAATATCCTGAAAATAAGAAAAAACTTAAAAAAATTATAACTGATATTGAAAATAGAATTAAACAAAATATCTGGAATCAAGGTTGGCAAATAGAAATACTTTGGAATGATAGTTCTAAAATTATACCTTTAGAAGATTATGAAAATGCTGAAGCTCATGAATTAGATAAACCCCCAACATGTATTATCCCCATTACTAAAAGTGGGTAATAATAATATTAAATCTAAAAGAATCCCATTAGAATTAAGACAAAAAATATATCAAGAAAATATGATAACACAATTTAAAAATTATGTATTGGAGAGTAGTTCATTTCAAACAACAAAAGATTTTTTAGTTGATTTGATAGAGAATAAAAAAGGTTTTGTGCGAATGAAACGAATGAAAGAAAAATTTATTGATTATTTGAATAGATTATATGATTTTTCAGAAGATAACCAAACAATAGAGAAAAAAGAACTAACACAAATTAAAAACGCTTTTGATAAATTGTATGGCACTTATTATGGTGGTGATAAATCATTTCATGATAAAAGAGATTCTGATTTAAAACAAATTGCTAAAAATAAAGGAGTTTCAGTTCATGCGTATGAAAATCCTGACCCAGCAATTCGTGCATTAGGACATATGTTTAATTATGGTATGAGTGATGCTAAAAGAAACCTTGATAAACTTAATGGTGTAAATTTTACAGATGAAGAACAGGTATTTGTTGATAAGTATTATTCAAATTTTGATAAATGGTTAGATTTGAATGATAGGATAGAAGAAATTAGAAAAATTTTAAATCCTACCGCAGACGAGAGAAGGAAAAAAGAATTACAACAAATAAAAGGCAAATTAAATCCTAAAATTAAAAAAGTTATTGATGAGATTGCCGAAAATTTTAGACAAGTTATTGAGAAAAATGAATTAGATAGTTATGAACGTGCTCTAAAAAGATTTAGAGATAAATATGGAGATACAATATCTTATGAAGAAACCACAAAAATAATTGACCGAAGAAGATTTGATTGGCTTGGTGGTATAAATCATAGTTTGTATGTTAAATCAAAAGATGCTCCAAAATATTCTTATAATTATGATTTAGTGTTGATTTCAAATTATCAAGAGAAGATAGAAGAAGTAGCAAAACTTGTAAGTTATGAAACTATTGCTAAATTTAAAGGAAAGATGTATGATAAAATTGGTGGTATGGTTACAGATATTGATAAAGAGTTTGAAGTTGAAGTTCAAGGTGGTAATTGGACTTATAATGATATCTTTTTTACCTTTGAAGATGGCTCAAGATTTTCAATTAGAAATAAGATAGTTAGTAATGTAAATCAATATAATACATTCTATTATACATATCCAACAACATTTCACGAAGCATATTTACCTAATGGTGAAAAAATACCAGCACCGAATGAATATACGGTTAAAAAAGCATTTAATGATTATTATGAAAATTAAGAAATTTGAAAACTTTGAGTATGATAGTTTTAAAACTAAAATAACAAAAGAATATGTGAATAATTATTTACAACTTCAGGAAAGAATATCTACATTAGCATTTGCAATTTATGAAATAGAAAATGATGAAGAATATGATGAAGATGGTGTAATTGATTGGAATGATACTTGGATAGAGTATTTATTAACAGATGATAAAATAACAGTTTCCCTTTTAAATTTAAATGGTGGTGGAACTTCAGTTGATGTACCAACACTATTAGTGTTTGAACCAGATAAACTTGAAGAATATTATGCATCTAAAAAATATAATATATAATACAGGAGAGCAAAAAACAATAAAGTAAAATGGATTATAATAGTGAAGAATATTTGGCACTTTTTAAAAAGATAAAAAATACTGAATCACCTCAACCTCATAATGAGATGTTAAGGGAGGTTCCAAATTATGATAAACTGGAAAATTTAAATGAAGTTCGCAGACAACCTCAACAACCTCAAAATTTTAATTTAAATGAATTTAATATTGAAACAAGAGTAAATGGTCAAAGAATTAATGAAGCAAATCCTAATGGTTTAAATCAGTTTATGGATAATAATTTAAATGAAATTAGACGACACGAAAAACAGGAAAAACTTAATGAGGTGATGAGAATTAGAGAACAGGAGAGACTTAATGCTGTTAAACAAGAGCAACACCTAAATGAGTTAAAAAGACAAGAAAAAGAGAGGGAAATGCTAAAGTTGAATGAGAAAGTTAATTTTAAAGATGTCGATGTAGTTACATTAGATATGTTTAATAGGGCAAACTATAATTCAATGATGCAAGTTGCAAATAAAGTAATACCAAAATAATGTTGAACTGGAGTCAATTTAATGAAGGATTATTTCTTAGTAAAGAAGAATGGAAAGATAAGATGATAGAACTTATTAAAAAAGAAGGCGCTATTAAGAAAGATAAATTTGCAAATTGGGATTTAGATACAAAATTTGGCATTTTAAATATAAGATTTGATGTTGATGATGGTTATCCTTCAATATTTATGAAATTTGAAGAACCTGAAAGATCTAAAGAATTATATGATGTTAACAAAAATAGTGGAAAATGGAATTTGTTCGATAATAATATACAAAACCTTTATTTAACTTTTAAACGAAGAATAGATGAAGTTAAACTTACACCTATGGAAAGAACAGCAAAAAAATATAATATTTAATATGAAAATAAAAAGAATAAATGAGATTAATGGACATCCAGAATTGGTTCAATTCATATCAGATATGATAGATGATGCCTATTCAAATGGTGCAAATGGTGAGAATTTAGATTCTTGTACAAATTTAGCTTACCATTTAGATAGTTCAATATATTCAGATAAAACTATCGAATTATTTAAAGAATTAGCAAAATCGATGTTAGAGGATGTAAAAGAAAATGATCAAATAGAAGATTAATGGGAGTAAATGAAAAAATATTTAGTGATTATTATGTAGGACGTAGAGGTATGTACCACAATAAAAATGTTGTGATAACTTCTACTTACTATGATTATGTTGAATATCAAGATTTTGGATTTAATTTTGATGAATTTACTATTACAATATATTATGAAGATGGTAGTAAGATGTTCACCAGTTTAAAAGGTAATCAAATAAAAAGAAATTTGACATTATATGAAAATTAAAAGGTTAAATGAATTTGATAATAATGAAAGTATTATTGATGAAAAGGCTAGAAAATTAGCTTGGGAATCAAAAGAATATGATGAAATTATTCAACAATCAATTAATAATTATGGTAAACAACATGATGAATATCAACCAGATTCTATTTGGAGAGATGGATTTGAAAATGGCTTTGTTGAGTGTGCTAGAATTTTTAATATTGAACATATTATAACTGATATAGAAAAATATAACTTATAATGAAATATTTGATACCAAATTTTAAAATAGGACAAAGATATAATTATGATGATTTACCAAAAGTAACTCAAAATGAAATTGATGTACAATTTGAAGATGAGTATGACGAAAGTGTTGATGATTATCAATGGGAATTTAAATATTTACAACCAGAAGATATAGAAGAATATTTGGATAATATATATGGATATAATATTGGAGATGCTTTAGATGATCCATATATGAAAAAAATTATTAGAAATATTAAAAAAAATGGTATTATGCAACCCGCAGTTGGATTTGAAGGTAACCATCGAGCATTAGCTTGTTGGCATTTAAAAATACCATTACCATATTTAGAACCAATTAAAAAACAATATCAAAATAATGAATCACATAGAATCATGGCAAATTTTTGAAAGAAAATTTAACTCAGAAAAACGCAAAAAATTAGCAGACACAGGTTCAGCGTTGCCTGATGGTTCTTATCCAATTTCGACAAAAGAAGATTTAAAAAATGCCATCAAAGATCAAGGTAGAGGATTAAGAAATGCTGATGAAAAAAGAACTAAGCAAGTTCATGCACATATTAGAAAACGTGCAAAAGCATTAGGAGTTGAAGTTACAACAAATGATAAAGGAAATAT
>Ga0210003_1000367_pt1 | contig 40583 bp, 68 predicted proteins | sample LantaG_FD_182804 | JGI IMG/M metagenome (GOLD analysis project Ga0210003, IMG submission 182804) | Deep subsurface microbial communities from Baltic Sea to uncover new lineages of life (NeLLi) - Landsort_02402 metaG (SPAdes) (version 2) | ecosystem: Environmental > Aquatic > Marine > Oceanic >...
AACAGCAGTTTGATATTCTTCAGTTAATTTAGCTAAATCAGTATTAAATTGATTCATATCAACAATTAGGTATCTATCACCTTCTGTTTTTGCTTTTCCTTCTTCATCTTTTTCTGAACTATCTTCACATAAAGCAATTCTTTTTTCTTCATACTCTTTAAAACCTTCACCTGGTTTTAAGATTTCTTCAAAAATAGTTTTATCTTCTTCAATCTGTGCTTCTAGTTTTTTTCTATTTTTAAGAACTGTAAACGCAAATTTTACACCTTTTAAATTTGATACACTATCTAAAGCGTTCATTGCTAAACCGAAATCTTTTCTTTTCATCTAATTAAATAATTATTTTTTATACTTTTGTTTTTATACAAAATTTTAATTTCAATAATATATATCAAATGCAATTGGTCCATCCCAATTAAAAAAACCGACTTTTTTAACTAAAATCGGTATTTTTTTGATTTTTATTAAAATAATGTTAAGTTATTACAATTGAAAATCTAATTATATTTGTAAACCCACTTTCATCAACTAAATTTATTTTATAATTATATGTTCCTTTAGGATAATTACCATATACAACGATACTTTCCATATCATCTGTAGATATTAAATCATTCATTATAAATATTTCATCCATTCTAAATAATTCAGCAAATTCAGTAATACCAGATAATCTTTGTGTTAAAATTGTTTGATTATAATTTGGATATTTATCAACATAATAATCAAATAAAGTTGTACCAGTATAATCTAATGTATAAGATTCTAATGTAATACCTGTTGTATCAAATGTATCTCTATTATAAGTAACATCTTTTATTTTAATATTATATACTGATTCAGAATTATCATCTAAAGATATAATGTGATTATCACCAATTTTAACAACATCATAGTCAAGGAAACCTGGATCACCTTCTTCTTTGTATTGATAATATAATACTAAATTACTAAAATCTGGTGCTGGACCAATTGTACCAATACTAAATAATAAACTACCTGTTCCACCATACATAATATTAAATACTGTTCCATTATAAGTTACAGCAACAAATTCTGTTGGATATGTGAATGTAAATTCTTGTGATCCACCTACATCCCAAACAAAACTACCACCTGAATTAGAAACAATTGCAGTATATCCACTTAATATAACAGTAGCAGTTGTACCCGATTCACCAGTAAAGATAAACGATGCTTCAGTCATCGCTGGACCCATTGTAAATGTTTGTCCACTACCTAATACGATATCACCTTCAACAACCATTGTTTTAGTATATAATGCTTGATTACCTGCTTCATCTGATACTGTATATTCAATTTCATATTGACCAGGAATAGTAACACTTGTGTATTCGGTTATACCAGATATAGTATCAATCCAAAGATTAACTTCTGAATTAGGTATTGTTCCATCTACATTATCTACAATTCTATCTATTGTTTTACGAATAACATCATCTCTTGTCACACCTTGTGATGGTAATTGTGTATCACCTGGTATTTCTATAATAAATGTATCACCTATACCAGTTTTCCAAGTTATTACTGGTGGAACATCATCAACTAATATTATATAATTAGCTAATGTTGTATTTTTAGCAATATCTGCTATAGTTATTATAACATCATATAATCCCGGTTGTGTAATACCTGTTAATGGTATAATTTCACCAACCCTTCTTAATGTGATAGTTGCATCTTCAACATCTAATCTACCATCCCTATTATCAATAATTTCATATATGAAATAATTCAACACATCATCAGGTACAATTGTAAACCCACTTGTTGAATGATCTCTACTAAATGGCATAACATAAGTATTTCCGCTTGGATTAATAGGATAAACACCTGCATTCATTGTCATTACAGGAGAAATTGTATCAATATCAGGATGATCAGTTGATAAATATCTATTAAGTGAATCTTCCATAACCCATTCCATTCTACTATGTCCTTGATACATTTCAAATTGACTTAAAAATTTAAATATAATTTGTGTATCTGATTTAGTATCAATTACTAATTTATTTTCATCAGCATATCTTTCTATTGTGTCTATTTCTTCATAATCAAGATATAAACTTATATTACCTTCATAATCATATACTTGGAATTGTGTTGAACCTGAAACTAATGTTGTACAATTCCATAATGTATCTGAAATAATACTATTATAATAAAGATTTGTAATTGAAATAGTATTATCAGTAATATCATCAAGTGAAATATCAGATTGAGCACCATTAGCTACTAATGCGTGTATATCCACCCTTAATTGACTTGGGTTGTTAAGATATATTTGTGGAATTCTATGCTGTGAATTTCCTGTTAATAATAAAAGTTTATTTATGTATCTTACAACTGTTGGATCATCCTCTAAATAATATTCAATGAACTGTTCTTCCTCAATCATGCATCGTGGGTCAGTCTCGTCATAAGTTATTTTTAATAATAAATATGTAACTTCGTGACCAAGAAAACCATATAACAATGGTTGATTAACTGCACCAGGGTTTAATGAAATTCTTGTAGTATATTGTGATTCGTATGGAATTTCTACCCCGGCAAGTGATAGCTTACCAATAATATTTGGGCCTTCCACTGCCACCATTGAACATTGAAATGGCTTTATTACACGTGTTGTTTTAGGAAGCATTTTATTTGGTTGTATGTACATATCTTTTAGACTTATATTTTAATGATATATATAAAAATAAGATTATTAAAATAAATTACAATGAAAAAGAAAACAACAGAACAATTTATAAAAGAAGTACAAAAAGTACATGGTAATAAATATGATTATTCTTTAGTGGATTATAAAGGTGCTCATATTAAAATTATAATAAAGTGTCATATACATGGTGATTTCAAACAAACACCAGATAGTCATTTATGTGGTAAGGGTTGTAAAATATGTGGTATTAAATTAAATCATAAAAACATAACTAAATCTAATGATAAATTTATTTCTGATGCTATAAAAATTCATAATGATAAATATGATTATTCCTTAGTTAATTATATTAATTCTCAAACTAAAATTAAAATTATTTGCTCTAAACATGGTATATTTAAACAAATACCAAATAATCATTTAAAAAAACAAGGTTGCCCTAAATGTGTAGGGTATAATAGAACAACAGAACAATTTATAGAAGAATCAAAAGAAGTTCATGGTAATAGATATGATTATTCCTTAGTTAATTATATTGATTATAAAACTAAAGTTAAAATTATATGTAAAAAACATGGTATATTTAAACAAATACCAATTGGACATTTAAAAGGTAGGGGGTGTGAAAAATGTGTAGGCAAAAATAAAACAACAGAACAATTTATAGAAGAATCAAAAGAAGTTCATGGTAACAGATATGATTATACTTTAGTAAAATTTATAAACAATAAAACTAAAGTTAAAATTATATGTAAAGAACATGGTGTTTTTGAACAATCACCACCAAATCACATTTTTGGTAAAAATGGTTGTCCTAAATGTTTTGAATCTAAGGGAGAAAAACAAGTTGAACAAATCCTTACTGAAAATAATATTAATTTTATCACACAAAAAAAGTTTGATGGGTGTAAATATAAAAGAAAATTAAAATTTGATTTTTATTTACCAAAATATAATATATGTATTGAATTTGATGGTCAACAACACGAAGAAATGTATCGTTTTGAAAAAACTAATGAAAAATTAAAAATAAGACAATTAAGAGATCAAATAAAAAACGAATACTGTAAAAATAACAATATTCGTTTAATTCGTATTAAATATAATGAAAACATAGAAGAAAAACTTAATTTTCTTCTTTCATAACATATAAAATATTAAGATTAATAATTATTTAAAGGTCTAACTACTGCACCATCATTTTTATCTTCACCTTTTGAACCATCACTTTTAGGTGCAGATGCTATTTCAGTAAGAATAGTGTGAACTATTTGTACTTGATTTTCGTTAGCAGTTATTTCTAAAAGATTAGCTTTATCATCATATTCAAAATGAATATTATATTTTTCTAATTCTGGAATAGCTGTTTCTTTAACATCTAATGAATTAGACATATCATAATAACCATAATATCTTTGCATTTGCATCATTGTTTCTTCACTTGAAAAATTTTCATTTAAAAAATTCTCGTACCTTTTTAAGTTTTTCATATTTTTTATTTATTTTTATATACTCTTACATAATCAACTAAGAATTCTGACGTATAATTTTTTGGTAATATATGATTTTCCCATTGAGCAGGTGGATTAGCATCTTCTGTAGTAAAACCATTTTGTAATGAATGGTTAACAACCACCCATTGTTTTGCTGTTTCAACATTAAACCAATTTAATGTTTTTTTGTTTGTTATTCTAAATACTTTAATACCATTAGTAAATAATTCTATTTTTTTATCACTCCAAATACAAACAAATTCGTGAAACATTGTAGCTGGTTTTTTCTGAACCCAAATACCCCAACCTCTTAAACTATCTTTAGTATTATCTTTAGTAAACCCATAGTGTAGGTTGAATTTATTTTTCCCTACATTCTTTCCATCCATTCCACCAGTAGATTCTAAAATATCTATTTCAGGTGGCCAAGTGCTTCCCCATGTCCAAAAAGCAGGCCAAGCTGCTTTATCAAATGGTAAAGTCATTCTACATTCAAATCTACCATATTGTTGTTTAAAACTTTTTTGTGATGAAATAAGACTAACTTCAAAGGGGATAGTAATAGGATTTCCAGTTCTTTGATCATTTGAAAATGTTTTTGGATTATATTTAACTGTAAATTTTGCTAGTGAACTATTTGGAATTATTTCGGGAGCACCATAATAGACATTTGGTTTATCTGGATGAAATGCACCCCATCCTTCACCAATTTTCCATTTAGTATTATCACCAGATGGACTCCAAGTTTCTATATCAAATTCATCTTCAAATGTTAATTCCCACCCTTCTTTATTTATGGGTGATGAATTTTTTAATTTATTTTTATAAAAATTTCTATAAAACCAAAATCTAATTTTAAAAAATATATTTGATATAAAATCACCCAATGTCATTCTACGGATAATTATTTGTTTCATTTTGTTTCTTTCTTTTTTCCAAGTGCATACCACTTACCATATTTTTCTTGATTTTCAATTAATTTATGTAAAAATGCTTCATACACATTATCGGTATTATTACCATTATATTCTTCTATATGTCTATCACAAGTCCAATCTAATCGTGTTGACCATCTATTTCCTTTTATTGGGATATGATTATCTAAATCTTTTTGTTTGATTTTTTTACCACATAATGATTGTAAAACTAAATTTCCAGAATCAATAAATTGCCTTTGTAAAAATCTAATAGTTCTATTTGCATACTTTGATTTTATACCATGCATTGCAAATGAACCATATAATAATGCATATTGAGGATAAATAAGTTGTTTTTTAGATACAAATTCTACCCACTTGTTTTTAGGTTTTGGTCTATTTTCTATAAAATCTCTTGCATTTTTAGATATTAACCCAATATGTCTAAATGTTAATAATCTAAAAAATCCTATACCTAATCTTCTAAAAATCATTTTAAATATGTAAATTAAAACAAATATCCAAGACCAAAAATTAGAAAACATTGCTTTAAATAAAATTTTTTGGTCTATTGTAAATGGGTGATCAATGCAAGGTCTTTTTGCTCTATTTTTAACATATTCTTTCACAAATTCTTCTTCACCACTATAAAGTAAAGATACCATAGATTTTAATACATGATCTCTTGAATTTCCTCTTACTGCATATTTTTCACCTCTTGGGTATCTACTAACATACCAGTGCCACCCTGTTTCCGGACTTGTTCTATTATATGAATAAAATGATTTCAATCCAGTTATTATATCTTCTTTATCTTCATCGTATACCAATGCAGCATATCCATTTCTACCTAATGAATCACCTACACCTGCATTTATATTTCCATCTTGGACTAATTGCTCATTCCAATCAGTTTTAACTACAACATTATCTATATTTAGATAATGGTATCCTAATTTATTTCTATTTATTTTCATTACTTTTTCTTAACAATACCTTTACCCTTTCCTTTTTTACCTTTATCGAATTGGGTTTCTGGTTCTTCTTCAAATTGTACTGAAACATCAGGATATATTTCACCTGCACCATCTCTATCAAATTCCAAATTAAAATATTCACCAAAATTCATTAAATCAATTTTCTGGAAACGATATTCTCTATTTATATTTAATAGATATTCTAAATGGTTAGCTATATCACTAACTGCTTTATTAAAAAGTTTAACAGTAGAATCTTTCATAATACCTATTGGTTTCTTTCTAAATTTATTAAAAGAACCAAGTATAATCTTATAAATATATTCTATTTTTTCTGATGATCTTATTAAATTTTGTGTATCTTTATTACCAATTAGATCAACATTGATTTTAAATTTATCATCTTTGATGAATTCTGGAACAAAAAATTCCCATCCTTCAATATCATCTTTCATATTAGCAATGTATTCATTAAATAATAATGAAATTAATTGAATATAAAGTTCATCTTTTGTTAGACCTTTAGGTTTATATTTTTTAATATCTTTTAATTGAAGATATTCTAAGAAACTTATTATAATAAGACTGAACACATGTGAATGTTCTGTCTGATTTTCTTCTTTATTCTTTTCATACATTGGATTAAGAATACCAAATGTATATTTATCATCTCCATCAATTCTAATCATAATCTTTTCCAAGTTATCATTAAATTCACCATCTTCCATTAAGAATGAATTATCAATATTTGGATTTAATATATTATAAAAGAATTTAGCAAAATTATCATCACCAAAAACAAATTTTAAATCTTCTTCTGTTGTTTTAATAAACAATCTTAAAACTTCTATTTGTTTTTCGTTTAATTTTCCTTTAAAGATTACTGGTAGTACATCTACATCAAATAATTTAGCATATTCTAATAATTCTTCATAGTTAAAAATATGATTACCTCTTTTAACAATTGAAGTTAATATCAAATTATTTTTGGGTACTCTATTATATTGTATATGAGCTGGTTTTGCATCATCAGTAAGATATTCAAAACAAAACCACCAGTGTTGATTTAAAATATCAGTTACATATCCAGGTAATGTATGAAAAAAAGCATATGCTTTATTATAAAATTTCTGTATAGCTAAATCAATAAAACTTAATTCATCGTTCTTTAGACTTCTTGGTTTAATGATAAAGCGATCCCCATCATACCTTGCATATATTTTTGCGCCTTGTATATCTTCGTATATAATTAACTCTTTCCCATCTATATTTTTTATAAATTCATCAGAAGTTACTTCATCATCTAATTTTATCATTTTTGACATTTTTGTTTTTATGTTATTTTTTCTAAATATGATTCTATTTTTTCATCATATCTAATTCGTATTAATTGTATTTTGTTATTTTTACAATATTCGTTTTTAATCTTATCTTTCTTTTGGAGTTCTATTAATCCTTTTTCACCACCAAAAAATTCATTTGTTTTATAATGTTGTTTACCGTCAAATTCAATACAAATATTTTGTTGGGGTAAATAAAAATCGAAATGTAATTTTTGTTTATATTTACATTTATCAAATGTTTTTTCTCTTATATAATTAATATTTTTATTGTCCAATATTTTTGAAATTATTCTTTCTCCATTTGATTCTCTACAACTACGACACCCAAATCCATTTATATGATGATGTGGTGTTTGTTCAAATAAACCATGAATTGGACATATAATTTTAACTTTAGTTCTATTATTATTATATTCAACTAAAGAATAATCATATTTATTACCGTGAACTTCTTTTGATTCTTTTATAAAAACTTCTTTAGTTTTTTTAAACTTTACATTGAGTTTAATATTAGAACAATTTTTACAACCCGAACCATTTAAATGGTCATTGGGTTTTTGTTCAAATAAACCATGAATTGGACATATAATTTCAACTTTAATCTTGTTTCCTTTATAAATAACTAAAGAATAATCATATTTATTTTGATGTACTATATTTGATTTTTTCATAAAAACTTCTTTAGAATATAATTGCCTGGATTTTTTTAATTCATTATTACATTTTGGACAACCACTACCACAAATATGATTATTAGGGGTTTGTTCAAAAATACCATGTTTTTTACAGATAATTTTAACTTTAGTTTTATTATTTTTATATTCAACTAAAGAATAATCATATTTATTATTATGGATTTCTTTTGATTCTTTTATAAATTCCACTAATGTTTTTCTTCTTCCCACAATTTTGTTTTTATGTTTATTTTTATCTATATATTAAATATGTGGGTTTATTAAATAAAAAAAGGGGTACTAAAAAGTAACCCCTTGTTTTTTAAGTTTTTAAGTTTTTATAATTCTATATAAAGTTCTGGTCTATCTATTATTTCATAATAATGATCTAATGGTTGTTGAATATCAGCTTCAGATGGGTATTTGATACCACTTGCATCTTCAAATGTCCAATCATTTTGAAATTTATAAAATCTAATATAATTATTAGTAGTCATTATATCTATTATATCTTGTGTTATATTAGTTTCAAATAAATTAATACCTGCTTCTGTTTGAAGTAATAATGTTCTATAATCCATTTTATTTTGTTATTTTTTAAAAATATTTTATTTATATATTAATAATTCATCGCTTGTTAATCTATCCCCTTCAGCTTTTATAAAATTTTGGTATTCTTTTTGTGATAAATTTGCTCTTATAGCTGGTCTAATTTCTTTTAATAAAAAATCGTATTTAGGATTTTTCTTTTTTGCTGCATCAAAAAACGGTTTAATAAATGACATTACTTTTTCTCTTTTTTCTACATATTTTCGTGTAGGTATTACATAAGATTCACCGATAGCAAAAGCTTTTAAATTCCACACCCTTTGAACACCCACGAAATCTATATTAGGTGTATTTTCAATATCTTCCCATTTTGTAATATTAGATTTGATATATCCTTTCTTTTTTAATATTCCTAAAATATCCATATGAATAACACCATCAAATTTATCAGCAATGAAAAGATCACCATCTTTAGAAATAACACCCCTACACCCATTAACAAATCCATTTAAGTTAATTGGATTCTTATAAATATTAATCGTTTTACCTCTTACTGATCCAGATGCTATTGGGTCTTGATTTCTACTTTGTTGATATTTCATTTCATGTTCATCTTCTTCGTTTGGTATACCAAATCTTCGTTCAGCATATTTATCACCAACCCCTTCTGTTAATATTTTAAATGTTTTTAAATATTTCATTTTAATTTGCATATACTTTTACAAAGTTAGATTTACTATAATCTACTGATACTTCACCAACTCTATGTTTACTATCTTTTTTTACATTTTTTGCATCCGTGTAAACTACTTCAACCTTTCCTGTTGCTTTGGAATTCTTAGCTGCAAGTTTAGCTACTTCTCTTATCGTTCCTTTAGATGGTCTTTCATCTTCTACTTTAATAACCACATGTGAACCTGGAACACCTGAAGTATGCATCCATATATCATTAGGTTCAGCTATTTCAGTAGTAAGGATGTCATTCATTTCAGCATTCCTACCAATATAAACAGTAAATCCATCTACTTCTGCTGTTTTAACAACTTTACTTAATTTAGCTTCTTCGTTTAGTTGTTCAAATTCTTCAAACTTTTTCACTTTCATTTTATTCATATGTTTCTTTATACATACCATTGTGATCTACTTCTTTTAGTAGTTCTTTTAATTTTTCTTTCATAGAGTTATCTAACATATTATCTAATTGATAACTATATTTTTTTATTGCTTTAGCAGCATTAGGTTGATCTTCACGTAATCCACCTTGTTCCCACCAATCTATACAACCAAGAAATGATTTTAAAACATCCATAAATTCTTTTGGTACATTTATTGAATTAAATATATCATTTAATATATTAGTCCACAATTCAAAGAATAAATCGTTTCGTGATCCACCCTCCCTCATATCAAGAAATACGTCAAACCCATAAGATAATATACTATATAATATTATTCTATATTCTGTTTTTTTTCTTAATGCTTTTTGAACTTCTTCAGGGGTTTTACCTAACATTTTATCCCTAATACTTTCGTTATATGTCTGTAAATATTTCATAATTAATAATTTGTAATAACTAAATCGTTACATATTTTTGCTGCACTAGTAAAATGTCCAGATTGATTTATAATTGCTAATGTATTTGATTGTCCTGTTCCAATAGATACAGATGTTGTTCCTATTAATACATTGGTTATATTACTCCAAATATTTTGTTCTTGGTCATAAGGTGCAGCTTCATAATATATTGTTCCATCAACGATAAAAATTAATCCACCTGCTGGACCTACATCTCTTAATGAATAAGTACTAATAGGTGCATTAAATGATCTACAAGCTCTTATTTTTTCTAATTGACCTTTTGGGATAGCTGAACCCGAACCACTAAAAGCGAAATATACTGCTTCTGTTGCAGTATTTTCTGTTGATGACCAATAAATACTATTTGTAAAATCACCAATTCCGAAATCGTGTAATTGGTTTTTTATTTGTACTAATTCATCTTGTGATGGTAAAAACCAATCATCATAAATATTTGGGGATGTTAATGTGTTTCCTTCAAATTGAATCCTTGTTCCATTAAATGTTAACTGTGGCATATTTTGTTATTTTATTTTAAAATCTTCCTTTAAAGTTACTTGTGTCTTTATTGATATACATATTTAACATTTCAACAATTGAAAATTGGTGTTGGTTTTTTATACCTTTAATATCTGATGTATCACCGTTAATATATTCATATAAACTATCAATTTTTTCTAATAATTTTTGATATACTTTTTCGTCTAAATAATCCATATAAGGTTCTAAAGTATCAATAACTTCTTGTCTATATTTCGATACCATTTTAGATAAATTAATCATCATTTGTCTATATTTATTAGCTTTTGCTATATAGAACTTTTCATTTGATTCTTTTCCAATTCTTATTTCACCTTTATGGTCTACCCATTCATAATCATCATACCATTCTTCTCTTGATTCGTTCTTCATCATATTTTTAAATGGATTTATCTTGTCAATAGCATCAGTTAGTGCTTTTGTTTCTTTTTCTATATCTTCTCTTGATTCATCACTTTCGTAATCTTTTTCTGTTGTATCTGGTTCTTTATTTAATGCTGTTTTAACTGCATTATCAAATGCAACTTGTTGTTCTATAAATTGTTTATTTTTAGGGTTGTTAGGATGAACTGCCCATATTTCATCTACCATTTTTTGAACATTTAAATCTTTTTCTTTCTTTAACATTTCTTCACTAAATTCTGGAAGAAGATTAATCATATTATCTATAATAGATGTTCCCTTTGTAATAATTAATCCAGGTCTACCTAATATTTTATCCCATAAATTTCGTTTTACTGATTTAAATTCACCTGCTAAATTTGGTCCAATGTCTGATCCTATTGTATTTATTTTATTGAATATGTAAAACATAAGATCAGGGTCTAATCCATATTTGATTTGTTTTTCTCTTTGATATCCACCACCAAAATCACCATGTGCCATATCACTAAATATTCTTTTACCGAATTGTTTTAATGGTCTAATTTTATTAATTAGATATGGTAATACTTCTTCAATTAATTGTCTTTTTTCACCATAATCTTCCCAATTAAAATCAGTTTCTTCGTTTAAAAATTTGTCATATTTATTTAAATATTTCATATTACATCTTTTTTATTTTGCTTAATATTATTAATGCTTCTTTGTGGTCTACACTATATGTAGAAAATTTATTTTTTTCAACCCTAAATTCATCTTTACCTTCATCCCAAAATTCACCTAAATTTTCTTTTAATACTGTTGCAACATATTGTGACATTTTTTCTGAAACAGTACTACCTATACCCCATCCTTGACTACCACTAAATCTAGTTATTTCCCAAGCTGTTATTTCAATTGGTTCATAAGGATTCTTCCCTAAATTACATATAACACCATTTTCATTTAATTGTTTAATAACTTCGTCAATTTCTATATAATCAATACCATATTTTTCTTTAAAGATTTTTCTAATTTCTTCTTCAGATTTAGATTCCATCTTATCCCTAATACTTTCATTTATAAAATCATTGAAATTAGTTTTCATTATTATATTTAAAGACTATTTTTTAATATATATTAAAAAGTTAAAGTAATTATTATGAACCGACTTGATAATTTTAAAATGTTTGAAAGTTCTTTTTTCAAAAAACAGAAAGAAGAAAGGGAACAGGATGAAGTCTTAAAACAAGCTGATAATCAATTAAAAGAACATTTGAAAAATTATATGAATTCGGATTACCCGTTTCAATATTCTGTCTATGTGTGGAAAGGTCCACACGAAAATTATTTAGAAGTCGATATAGCTGATTTTAAATTTGTAAATATTATGATACAACCACGTTATGATTGGAATACAAGTAAAGTTACAGATTTTTTCTTATATTTGTATTTTATTGATAGATATGGTGATGAAATTGCTGTACACTATGAAATGGATTCACCTACTGAAAAAACTATAGATTTAGAATATGCTAAACCTTGGGATTTAAAATCAGAAAATAGTTTAAGGGGTAGTTATGTAGATAATGATGGTGATAAAATAGATTATCAAGATATGTCAAGATACCCAACCAGAAAAGGTGGTGGTGCAATGGATTTAGTACCAGGGGATTACAAAACAATAGAATTTCTAAAAGAAGTAAAAGCTTCATTAGAAATGATAAATGATACAATAGAATAAATATTTAATATATAAAAATAAACATAAAAATAATGGAAATGCTAACAGTCGGTCAAATTAAAGAATTTATAAATCAACATAGAAGTGAATTACATAACGATTCAACAGTAATTGTAATTAATGAAAATGATAATTTTGCATTTGCAAAACACCTTTCTTATTTAAATATGACGGGTTCTTATGATTGGCTTTTACCTGATGGGGAAAAATTAGAAGGTGGATATGGTGATGTATTAACAATATGGCCATCTGCAACAGGTGATATTGTATATGGTGAAATAGGGGATGTTAATCATCGTGGTCATGATGATTTCTTTCAAAATTTTATGTTTGATGGTGTTGATGGTGTTCCGGATAATCTAGAAGAATTAGAAAAAGATTTTAAAAGAATGCAAACAAAAGATGATGCATTAGTATCAGCTATTATTAGTAAAGGTTCTCCACAAAATACAGATTTTAGAATAGCAACAGATATTAAAATAATACCATTAGAAACAACACTTATATATCATGATTCATATGGACACAAAAAAACAAAATCACCTAATCATCCAATGTTAGCTATTATTTGTCCAATAGAACTTAAACAAGAATTTAATCCTGCTAATTTAAAAGAAGGTATGTTTATTAAAAAATATGGTGATTTTATTAAGTAAAAAATCCACTATAACCAATACCAGTAATAAATTCTTCGATTTGATTATCATCCCAATTAGGAAAATTAATATTTATCCATTCTTTTATTATATTATTAGCAATAGGATATAATTCATAATCCATAGTAGGTTCTAATTGTGAATCTAAATCTAATACATATGTAAAAATATCTGATTGTGTCATATTTTTAGCTAATGAATTTGTACAAGAAATACCAAACCCCCATAAATCTTTAGATTTATCAATTAATGCAAATTGAAGTTCAGCTTTATCAAATGATTTAAAAATTATTTGTTTTAAATTATTTTCAATTTCATCATCAGATTTAGATACCATCTGATCTCTAAGACTTTCATTATATCTTTTTAAGTGTTTCATTTATGATTTAACTAATTTAAGATTTTCAATATTTTCTGTCCAAAATTTACCATCAGCAGTTTCAATAATCCCCTTTACTTTTCCTTCATGAACAATGAATTGAAGTAATGTATATTCCTGTCCTCTTTTATCTTTAACCCTTTTATCTAACATCACTAATTCTATTTTTTATTTTAGATAATTTTTTACATCTACTACCTAATTTAAAATCTTCCAAAATAAGGTGTAATAATTCTTCATTATCATAATTAAATCTATATTCATCTAATCTATTAACGGTAAACATAATAATAGCATCTGGTGTCATATTTTTTATTTTAACTAACACCATTAATTCTAAATCTTCTCTTCTAAATGCAATTTTTACAGAATCTTTATTTGTTTTAAAGTAAGTTGAAAACAATATTTTTATATTATCGTGATTATCAGCATAATAAGAATACAATCCATTTGTAAATCCATCGTGTTTAATCGTTTTCATAATTTATTATTTCCTTTCTAATGATTCTTTAAATGTTTTCCAATTTTGTACTATTTTACCATCACCTTTATCAGTTTGGGAATATTGTGTTGTGTACATTTTATCAATTCCTAATGCAGTTTGTGATCTTTTAGTATCCTTTTTTTTCTTCTTTTTCTTCTTTGGGTTTCTACCTGCTGGTTGCTTAGTATAAACACCACCTGCTGATCCTATATCACCACTACCTTTTGTTCCACCCCTAACATCACCAGGTGTTTTTGAGGGTTGTGCTGATTTAATTTGACCCATTCCTGCTACATTTGAATTGGTTGCAAATGCTGTACCTGAATCACCACCATACACACTTACACCCATTGCAGATGTAAATATCATTCCTGCATCACCACTACCTACACCACCAACTGCTTGACCACTACCAGGTGAAGCTGTTGTAGATGCACCACCTGCTGAATCACCTTCATTAATAATTTCATATTCATCTACATCAGGTATAACAGCTAAACGCCTACCATTATCCCATTTAACTTGGAGTTGACCCATTCCATCTACATGATCAATAGTTCCTTCAGTTCCAGGTTCTATTGGATTAGGGTCATCTTCCATTTTAATTAGACGGATTCTTTTACCATCTAATTCATTATCTTCTTTTAAATATTCGTTAAATTTCTTTATAGCCATTGTGTTAACATTATTTTTTGGACATTAATTAACTTATATATAAAAATGATTATCGTTAAATAATATATAAGACTAAACAAAACTTTTTTTTCAATGAAAAAACTTTTAAAATTTAACAATTTCTTAAACGAAAAATATGTTGAGGACCCAGAGTACAGAATAAGAAAATTCTTTGAAGAATTAAAAAAGAATATTCTTTTTTGGTTTGAAGAAGGAAGCTTTTCTGTTGAAGGTACTGAATTATATGATATCGTTATTGAAACAACTAATAATATTGATAAATATTTAAAAGTAGATTTCATTGATTCAAATTTTTATTATCAAATTATCTTTATTGTAACATTACAAGAAGTTGAAGAAGAAGTATTAGATGAATGTCATATTAAATTAAAAAGATATGATATAGAAACATCACAATTATTAAGGGAAATTTCAGAAGATGTAGAAATAAAATCTCTTAATGAAGATACAGTCTTAGAATTATTTGCGAAAATGGACGAAGTATCAGACTCTATTTTAGGTGAAGAAGAAGATGAAGGAACTTTATCTGATGATGACACCGAATTAGAAGATACTGATATTGCTTAAAAAATAATAATTATATGATGAACATAGTAGCTAATTCCTACTTTTTAAGGAATCTTAGAGATTTACCTTTCTTTACATTAGATTTAGGTAAGTCTAGAAAAATGGTAAACGATGATCAAGGTCGTTTTAGAAAATTAAGTGAATTCCAAGTAAAATATAAATCACTTTATGGCACACAGCTTTTAGACTTTGGTAGTATCGGTGGTAAAGTTAAATTTTATGAAGATGTTACAATTAAAGAAAAAAGATTTGTGATTTTTAAGGGTGATGACATTTATGAAATAGAATGGACTGAAGATGAAATTGAAAATATAGAAAATTATTTACTTGATACATTAAGAAAAGTAGATGAATATGATATTGAAGAAACAGAAGTTGAAATGCATAATTATAAAAAGATTGAAGAATATGCAGAAGAAAATGATGTATGGGTTGCTAAAGACGAAAAAAATTCCGGAAAGAAATATTTAGTAGATCAAACTTTAGATAGAGAAGCATATAGAGAAGCTTTATTAAAAAAACTCGGTAAAAAATAATTAAAATAAAATGGCAACATTAGACGAAATTACAATTTATAGTGAAAATAATTGGTCAAAACTAAAACCAATTAATTTATCAAAAATACAAGCAGTTGATTTTCCAGAAGATCAATATCATCCTTATGAATATGATAAAAAACAAATAGTATTACATCATACTGTTAGTGGACCAGGAATACGTGGTGATGTAGCAACATGGTTAGGTGATCCTGCTAGAATAGCAACTTGTATAATAGTTGGAACTGATGGTGTAGCATATCAATGTTTTAGTTCAAAATATTGGGCTCATCATATAGGTGTACCAAGAACATTATTACAAGAAAGAGGATTTGCTGATTGGTCATCAAGAAATGTTAAATTGAACAAAGAATCAATTGCAATAGAAATTGATAATTGGGGTCAATTAGAAAAAGTAGAAAGTGGTAAATATAAAACCGTTTATGGTAATATTGTAAGTATTCCTGATACACAAGTTATTGAATATAATCCACCATATAGAGGTGAAGTATATTTCCAAAGATATAATGTGAAACAATTAAAAACTGTTGGTGAATTATTACTATTTTGGAAAGAAAGATATAAAATTCCTTTAGATTATAAAGGTGATAAGATGTTTGATATTAATGATAGAGCTCTTGGTGGTGAACCTGGTGTTTGGACACACACATCATATAGACCATATCCTGATACACATCAAAAATGGGATTGTCACCCGGACCCGAACCTTAAAGCAATGCTTAGAACAATTGCAAATCTTTAATAAATGAACCCCGAAAAAACATCGGGGTTTTTTAATATATAATAAAAAACAAATAATTATATAATGATTAAGAAATTTGATGATTTTAATAAAACAAATGAAGAAGCTCTTTGGGATGATGAAGCTTCAAATAAAACACTTGCAGGGTGGACACAAGCATTTGTTACTAAAGAAGAAATAAATAAAAAGATTATTGTTAAAAAACCATTTGAAATAGAGTTTACAAATAATAGTGATTATACAAAATTAGCATATATTTTACAAAAATATCGTGTTGATTTTAAAGAAATTGATTTAAAATAATAAATATATTATGGAAATTAAAAAATTTGAGAACTTTGAAATAGTAAATAAAAGTGAATTAGGTGGAAATTGGTCTGCTGATTTTTATAATAATAAAAAAGAAGGTAAGTTTCCTTATATTAAAACAAAAAATATGTTTGTAAAGGTTGATACCAAAAAAACTATACCAGCAAATGCAATATATTTAAAACCTATTCAAGTTGCAGAATATAATAAGATATCTATTCAGATTGAAAAATTAAAAGAACAACAAGATAAAATATTATGAAAAATATAAAAACATTTGAAACATTTAATGAATCCATTAGGGATTATATGACACCTAAAACAAAAGGTCAGATTAAAAAAATTAAAAAAAGACCAATACAAAATAACAAAGGTGAATATCGTTGGATATTTAGTTGGAAAGATGGTGGTGGAAATGATGTATGGGCAAAAGATTTAAGAGTAGCTAAAAGATTAGCATTTGAAATGGGATTACCAAATTGGATGCCTGATAATATGTATGCAAAGAAAACACTTAATGATATTAAAGAAGAATTTGGAATTGCTGGATATAGATATTGTAAAAAACAAGAACCAGGAGTTAAAGATGATGAACCAGGATGGAGTCAAGGACTTAAACCTAATATTGATAGTATAAGGAAAGAAACATTAGGTGTTAAAGGTGAACATGATCGTGGTTTAGATATGTTAGCAAGATAAAAAAATATTAAAATAATGATTAAAAGATTTGATGAATATAATTTAAATGAAAATATGGGTTACAAAACTATATTTGGAAATGAAGTATCCCATAAAGAAGCATTAGAAAAATCTATAAGAGATGATATTATTCAAATAATAATGGATGAAAGAGGAATATCTGAAAAAGCATTTAAATCATTAGATGAAGTTTTTGATGAAGTAAAACAACTATGTAAAGATAATTCTGAAATATATGAAAAAGCAGAAGAATATTACCAAAAAGGAAAACGACTAAAATTATTAGCTGAAGAATGTTATGATAAATATTTCAAAAAAGGGGAAAATTAACTTCCCCTTTTTTCTTGTTCTTTTTGTCTTGCTATAGTAGTTGCTTGATTCGCTACAATATCCATCCAAATTTTATCATCACCAAATTTAAATAAATCTTTATAGATATCAGAATTTTCAATATAATTCTTAAAGTCATCATAAGGTAATAAAAACTTAGCTAATATTTTTAATAGATTCTTTTTAGAAATATTATAACTTTGATCCATCTTACCTACAATTCTTCCTATAACTTTTTTAGATAATTTTTCAACATCCAATTTAAAAAGATCAATTAAATCTTCAGGTGTTTTAATGTTTTTAACATCATCTTGAAAGAAATCGTTATCAAGAATTTTAATTCTATTATTTAACAATTTTAAATTAATAAACAAATCACCTGTAAACTGTCTGAATTTCATAACATTACCTGGTGCAAAATCTGAACTATTTATACAATTAAACCCTTCAGTACCTAAAATGTTTGATACTTTTGCAAACAATTTTTTATATTTTTTAATAGTTGGTTTGTTAAATTTTCTTGTATGTCTTTCAGTTTCAACGGGTTGTGGTATTCTTACTGTTGGTAAAGATTCCCAATCAATTTCAGTAGCAGCCATTGCAATTCTTCTTGTATAATTAATGTTGGTAGATTCCATAAAAGAATGTTCATATTCACCACCACTTGAAATATTAGTTATTTCTGGTACAATGTCCATAAATACTGCGGAATCTGTACCATAAGCATAATCTTGATTAAATTCTAATCCTAATATACCAAATTCATTAACAAGTGCATCAGCAAATTCAATTGAACAACAATATCTACCTCTTTGTTTAGTAACAATAGAACCTTTACCCCTGCGGTCAAATGCAATTGCTCTATCAACAGATGTATAAATTGATGAATCGTTTTTAAGCAACCAAGTTGAACCATTACAAGATGTACCTGTACAAATACCTTCTTCCCCTTTAAAAAAATAATAAATTCCTGGTACACCCTGTGTTATCATATAAAGAAGAATTAAGACCCCGTTCTTATTATCCCCACCTAGAACAGTAGTTCCATCCGTTGAAATTTTACCACCCTTTACTACGTGTTTTATTTTTTCAATTCTTTTAGAATAAGTATCAAGATGGGATGTGAATAATGTTTTGCTTTGTCCTATTTTAATATGATAATTTCCATATTCATCTTTTTGAAGATTGGGAACAATACTATATAAAATAGGTTCTAATGTTTTTTCATTTCCAAATGGAACAGTATATTCGGTTAACTTTAAAAATAGTTCTTTAAAATCAAATCCACCAATACTTTCCTTTATATACTCTTTGTAATTTTGAACCTTCTTCATATAATAATTATATATTAATTAATTTTTTCAATGAATACTTCAAGATGGTCAGTACAATAATGTCTAAATGGATCATGATCTTTCCATCCAATTCCAAAAAGTTTAATCATATCTTTTCTTAATGAATGTTTTTCTAAATGAAGTGCCATAAGATAATCTTCCATTGTAACTTTCACCCACGAACCACTTTCTTCAATGATGTGTTCTGGTTTTAACTGTTCACCAAGATGACACCAAATATCACCACTATAATTAAATTTTCTTGGTTTTTTATAAACACAAATATAAAATTTTGAATATTCTTTGTCACAATCTTCAGCTAGTGTGAATATATCTTTTATTCGAATTTTATTCTTTTTTATTAATGGTTTGTATTCTTTTTTTACACCATAAGAATCTGCTTTATCATCCCAATTATCATCCCAAAAATTTTTATCTTCAATTTTTTCACCATTTTCATCTCTTAACCAATATGCTTTATGTGATGGGTTTCTTGGATCATTAGTAGCAGTAAGAAGAAATCTATCCACCAAACCTTCAGGGAAAGCATATATCCCCTTCTTCTTAGGTGGTGAATGAAATGTATCATTACCATAAGTTGTTTGGTTCATTTGGCTTAAAGCACCAAAGCGAATAAAATTATATGAATGTGTTTTACCCATAAGTTTACAAAGATACAAAAAATAATGTAATATATGAATAATATACAAAAAAATAAGAAAAGTTGTTAAATAGTTAATAATAAAGATAGTATAAGTATATCATAATCTTGCATCAATTTAAACCGGGTAGAAGCAAACTGTTCGTTGTTTATCATCACTCACACCTTTGTACATTTTTCCTTGTTTAACTAATTGATTAGCTATTTTTATTTCAAGTGGTGACATCATTTTTCTTAAAATACCGAATTTGGATGATACAGAAAGTAGATCATCTATTATTTCTTCTTCAATATTATTTTCATTTATAAATAAATTAAATTTTTTTAATTTTTTCATATTTGATTTTATATATTTTTAATATCATCTATTGTCATCCCATCAGTTAAAATATTCCAATCTGTCAAAGACATTCCGACTTTTTTAAGATATATTTTTAAATGTATTGTTTTTGTTAAGTATGCAGATAATGCTAAAACACCAATTCCAAATACACTAAATGCTATACCTCTAATAAAATTAAACCCATCCCAATTTGAATTATTATAAACAATCATTAGGATAAATATAACTAAAAACAAACTTACTATAACTGTTGATAAATATTTTGTCCATAGTTTATAAAAGAATTTATAATATGTTGGAAATTTGTAACCTCTTAATATTTCTTTTTGTTTTTCTGTCATAATTTATATTTTTATTTTATAAAATCATTAAAACTTAAAACATTAGTTTTAGATTCATATTCTTTAATGATTAAATCACCAGTACCATTTTTATATTTAGTATTAGGATTAAATTTTCTTGCAATTTGTCCAATTAATCTAGCATCTTTTCTTGAAAGTTTTTTAGCATCTTCTTTAGCTAACTTAGTTAATTCACGTATTTTAAATGATTTTTCGTTATATGGAATAGAAGTATCTTCTTCTATATCTTTTCTTATTGCTGTTGTGTCAACAAATGGTTTAACATTTATATTGTCTATTGGATTTTCATCATTTTTAGTAAATCCATAACCAATAACTCCACCATTTTCTAAATTAATATTGATACCATAATAAGGGAACGATATATCTTCAAGAACATCAATATCAAAATCTTTAATTGTACTACCCATTAATTCTTTTCCTATAAAATCTCTAAAAAAAGTATTGGCTATTTGTTTCTTTCTTGTCTTTTGACCTTTATCATGTAATTTACTAATAGTATTATAAAATCTTTCTAAATCATAACCTTCTTCTGGAATTATTGGTTCTTTCGATGGTTCATTTATTATATCTTCGTCTCCTGTATTTGGTTCTCCTGTATCCACATTTATACTGATTAATTCACCCCATTTTTGTTTTTCTTGTGGTTTTTTTCTGAATGGATTTTTAAATTCATTAACTAATGATTCATCTAAAACATCAGCATTATAAATTGTAACAAATTCACCAAAGTATTCTTCAAATGTATTTACTAAATTTTTATAATCACCTGATGTCATTTCTTTATTAATTTCTTCCCAATTATATCTTTCTGGATCAACATCTTTTAATTGTTTACAAAGATTTTGTGCCATTCCTAAAATAGCATATGCATTCCCTTCAGGTCCTCTTAAATCTATTGACCTTTCTTGTGGTGATTTACCACTAACTAATGCTTCGTTAAATTGTTCAAATTTAGTAAATTTCATTTTATTTTTTTATTTTATTTTATTTTATTATGATGTATAAGCACTAAATGATGCAGTCATAGTAAAATGTGTAGCTACAGACATAAGATCTAAATTACCATTAGCCAAGAATATATTAATATCATGATTAGCATTACCACAATCAAAAGTATAAGTTCCTGTTCCTGTTATTTCTTGGGCATTTAAAGAACCACTACCACTGCCATAATAAACATTAAACCAAGGATTACTATCACTTATAAGAGAATAACTACTTACATTGAATTCGATTGTTAATTGACCATTATAATTCCAAAATGGTGATCCTTCACTATCGGCAGCATTAGCATCTGCAAATAAGGAATCATCCATTTCTGCATCAGTTATTACCAAATCAGTCGCAGAGAATGAAATCCAATCTTGATCAGGATTCCATTGAACATAAGGTATTGCAACTGGTATAGTTCCTGGTTGGGGTACATAATTTAATATTCCACCACCTGGGAATAATATTCGTTGTCCATTAAATGTTAAATTTGCCATTGTTTTTATTTTATTTTTTATCAGCTCTTGCCATTTGTGTACGAACCCTTTCTGCCCAAGCTCTACCAGATTCACCACCCCAAAGCATATAAGTTACATATTTTTTATCTTTCCAAGGTTCGTCTTTATATTTATCTAATATCGTTCTAGTTTTATGTCTTGAAAAGAATGTTGCCATTTGTTTAATTTTAGATGGTGGTATCTTATCTCTAGATATTAACTTTCTAGCCATTTTAACAGATAATTCACCAGGAATAAATTTATACTTTTTTCTATATTTTAATCCTTTCTTTGCTTTATTTGCAACAGTTGCAGGTGGTATGAAATTAATATGTTCATACTTTTTGCTTTCAGCAATCATTTCAAATTCAGTAAAAGGTGTTAAATATTTCATATTTAATATTTTTTTCTATATTCTATATATTATTTTTTGGTATTATAAAATAAATGATTATCTTTGTAATTATGATATACAATACAAAACTAAATAGATATAACAAAGATGTATTATCTGAAATTTTTAGTGTTAAAAAAAATTGGACTGTTTGTGATGTATACCATGTCAATGATAATGATGATGGTGTAACGATAGGGATGGAAATAAAATATTATGAAAAGGATAGTAGATATTCTATTCTGATGGGTGGTAGATTTAACTTAATGAAAGATGAATATTTTAAATTCATAAGGAATAAAAAGTTAAAACAAATAACTAAAAATATTAAATAATATGATACGAGATTTAAAAGAAACACCAATGTCAAGAAATATTTTAAGAATTGAAAGTGCTTATTCAAGTTCTGTTCATAAATTAGATATTCACGATTGTATTATTATTAAAAATGATAATGGTGTCATTACTGATAGTTTAAGTATCAACCAGGTAATTGATAGATTTTATGAATCTTCTAGTGTAAAGTGTTTTGGTATTGATTGTGCATTTATTTGGAATTTAGATGAACATAAAGTTGTAAGATATATTACAAATCTTCCGGATACTGAAAACAAAGAAATAATGAAAGCACATAAAACTGAAAAAATTGTGAATGAAATAGCACGACTTAATATAGAACTTCAAAATTTAACAAATGGGAAATAAAATATTTAAATTATCGTTAGAAAATTTAGGTCATTATGAAGTTAGAATACTTCCTAATATAAATGATTTAAAAAATATTAAAGTTAGTTTTAAAGCTGCATTTGGACATATGGGTTGGAATCAGAATCATATAATATATGCTTTAATAAACGGTGAAATTAAGGTGTTTGTTTGTGGGAATGTAATAATGAGGAAGATAGGTGAATATGGTGATTTTAGAAAACAACTTGATATATGGAATTTGACAAAAGGATTATACCTTGATATCAATACATCAGAAGATCATGGATTTCTTAAAGTAGATATTGAAATTGCAGAAGATAAAAAATATAATTTTGATAAAAATAGAGAATATATTGAAAATTTATTTCAAACAATAAGACATATAAAACTTGAAGATGTGCTATATCAAGAATTATTTTTGAAAGCAGAATTGAAATGGAAAGAAAATTATATGAATAAGGAAATTTATATGAAAAATGTTTATGAAGCTGAATATCCAGATTTTGAAGAAAGATATAAAAGTTGGTTAAGAAGTAAAAAAATTAAACAAATTATTGGATGATAGTAAAAGAAAAAATATCTAGTAGACGTAATATGAATCATATTATATTTAATGATTCACCTGATAATCCAAAAACATTTTCCTCATATGTATTATTGGTAAATTATTATCAAGATAGGGATATTACATTTCAAGAAGAAAATGATTGGAGATATTACTTTATTGTAAGACGACATTTTTTAAGAAAAAAGAAAAAAGAAAATGGTGGTCATTGGAAATGTCATTATTGTGGTAAGGTTATTACTAAAATGCAAAAAAGAAATACGAAGTGGCAACAACCTTGGTGTGTGACGGTTGATCATGTAGTTCCAAAATCTGATCCTAATTGTGATTTATTAGATACTTCAAATATGGTTGAATCTTGTTCTAAATGTAATAATAAAAAAGGAACAATACCTTATAACGAATTTATTAAAATGGTAAAACATTAAATATCTTTATACATCATATAATGATCTTTCCCTGGTATTTTTTCAAATATTTCAAAACCAAAGTGTTGATACATACTTACTAATTCATCAGCATTTTTTCTTTTGTTTCCGAATGGTTCAGCAATTAAACATATAGTATGACAATTCTTTTCAGTAGCATATCTTTCAACTTCTTCTATAAATCTTCTAACTAAATGTGGGTATTTTTCTTTATCTTCTAAATTAATGGAAATTTTATCAATGTATATACATTCTTCCCCAATAACTTCATATACATTGTCTAAATCTAATTCAGTAAATTCAACTAAATTATATGTGTCTTTTAAATAGAAAAAACTTATAAAAGAATGTCCAATAGATAATGTAATTTCATCATGTTTTTCTTCCATTTCAAATGGTGTTGAAAATTCTTCAAATAAACTTAAATATTTCATATTCCTATATATTAATTAAGATATACAAAAATAATATATAGTTATAAATAAAATAAAATAGTGAGACATTTAAAATCATATAATGAAAGTGTTGAATCAATGATTAATAAAAAGGGTCAATCTAATGTTCGTGTTAATTCAACAAATTATGATAATTGTGTAGAAGTAATTCCAAGCTGTTTAGATGAAAATGGTGTAATTACACTTCAAGTACATATAGATAAAAAAGATGATGGAACACCAACATATGAAAAATTATTAAACCGTTTAGGTCTTGAAGAACGTTCTGAAAGAAAGTATGAAAAAGATTCTTGGTTTTATGTTGATGTAACATTTAAATAAAATATATTAGAAAAATAATATGAAAAATTTTAAAAATTTTTTAGGTGAAAGTATAAGAGATAAGATGACTGGAATATCATATGAAGAATTTAAAAAAAAGATAGAAAATGATAACACAGTCGTTGATATTCAACCAGAAAGAGATGATAAATATAATTATTTGATGGATGTAACTAAAAGATGTGATTATGAAGGTACAATGCATTTCTTTGTAAAAGACCCAATTGAAATTGGTACAACAGGTGAACATAATGTATATCTTAATTATCTTGATGTTAATAAATATGATGATAGATTATCTTTTTGGTTTATTTTTGATGAAAAACCAGATGATTTAAATGGAACACAATGGGAATCTGGTGTAATATGGGAAGAAAATGGTGTATTAAAACAAACTGAAAAAAATACAAAAATAACATTATATCCTGATTATATTGATAGGATTTATAAAGAAATAAAATCTTATACTGATTTAGACGAATGGATTAAATATATAGTAGATGTATGGACTAAAAGTAGAAAATATAGTAGATGGGCACAACAACGATCTGATAGTGGATATTGGAAAGATAAACCAAAACCAAAAGATTTAACTTGGGAAGAAAAATTGGATTGGGCAAAAACCAGGGTTGAAACTGATAAATTATTAAATCGTTATTCAAAACCATATGATCAAAGAGAATTAGATGAAATGGAAAAATTAGGTGAAGATGCATATACAAAATTAGCTGATGAAAGAAATGCTAGAATGATGAAGATTATTAATGGTATGGAAAAAGATGGAACATTTGATAAAATTAAAAATAAATAAAAAATTTAATATATAACATTATGGAAATAATAATTGACAAACCAGTAAAAAAAATCGTTTATAAGAATCATCGTTTAGAACGAGAAGAAATTCTAGAAGATGGTATTATATTTTCACAACAAAATTTAATATCACCAATGAGGGATAGGTTTAATATAGGTTTAACCGATAAAGAACCACACATAGGTTTTAAAAATAGTGATGGTCCTATTTACATACCCGTAAAAGACATTATAACTTTAGAATACTATGATGACCCCGCTTAACAAAAAAAACTCGTTAAAATTGATTTAACGAGTTTTTTGTTGATAGAATTTAATACTAATTTTTAGATACTGTTTCCCATTCATTAAGCATCCTAGCATAACTTTTACCTGGTCCATATTCAATTGTCTTAACAACAACTATTTTCTTACCAAGTGAAAATGCTACACCCATATCAAAATGTGTTCCTTGTGAATCCGGATTATAGAAAATATGAACTTCATCAGATGCTTTAATTGCATTTGCATTTTGGTTACAAATTTCTATCCCTGTATTCGTTTGAACTGTATCCCGGTGTGGAAGATGAACTTTTATTCCTTGTGATTCTAAACTTTCTACATAATCTTCAAGTTCTTTTTGATATTCAGGGGATGCACCCCTTACTGTACAAATAATAAATACTCTTTTCATAATAAATCTTTTATTTTTTATTTATATGGGTTAAAAGGGAAATAGTTTATTATAATGTAATTTTACCTTCATTTTTAAGGTGGGATAATACCCTAAATATTTTTCGAACTTGCATTTCATTAATTTCTTTATTTGTGTACATATCTGTTGCAAGTTTCCAAACAGAACTAAAAACGGGTGGTTTTTCATCATATCCTGAAATATCATCCCCTATTATAGCATCTGATGCACCAATGGAATATACTTTCATCAATAATTTATCTTCAGATTCAATCGTAGTTTTCCCCCAAAGTTCATCATTGAATCCCTTCATATACCATTCCATTAATAATTTTCCGTAATCATCCATTTTTAAGTTTTTGTTTTATTTCAGATATTTTTAAAGCTCTTATAACATTATTGTTTTTTTCTAATGAATATTCCAACATTGAATTTAAATTACAGTATCTTTCGGGTTCATATTCCCAACTGTTTAATGAAAAGGGTCGATCTGGTTTATTTAATTTAAGTGTTCGTGCAATTTTTCTTTTGTCGGGTTTATCTAATGTACCAACACGAAAATACCCAATGTGTTCTTTATGATCCATACACGATTTATCTAATGGGTCTTTATACCACCGGGTCAAATCTAATATTAATTCTTTATCACTTACACTTAAAAATATTGTAGCAATAACACAAGATATTCTTTGATTAGAATCTAAATAATGGTTACGGTTTTCACCTAATCTAATTAATCTATTTCTCTGAATATTACCCATTCTTTTTAATTTTTCTTGTAATTTCTTTAAGTTTATAAGCTCTTAGTAATTCTTTGTTGTTTTTTAATGTTTCAAACAAAAGGGTTTTTAATGACATTTGATTTTGTTCATCAGTATACCAACCCATTCTTTGAAATGGAACTGTTTGTTTTAAATTTTTAAGGATTGAAATGATTTCACTTTTCATTGGATTTTTTAAAGTACCAACAGCATATAAACCAAGATGGGTTTTAAATTGACCACTTCCTAATCCTGATTTAGTATGAACTTTATTTACATCTAAAAATAATAATCCACCAACAGGAACAAGAAGTAATGTTGCAGTAATTACTGAATGATCATATTCCCAGGACCATTGATTTTGGATAGCTCCGATTTTTATCATTCCTTCTGTCATAGTATATTAATATTGATTAATACACAAAGATAAGAAAAAAAATTAAGAAAAACAAATTATTCATCACCCACACCATAAAAAATATAATCAATTTCTTCAGTTGTTTCCATTGATATAAAAATAGCTTTGGAATTTCTATTGTGAATTCTATCATAAATAAGTCTATGGTGTCCATTTAAAATCCACCAATCACCCTTTTTATCTTCTGCGATAAATATATAACCCGAATTGTATTCTTCTTCAGTTATATTATTGATGAATGTTCCAGATACAAATTCTTGACTAGAATATAATATTTTATCTTTTGGAATAATAATTTTATCATCAAGTGATAAATATTCTTCAGTTTCTTCCAAATAATTTATTACGGTGTCGTGTGTATTTATAAGTTCTATAGGTAGGGGTTTAATGATTATATTGTAATTTTTAACAAGTAAATGTTTTTCACCTTTACCTTGTCTTTCATCAGCAACTACATCTTCATTAAGAAATTCTTCAAATGTGAATATCATATCAAAACTTACAATTTATCTTATATATAAAAAATTTCTATTTTTTATCTGGTGGATAAATCCATCGTTTTTGAACTTTTACTTTTACTGTAACATATTCATCTTCAAACCCAATAATTTCAACATTATTCAAATATTCATCACCAACTGAAGATATATAACATAAATCACCTGGTTTTACATTTTTAATCCATTTTGTTCTTTTTGATTCTGTTTTACGAATCTTTAAGAAAATAAAAAGAACAGTAAAGACTACTAACAATATTGTAGCAATCATAAGCCAATAAGTTGTTAAGAATTGTATCATAATTTTTAAGTTTATTTAAACATTTTTATTTTTATACCATTGTTATTTGTTATAATAGGATGACCATCAATAATAACATATTCCCAAAACATAATATCATTAATTAATACTGTAATTCTTTCAGTCATCATATAATTAATTTCATTTTCTAATTCTTCCTTTGTATATTTAGTATGTCGTTTATTATAATTATAATTTACTTCCCAATTAACATCAACATAAACTGAATCTTGTGTATAACCATAAACTGTTCCGGATATATTATCAAATTTTGGAATTACTTTATCTACACTATTAAAAATAACATTAGAAAAAAATGTTAAGATCATTAATGAAAAAAAGAATGACATCCATTGCTTATCTATATCTGATATTAATTTATTTTTCATAGTTTAATATACAAATTTTTTAGGATTATAATTTGGTACAGGTAATGTGTTTTTAGTAAGCATTATTGTATCAATTGACCAAGATGTATGACCAAATACGAAATGACCGATATAATGATTATTTTTTATATCCGTTTCACAGTCATATTCAAATGGGATACCAAATAAGTAATTCATTGACTGATTTGCCCAATTAATATTATTATTCCAATTTTCACCAAATTCTTCAATGAATTCTTTTTCGGTCTTAAATCTATATGGCCAATGTTTTTTCATTTTATTTTACATTAAAATAATCTTCTAATTCAAATTTCTTTATAATGACTTGCATCTTTTCACCAATGATTTCACCAAAACCTTCTTTCTTACAATTTTCTAACCACCATTCAAGGAAGTTTTCTTTTGTTTTATCTTGGTAAATTTTACCATTAACATAATATTTGTTTGGAAATTCCATATCAATTTGAATCATTTCATCATAAAATTTCCAAATCTTTTTTACAAGAAGATATCTTTTAACATCATCTTCTGTACCATTTTTAATGACTACTTCATCTGATACTGATTCAATAACAGTAAATTTTCCATCCCTGGTTTTTTTAATATCTAATCCCATAATATTATTTTTAAAATTGATTCCAAATTCTTTCTAGTTTCACTACCCAATTTTCTACCTGGTGGGGATCAACACCATCACCAAGCTTTGTTATTGCTTCTCTTAGTACAATCACCATAAATTGTGATGTTTCTTCTTTTGCTTGTTCAATATAAAGATTAAGTAAACCAATCTTCTTTTGCATCTTTGCTTTTGTCATTCTATTATCTTTCCATTTTTGTCCATATCATATATACCATCTGATATAGTTAATCTTAATGTGTTGTCATCATTTACTTCATAAAAGAAATGATGTGTAACAGTAGTTTTTCCTTCTTTATCAAGAATTTCTAATTTTAGTTTTTTCTTTCCCATTGTTTATCAGTTATATGTTCCCTGGTATTTAAAATAGTTTTAATCATATCAAGATAAATAAGTTTATCAAAGTATTGTCTAGCTAACATTTGAATACTTCTTTTAACATCATCTTGTTCAGTATGATTAATCCATTCTTTATCACGACAGGTTAAATCCCAATCTGTTTCACCACAACATTCACAAGTATGTGAATTTTTAAAACGAATTAATCTTTTGCGTTCAGCTTTATAATAAGCTAACAACCTTCTAGTTGTCATCTTTTTTAATTGTTCTTCTGATTTGTTGTTTGTATTTGTCATATTGTAATTTTTTAATTATAGCTACAAATATAAGAAAAAGTTTTATTAAACACAAACTTTTATATAATATTATTGTATAATAACCAAATATTAAAATTATGAAAACAAAATTTGAATACAACGATTGGAAATTAAATGTTAATTTTATTACATCAACAGTAGAAGTGATTAAAGATGATGAAATAAGAATATACGATTTAATAGGACCCATTATTAAAGCAGAACAAGAAGATGAATATATTGATGTATATGTAGAAAATGGAACATATTATTCATTTAAATTTGAAGAAAATGATAATTCTTTAATTGGTGATATATATGATGAAAATGAAGAACATGTAGAATCTTTTGCACTTCATTGTTTTGCAGAAGAAAGTTTTGAATAAATTTGGATAATTAAAATATTAGTTGTATATTTGTGTTATTATTAACCAACACATTAAAATTATGTTTGAACTGACAAAAAATTCCGTACCATTTTTCAACCTATTTAGTTTTAAAAGATTTGACTCTATGAATACCGATGATGGTGTAGCTTATAGTTGTCAATTGTTTTTTAAGAATCAGAAAATTGCTGATGTTGAAAATCGTGGTGATGGTGGATCAACAAATGTTCATTATGCACCAGGTGGTGAAGCTCTACTTAATTCAATTGCTGATGAAATAAAAAGTTTCTATGATATGACTGACATCACTTGGGAAATTGATAATGAATATATCATTTCTGATTTAGTTGAAGTAAAACTTCAAATGAAAGATGCTCTGAGAAGTCAATCAAAAGCTATTCTTTTTATCACTAACGATAATAAGATTATGCAAGTAACATATAAAGCACCCTTCAGTAAATTTAAAGCTGCTGGAAAATTTGATATCATTCAAAATAAAGTGAAGGAACTTGAAAAAGAAGGTAACTTCATTCTCAATACGAATCTTGGGTAAGTTGTTTTTCATTATTCATATAAAAGGAAAATCCCTAACATTAATTTGTTAGGGATTTTTTAATTCTATTTAATTTAATAAATCGTATTATCATTTCCATTCCTTCTGCTTCCATACATTGTTTCCTTAATCTTTCTGTTTCTTGTTTAACATATTCAAATGAACAATTAGTCAAATTATCATTATAGTGATGTGTATCAAATCCTATAATCCATAATGTTTCTTCACCATCATCCCACATAGTAGAATATGTTAATCCACCATGAATTCTTACTGGAATTTCATCATAATCCTTATTAAACCAGGGATGCCATTTCGGTAATCCAACATACCCATTACCCCACCCCAATTCCATAATACCAGAAATAAAAGAAGTATCAACCATTTTCTTTCTTAAAAATGATTCTTTAAGGTACATTGGTAATATACCTTCAATTATAATTGTATCTTCATCTATAAAATTCATTCTTTATCACTTAATACTTGTTCGATTTTCCATTGTCTTACTTGTTGTTCAGTAAGAATTTTTACTTCATTGCTTGTTACATAGTCATCTAATTCAAGACACCGATATACTCTTACTTTACCATACCAATGTGCTGCTTCTAATGTAACATAACAACCAATATAACTTTTCATTAATTGTTGTTTATTTTTAAGACCTTCACTATCCTGGTCAAGATGCATCATTCCTGTTTGATCAACACTTTCAATCCCAATAATGACACCAATATGTTGTTTTGAATGATGATGTCCATCTTCTTTTTTATATAGTGTACCTGTATTTATACCAATATAGTCACCATCTTCTTTCATAAGACATTTTTCATTAACACCTGTATGCTTATACCAAACTGTAAAGGTTTTCATATCTTATTTATATTACTTAATATTCTATTTAGTTTATCTTTTCTGAAATCAATTTCTTCCATTACAAATGCAAGTGAACCACAGCAAGGGGTTGAACCCGACCAATTAAGGTATCGTTGTCCACAGACATTACATTCTACCCAAAAGTCTTTATTTTCTTCTAATGCTTTCATTTTATATTATTTAGTATTTTATCAGTTTTTTGTTTACGGTAATATGTTTTTCCATATTTTTTTATTTTCCAATCAATACAACATAGATCAACTTTATGTTGATTAGAATATATTATTCCACACATTTTACAATAAAATTCATATTCTTTAGTCATAATCCACAAAGATACAATAAATAATTTAAAAGGACAAATATTTAATATATACTTAAATGAAATATCTATTATCATACAAATTATTTGAAGGGAAAGATGATAAAATTGGAAAAGAATTGTGGTTTGAATATCATTGCTTTGAAAGTCCTGAATCATCTGATGCAGAAGCTTGGTATCGTTCACATCAAAAAGTAAAAGTATTAGAAAGAGGTGAAGATGATCATGATGAATTTCCCGATGAACCAAAAGTCTATAAAGTACAATTCGAAGATGGTTTAATATACGATGTATTTGATGATGAATTATTAGAATCCCCTGATAAATTCAATAGACCCGATCCACCATTAAGAGAAAGTAAAGATGATAAACCAAAAGAAACTACTCCCAAAGAATTAAAAAAAAGGTGGGATAAGAAAAGGTCTGCTATTTTTTCACTTGGAAATAATATTAAAAAACTTAGACAGAAAGTATCTAAGGATATGGATAGTGAAGATGAAAAAACTAAAATGATAGCTACTATTGTTAGAATAATGGATTTAACGGGTGAACGAATTGGAAATGAAACTAGTAAAGGTGAAGGTCATCATGGTGTATCTAACTTTTATAAAAAACATATTAAGATTAATGGGGATACAGTTTCGTTTTCTTATACTGGTAAATCAGGTGTAAAACATAAAATAAGTGTAACTGATTCTAAAGTAGCAAGAAACTTAAAACAATTTATGGAAATCCCAGGTGAAGTTTTTGTTACAACATCCGGATTAAGTGTTAAGTCACCACAAGTAAATAAGTATTTAGCTGACTTTGATATTACATCAAAAGATTTAAGAGGATATAGAGTTAATAAATTGATGTCAGATAGACTAAGAAAATTAAAGAAACCCGAAACCATAGGTGAAATTAAAAAGATGTTCAATGAGGTTTTAAGAGATGTAGCTGAAACTATTGGACATACACCAGGTATATGTCGTAAGAACTATTTGCTTCCAGAAATCGAAGAACAATGGTACAAGGGAAAAGAAGTACAAAAAGTATAATGAAATATTTACAATCATATAATGAATCTTTAAGGGATCAAATGACACCTAAATCTGAAGATGAACTTAAAAACACAATTATAACTATATTTTTATATAATCCACATAATCATAATATATTAGATTCAGAACCATATAAAGGTCTAAAATGGGATTTTGGTGATGGGGAATTAAAGTTTGGTGATGATTATGGTAAGGGAATTACATTATTAGGAAGAAAAGGACCATACTCAATTATACGTGGAAATATTATAGATTTAAAGACATTTCTTCATTGGAATGATCCAGATTCAACTGAAAACGATATTGAAAAGATATTAAAACACAAATTTAAAGGGATATTATGAAACATTTAAAAACATATAATGAATCTTTAAGGGATCAAATGACACCTAAATCAAAAGAAGAACTAAATAGTTTAATTGGTGATATAGGATTTAATGTAGATTCTATTATATCTATAGATGTATATAATCCACACGAATTTAATTTAGTTAGTTCAGCATCAGAAATAAAACAAAGTAACAGTACTACTCCAGGTTGGTCAATATTAACTGGTCCATTTATGTTATTATTTGAATATGTGAAGGATTATTATAATATGACTAGAGAAGAAGCATTAAGAACTATTAAAAAGGATTTAATACAGAATGAATCTTTAAGGGATCATATGAAACCTAAATCTGAAGATGAAATTAATAAGTTTAAAGATGAAATAAACAATGTTTATATTAAGCAAGAAAAAGCAAATTATGAATTTTTAAAATATTTAGAAAGTATAGGGTTTACTTTTGATTATGATACTGAAAGAATTAAAAATGATAATTTTGAACCACAATTAAGTTCACAAATAGGTAATTTTTTAATTACTGATTTTATAAAAGAACACAAAAAAGTATTGTATAAATCTGAAGAATTCAAATCTATGTGGATTGATGATGCATGGGAGAAAAATATGGATAATAATATAAAACCAAAACTCATAAAAATATTAGATTCATACGGTTTTATTTTAAAACCAACTGGTATGAGATATGGTGGTGGTGATTTATTAGTAGAATTTACTGTACCAGAAGATTCTAAATATCAAAAAATAAAAAGATATCCCAAATTAATTTCAGATACATTAGCAAATGAATCTTTAATAGATAAAATGAAACCTAAATCTGAAGAAGATATTATTAAATCATTATCTAAATTAGATTCACATGATAGATTTATGTATGCGATTGAATATGGTGTTCTTGATGTGGTTAAAGAATTAATAGAAGAAAGAAAAGTTGATCTTCACGAAAGTAATGAAAGAGCATTAGAAATAGCAATATTTTATAACCACGATGATATAATAGAATATTTATTAAATAAAGGTGCTAATCCTAATGCTGATAAAGGAAGATTAATGAGACATCCTATAAATAGGAATAATATGAAACAAATAAAAATGTTATTAGATCACGGATTTGAATTAAATGAACCAGTATGGAATCATTCTGAAATGTTATACATAGCATTAAGAGATAATAAACCAGAAGAAATGATTGAATTATTTTTAAAACATGGTGCAAAAATTGGGAATTCAGAAAAATTAAAAAAAGCATATCCAAAATATGCTGATATTATAGATAAATATAAAAAGTAATTATTTAATAGATTTCCAATAATTCATAAGACATTTTTCAGATTTTACCGTTATTTTAGCAGGTATATAACACCCACAAAGTTTACAAAAATTATTTGATTTGTTTAGATTGACACATCTAGAACATATTTGAGCTCTTTCTTTTACCCACCAGGTATGTCTATATTTCTTAGTAACAAGGTTGGTCCACCCTTCAATAATGTTTTTAGCTTTTTTGACAATTGGTTTTTGTCTATTATTTCCACAACAAGAACTCATCGAAACTTGGTATTATTTTAGATTCAAATAAGGTTTTGTTAAAATAATCATTTAACTTATCTACTTTAACCCACCCTATTTCACTTTTTTGGGTTTTAGTATTGTATCTATTAATTTTAACTTTTCCTTCTAAAAAATCTTTTTTCATTATCATTATTCTTATATCACCTTTAGTAACATCATTATCACCATTAGTAAATCCTATTTTTTCTAATTTTTCTTTATATTTACCAATATGTTTTGTATCTGGTGATTCACCGATATAATCAATTATTTTTTGTAAACTATCAGCAATACCTTTTAATTCATAATCTGCTACACCTACATTATATCTTGTGTATTCATTATAATTTGGAATTTTATTTATATCAGTAACAGTTTTATTGTATTTATCTACTATATTGTAAATAGGTTCAATAGATTTAATTAAATCATTTATATTATTAATTTCATGTTCTTTTACTAATTCTTCAATATAATCTTGTGGTAATTCAAGTTCCCTTGAATCAAAATGATATGGTAATATTTTATTTATACTACTTACTAAATCATTATATTCACTATCTATTCCACTACTTATATCCCCCATCATATCCCTTAAATCATATTCTCTAATTGAAGTATCACTACTATTATAAGGTTTCATACCACTATCATATTTCATAAAATCTTCATATTCTTCGAAAAATTCTTTTATAACACCTTCACTATTAATATTTTCACCATCTTTAAGTTCATATCCCAATAAATCCATTAATTCTTGTATTTTATTAAGACAGTTTTGATCTAAATAAGTAGCAATATAATCATCTTCATAATCCATTTCGTAATAACCTTGGGTATCAGTAAAATCATAAAATTCACTATCATCCATACCTACCATTTCCATTATTGGATATGGTTCATGTTCAGTAATAAATTTAATAGAATTATATTCCAATTCAACTTTTATATCTGAATCATCCGGTTCCATTTCTTCACTATCTTTATCTATTACTTCATCCATTAAATCTTTAATTTTTAATCTTTCTGAAAATGGAACTTTTTCTAATTGTATTATATCATTTTCAGTAAAACTATTTCTATTATATTCATATTTCTCATTCCAGGTTAGTTTATCATAATCATTAGGGGTATATAATTTATAATTTGAAATAAGTGTGGGTGTGAACATTTTATTTTTTTCTTCATATGGTAATTTTCGTATTTCTTCTTTTTCTTCTTCACTCCAATTATTACCATTATATTCATATTTAAAATTCCAATTTAATTTAGCATATTCTTCAGGTGATAATACTTTAGTAGTTTTAAGAATATTCATTCCCAATTTCATTTTCTCTTCAAATGGTAACTTTCTTATTTCTGCTATTTCTTCATCTGATAACTTGAAATCATTATACAAAAATTTATCATCCCAGGACATTTTATTATATTGTTCAGGTGATAATAATTTATATTGAAATAATAAACTAGAATCTAAATTTAATGCATCAATTTCTTGTTGGGTATAGAATTCCCTTCCTTTACCCATTTTAATTAATTCATCAGGACTAAATGATCGTTTAATCTTATTCTTATCAAAGCTATATGATATAATAATTCCCTCTGGTATTCCAGTTTGTTTTTTAATATCTTCTAATGGAACATAATCATTTGCTTTATTTTGTGATGCACCATTTCTAGCTTCACCTTCTTTATTAATAGATACACCAAATAATGAATTACTATCAGTAGATGGTTTATTAAAATCAAATATAATATATTGTGTCATATTTTTTAATGGTGAACAATAGCTACCATAATAACTATCTTGTGCATATACAATACACCATCTTTTTGATCCTAATTCTTTAATTGCTTTCTTATCAAATGTTCTTACTACTATAACATTATTCTTATCATATACAACTTGAACCTTATCACCTAAACTTTTTATTTTACTTAAAACCCCTTTTTTAGAACTATTTAAGTTTTCTACAAATTCAGTTAAATCACTAATATATTCCCTACCTGATTTTTCTTTATAATCATACATCGGGGTCATACTCTTCTTTGTTTCATCATCTAATTTAATATATGATAAAATAGTATTTCTGGTTATTTCATCTTTAATATTAATGTCATTTCTTAAATTAGTATAAATATTCTTGTAAAAATTATTTATGAGTATATCATCTTGTGCTTTTGTAATATCATCGGAGAGCTCTTCAAAAGTATCATATTTAACTATATCTTTTGGGAGAAAATCATTAAGATTAGTTTGCTTTTTTATTAAATTTAATAACCCGGTTAGTGAATCATAATACTTATCATTGTCACTAAATTTTATTGGAACTTTTTCTTCACCAAAATAAAATTTAGTGAATAATCCAACATAATTAGGATTTTGATATAATAATTTTTTTATTAATTCAAATTTTTCCTTATTTGCTTTATTATCCGTAATATCAATATTATTGTCCTTTAAATATTTCTTTGCTTGTTGGACATTTTCAAATAGCTGATATGATTCTAACATTAAAGATTTCTGTGTTTTTTACTATATATAAAAAATGAAAATTTCTTTGTGGTTTTTAACATATAATAGTATGAAAAAATTTAATGTGTTCACAAATGAAGATTTTGGTAAATGGAACTGAATTTGTAGTTAACAATTATTTTGGAAAATATTCATCATCTGTTTTTGTTCTTTTTGATGAATTTATCCTTTTTTTAGTAATACATAGGTTATTTAATGATGAACATTCTTTCGAAGATATATTTTCCATAAAACAATAAAAAACAGATTTTTTATGATCAATGGTAGGGTAGTCTCTATGATAATATTTAAATTTAAAGTTATCTCTTATATATTCCCCATCATAATAATCATAACCATCCCAATTATCAAAAAGGTGTTTTTTATTTCTGTATGTGTATTTTCTAATATTTTTCCTATATTTTTCCCATTTGGTTAATAAATGTATGGGTGTGAAATTATTTTTACGATAACAAATTGGACAACCATTTTTATAATGATTTTTTGGTTTTTGTTCGAAGTAATCTTCACATTCATTGCAATAAATTTTAACTTTTATATTTCCATGAACATAATTTACCTTATCGTATTTATATTTATTACCGTGAATTTTTATTGATTTTTTTATAAATTCGTTTGTATTTGATGTGTGGAAATTAACGGTTCTTTTTCTTCCACATGTAACACACCCACCATTGTTTAAATGTCTATTTGGTTTTTGTTCGAAGTAATCTTCACATTCATTACAATAAATTTTAACTTCTATATTTCCATGTACATAATTTACCTTATCGTATTTATATTTATCCCCGTAAATTTTTATTGCCTTTTTTACAAATTCGTTTGTATTTGATGTGTGATGATCAATCGTTCTTTTCATCCCACATTCTTTACAACCTTTACCATCTAAATGACCTGATGGGATTTGTTCAAAGTAAGCTTCACATTCATTACAATAAATTTTAACTTTAGTTTCACTATTAATATAATTTACCTTTTCGTATTTATATTTATCACCGTGAATTTTTATTGCCTTTTTTATAAATTCGTTTTTGGTTAGTTTGGGTCTACCCATACAACTATCACACCCATGACCGTTTAAATGATTATTTGGTTTTTGTTCGAAGTAATCTTCACACCCATCACAATAAATTTTAACTTTTGTGTGAGCATTAATATATTTTACCTTATCATATTTATATTTATCTCCGTGAATTTTTATTGCTTTTTTTATGAATTCACCAATTGATAAAGACATCTTTTTTTGTCTTTCTTTTTTTGCACATTCTATACACCCATGACCGTCTTTATGACTATGTGGTGTTTGTTCAAAGTAATCTTCACATTCATTACAATAAATTTTAACCTTAATATTATTTCCATTATATATAACCTTATTATAATTATATTTGTCACCGTGAACTTCACGAAATTTTTTAACGACTTCTTCTATTGTTAATTTACATGCCATATCTTGTTGTATTGTATAATATAAATATAAAACATATTATTTGTTTAGTATTTTTTACTATTTTAATTTTAATTAATATACAAAGATAAATAAAAAGTTTTAAATTTCCAAATTAAAAAACCCCCGTTAGAATTATAAAACTAACGGGGGTTTTTTCATAAAGTGTGTTACGCTTTTTTCTTCAAGAGTAAATCTCTTTGTTTAAGTGCTTTATTCTTATCCATAATATTTTTGGATATTCTTTTACCATCTACCATTACACGAACTCTGAAAGAACTACCATCGTAATAGATGTGGTGTTTGATAGGGTAATAAGTGGGTGCGAGTGACTTCCTAAGATTGACCCTTGGGGGATATAGTTTCATAATTTTCCTTTGATTTGGGTCTTTCGGAACTTCTTGATTGAATGTGAGTTTAATTTTTTCCATTGTTTTATAATTTTTAGTTTATACAAAGATAAGAATAATAATTTATATTTCCAAATAATTAGTAATTTATTTTTAATAATGTTGATTTAATATATAAAGTATGAAATTTCTACAAACATATAATGAATCTCTTAGGGATAAAATGACTGCTAAATCAGAAGATGAAATTTTAAAGAGTATAGAAAATTTAGAACCCAATAAAATGTTAATGTTTGCTTCTAAAAATTTATCATTAAAAGGTATTAAAAAAGCATTAAAATTAGGTGCAGATATTAATCACCATAATGATATAGCATTACAAGTGGCAATTGATAATGAAGATTTAACTATAATAAAATATTTAATAGATAATGGTGCAAATATTCATATGAGTGGTGATTATCCATTAAGACATTCTGTTGAAGTAGGAAATACAGAAATAGTGAAATTTCTATTAGATAATGGTGCTGAACCTGATATAATGGATAATTATGAATTAGTAATTGCTGAAGAAAATAATTTTACTGAAATAATTAAATTACTTAAAAAGAAAATGGGTATAAAATAAAATATATAATTATGAAACTTAAAAGATTTGAAGAATTAAATGAAGCTAATACTGGATTACCAACAGATAAAGAAGTAGTTAAAAA
>Ga0210003_1000368_pt1 | contig 40549 bp, 31 predicted proteins | sample LantaG_FD_182804 | JGI IMG/M metagenome (GOLD analysis project Ga0210003, IMG submission 182804) | Deep subsurface microbial communities from Baltic Sea to uncover new lineages of life (NeLLi) - Landsort_02402 metaG (SPAdes) (version 2) | ecosystem: Environmental > Aquatic > Marine > Oceanic >...
TAATTGGTATCTTTACCAATAATATAATTTCACCGAGTCCCTCGTTGAGACAGCGCTCAAATCGTTACGCCATTCGTGCAGGTCGGAACTTACCCGACAAGGAATTTCGCTACCTTAGGACCGTTATAGTTACGGCCGCCGTTTACTGGGGCTTAGATTCAAAGCTTCAGACTTAAAAAGTCTTGACCTCTCCTCGTAACCTTCCAGCACCGGGCAGGCGTCAGCCCCTATACATCGTCTTTCGACTTAGCAGAGACCTGTGTTTTTAGTAAACAGTCGCTTGAGCCTTTATATTGCAACCACTTCGCGCTCCAAAAGCAAGTTTCTTCACGCTACAATGGCACCCCTTATCCCAAAGTTACGGGGCTATTTTGCCGAGTTCCTTAACGAGGGTTCTCTCGATCGCCTTGGTATTCTCTACCTGCCTACCTGTGTCGGTTTTGGTACGAGAATCAAATTACTCCCTAGAGGTTTTTCTTGGCAGTATAGGATCAACTACTACGCCGCAATTGGATCGGCATAACGCCTCAGGCTTTATGCTAACCGGATTTCCCTAGTTAGCGCCCTACACGCTTGCACGTAGTCAACCAAACCACGATAGTCTACCTTTCTGCGTCACCTCATCAGTCAAACATAATATTGATTGTACAGGAATATTAACCTGTTATCCATCGCCTACGCTTTTCAGCCTCGGCTTAGGACTCGACTAACCCTGGGAGGAATAGCCTTCCCCAGGAAACCTTAGGCATTCGGCGGACAGGTTTCTCGCCTGTCTTTCGTTACTCATACCGGCATTCTCACTTCTGTATAGTCCACCTAACCTTACAGTTAAGCTTCAACCTAATACAGAACGCTCCCCTACCACCTTGTTAAAACAAGATCCATGGCTTCGGTAATATGCTTAAGCCCCGTTGAATTTTTGGCGCAAAATCACTTGACCAGTGAGCTATTACGCACTCTTTAAATGATTGCTGCTTCTAAGCCAACATCCTGGCTGTCTAAGTAATTCTACTTCCTTAACCACTTAGCATATATTTAGGGACCTTAGCCGATGGTCTGGGCTGTTTCCCTTTTGACTACGGAGCTTATCCCCCGCAGTCTGACTCCCAAGCTCTAAAATCCTGGTATTCGGAGTTTGATTGGATTTGGTAACCTTGTAAGGTCCCTAGTCCATTCAGTGCTCTACCACCAGAATCAAACACTTGAGGCTAACCCTAAAGCTATTTCGGGGAGAACCAGCTATTTCTGAGTTTGATTGGCCTTTCACCCCTATCCACAGCTCATCCCCTAACTTTTCAACGTTAGTGGGTTCGGGCCTTCACGAAGTCTTACCTCCGCTTCACCCTGGCCATGGATAGATCACTCAGTTTCGGGTCTACAGCATGCTACTAAACGCCCTATTAAGACTCGCTTTCGCTACGGCTCCACTTCTATAAGCTTAACCTTGCAACATACTGTAACTCGCCGGTCCGTTCTACAAAAAGTACGCAGTCAGTACAAATAAATGTACCTCCTACTACTTATAGGCATATGGTTTCAGGTTCTATTTCACTCCCCTTCCGGGGTACTTTTCACCTTTCCCTCACGGTACTAGTCCACTATCGGTCGGTAAAAGTATTTAGCCTTGCGAGTTGGTCCTCGCAGATTCCAACGAAATTTCACGTGTTTCGTTGTACTCAGGAAGTTATGTAGGAGACTATTTAATTTCGCATACAGGGCTATTACCTTCTATGGCAAACTTTTCCAAGTTATTTTGCTATCAAATAGTTTTTTAACTCCTATGTGTAGTCCAGAGCTACACATCACAACCCCTACAACCCCTGTTGAACAACACCCCTGGGTTTTAACATCCAACAGGTTTAGGCTCTTACCCTTTCGCTCGCCGCTACTAAGGCAATCTCTAAATTGATTTCTTTTCCTCAGGTTACTTAGATGTTTCAGTTCACCTGGTTAGCTTTACTATTCTATGTATTCAAATAGTAATTTCATCCGATTAAGGATGAAGGGTTTCCCCATTCGGAAATCTCCGGATCTAAGCTTGTTTGGCAGCTCCCCGAAGCTTATCGCAGCCCACCACGTCCTTCATCGCCTTTTAACCGCCAAGGCATCCACCTTATGCCCTTATTAACTTAAAAAACTCTATGAAATCGCTATGAAGTTTTCAAAGAACAACAACGTGTATGTATTCTCTCAGAACTAAATAGTGTAAGTATCGACTTCTTTGTTCTAGATAATTTAAATCCAAGAACAACTAAGTTAAACTCCCTAGAAAGGAGGTGATCCAGCCGCACCTTCCGGTACGGCTACCTTGTTACGACTTCACCCCAATCATTGATTCCACCTTCGACAGCTATCTCCGTTACCGGTTGATTTGCTGGCTTTGGGTGTTTCCAACTTTCGTGGTGTGACGGGCGGTGTGTACAAGGCCCGGGAACGTATTCACCGCGGCATTCTGATCCACGATTACTAGCGACTCCGACTTCATGGAGGCGAATTTCAGCCTCCAATCCGGACTTAGACTTGCTTTAAGAGATTAGCTCCACTTCGCAGTATCGCAACTCTTTGTACAAGCCATTGTAGCACGTGTGCAGCCCAAGGCATAAAGGGCATGAGGACTTGACGTCATCCCTACCTTCCTCCAGTTTTAAACTGGCAGTATCCCAAGAGTTCCCAGCATAACTGTTGGCAACATGGGAAAAGGGTTGCGCTCGTTGCGGGACTTAACCCAACATCTCACGACACGAGCTGACGACAGCCATGCACCACCTGTCATATTACCCCGAAGGGAAATTGCATTTCTACAACTGTCAATACGATGTCAAGCCTTGGTAAGGTTTTTCGCGTTGCGTCGAATTAAGCCACATGCTCCGCCGCTTGTGCGGGCCCCCGTCAATTCCTTTGAGTTTTAGTCTTGCGACCGTACTCCCCAGGCGGGACACTTAATGCGTTAACTCCGGCACGGAAAGCGTCGATAACTTCCCACACCTAGTGTCCATCGTTTACAGCTAGGACTACCAGGGTATCTAATCCTGTTCGCTCCCCTAGCTTTCGTGCCTCAGCGTCAGTAACAGCCCAGAAAGCTGCCTTCGCTATCGGTGTTCTTCCTGATATCTGCGCATTTCACCGCTACACCAGGAATTCCACTTTCCCCTACTGTACTCAAGTTTCCCAGTTTCGCATGCAATCTTCAGGTTGAGCCTGAAGTTTTCACATACGACTTAAAAAACCGCCTACGCACTCTTTACGCCCAATAATTCCGGACAACGCTTGCCTCCCCCGTATTACCGCGGCTGCTGGCACGGAGTTAGCCGAGACTTCCTTATTAAGTACCGTCAGTGTTTGAGCTATTAACTCTACCACCTTCGTCCTCAATTGACAGAAGTTTACAATCCGAAGACCTTCATCCTTCACACGGTGTCACTGCGTCAGGCTTTCGCCCATTGCGCAATATTCCCTACTGCTGCCTCCCGTAGGAGTCTGGGCCGTATCTCAGTCCCAGTGTGGCCGATCACCCTCTCAGGCCGGCTACCCATCAAAGCCTTGGTAAGCCATTACCTTACCAACTAGCTAATAGGACGCGGGCTCATCTCAGAGCAGAAGCCTTGCGGCTACCTTTCCTATATCTCCATACAAAGATATAGAATATTTGGTATTAGCCTTTCTTTCGAAAGGTTATCCCAATCTCCAAGGCAGATTACCCACGCGTTACTCACCCGTTCGCCACTTGCTTTGCAAAAGTGTTGCCACTTCTGCATTGCACGTTCGACTTGCATGTATTAAGTACACCGTCAGCGTTCGTCCTGAGCCAGGATCAAACTCTCAAAAATTAATACTTAAAAAAACGAATAATTTAAATTATAGATTCTTAAAAAATAAGAATCCACACTCTAAAACCTACACTATTTAGTTCTCAAAGAACACATTTTTGCAACTTGCAGAAAATACCATATTAACAACAAGTTGTCAATAAAAAATAAAAATAAAAATAAGAAGTTTTTCAAAAAGCAACCACTAAAACTATATGCTTTTATGATTTCCATTTAAGCAAAACAAATTATATCATCTACTTATAATAAGTCAATATTAATTTTCACAATTTTATGGCTGCAGCAGCCATAAAATAAGACGATAAATTTAGCCGGCCTTTAAGCTTCTGATGGCGCTTGTTCGATGTCTGGCTGATAAAATTTGTAATTATTCCTGCCTGCTTCTTTTGCCTTATACATTGCTATATCAGCATATTTTATAAGAGTTTTGATATGATCTAAAAATTTATTGTGTGACATCCTCACAGCAATAAATTACCGTGCATCCCAATACTAGGAAGTGGTTCCTGCTTCACAGAGCTATTTTCTTTGATGAAGCTAGTCTTCATTTTTGTATCCGCAAACACTGCATATTTTGCTTGAAGCTTCAAATCTACCGATTTGAATTAATTCTTTATCCCGCCATTTAGATTTATATTTTAGTTGTCTTGTAAATTCTCCCCAACTTGCATCTGAGATAGATTTTGATAAATGACGGTGCTTATCATTCCTTTTAAAAACTTTATTTCTAGCTACCGTACAATTAAAACTTGCAAAATATTTTCCGGAAGGAGTTTTCGATATAGTTATCTGCTTGGTGGCGCCTTCTTGAAGGCTTTGTGAATTAACCTCTGAAAGCCACTTGCATTCTTCTTGCTTCTTTAATTTTGCTATATATTTTTTCGCTTCATATCCTGATATATTTAACCTTTCTTATTTCCAAATATTTACACGCATTACTTTAAATGTTTTTCTTATTGTTTTTATATTTAACGCTCTTTCCCTTACTTTCTTCTTTTTTTTCTGTGTTGAAGTTTAATTCCTTTTTTATTTTCTCTTCAATTTCATCTTTTATCTCAGTATTTTGCATTAAAAATACCTTTGCATTTTCTCTTCCCTGTCCAATGCGCTCCTCACCATAAGAGTACCAGGAACCGCTCCTTCCGATAATGTTCAATTCACTCCCAACATCTAATATGCTTCCTTCTTTGGATATTCCCTTTCCATACATAATGTCAAACTCCGCACTTTTAAATGGCGAAGCAACCTTGTTTTTAACAACCCTTACTCTTACCCTGTTCCCAATAATTTCTGTACCGCTTTTTATAGAATCTATCCTTCTTATATCCAGCCTCACAGATGCATAAAATTTTAATGCCCTTCCACCCGGTGTCACCTCAGGGTTTCCAAACATTACCCCTATCTTCTCCCTTAGCTGGTTAATAAAAACGACTGACGTTTGTGTCTTACTGACAACTCCTGTTATTTTTCTCAAAGCTTTGGACATAAGCCTTGCCTGTAGGCCGATAAAAGAATCGCTCATCTCTCCCTCAAGCTCTGCTTTGGGAACAAGTGCTGCTACTGAATCAATGACCACTACATCCAGGGCCCCGCTTTTTAGCAATATCTCACAAATTTCCAGCGCTTGCTCTCCGCTGTCTGGCTGGGATAGCAGCAGCTCTTCATTGTTAACACCTAAATTTCTTGCATACTTGGGATCCAGTGCATGCTCAGCATCTATGAACGCAGCTACGCCGCCCTCTTTTTGAGCATTCGCTATTATATGCAAAGCAAGTGTCGTTTTACCCGAAGCTTCCGGCCCAAATATTTCTATGACTCTTCCCCTCGGCACCCCTCCTATGGTTAATGCCATGTCAAGCTCCAAAGAGCCCGTAGAAATAGCAGGAATGTCTTCTAAGGGGCCATGTGCGTCTAATTTCATGATAGCGCCTTTCCCGTACTGCCTCTCAATCTGAGTAATTGTATTTTCTACTATTTTATCTCTGTCTTCCATAGTGTCTCCTATAGCTAAATAAAAATAAATAATAATTTTCAAATTAAAAATGCTTATGCACAAATGCCTATAAACATAATACTATATTTATAACTTAAATTCAATTTTAGGTTATAAATATTAATCTTATTTTAAACTAAATTCTTCAATAATAATATATTCAGCCCCACTTGGCTTTAACCTGCTCTCAAATAATGTGAGCTTGCAGCATTTTATAGTATCCGCCAAATCCAATTTAATATTTTTGACCAAATTTTCTATATTTTTACTTCTCTTTATCCTTGCAATTGTAATGTGAGGAATAAATTTTCTTTTTTCCTTTCGTATTTTTATTTTGCTAAAATTATCTTCAAGCTTATCATAAATTTCAATTATTTTATCGCTTCCACTCTTGATTTCTGCAAATATTATTCTTGCGCTTCTAAAGCTTGAAAACGCCCCCAGGCTGCCTGCAATCTTATAATCAAAACAACAAAAATTATCGGTAGTTTCTTTAATTGCGTTTTTTATTTTTTCTATTTTATTTAAGTTTACATTGCCTAAAAATTTTAAAGTAACATGAATATTAGGGCATGGTATTTTTCTTATACCTTTATCTTTGCTGAACAGCCTGTCTTCAGTTTCATATAAGTATTTCTTTATATGTTCAGGAATGTCTATGGCAACAAACAATCTCTTGTGCAAATTATTTTCTTTTTTAACCATTTATCTTCTGTCAGGATAATTTTATATTAATCTATTGTTTCTTCTATAGAAATCCTAAGCTTATTTAGAATAAACTGTGCAGTTCTGTACTTTATGTCAATTCTGCTTCCAGTAAATTTCTTTTTGAATACCTGCCTGTAGTCGTTTGGATCGATGATGCAGCAATACACCAGTCCGGCCTCTTTATTTTTTTCTGTTACACCCGGGCCTGCAAAGCCGGTTGTGCTGACAGCAAAATCTGAATTAAATAACTTTTTTACATTGCAAGCCATTTCCAGGCATACTTCCCTGCTTACTGCTCCATATTTATTTATGCTGCTGCTGTTAACCTGCAGCAGTTTATTCTTAGCATAGTTTGAATAAGATACTACACTTCCTAAAAAATACTCTGAGCTGCCGCCAACATCAGTTATCATACTGCTGACAAGACCGCCTGTCATTGATTCGGCAACACTTATTGTAATATTTTTATTTTTTCTCGTTATTGCTCTTTTCAAGCTTTCTGAAATTGAAGTATTGTTTTTATTGTAAATATATTCACGTAATTTTCTTCTTACCTTTCCCTCAATTCTTCTCAGGTGTCTGCTGCAATTTTCTTCACAATCAGACCTTGACACCAATATTATTTTTATGAGACCGGGTGCAGCAGTGATCCCTATTTTAACATTTATTTTTTCTGCTTCCTTTACAATTCCTTTTATTTTTTCTTCTATCTCTGTTTCGCTAATATCTGTAGTCATCAGTACCGATTTTTTAATTACCAAATTTCCGCTTTTTTCGCTTTTGCTGCCGGAAATAGTTCTTATCACCGGAATAACATCCATATCAAGCATGCTCTTCATCTCTTTTGGAACTCCGGGTATGCAAAAAATCCATTTTTTTTCAGGTTTTAAATTTATTATAAATCCAGAGGCGCTTCCCACCCTGGGCTTAATTGGAATAGAATTCTGAGGAATATATGATTGCCTGAGCAGCCTGTTTTTAATATCGCTGCTTTTTATATTTTTTATAAACTTTAAGCTTGTCTCATCTAATGATTTGTCCCTTAAAAGTTTTAAATCAAGGGCAGAAGCTACTGCATTCCTTGTAACATCATCGTCTGTTGGACCAAGACCACCGTTTGTTATTACTATATCACTATGCTTTAAACTCTCTTTTAAAATAACAGATATTTCTTCTTCATTATCTCTTACTGTATATATAAAATTACAATCAACACCAAGCTCAGCCAAGCTTTCTGCTATGTATTTTGAATTTGTGTTAAAGATAATGCCAAGATTAAGTTCAGTGCCAATATTTACTATTGAACATTTCATAAATAAGAATTTTTATCCCTGTTAAAAAATTTTAACTTTCTTACTCTTAAGGATTCCTTTTTTCCAATATCTTTTCAAGGTCATCTGCAGAAATTAAAACCTCTCTTGGCTTGCTGCCATCATAACCGCTTACAAGCCCCCTATCCTCTAACTGATCTATTATGCGAGCAGCTCTTGAATATCCGATTTTAAGCTTCCGTTGCAGCAAAGAGGCAGATGCATGGCCAAAACTTACAACTGTCTTTAAAGCATCATACAACAATTCATCTTCTTCAATTATTTTTTTATCTTTACCTTCCTTGTTGCATGCCTCTGAAATCTCTAAATCATATTCAGGTTTTTTCTGATCTCTAATATACCGTACAATCATTTCTATTTCATTTGTAGTTACAAAAGCTCCCTGCAGCCTTTCTGGTCTTGAAGAAGTTGATGGAAGATACAGCATGTCTCCTCTTCCTATTAACTTTTCAGCTCCTCCGTAATTTAAAATAACCTTGGAATCAGTGTTATGTGCGACCTTAAATGATATCCTTGAGGGGATATTAGCCTTTATCAGTCCTGTTACTACATTTACGGATGGCCTCTGCGTTGAAACAATCAGGTGAATCCCTACAGCCCTCCCTTTTTGAGCTATTCTGCATATTCTATCTTCTACCTCAGATGCAGACACCATCATTAGATCTGCCAGCTCATCAATAAAAATCAAAATATATGGAAAAGGCTTAATATCGGAGCCGTTATCTTTATCTCTGGATGCTTCAAAATTATAAATATCTATAGTCTTCAAATTATATTTTACTAAAGCTTTAAATCTATCCTCCATTTCTTCTACGACCCATGAAAGAACTGGAGCTATTTTTTTTATGTCTATAACCACAGGTGTCAGCAGGTGAGGAATTCCATTGTAAGTGCTCAGCTCAACCATTTTAGGGTCTATCATAATAAATTTTATCTGGCTTGGCTTAGCCTTCATAAGAAGTGAAGTTATGATACTGTTAAGACACGAACTCTTTCCAGAATTAGTGGTCCCTGCAATTAACAAATGAGGCATTTCAACAATATTCATATAAACAATATTACCGGACAAATCTTTTCCCAGTGGGACACATAATAAATTTTCTGAAATTTTTTTATCTCCGCTGGAATAAACATCACCTAAGGTAACCAGGCTCTTAATTTTATTAGGGACTTCTATCCCCACAGCAGATTTACCGGGAATTGGAGTTAAAAACCTTAAGTCCGGCGAGCCCATTGCTACACAAAAATCATCTTCAAGACTAAGAAGCCTTTGGACCTTTACTCCTGCAGAAAGAGTTAACTCGTAAAGTGTGACGGATGGCCCCCTTACAACTCTTCTAATCCTGGCAGGCAGGTTAAAACTATCAAACAATTGGTTTAACGTATTAACGCTTTCTTTTACATTTTGCCTGTATACTTTTGGAGAGAGATTCTTTGATTTTCCGAGAAGACTTTCAGGCGGTATTCTAAAATCTTCATATTCGGTTTCAATTTTATTTATAGGGATCTTTAGCTGTTTCCCGGTATTCTTATCCTGCTCGCCGTAAAGACGTTTAGCTTCGTCCTTTTCATCTAATATTTTTTCAAAATATTTACTACTGTATTTTTCTTCTTTTTCTTTATAAGCAGTTCTGTCAGCATATCTGCTGTCTGTATCTGTTTTGCCAGATTCAATATCACCGGCTGCATCAGTTTTTTTCCTAAATATATTAGATGCTGCCCTAAAATTGATTTTGGAAAACATATTTACTATTTTTTTGCCAACATCAATTATTGACACCTTTGTGATAATAAGAATTGAAATAATCAAAAGAACAGACAAAACAGTTATAGCTCCTGCGCTGCCTAACAATTTAAATAATCCATAAAAAATTCCTGCTCCTGCAATTCCGCCTCTTGTTCTTAGTAAAACTTCATCAAAAATATTTCTGTGGCCAAAATTATTTCCTGCAATCCCTAAAATTGATATAAACAGCAATAAAAACCCGTATCCTATTCTTAAATGCAAGTAGTGTATTCTTTTTATAAAAAAACTAATCCCCCACGCTAAAAGAAAAAATGGAAAAAAATACCTGCCCATACCAAACAAATACGACAGATACTCATCTATATGGCTTGTTATGATTCCAGTTTTACCAGAACCAACCATACTTGTAAAAAGAAGTATTGAAAACATTATAATTAATATGCCGTAAATCTCCACTCTCTTCTTAACATAAGTCTTGGAAGCTTTTGAACCATACCTTTTGTTAGAATTATTACTTCTGCCGTATTCTTTTTTATTTCTTTTCATTGTGTCTTTAGTTTTAATTTTCAAAAAATAATCACTCTGCTTAAATACTTACCACTCTTGTCATTATTACAGGCCTTATCCTTGCTTTCTTAAAAATAAATTTTTCAAGTCTCTCAGTTATGTATTTCTCGTATTCGCTGCTGCTTGTACTGTTGCTTTCAAAACACGCTCTTAAAGAATTTATAATTAATTTTTTACATTCTTTTAAAATGAAATCAAAGTTTTCCATATATGTTATCCCTTTGAAAATAAAATCAGGCTTGTAAATAACTTTCCCATTCTGCGTATCAATTCCTACCACTACTGTAATAATTCCCTCCCTTGACAGCAGCTTTCTGTCCCGCAATACTATGTCCTCTATATTGCCAAAGCCAACCCCGTCCACATAAATAGTCCTGGGCTCTATATTGCCTGATACCCTGCATAGATTGGAGTTCATTTTAATGATATCGCCATTCTGGGCAAGAACAATGTTTTTTCTTTCGATACCCATCATCTCTGCTAACTTGGCATTTTGGACCTTGTGCTTATTTTCTCCATGCACTGGAATAAAATATTCAGGCCTGGCTAAATTTATCATCATTTTTATTTCTTCCTGTGCTGCATGGCCCGATACATGCACCCCTGCTATAGATTCATAAAAAACATCTGCGCCCTGTTTTATTAACATATTTATAGTGTTGGAAATAGCCCTCTCATTTCCAGGGATAGGAGAAGCTGAAATTATTACCATGTCTCCCTGCATGATCTGTACCCTTCTGTGTTCTCCTAAAGCCATCCTATACAAAGCTGAGAGAGGTTCTCCCTGGCTGCCAGTAGAGAGTATAGCTATTTTTTTTATGGGAAACTCATCAATTTTGGTTATAGGGATTATTGTATTTTTCGGAATTTTAAGATATCCAAGCTCAGCGGAAATTTTAATAGTTCTGAGCATGGATTTACCGGAAATTGCAATTTTTTTCCCTAAATTGTGAGCCACATCAATTATCTGTTGTATTCTGTGAATATGGGATGAAAAAGTTGCAACTATTATTCTCTTATCCGCCTCTTCAAATTTTTCCAACAGTGTTTTGCCAACATCCCTCTCCGGGAGAGTAAAACCAGGTTCCTCAGAGTTAGTGCTATCGCATAGCAAAGCAAGGACACCTTCATCTCCAGCCATTGCAATTTTTGAAAATTGTGTTGCCCTGCCATCTATGGGGCTCTGGTCAAATTTGAAATCACCCGAGTGGATAATAGTTCCGATGTCTGTTCTTATAATTAAACCTACTCCGTCAGGTATACTGTGATTTACCCTGAAAAATTCTACGTTGAATGGGCCTATGTTTAATGTCTTGTCAGGATTAATTTCGTTGTACACAACAGCGTTATTATTTATTTTTATCCTGGTTAATCCAAGTGTCAGTTTGGTCCCATATATGGGAACATTTATTTCCTTCATCAGAAAAGGAAGCGCTCCGATGTGATCCTCGTGACCATGTGTCAGTATTATTGCTTTTATCTTACCTGCATTTTTTTTGACATATGAAAAATCCGGTATGATAAAGTCGACTCCAGGCATATCATCATATGGAAACATGATGCCGCAGTCAACAATTATGCTCTGGTTATCCTTTTCAAAAACTAACATGTTCTTTCCAACTTCACTGAGACCGCCCATTGGTATTATCTTTAAACTACTTTTTTTTATCATATTATATCTTACAATCTGTAATTTACACCTCTTTCTTATATAATTATGCCTTATTGGTTTATCTTCATAAATTAAATTTATACACCATACGCTAATTTATTATTTTATGTTTTTTTAAAATATTTTTAAATCTCTGCAAATCGCCTTCTTCCATTTGATATAGAGGAGCCCTTGTCGGGCCAACACGCATCCCTTTTAAATTCAGTGCTTCTTTTATTGGAATTGGATTAGTTGTTATAAATATCCCATAAAATATATCAAGAAGACATCTATGCAACCCTGAAGCTTCACCTATATCTCCATTTTTAAAACATGAGATCATCTTTCTTATTTCATTTCCAATAATATGCGCTGCTACACTGATAACTCCGTATCCTCCAAGTGATAAAATCGGCAGTGTATCACCATCATTTCCACTGTATACTAAAAAATCTTCATCGGTGTCTCTTATAATTTCTGCAATTTGCTTCATATCAGAGCTTGCCTCTTTCACACCACAAACATTGTCAATCTTTGATAATTCAATACAGGTCTTTGAATCTATATTGCGGGAAGTCCTGGAAGGGACATTGTAGAGGATGATAGGAATTTTCACTTCACTGGAAATAGCCTCAAAATGTTTATATAACCCCATTTGAGTTGGTTTATTGTAATATGGGGTAACCAGCAGCAAAGCATCCACGCCAATTTTTTCTGCTTCTTTTGAGAGTTCTATTGAATGTCTTGTATCGTTAGAGCCGGTGCCGGCTATTATTTTTGTCTTATCACCAAAATTTTTCTTTGCAAATTCAAAGAGCTCAATTTTTTCTTCATCACTTAAAGTTGGTGATTCTCCGGTAGTTCCGGAAAGAAGTATCCCATCACTGCCATTTTTAATTAAAAAATCAATCAGCCTGCTGCAGGATTCAAGGTCTAAATTATAGTTTTTATCAAATGGTGTTACCATAGCAGTTATTACCTCTCCCATGTTTACCATATCTTTCTCCCCCTCAAATATTTTTCCATCAATACTTTGCACCTTATTTCTTATAAACTTATCAATTTATCCAATCCATAAGTATAATTGCCTAAACTATCCATGCTCCTGACAGCAAGGATTACGCCCGGGTAAAATGCCAGCCTGTCCATACTGTCATGCCTTACAGAGAGTGTCTGCCCCATAGCCCCAAAAATAACATTTTGATGAGCAAGCAGACCTGGAAGCCTTACGCTGTGAATATGGACGCCATTTGTAAAAGCTCCTCTGCTTCCCTGCAATATCTCACTTTCACCTGCTTTTAATTTATTTCTGTTAAAATGCTTTGCCTTGCTTATCTGTTCAGATGTTAATATAGATGTCCCGGAAGGGGCATCCTTTTTCTTATCATGATGCATCTCTATTATCTCACAATCATCAAAATATTTAGCTACCATTTTTGATACTTCTACCATAATTATAGCCCCTATGGAAAAATTCGGAGCAATCAGCACTTTATTGTTTTTGGACTCAATAGCTTTTTTTTCTATTGCTTCCAAATCACTTTTTTTTATTCCAGTAGTCCCTACTATTATATCTATATTATTGTCAATGGCCCAATTTATAGTATTAACAGCAACATCAGCATTTGTAAAATCAATAATAACATCCGGGTTAAGCTCTTTAATTTCATTGTAAGAACCATGGACCTTAAATCCAGTATTACAGACTCCTAAAACCTCTCCGATGTCCCTGTTAACATCTTCCCTGTCAAGCCCGCCTACTAAATCTATATCCTTTTCCTTTATAAGCTCTCCTGAAATTGCCTTTCCCATTTTTCCACAAATTCCAAATACAGCTACTCTCTTCATTTAGCCCTCCCCTTGTTTACATCTCCCAGTATCACCAGACTTATTTTTTCTGGCTCAAAATATTTCCAGACTATCTTATTTAGCTCATCCAACCCAACATTATCTATTTTTGTTAATATCTGATTTATAGGCTTAATTTTATTATCAAGCAGCAGCCCTTTGCCAAGCCTGGACATTCTGGAACTAATATTTTCAATATTTAAAACAATACTGCCTTTAATATTCTCTTTTGCCCTGCTTAATTCAATATCTTTTATCCCATTTTTTTTAATATCTTTTATTTCGTTTTCTATAAATTCTACTACCCTGTAAACATTATTTAAAGATGCTGCAGCATACACAACCACAACCCCTGTATCAATATATTCTACATCATTTGCAAAAATTGAATATGACAATCCTTTTTCTTCTCTGACTTTTTGGAAAAGTCTGCTGCTCATGCTGCCGCCAAGTATATTGGTAAATATTGAAAGTGGATATTTATCAATACTATTCCGCCTGCAGCCCAACCCACCATAGCATATATGAACAGCTTTTGTCTTGCTTGTATATATTTTTTTGATACTTCTTGATTCCGGTTCTTTTATATCATAATAATTACAATATTTTTTGTTTTTACTCTCTGCATTGTAAATATTCTCTTTTACAGCACTAACCAGATCTTTGTGTTTTATATTTCCTGCTGCCGATATTACAATATTACTTAACATAATTTTTTTATAAAAATCCCATATAGTAGAATTACTTATGCTGCCCAGAGATTTTCTGTTGCCCAGAACAGGAAGGCTTAGCGGATGTCCGTTTAAAATTACCTTATAAAAATGATTAAACACATTATCGGAAGGGTTGTCTTTGGACATCTTTATTTCTTCAAAAATGATTTTCTTTTCTGTTTTTATATTTTCTGGTAGAAAAGAAGGATTCAATACAATATCAACTAACAGCTCCAGGCATTGTTGCAAATGAGTGTCAATAAAATCTGCATACACGCAGGTATTTTCTTTATCCGTGAAAGCATTAAATTCAGCTCCAACAGAGTCAAAAGCAATAGCTATATCCTTATAGCTCCTCTTTTTAGTTCCCTTAAACAGAAGATGTTCTATAAGATGGGTTATACCGCTGATACTGCTGTTTTCACATCGAGAACCCGTACCTATCCAGATTCCCAATGAAATTGACCTGAAGTAAGGGATATACTCGCTGACTATTCTTAGCCCGCAATCAAGCTCTGTTATCTCATATTTATCAAACTTTAAATTACTCAAAAAGCCTATTTTATAATCTACCTCGCTGCTAAAAGAATTACTAAATATCAACTCTTTCTAATGATATCTTTTTAGCTCTCTTATCTATACTTAATACTTTTACCATTATTTTGTCACCAAGATTTAATACATCCTCAACCCTGCTAATTCTTTTATCAGATATTTTAGATATATGAAGAAGCCCGTCCAAGCCAGGAATTAAATTAATAAAAGCTCCAAATTTTGTTATTCCTACCACTGTTCCCAAAAATTCTTCTCCTTCTTCAATATCATCAATATCTTTTAAAACAGCCTCAATTCTTTTTCTTGCAAGCTCAACATTTTTGTCATTAGAAGAAGTAATTGAAACCATTCCCGAACCTTCAAAATCATATATTTCAATTTCATCAAGCTTAAACTCTTCTTTAATGCTTTTAACATTTCTGCCCCCTGGGCCAATAACTTCTCCTATCTTTTCCCTTGGAATTTTAAATATCGTTATTTTTGGAGCACTTTTTGAAAGATGTTCTCTTGGATTCTGAATTGTTTCAAGCATCTTACCAAGAATATACAGCCTGCCTTCATTGGCTCTGTGAAGCGCTTCTTTTAAAATATTTATGCTTATTCCCTTTATTTTAATATCCATCTGCAGGGCAGTTATGCCATTTTTTGTTCCAGCTACTTTGAAGTCCATATCACCATAAAAATCTTCTACTCCCTGTATATCAGACAACACTACAAAATCATCGTCCCTGCCTTTTATCAGCCCCATTGCTATACCGGACACGGGATTTGATATTGGAACTCCTGCATCCATCAGTGCCAGTGTGCTTCCACATACACTTGCCATTGACGTTGAACCATTGGACTCTAAAACTTCCGACACCAGCCTTAGCGAATAAGGAAATTCACTTTCCTCTGGTATCACCGGCTTTAATGCTCTCTCAGCCAGAGCACCATGGCCAATTTCTCTTCTTTTTGGGCCCCTCATAAATCCTGTTTCTCCAGTAGAATATGGCGGAAAATTATAATGATGAATAAATCTTTTAAATTCTTCCACTTCAAGGCTATCTATCCTTTGAGCTTCTTTTATGGAACCCAGGGCTAAAATTGTGAGTGCTTGCGTTCTTCCCCTTGTAAAGAGTCCTGTTCCATGCGTTGTGTCAGGAAACAGTCCAACCTCACAACTAATTTTTCTAATTTCATCAGGTTTTCTCCCATCAGGCCTTAATTTCTTGCTCAGCACCATCTCTCTTACTAGTTCCCTCTCTATTTCCTTGAGGCTTACTATTATACTTTCCCTATCTTCTGGAAATTCTTCTTCAACTGCTTCTATTACTTCTTTTTTAATTATTTGCATCTCATCCTGCAGATAGCCCCTCTTGCTGCCTTCAAGCAGCTGCTCCATGCTGCCCTCGTTTGCATGTTTTACTATAGAGTCTACTACTTTCTGTATCCTGGCTGAAGCTAGTTCTTTTACCTTTTCGGCAACTTCATTATTTAATTCAAACCTGGCTACTTCTTCTTTCTTCTTGCCTACTTTTTCCTTAAATTCTTTCTGAACATTTATAATTTTTTTAATCTCCGGATGAGCTTTTTCAATGGCTTCTATAACTATGCCTTCACTTGCCTCATTGCCGCCAGCTTCTACCATCAGTATTGCATTTTCTGTCCCCGCAATAACAATATCTATAATACTCTTGTTTACATCCTCATAAGTAGGATTAAAAATCCATTTTTCGCCTACCTTAGATACTCTCACTGCTGCAATTGGCTCATCAAAAGGTATATCAGATATATAAAGAGCCATTGAAGCACCATTTAACATTAAAACATCATAAGGGTTCACCTGATCAACTGAAACAATGGTGCCTATAACCTGAACCTCATTCCTTATATTCTTATCAAACAAGGGTCTTAGAGATCTATCAGTTAGCCGTGATATGAGAATAGCTTTATCACTGGCTCTCCCTTCTCTTTTAAAAAACCCTCCTGGTATTTTACCTGCTGCGTACATTCTTTCTTCAACATCAACTACTAATGGTAAAAAATCCAGTCCTTCTCTCGGGCTTTCACTCATAACTGCAGTAACTAAAACTCCGCTGCTTCCAGATCTGACCATTACAGAGCCATTCGCCTGTTTCGTTAATTTCCCTGTACTAAATATTATTTTTTTCTCGCCAATCTCAACTTCACAACTTTTTTCTACATTATCTAAATTGTCTTCCACCTATCAATACATCCTTTCTCGTTTCATCTCTTCCTTCGCTATTATTATTTTCTCAAGCCAAGCTTTTTGATTAAATCCTTGTATCTGCCAATATCATTGTTCTTCAGATATCCCAAAAGCCTCTTTCTCGAGCCTACCATCATTACCAGCCCTCTTCTTGAATGATGATCTTTTTTATTTTTCTTCAAATGTTCATTTAGCATGTTGATCTTTGAAGTAAGTATTGCTACCTGAACTTCCGTTGAACCAGTATCATCCTCATGAGCCTTAAACTTATTAATTATATCTCTTTTATCTTCCTTAACTAAACCCAATTTTAACTTACACCTCCCACTTTTAAATCTCTAAATAATTTATCACAACTGGCCTGTAATTACAATCTCATTCATCCCGTATACAATTTAGTTTAAAATATTTGACAGCATTTTCTAAGTCTATTTTAATCTGTGCAACCAGTTCATCCTCACTGCCAAACATAATTTCATCCCTGAGTCTTTTTAAAAAATAAATTTTTATTTTTTTGCCATATATGTTCTCATTAAAATTAATTATAAAAGCTTCGATCCACTTTTTATTATTACCGAAAGTAGGATTATCGCCAATATTTACAAGAGCTGGCAGTTTTTTGCTGCTTCCGCTTATTTTTACCCTGCCAAGATAGGCTCCATCCTTTGGAATTACAAAAATTTTAGGTACACCAATATTTGCTGTTGGAAATCCCAGCTTTCTACCTCTACCTGAAGCCTTGGTAACTGTACCTGCAACATAAGGACATCTCCCAAGAATTAAGTTAACTTTTTCCAGATCACCTTCCAAAAAGTATTCCCTTACGGCAGTGCTTGACGCTGGAACTCCGCCCACTTTATAAAGAGAAACTATATTAACTTTTGTTCCCAGAGGAGCAAAATAATTTTTTAAAAAAATTCCGTTCCCTTTTCTATCCCGGCCAAAACGGAACCCTTCCCCAATAAATATTTCTCTTGCGTGAAATCTATTTGTTAATATTTCTTTGCAAAACTGCTCTGGCTCTAACACCGAAAATTTTTTATCAAACTTAACAGTTACTACAAAATCGACTCCCAACCTTTTTATTAACTTAATTTTATCTTCAAAAGAAATGATGAGTTTTTTATGAATCCTACCTTTTATTATATTAAGTGGATGATCTTCAAAAGTTAAGACAATGCTGATGCCTTTTACTTCTTTTGCTCTTTTTATACACTGTTCTATTATTTTTTTGTGCCCAAGGTGAACTCCGTCAAAGGCTCCGATTACAATAATAGAACTTTCCCCTTTAAAATAATCTTCGGTTATACCCTCTAATCGAATTAGTTTAGCCAAATACTGCACCTTTCAATTATATATTTTCATAACTCTTTTTGCTTAATGAAAAATATAAAATGCTTACAGCCCATCAACAAACAATGATACTTTTTGTCAATTTCATGTATCCATTAAAACATTTTTTATAATCAGTTTCACTAAAAATTTCATGTATTGCTACCAATTTACCATCTGTATCTTTTATTTTTACCAGCTCTCCTTTTTTTAAAACTATGCGATTTTTAATTTTACTATTGTCAATCATTATTTTGGATACAGGCTGTCCATTCTTTACCATTTTTTTATATTCGTCCTTTATATATATATCCTGGTTATCATGCAATACTTCTTCTAAAGAAATAAAAAAAGATTTTTTGTAAAACTCCCCACCATCAAATTTTTCATTTATAAAATCCTTCAACTTAACACTATTTTTAACATTAAAAGTTCCAATTTTAGTTCTTGTTAAACTTTTGACAGCTGCCCCGCAACCAAGCATTTTACCAACTTCGTTAGCTATGGACCTGATGTAGGTGCCTGAACTGCAATTAATTTTAACTGTAAGTATGTCGCCTGCTAATGATAACATGTCAATATTATTAATTTTAACCAGTCTCGGTTCTACTTTTACCTTCTTGCCTTTCCTTGCATAATAATACAGCGGCTTTCCTTTGTATTTAATAGCAGAATATATTGGAGGCACCTGCCTGTACTCACCAATTAAACTGGAAAGCTTTTTTGCTGTATCAGCAGCATTTAGATTTTTAATTTTTTTACTTTCTACGATCCTTCCATCCAAATCCCAGGTTTCTGTGACAACACCAAGCTTAAACTCGGATACATACTCCTTATCCATGGATAAAAAATAATAGGATAGCTTGGTAGCCTTATTTAGAAGAATAATTAACAGGCCTTCAGCAAGTGGGTCAAGCGTTCCTGCGTGGCCTATTTTTCTTAAAAAAAAATTTTTTTTATCTCCCTTATAATGCCATATGAAGTTATATGAGAAGACTTGTTAATCAGTAAAACTCCATTAAAATTTTCAAATAATTTTGACTTTACACTGCTAATCATTTTTGTCATCCTGCCTGTCTCTTACAGCACTTACTAATTTTGAAATTACATTTTTTAGCTTGTCATCCTCAGAATATGCCGAAGCCATTTTATGACCGCCCCCGCCAAATAAACTTGCTATTTTTGCGACATCTACACTGCTGTCCGAGGACCGAAGGCTGACTTTAAATTCATCACTGCCTACCTGCTTAAATAATGCTGTAATTTTTGCATCTTTTACACTTCTTATAACTTCAATTATCCCATCACTGGACGAAAAAGGTAAATTAAGCGTCTTAAAATCCTTCTGCAGTATGTAAGAATAGACTAACTTTTCCACCTTCAACAACTTAACTCTTCTTAAAACCAGCTGCAGCAGCTTAAACCTGTTGTATGGTTCTTTTTCATAAATATTATTAAATACTTCAGAAGCACTTATATCGTACTCCATTAAATGACTGGCTATTCTGTGTACCGAAGGTGAAGTATTGGAATATTGAAATTTGCCAGTATCTGTAAGTATCCCAACATACAAGCCAAGGGCTACTCTGTGGTTTAAGCTTTTTTTAAAATCCCTGATTATTATGTTGTATATTATTTCTGATGTAGCCGATTTTTCAGGGACTACTATATTTATATCCCCAAAATTAGTGTTACCCTGATGATGGTCTATATTTATTATTTTTTTTGAATATTCCCTTAATTTGTTGAAATCCAGATTAATCCTATCCCTGTCAGCACTGTCAAGACAGATGCTTATATATCTTTTACTGCTTAAGTTTATATCATCCAAATTTCTTTTTATGATTCCAGCATGAGGCAGAAATTTATATTGGTATGGAATTTCGCTGTTGCAGACCATAAATACATTTTTTTTTAAATTGCTTATTACATCATACACCGCTACTATTGAGCCCATGGCATCTCCGTCAGGAAATGCATGGGTTATCAATAAAAAATCATCACTTTTAGAAATGGTGTCTGATAACCTGTCAAATAACTTGTCCAAGTTCAATTATATTCCTTACGTATTAACGATTTCTATCTTTGTCTAATTTCTCTAAAATCTTAGTTATCCTAATTCCCCTGTCAACTGAGTTGTCGTACACAAAATTTATCTTTGGCATGCTTCTTAATTTTATTCGTTCCTTTAGGTTTCTTTTAATGAAGCCTTTGCATTGGTTAAGACCCTGCATACTGTCATGTATTTTTTTCTCTTCACCCATAATGCTGACAAAAACATTTAACCAGCTATAATCGTGTGAAAGTTCAACACTGGTTATAGTTACAAATCCAATTCTTGGATCCTTCACTTTCGTATTTACTATAAAACTTATTTCTCTTTGTAGATCTATTTCCATTCTTTTTATTTTGTCCATAAGTAAATCCACCGCTAAAGAATTTCTTTTTCTTCATATACCTCTACAATATCGCCTTTGTTTATATCCTGATAATTTTCTATCCTTACCCCGCACTCATAGCCGGCAGCAACTTTTTTAACATCTTTTTTGTATCTATGCAAAGATAAAATTTTACCTTCATGGATTATCTTTCCATCTCTTACCAGCCTGGCCTTATCATTTCTCTCTGCCGCGCCTTCAGCAACATAACAGCCGGCAATGACTCCGACTTTAGGCATAGTGAATATTTCCCTAACTTCAATTTTACCCTTTTCCACTTTTTGTATCTTTGGCTCAAGCAAACCTTTAAATGCAAGCTTAATGTCATCAATTAATTTATAAATAATGTTATATGTCTTTACATCTATTTTTTCTTCTTTTGCGAGTATCTTTGCATCTGCAATTTGAACAACTCCAAAGCCTATAACTATTGCATTAGAAGCAGAAGCCAGCATTATATCAGTGCTGGATATGGCTCCTACAGCTTTGTGTATTATTTCAATCTTTACATTTTCTTCTTCTATTCCGCTTAATGCCTGCTCTACAGCATCCAGGGATCCATTTGTATCTGCTTTTAAAACTATCCTTAATTTTTTTATTTTTTCTTCTTTTGATATTTCTGATAATTCTTCAAGGGTTACGGGCCTTCTGATTCCTTGTATTTTTGCTATCCTTTTATCATAATTTATCCTGCTTATTAACTCCTTGGCTACCTTCTCATTTTTAACTACAAAAAATTTATCCCCGGCTTTAGGAACAATCGAAAACCCTGATATTTTAACTGGTTTTGATAAACCTGCTTTTTTAATGCTTTTTCCTTTTTCGTCTCTCAGCAATCTTACCTTGCCGCATGAATTACCTGTAACAAAGAAATCTCCGACATTTATGGACCCTCTTTTTACAATAATTGTTCCTACCGGACCTATGCCTTTATCCATCTTTGACTCTATAATTATCCCGCTTCCATCTGCATTTGGGTTTCCTTTTATCTCATTTATGTCTGCAACCAGCAGTATCATTTCCAGCAGCTCTTTTATGTTGGTTTTATTCTTAGCTGACAACTCTATACATATTGTATCCCCGCCCCACTCTTCAGTAACCAGCTCGTATTTAGTCAACTCTTTCTTTATTTTTTCAGGGTCAGAGTCTGGCAAGTCTATTTTATTTATAGCTACTATAATTGGCACGCCTGCCTCTTTTGCATGATTTATGGCTTCTACAGTTTGTGGCATAATTCCGTCATCCGCGGCAATAACTATTACTGCAATATCTGTTACTTTTGCTCCCCTTGCCCTCATTGAAGTAAATGCTTCGTGACCGGGAGTATCTATAAAAGTTATTTTTCTCTTATTATATTCCACCTGATAAGCGCCTATGTGCTGTGTTATGCCTCCTACTTCACCCACAGCCACATTTGTTTCTCTAATAGCATCAAGCAGTGTTGTTTTTCCATGATCTACATGGCCCATAATTGTAACAATTGGTGCCCTCTCCACTAGATCTTCTTCTGAATCTCTGGAAATTTCATTTGATTCATTTTTGAATCCTACAATATTATATTTAAAATTGTATTCATGAGATAAAATTTCAATTAAATCTTTATTCAAGTTTTGGTTAATAGTGACCAACTCGCCAACATTAAACAAGATCTGGATTAATTCACTTGAAGATACGCTTATTTTCTCTGAAAGTTGTTTTACGGTTACAGTTTCCGGGAGTTCTACGACTTTCTTTATGCTCGGTCTTTCCACGGTTACTTTGGAAGGTTTTTCACCTTTTGTGCCATTTTTTGCTTCTTTTTCGTCTTTATCTTTTTTCCCCGGTAAGGCTTTCTTTCTCAAAGCTACCCTAATTCTGCGGCCTCCGTCTTTTTCTTCTTTATCTAATTCCATTCCCAGCACTCTTCGTATGTTTATTTCCTTTTTCTCTTCCCAATCATTTTTCTTTCTAACCTCCGTGCCAGGTTTAGCCACATCCCTATCTTTGGGTCCTGCTTTAATTTCTTTTTCAGGTTTTCCCGTAGATTTTATCTTTATCTCTCCCTTTATGCCTTTTTTAGCTATTTTCTTAATTTTTTCTACCTTTTTCCTGACAGCCTTTAATTCTGATTTTACCTTGGATTCTACTTTAACCTTTATGCCGGATTTTTCTTTTACTTTTTTTCCAGACTTTAGCTTGGGTGCTTTCTGTGATTTCACTTTATTTATAACTTTTACTATTTCCTTTTCCTGTTCAGTGCTAACAGAAGACATATAATTTTTAACCTCCATGCCAAGGCTGTTGCATATCTCTACAACTTTTCCTGAGGGTAAATTATATTTTTTAGCTATTTTATAAATTCTAATAAGACTCATTTTTCCGTTTTCTCTTTTCTTTTTTCTCTTTCGGCCCTCATTTCTTCCAGTTCTTCTTCGTATTGGGCCTCACTCTTTATATCAATCTTCCAACCTGTTAATTTTGCGGCTAATCTTGCATTCTGGCCCTCTTTACCTATTGCTAAGGACAGCTGATCATTAGAAACTACAACCAGCGCAAATCTTTCTCCCTCATCTAAAAGTACTTTTACCACCCTGGCAGGGCTAAGAGAATTTTTAATAAATTCTTCCGCATTATCTTTGTATTCAACTATATCTATTTTCTCTCCCCATAATTCATCTACTATCATTCTTACTCTGGACCCCTTGGGACCAACACAGGCACCGACAGGATCAACATTTTTATCGTTAGAACTAACTGCAACCTTGGTTCTGTATCCTGCTTCCCTTGCAATATTTTTTATTTCCACTACACCCTCGGATATTTCAGGGACCTCTAATTCAAACAATCTTTTAATTAACCCTGTGTGGGTTCTTGAAACTATTACCTGCGGACCTTTTGTTGTTTTTCTAATATCAGAAATATAACACTTGATCCTATCTCCATGCTTGTATCTTTCCCTTGGAACCTGCTCATGTCTCGGAAGCAGCGCTTCTACTCTGCCAAGATCAACTAAAGTATACCTTGCATCACTTTGCTGTATAATACCTGTCACCATGTCGCCATGTCTATCCTTAAATTCTTCATACAAAACTTCACGTTCTGCTTCTTGAATTCTTTGCCTTATAACTTGTTTAGCAGTTTGTGCGGCAATTCTGCCAAAATCATCCGGGGTTACTTCTACTTCACTCGTACTTTCCCCGCTGTCACTGTTTCCCTCCAAAATTTTATATACTTTTATTTCACCTGTTTTTGTATTTATAGCTACTCTGCTTTCATAATCAACATCATAATTTTTCCCATAGGCTGATTTTAGAGCAAACTCAAGTGCTTCAATTATAGTTTCTGCTTTTATTCCTTTTTCTTTTTCAAGTTCTTTTAACGCTGCAATTAACTTTCTATTCAACTAAACCACCTATTTGTTTATAATAATTAAGCTAAACAATAAAAATAGTGGGTCAAGCCCACCATCATCTTTAAACTATTTACATTAAAATTTCTCTAAGAGTATATCATAAAATGAAAATATTTCAATACCTCGAATTGCTTCATGCACTGCTATGAATTTCTAAGTAATTCCTTTAGACTTGTATGCCTGTTTTCAACCATACTTCTGTTTACTGCCATTCCTATTGCTTTTTTGCTGCCAACAATAACTGCAAGCTCTTTTGCCCTTGTTATAGCAGTATAAAGCAGGTTTCTCTGAAGAAGCATGTAATGCGAGGTTAAAATTGGTATGACTACGCATTTAAACTCAGAACCCTGCGACTTGTGAATAGTAATTGCATACGATAAACTTATTTCATCTAATTCATAAAAATTATACGATACGGTTCTCCCTTCAAAATTAATTTGCATTTCATCCATCTCAAGATTTATATTTTTTATAAACCCTATGTCACCATTATAAACATCTTTTTCATAATTATTTTTCAACTGTATTACTTTATCATTTAGCCTGAATTCAGCAGCTCCGCTTATTACTTTTAAACTGCTTGCATTAAGGCTGTCCTGTATCTTAACGTTAAGATTATTTACTCCTACTATCCCTTTATTCGTTGGAACAAGTACCTGTATATCCAGCAAGGGATCATAATTAAAGCTCTCCGGTATTCTTTTGGTAACCAAATGCAGGACTAAATCAATTACCTCGTTTGGATCTATCTTTTCAATAAAATAAAAGTCCTCATACTTTGGCTTTCCTATGTAGGGGAAACAGCCATCCCTAACTTTGTGTGCATTGTGAATTATCAAACTTCTTCCGTCCTGCCTGTATATTTTTTCAAGTTTAATCACAGAAAGCATTTTTGAGCTTATCATGTCACTTAAAACATTTCCCGGTCCCACAGAAGGCAGCTGGTCTATATCGCCCACGAAAATTAATTTCGCCTTTTCCATCACAGCCTTTAACAAATTTTTTACCAGCACTATGTCAAGCATAGATGCTTCATCAATTATTACAACATCTGCAAAAAGAGGATTCTCTTTGTTTCTTATAAATTTATTTAGTTTTGGATTATATTCCAGAAGCCTGTGAATGGTCCTGGCTTCCCTGCCAGTTGTCTCGCTCAATCTCTTGGCAGCTCTTCCGGTCGGAGCAGCTATTGCTATCTTCTTATTTTCCTTTTCAAAAATTTTTATGACAAAATTTAAAATAGTACTTTTTCCTGTTCCGGGACTTCCGGTTATTACAAGAAGCTTTTCTGTTACTGCTTTTTTTATTGCTTCAATCTGAACACTGTCAAGGATAATTTTAGCCTCATAGGATAATCTTTCAATTATCTTATGAATATTTTCATTTTTGTTTTTGTCGCCACTCTCTTCAGCAGATCCTTTGCTGTAATCAATTATTTTTAGTAATTTTTTACATACATATTTCTCAGCATCATATGTGCTTTTTAAATAAACTTTTCTGTCGCTGTCTTTAACAATGCATATTTTGTTTTCATTTTCCAATTCATTCAGCGCACATACGACTTTGCCTAATTCCACTTCAAGAAAATTTACTACAATTTCCAGGAAATTCTCATACGGACAGTAGCAGTGGCCCCTGTCTTCAGATTCACGAAGCAGGTGAATAACCCCTGCCTTAATCCTAAATATAGAGTCTTTTTTTATGCCTGCATTCCTTGCTATCCTGTCAGCAGTTTTGAATCCAATTCCAAAAATATCTTCAGCCAGCCTGTAAGGATTTGTCTTTATAATATTTACAGAATTTTTACCATAGTTGTTGTAAATTTTAGCAGCATAACGATTGCTTATTCCATAAGACTGAAGAAAAATCATTACTTCCCTGATGTCTTTATGCTTTCCCCACTCTTCCGATATTATTTTTATTCTTCTTTTACCAAACCCATTTATTTCGGATAATCTTTCGGGTTCATTATCCAGTATGTCCACAGTATTTAGCTTAAAATGTGATACTATCCTCTTAGCCATCACAGGTCCCACACCTTTTATTAGGCCTGACCCTAAATATTTTTCTATTCCCACAATCGTTGTCGGAACTGAAGTGCTAATACTTTCAATCTCGAATTGCTCACCATATTTTTTGTTAAAGACCCATCTACCGGTTGCCTCAATTTTTTCACCACATTTGATTTCAAAAACATTGCCTATTATGGTTACCAGTTTATCTTTATCTTCCATCCTCAATTTCCCGACCATATAGTTATTCTCAGGATTTTTAAAAACTATCCTTTCCAAAACTCCTTCTATTTTTTGGTATTGATTTTTTGTTTCTTTATTCATCAACTTAAAAGGGTCGGTGCTGAAGAAAAAAATATGAACTGCTGCTTAAGTTAGCAATAACAAATAAGTATCGTGAATTAGAAGTCATCTCTATTTATAAAATCTTCAATAAACATTTTTATATCTTCTATGTCTATTTCGGTTCTGCTGCAGTTTTTTCTGTACTCCACATCGATCTTCTTTCCCTCTAAAAACTTCTTGCCTATAATAAATCGAATTGGGATTCCAATTAAATCTGAATCCTTAAATTTAATGCCAGCGCTCGTGTCCCTGTCATCATACAATACTTCAACTCCCATTTTTTCTAAGACATCATATACATTTTCTGCTGCATCCAACAGCTGCTTGTCCCTGACATTTGTGGTTATCAAATTAACCAAAAACGGAGCAATTGAAGAGGGCCAGGTTATTCCCCTGTCATCATGCAGCTGCTCTATTGCAGCTGCCAATATTCTGCTGACCCCTATTCCGTAGCATCCCATAATGCAAGGCTTTAAGTTTCCGTTCCTATCCAAAAATCTGGCGCCTAATTTTTCACTATACTTTTTACCAAGTTTAAATATGTGTCCTGCTTCAATACCTTTTTCAAATTTCAGCTCACTGCCGCAGTTTATACATTTGTCGCCCTGCATTGGATTGGCAAAGTCTCCCCAGTTCTTAACAGTAAAATCTCTTGGGTAATTAACATTTTTAAAATGATAATTTTTCCTATTGGCTCCAACAACAAAATTGGACTTATTTCTTATTGAATTATCTGCATATATCTCAATTGAATTTTTTATATTAACAGGGCCCACATAACCAATACTTAAATCACCTGTAAGTTTTTCATCATTTGCCATTTCCAAATCTAAGTTTAGAAATTTTTCTAATTTACCTATACTTAGCTCCCTGTCTCCACTTAAGAGTACTGCATAAATTTTATTGTTTTTATCACTTAACAATATAGTCTTAACTGCATTATTTACAGGTATTTTCAAAAATTTCACCAGTTCCTCTATACTGGTTACACCTGGCGTGTGCACTTCTTCAATCTCCTGGCAGCTTTCAGGGTTTTTACCCTTACCATTAGCTTCCTTATATGTAAATTTTGACATCTCAAAGTTAGCAGAGTAATTGCAACCAGGACAATACACTAACTGCTCTTCTCCGTTTTTTGCTAAAACCATAAATTCATGGGAATATTTTCCACCAATAAGCCCGGTATCTGCCTCCACAACTTTAAATTCAAGCCCAATTCTTTCAAGTATGCTTGAGTAAGCTTTGTGCATCTTTTTGTATATCTCATCTGAATCTTTCTCGTTTTCACAGAAACTATAAGCATCCTTCATTATAAATTCCCGGGCTCTAAGCAGCCCATGCCTTGGCCTGATTTCATCTCTAAACTTAACTTGAATCTGATACAGATTTATTGGCAAATCTTTATAGGATTTTATATCTAAATATGCTAAATATGTGACCAGTTCCTCATGCGTGGGGCCCAAACAAAAATCCCTTCCGCCTCTATCCTTTAGCCTGAACATTTCAGGTCCATACTCATCCCATCTTTCAGACTTAACCCATAAATTTGAGGGCTGTATAACAGGAAGAAGCAGTTCAATGGCTCCTGTCTTATTCATCTCTTCCCTGATTATATTTTCTATCTTTTTTAAAATTTTAAAGCCCAGTGGCAGGAATGAATATATTCCAGATGCAATTTTTCTTACAAGCCCGGCCCTAAGGCATAATGAATGACTCGCCAGTTCTGATTCAACAGGTTCTTCTTTTAAGGTAGGTATAAAATATTCTGAATATCTCAACTAAAGTCTCCTATTCTATTAATTAATTAAAGATTCTTTTTAAATTCTTTTACAAACTCTTCCAAAACTATGTCTTTGCGCACCCTCCGCACTACTTTTCCCTTTACAAATATTGCTGCCCTTTCTTTTCCAAATGCTATTCCTAAATCTGCATCTTTTGCCTCACCAGGGCCATTTACAATACAACCCATAACCGCTAATTTTAAATTTTTTTTAACCCCTTCAGTAAGCGCCTCAATCTTAGCTACAACCTGTTCTAAATTTACAGTGGTCCTCCCACAGGTAGGGCATGATACAATATCTACTCCTACTTTTCTTAAATTTAAGCTGTTTAAAATAATATATGCAGCCTTAACCTCTTCTACAGATCCTCCGGTCAAAGAAACTCTTATAGTGTCACCTATGCCTTTTGACAGGAGTATCCCCAGACCTACCGAAGATTTTATGCTTCCTCTAAACAAGGGACCTGCTTCAGTTATCCCCAGATGCAGCGGGTAGTCAACTTTTTTTGACAATATTTCATATATATTAATTGTATCTATTACCGAAGATGCTTTCGCGGATATTTTAAAATTATAAAACTTACATTTTTCAAATAATCTTACACTGTCTAACACACTTTCTACTACAGAATCTATTTTATTTCCATTATTTTTTCTTAAAATATTTTTACTTATTGAGCCAGAATTAACTCCGATCCTAATAGCTATCTCTTTTTGTTTGGCTTTCTCTATAACTTTGGCAACCTTATCGGCACCCCCGATATTGCCCGGATTTATTCGCACACAATCTACTCCTGCATCAATGCAATCAAGAGCCAGTCTGAAATCAAATTGGATATCAGCCACTATCGGAATAGGGCATACTCCATTTTTTATTAATGATTTTAAGTAACTTACAGATCTTTTTTCAGGAACAGCAGCCCTTATCAGCTCACATCCATTACTTACAAGTTTGTTAATTTCATCTTTTAATTTATCAGGGTCTTCTAATTTATTTTTTACCATAGACTGGACCGCAACAGGATTGTCTCCTCCTATTTTTAAATTGCCTACTCTTATAACCCTGGTTTTTTTTCTCTTTATTAACACTTTAAAGATTCTTTACATATTTTGAAGATTAAACGGACTTATTATATCAAAAATAAAACCTATGGCCATCAAACAAATTATAATAGCTATGCCTATTTTACTATATATTTCTAAAAACTTCTCTGAAACTGATTTTCTTCTTACAGCCTCTATTAGCAGTATAACTATGTGCCCGCCATCCAGAGGAAGGATAGGAATTAGGTTGCCAAAAGTCAGCATCAGGGAAACTAAAGCAACGAACAATATAAAATTCTGAAGTCCCATTGAAGCTGATTGCTGGAATATGCTTATTACTCCAATTGGAGAGACAGGTCTCGCTTCCGTAAAGGATAACTTTCCGGAAAATAACATAAAAAACAGCTTTACATAAGATTTACTGATTTCCCATGTCATAACAAAGCTTTCTTTTACTATCCCAAAAAAACTCATTTCCTTCTTGACAACTGCAGGACTTATACCTAAAAAACCTTCCCCGTTTACATTATCCAGCTCTGTTTTTATTTTTAACTCTTTACCATCACGAATAACGGTATAAGTTACCATTTCTCCGGGATGGCTCTTGGTTAAACTTGCAAATTCTTCCCAGCTTTCAATTTTTTCCTCATTTAAAGCAACAACTTTGTCTCCAACTTCAAAGCCATATATTTCTGCAGGTGAACCCGGTTGTACGTATTCAATACTGTTTGTAAGAGCAAATGCCCCCATACTTAGAAAAATACCGATTAAAATTACGGCAAGCACTGCATTCATGCTAACTCCACCAATAATGATCATCATTTTTTTGTGGAATGGTTTAGTATTAAAAGCTTTGTTTTTTTTATCTTCAGGAATTTTTTCATTCCGCTCTAAACCTAATATCTTGTTGTATCCACCAACCGGGATTGCGCTGATTCCATAAGTAGTTCCACTTCTTGATTTAAACTTCAGGAGTTTTGGCCCCAGACCAATAAAGAACTCTTCTACATGAACGCCACTAATTTTTGCAAATAAAAAATGGCCAAATTCGTGTACAAGTATTATTAATGAAAATCCTAATATAGCTAAAATATATTGAAAAATAACATTTAAGTTTTCCATAAGACTAATTACAGATTGCCAAATCTTCTATTTCTTCGTTGGTAATTATGTATTGCTCCTAAAAATTGTTCCCTTCTAAAATCAGGCCAGAGCGTCTTTGTAAAATAGAGCTCTGTGTAGGCAATCTGCCAGAGCAAAAAATTACTTATCCTTAACTCTCCGCTTGTTCTTATCAATAAATCAGGGTCAGGAATTTTTCCTGTATACAAAAAACTTGATAAAATATTTTCATCCAACTCTTCTACTTTGAGTTTATTTTTTTTAACATTATCACATATTCTTTTTACTGCATTTACTATTTCCTGTCTTGACCCATAATTAAAAGCTATATTAAGAGTAAGCTTTTTATTATCTTTAGTTCTGTGTTCTGCATCTTTAAAAGATTTAAAAACTTCAGATGGAATTGATTCTTCACTGCCAATAAGCTTCAGCTTGACTCCATTTTTGCTTAAAGCATCCAGTTGCTCACTTATTGCTCTCCTGAATAATCTCATCAAACCTTTAACTTCTTCTTGAGGCCTTTGCCAATTTTCGATTGAAAATGAGTACACAGTTAAAAATTTTATCCCCAATTCTACACATGTCTCAACCACACTTATTAGTGCCTTGACTCCGGCTCTATGACCGGCAATCCTTGGCAGTTTCCTCTTTTTTGCCCATCTCCCGTTTCCATCCATAATAATTGCCACATGAGCCGGTATATTTTTTTTCTGAAGTTCTTTAATAGTTGGAATTTCTATAGAAGCTTTTAGAGAAGAAGTAGAGTCCAATGTAGCTACCTACACTTCCATAATTTCCTTTTCTTTTTGAGATAAGGATTTGTCAATTTCGCCTATGCACCTGTCGGTAAGCTCCTGAACCTGTTTTTGAAAATCTCTTAGATCATCTTCGGTAATTTCACTTTTTTCTTTCATTTTCCTTAACTCATCATTTTTTTCTCTTCTGATATTCCTTATTGCCACTCTTCCATCTTCAGAGATTTTCCTTACCATTTTTACCAATTCCATTCTTCTCTCCTCATTTAGGGGAGGAACAGCAAGCCTTATAACTTTTCCATCGTTACTGGGAGTAATCCCTAGATCAGAAATTAAAATTTGTTTTTCAATTTCTTTTAAAAATTTTGGTTCATAAGGCGATATTACTATAGAACTTGGTTCAGGTATAGCTATGCCTGCAATATGTTTCAAAGGAGTTTTGTTGCCATAATAATCAATATAAATCCTGTCTAACAAAAAAACAGATGCTCTGCCTGTTCTTATGGTATTAAATTCATGTTGTGTTTTTTCAACCGATAGCTCCATCTTTTTTTCTGCATCTAAAAGTAATTTATCCTTAATTTCCCTCACCCCTTTGTAATTAAGGTGCCAATCTTTTTTCCAATTATAGCACCTTTTATATTTCCTGGTTTGGTAATATTAAAAACTATAATTGGTAAATTATTTTCCATGCATAGAGAAGTAGCTGTGGAGTCCAGTATCCTTAAATTTTTCTTGATTACATCCAAAAAAGTAAGTTTATCAAATTTTTTCGCATCCTTGTGTTTTGTAGGATCCTTATCGTACACTCCATCCACTTTGGTGGCTTTGAAAATTATCTGTGCATTTACTTCAAGTGCCCTGAGCGCTGCTGCTGTGTCAGTTGTAAAATAAGGATTTCCTGTTCCTCCTGCAAATATTACAACCCTCTTTTTTTCAAGGTGCCTTACAGCTCTCCTTCTTATAAATGGTTCCGCAACCTCCTGCATGGAAATAGAGGTCTGGACCCTGCTTGGAACTCCTTTTTTCTCCAGAACTCCCTGAAGTCCCAATGCATTCATAATAGTTGCAAGCATACCAATGTAATCAGCTGTAGCCCTGTCCATCACTCTGGCATTTGCAGAAACTCCTCTCCAGAAATTGCCTCCTCCTATCACTATGGCTATTTCTGCATTCATTTCAACTACTTCCTTGATTTGGCTGGCAATATCTTCCATTACTTCAGGGTCTATACCATATTTTGATTTACCCAGCAAAGCTTCCCCGCTGATTTTTAATAAAACCCTGTTATATTTTAGTTTCACCATCCTCTGCTAACTTTCTTCCCCGAGAACAAATCTTGCAAATCTTTTGATTACTATATTCTCCCCGATCTTAGCTATATTTTGTTTTACCAATTCCCCAACAGTAATATCATTATCTTTTATGTAAGGCTGCTCCAGTAGACAATTCTCTGTATAAAATTTTTTTAACTTTCCTTCAGCAATCTTATCCACTATATTTTCTGGTTTCCCCTCATTTAAGGCTTGCTTTATATAAATATCTTTCTCTCTTTTTATTACTTCTTCCGCTACGTCTTCTTTTAAAACATATGATGGTGCAGATGCAGCAATGTGGAGGGCAACGCTATGTACCAATTCCTTAAACATTTCATTTCTTGCTACAAAATCAGTTTCACAATTAACTTCCAGAAGTACTCCAATTTTAGAACCTATATGAATATAGCTATCAATTATTCCTTCCTTTGTAGGCCTTATGGATTTTTTAGAGGCATCAGCTAATCCTTTTTCCCTTAATATTTTCTCAGCTTTTTCTATATCTCCACCGCTCTCCACAAGAGCTTTTTTGCAGTCCATCATGCCAACGCCGCTTTTTTTCCTTAATTCCTTAACTAATTCAGCTGTTATGCCAACCATATTTAATTCCTCCTATTTAATTAAACCCACACATTGTCTTCCGGTAAATCTTCCAACTCATTTTCCGGAATCTCCTTTTTCGCTTCCTCTAACTCTTTTTTTTCAGGACTTTCTTCTATTTTAACTTTTTGCTCTTTCCCTTCCTTGACAGCATTGCCTGTAATCTTTGTAATCAGTTCACAAGAACGAATTGCATCATCATTGCCCGGGATAACATACTCTATATTATCAGGGTCACAGTTAGTATCAGTTATTGCCACAATCGGAATACCAAGCTTTACTGCTTCCTTAACTGCAATTTCTTCTTTGCTGGGGTCAACAACATACAGGATATCCGGTATCCTCTTCATGTCCCTTATCCCGCCCATATTATAAAGCAATTTTTCATATTCCTTTTTTATTTTCAGTACTTCTTTTTTTGGTAATTTTTCAAATACTCCAGAACTTTCCATTTCTTCTATTTGCTCAAGCCTTTTAGAACGCTTGCTAATAGTTTCAAAATTTGTAAGTGTTCCCCCTAGCCATCTGTTCTTTACATATGGCATTTCACATTCTTTTGCATAATGCTCAATTATGTCCTGTGTTTGTTTTTTAGTCCCAACAAATAAAATAATTCCACCTTCACTAATAACTTTTTTTACATGCTCGTAAGCATCAATTATTAGTTGCAGCGTCTGCTGGAGATCTATTATATATATGCCATTTTTTTCAGTATATATATAACTTTTCATCTTTGGGTTCCACCTTCGTGTCTGGTGCCCAAAATGAACACCTGCCTCTAAGAGCTCCCTCATAGTTACAACGCTCAAAACCGTACCTCCTTATTAATTATGGTTATTCCTCCACTACTTTAATTATAATTTTATATCACCATAATGTTGCAAAAAGTAGTGTGTGTAATTTCAACGCTAAAGTTTAACACAATCTAAATATTTGGGCAAATTAAACCAGCGTATTTTTCTGCTGACAGACCCTACCCGGCTCTTGGGTGAAAACTGTTATAATCTCTCTTCAGTTTCTTAACATTCAGGTGGGTATATATTTGAGTAGTAGAAATATTTTTATGTCCAAGAAGTTCCTGTATTTCCCTTATTCCTGCTCCCTCCTGCAGCAGATGTGTGGCAAAGGTGTGTCTGATACCGTGGGGGGTTATATTTTTCTCAATTCCTGCCTTTTTTAAACTTTCTTTTACAATGGTCCCGATACTTCTAACGGATAGCTTCTTGCCAAATTTGTTTAAAAATAAATAATCATCAATAACATATTTGTCACGATTTTTCGAAGACACAATTTTGTCTCTTACTTTTAAATATATTTCTATCCATTTCAGTGCACTTTGATTTACATATAATATCCTCTGCTTTCTCCCCTTGCCGGTAACACTTATCTCTCTATTTCTTAGATCCACATCCTTTAGCAGTATCCCTGCCGCCTCACTTACTCTGGCGCCTGTAGAATATATTAATTCTATTAAGGCCCTGTTCCGGATAGAGGCGCAATTTACAGGTTTTATGCTTTCAAGTAAAGTTTCTATCTCTTTTTGAGAGAGAAAAGAATAAAACCTGTGGTGTTTCTTGGGGACATTTATAAGTTGCGTTAATTGAATATTTGTATACTGGCTATCTTCTAAAAACCTAAAAAAATTCATATATGAGGAATATTTTCTGATAATAGTTCTGTTTGAGTATTTAAAATTATCAAGGTATCTTAAATATTTTCTAAATGCATCTAAACTTAGATCAGATGTTTTTGAAATACCCAGGTTTTTTAAATAATTTATAAAATGAAGAAGATCTTTGCTGTAAGCATTTACAGTATTTGCGGATAAATTTTTTTCATACTTTACGTATTTTAAATATACTTTTAAACTGTCATTTATGTTCATATTTACAAATAATCACTTTCTATATCTTTCATCTTCTTCTTAATTTCTTCCCTTTTGTTCAATACCGCAGTTAAGCCGGCAATTTCCATACCTCTTTTTACTTTTTCGGGTTCATAATTATTTGCTTTAGCTTTCTCAAAAAAATTTTTTAAATTCTGTATCATGCCTATCAGAGAATCTCTTGTTTTGTCAGACATGTAGTCAATTTTTAAATTATCTTTAGATATGCTATCCAGTATTGCATCCAGCTTGTAGAATACATCCTCTAAAATAATATTGGTTCTCTTAAAATCCAATTTCTTTTCTAATGTAATTATTTTAATTATTTTTTTTAGGTCCCTGTTTATAATTTTATCATATTTATACAGCGCATAGCCTAACGGGTTTTTAGGCTCTTCAACTTTATTTCTCTTAAATAGCCCCATTTTATCTCTTTTCCTTGTTTGGATTAATGAATAAATCTATTTTTAAATTAATTATATACATTGTCAGCATAATGACAATAATTGCTGAAACAATTCTGAAAGATAAAAAATCTAAAACACTTTTTTATACATATTGGAACCTCCCTCCTCAATTAACTTCTTGAGCTCTAAATACGCTAAAATGCTAAGGACTTCTTTAACCTCAAATCCAGTAAATTTCACTATTTCTTCTAAGCTTCTTGGTTTAAATCCTATAAACTCATAAACTTTCCTGCAATTATCTCCGATATCATCGCTGTTCCTGTTATTATTTTTATGAATACATGTATCTGTTTTTTCTTTACCATCATCCTTGCTGTATTCTTTAAAATACCAGCTGAACTCTTCCAGTATATCATCAATGCCCTCTACTAATTTTGCGCCGCTATTTATGAGCCAATGGCATCCGCTGGCTTTGGAATTAAAGATACTGCCGGGCACTGCAAAAACTTCCCTGTTTTGTCTTAGTGCCATCTCACTTGTTATTATGGCGCCGCTTCTCCTTGCTGCTTCAATTACGACCACCCCGTTGCAGAGACCGCTGATTATCCTGTTGCGGGAAGGAAAATTAGATTTTAAAGGAGGGGTACCAGGAAAAAACTCTGACACCAAACTTCCATTTTCAATAATATCCCTATACAAATGCCTGTTCTCTGGCGGATAGACAATATCTATGCCACACCCCAAAACCCCTATGCTGCCGCCTTTTTCTTTTAGCGCAGCTTTCTGGGCATAGCTGTCAATTCCCAACGCCATTCCGCTAACAACCGTTATACCAATTTTAGATAATTCCCTGCTTATATATTCTGCCGCCCCTATTCCATAAGAAGTGCATTTTCTTGTTCCAACAACTGCTATGTTAAATTTTGTTTTTATTATTTTCTCTCCCTTAAAAAATAAAATAGGCGGAGGAAAATAAATTTGCTTTAAAATATTTGGATATTTTTTATCAGATATATTCAGTACGCCAATATTATTTTTTAATAGAAAATTTAATAATTCTTTAAAATAACTACCTAAAGTTTCCTCTTTGCCAGATTCAGTAAAATTTAGGTTTAATTTTAATTTACAAATTTTATTCCCATTAAAAAAATCCAGCGTCTTGTTAATATTAAAATTATTCTTCTTAAATATATCTATCAATACGGAAGGCTTAATTTTATATTCTGACAATAGATACAAAATTTTTTTACTTATTTCATTTACACAAGCCATGTTTTTCCCAAAAAAAATGATATGAAAAAATTCTTAATATCTTTTTATTAATTTTAGTCGCAATTTAGATTACCAAAATCATAGCCAGCCCTGTATTGCAGTGCTTCTAACACATGCTGTGTCCTTATAGCTTCACACTCATCCAAATCAGCTATTGTCCTTGCTACTTTTAAGATGCTGGCCATTCCTCTTGCAGTTAAATTATAACTATCAGAAATTTTTGATAATATATTTCTAATTTCCTTGTTATCTCCCATCCAACTATTTATTACATCTGGACTTGCTTCGGAATTATATTTAAATTTTTTGCCCTCAAACCTTCTTTGCTGAAGCTCTATGCATCTTTTCACGCGCTTTTTAATTTCTAATGAACTTTCTCCATGACCAATTTTTATAAAGTCGCATTTTTTTAATCTGTTGACATTAACCCTCATGTCTATCCTGTCAACAATTGGTCCGGAAAGGTTCTTCCAGAATTTGTTTACCTCCCTCAAACTGCAGACACATTTCTTTTTTTCATCACCAAAATAACCGCAATGGCATGGATTGGTTGCTACAATAAGCATGAAGCTGCATGGAAAGCAGTATGATATATTGTTTCTTGCTATGACCACTTTTTTATTTTCCAAAGGCTGCCTCAAATCCTCTACCAAATTTTTTGGAAAATGTGAAAATTCATCTAAAAACAATACTCCTCTGTGCGACAAGCTTATCTCACCGGGTTTTGGGTTTTTGCCCCCACCTGTCAATCCTACCCTGCTTATTGTGTGGTGCGGATCCCTAAAAGGTCTCTTCTGCATTAATTCTCCGCTGTACTTCTTGTATAGGCTGTAAATTTTTGTTACCTCTATGCATTCTGAAATGCTCAGTTGCGGCATAATAGTTATGGCCCGTTGAGCCAGCATAGTTTTACCTGCACCCGGCGGCCCAATCATCATAAAATTATGCATCCCGCTTACAGCAATCTCAAGTGCCCGTTTAGCTTTCAACTGGCCCTTTACATCTTTTAAATCAAGATCATAATAATTATCTTTAGATAAGATCTTGTTTTTAGTATCTTTGTAGACATATTTTTTCAAATCGCTGCAGTTACAAAAGATTTTTACTACTTCATTTAAATTTTCTCCCTGTACAATATTAATATCTTTAATAAGAGAAGCCTGGTGTGCAATTTTTTGTGGTACAATAAAAAAGTTTTTTCCTGTCTTTACAGCTCTTTCCGCCATAGAAATTATTCCCCTGACCGGATTTATTTTTCCATCCAGTGACAGCTCCCCAACAAAGCAGCATTCATTGAAAAGTTTACTGCTTATCTGGCCGCTTACTGCAAGTATTGAAAGAGCTATCGGCAGGTCATAAAAAGCACCCTCTTTTCTTATGTCCGCTGGAGACAGGTTTATAATTATCCTTTTCATTGGAAATTTAAAGCCGCTGTTAATGATGGCAGCTCTAACCCTTTGTCTCGACTCACTAATGGATTTATCCGGTAGTCCTACTATGGTAAACGAAGGCAGGCCATTTGATATGTGTACCTCTACAGATACTTTGATAGCATCTATGCCAGCTAACGCAAAACTATCTAACTTAAAAAACATAGACTAATTATATATATATTTGTCTAATTAGTCAATTGGTCAATTACTTGGCAAGTAAATTATCCCTTTAATAATATACTGGGAAGGTTTTTATCAGTTTAAAAAAGATATAAGGATTACGCCTTTAGGGCCAACAGGTGCAAGAAATGTATCATCTGGAAACTGCTTGTGAAGCATGTTCCAGGAACTAGAACTTCCCCATAATCCATGTATTGCCATAATTTTCATCTCGCACACCTTCTTAAGAAACAGTGTAGTTGCAATATTAAAATAAAATACACTTTATCTTTTGTCAAAAACTATAATAAGTTGAGATACCAGACATATTCAGGATCTAATTTCCATTTCTGCTGGCTTACCCACTATTATTAGGAGATATGTATTATTTATTTAAAAGAAAATCAAAGTTGAAATTAATCCAAAAAAAACGACCCTGTTGTATAAAGATTTTTTTTATACAATCAGGGCCGCCCAGTAAAATTACTTAGAACCCTTATTTCATTCCAGCATGCTCATCTGCTTGTGATTTAGGATTAAATGGTTTCTGAAGACCAGGAGCATTTTCCAATCCTTTTCCTGGAACACCACTATTCTTTAGAATATCTGCCTTTATGGGTACCGGTACCGGAATCGTTATATCAAAGACTCCTGTGTCCGTGATCCACAGGCCTCTGTACTGACTGTATTCCCCATTGTAACCTTCATAGCCAGTATAGCTTTGGACATAGTCATCATTAAAGTCACGAGCCGTAATCTGAACAGAGAATGTATCTCCCTCGCTGATTCCCAATACGGCATAGGACATCGAAACGGCATATACAAAATCATTTCCATCTTGGGTTTGACTGAAAGTCACTCCCTCCGGAAGTGGATTAGTTGCATTGCCCCAGCTGGTTCCCCAATAGGGGGTGGTGTTACCACTAAACATATTATACTTCAGTAACTTACCAGCAGCACTTATAGTAAAGTACTCGTTATCAAAATTAGTTTGATTATAATATTTGCTCGGGTTGATATCATCACCATCATTAGCCTGTCCAACTGCCCGGATATCGAAAATAATGGAGGTTCCATCCGTTGTAATCGTTCCTACCAGAGTTGGTCGACCTAAAGTGTTGACGGTAACTGGGAGCAGATCAGCTGCACTCGCAACTGCTGGGAACATAAACAGAATCAATGCGAAAATTACAGACGCAATTAAAAATCTTTTCATTACTCCTCCTTTCTAGTTTATTTTTCATATTTCTTTTTAGGACCAGCTATCCCATGACTTTTTTTAATTCTCTATTATTAAATTACTATAATCTTATTATACTCGACCTTTGAAACTAATCAACAATACGTTGTTTTAATAAATTTTGCGCCTGTAGTGCTAAAAATATCATCTCTAACTGTTTTTTGTCTGAAATGGGAAATGTAAATCTGGGTAACCTTCCTTTGTATAATCTGTAAATATACCTTTGTAGCCAATTAAATCAAAAGTAAGTAAATACATTAATTGACTAACCATGTTACAAAGACTACACCTTTCATCAAAATTTATATCATCAATGTTTCCATGAGTTACAATATTACGTAAACGTTCCCACGCTTCAATATGTTCTGCATTAATAATTTCACGTTCTTTTATTTGATTTAACTGATCTTTAGGGCGAGATTTTTTCATAGCTCCTACCAATCCTATAAGTCTCTTTTTTAAATTACTTGAGATGTCAAGATTCTTAATATGTTTTTGCGCCAAATCAATTTCTTTATTTTTTTCTTTTGATATCTTAATCTTAGGATACTGTGATTGAAGAATCGCCTCAACTGCAACAGCTACAACCAAGGATTGCGCATCAAGAGAGTACTGACTTGCGCGGACAACTCTAAGTAATTCCACAGAAATCGGATGAAGTAGTTCACTTTTATTTTTTGAAATGTATCTTATGTATTTAATAAACATTTCCTTCGCTATGGCTGGTGCATCAATATGGTTTAATTTAATCGGTGGTCCAAGCAGCGGTGTAGCTCCAGGTTTTTCTAAAACCCGTAATAAGTATTTTACATTATTATGTCTTCTCTCTATTTCAATAGAAGGAGATATGTAATATACAAAAACAA
>Ga0210003_1000369_pt1 | contig 40495 bp, 26 predicted proteins | sample LantaG_FD_182804 | JGI IMG/M metagenome (GOLD analysis project Ga0210003, IMG submission 182804) | Deep subsurface microbial communities from Baltic Sea to uncover new lineages of life (NeLLi) - Landsort_02402 metaG (SPAdes) (version 2) | ecosystem: Environmental > Aquatic > Marine > Oceanic >...
CAGCCTGCCGAAAGACCTCGCCGAGATTCTGCAGAGAATAGTCAATATCAAGGAGCCGCATCCGGCACTGAAACGCGGCGACAAGAGGAAAATAAAAGATGCGCTGCGTGCTCTAAAAGAATAATCTCTGCCGCGGCGCGATTGACCCACCTCAGAAGCAGGCAAGTGATAAGACGGCTGTTTGTAGCATGCTGCGTAGCTTTGGTCCTTTTTATGGCTACCTGCGGCTGGGCAGAAGTGCTTATCAGCGACAGTTTTGCGGGTCGTCAAACAGGCTTATGGGCACCGACAGGATGGTTTCCTGTGGACCGGCAGACCAGCCACGCCCGGGACGGCCAGGTTATGTTAGAGGGGTCCACATTTCCGGCGTTTGAGCTGAGCAGAAAACCGGACCTGATACGAGCTCGATTCAAATGCGCATCGCTGCGGATAAGAATGTTGACGAAAGGAGGTAACAGATGCTCATTGATTTTTCAATAATGCCTGTGGGCAAAGGTGAAAGCCTCAGCCGAGACGTCGCCGAAGCTGTGGAACTGGTGGTTGAAAGCGGCCTGCCATATCGGTTTGGCCCGATGTCTACTGCGGTCGAGGGTGAGTGGGACGAACTGATGGGGCTGGTAAAAAGGTGCAGGGACAAGATGCTGGCCAACTGCAACCGGGTTTACATCACTATCAAAATAGACGACCGAAAAGGCGCCGAGGCAAGACTGGCCGGGAAGATAAAATCAGTGGAAGAAAAACTGGGGGGAAGCGCGCCATAATTGAGTGGAGACGTGGTGATTTCGCCTTCCTGCCGGCCGCGTAGTATAGTAAATCGGCGGGCGAGGTGACCCGCGTCAGCAGACTATGGCACTCTCAGCAATACAGGCAAGAATCCTGAGTTCTGGAGCATTTCAATAGCGTGCATGAGCATAAATATCCATATAAACCACATCCCATCTACAAAGTTGTGTACAAACCCGGCAGCTTTGACCTGATAGGTTTCAGGTTCTTTGTGCAGCGAGAATTTGGGTAGGAACCGGGGTGTACGTTTGGCATATTCAAGGTAGACCTCTCCAAACTTATTTGTCAGCTTTCTTTCCTCGGCGAGTATCGTAAAAGGATAGTAGGATAGATAAAAAATAACTATCAAGGCCAGAACTAATAGATTCTCTGATGCCAAGCCAATGCCCACTGCCCCTATAAGGCTAAAAACATACAACGGATGCCGAACCATCGAATAGGGCCCGTCAGTGACCAGTTCACGCCCCTTTTTGCCGCTTATATACATCAACGCCCACAACCGTCCAAGACTGCATACAGAAAGCAAAAACAACCCGGATACCTCCAGCGCTATATCAACTACACTGAACTGGCTAAACGAATGACCGGTAAAAAGCAGAACCAGTAAAACCACAACTGCAAAAATGCGAGAGACGACCACTCGCCTGCCGGCGATTGCAGATATCATGCCTTTTTGCGGAATTGCAATAGCAGAATTCTTCATTTTATCACAGGTTCTCCAGATGCGCCGCCGAATAGTACGACTCCATAGCTTTCGATTTCAGCAAGATTATCACATCTATTCTAAAATTGCACTTATTTTTCAGTCATCGTGGGGCGGCTTAAACGGCCACAGCAGACTGAATGGCAAAAATTTCGACTTGAAAAGGGCTGATTTGCGTCCGCGGTGGGCTTACGGGTTGAATGTTTCGCGTTGGATTTGACCCAGGTAGAATCGCCCGTCTTTCTGCATAAAACCTATTATGGCGTCGAACTGTCGGTCTATGAAGCCGGTATCGTTTGAGACTATCGCCAGTCCTATGACGGCGCTGGTTTTGTTGTCGTGATGGTCGACCTCCGCAATTGAAACGTTGAACCTGCTTTTGAGTCGGCCAAGCAGGCTCTTGACGATGCTTCGCTTTGCCTTAAGCGAGCCGACCCCCTGCAAATGCAGTTGAGCTGTTAACAATCCAACTATCATTTCTGTTTCTCAAGGCACGAAATGCTGCTCTTGCGCCCGGCGCAATGAGTATAGCCCGTTCCTACTGCAATTGCAACACGGACATAACCATTGCATATATCGCGGGCGAGGGCTCCTCACCCAGGACGGCATTGTCAACATCTTCGATTTCGCTGCGATGGCGCGGCACTGGCTCAAACCTGCCGCTCCATAGTTCGGGCACGTCAAAGGGTCGATAGTGGGCGGTTCCGAGGATTTCGGCGGCCAACAGCTTTGGTGTAAAAACTGTAGAAAAATCTGGTTCGGAAGCTTGCTTCTCCCAACGCGTGTGATATAATGCGAGCAGGAAGCCAGGGGCACTTCGGAAGATGAGTTTCACAGCAAAGATTGTGGTTGACCGATGGGCGCCGGTCCGATAAGATACGGAATAAGGCTACAAGCACCTCAGCGATGCGGGGTTGGCACGTGGGTGTGGGTGCCGAACTATAACCCTGCATCGCTTCTTAATTTTATGATTGCCCGGCAGTAAGTAATAGGCGGTAAGAATCTGCGCAAGAGGCTTGTACGGGCCGGGTTAAACCGCTAAAATCATGTAATTCGATACATAGCATTCTTGGAAAGGATACGCACAATGAAAGAGACAGGCTGTGTGAACGGGCAGATATCGGACGTCATTTCAATGATGGGGCATATGGACGAGATGATTGTCTGCGACGCGGGCTTTCCCATACCGCTGGGCGTGCGGACAGTCGATATTTCCCTTGCGAAAGACAAGCCCACGGTGCTTGAGCTTCTGGAAGAGCTGGTGAAGCACTTCTCGGTGGAAAAGCTGATTATGGCCGACGAAACCAAGCAGGCAAGTCCCAGCAGATTCAACGCCATTGTGGCGATTTTCGGCAAAGGTACCCCCGTCGAGACGATGCCGCACAGTGAGTTCAAGCAACGAAGCAAGACCATCAAGGCGGTGATTCGCACGGGCGACTTTACGGCGTATTCCAATGTGCTGCTGGTCTCCGGCGCCGGCGACCGGTGGTATGTGGAAAAACAGTCTTAGTGCCCTTCGCATAAGTAATGGAACGAACCTCACAGCATGTAACCTTGGCGTGGGCAATTGTAACGTGGCCGGCTAAACACTGACCGTTGTCTGCTGTCTGGGGCTCTGCGAGTTTATTTTCCGGATAAGTTCGGGCAGTTCGGAAAGGCGATTTATCTTGCAGGCCCCGGCAGGTGTCTTTTTGCCTTGGTTGGTATAAGCTTCCTTGAGCACGGCCTGCATCCCGCTTTTGACCGCGGGCGCGATATCCTTGTCGATGCGGTCTCCCACGAACAAGATGTTTTCCAGGGCCTCGCCAATCCTCCGGGCGGCAACGTTGAAGATTCCAATGTTGGGCTTTCGAAAATCGAATTCGTACGAGTAAAGCCGCAGCGAAAAAAACTCCAGGAGCCCCAATTGCTCCAGATGCTTCTCCAGGGAGCTGCGGTTCACAAACGTATTCGATACGATGCCGAGTTTAAGCCCCAACTTTTTGAGTTTTCTCAACGTCTCAGCCGTGCCGGGCTCGGTTTGTGCTACTCTGCTGAGCGGTTCGTACCAGAGCCAGGCGAAGTGCCGCCACTGGTCCTCGGTCAGTCTGATACCCCTTTTTTCGCCGGTCTTTTTGGAAAGCTCCAGTACGTTAAAATCCCTGCCGGTCAGATTTGAGAGCAAGTAATGCCAGCGCAGCGACATCAGGTTTCGCCAGCAGTAGAACCTGAAGGCGCCGACGGGCTGACCGAGACTCTTGAGATAGTCGAAGGTTAGCTTCGCACCCTGGCGAAAGAGCCCGGCGGTGTTGACCTTGCCGAATTTGACCAAAGTCTCACCAAGGTCGAATAAGACGGCTTTGATTCTCTTATTCTGCATAGTCGACTGGCCGTATCTGAATGACGAAATCTCGTTATGCCCAGCCCTACTGCTCCGGCGGCTGGGTCCTTAACGGCGGCAAATCATCCCCAAAGGCCTTGCAAACCCACCCGAACATCTCTTCGCCCGATATTGCCGAGACACGGTCAGCGGCATACTCGGCATCAATCCAGTCCTTAATCCTGGCTATCCGCGGGTTGTGCTTGGGTATCTCGATGTCGAATCTGTCCTCTATCCAGTGCTTGATGCCGGCGGCGCCTGTTTTGTCGGTGATGGCCACTTTCACGGGGCGATTCAACAGCCCGGCGGTATCGAAGCAGTTATATATCTCTTCGTTTTTCAACAACCCATCGGCATGAATTCCTGCGCGTGTGATGTTGAAGTCTTTCCCTGCAAGGGGATAGTTATGTGCGATTTTGAAGCCCAGTTCGGCCTCGGCGTACTCGGCCAGCCTTGTAATAGCGGTGTAGTCGGGTCCCTCTGTTCGGCCGGTGATTTGTGCCTGCTCGATGACCAGCGCTTCGATAGGGGGGTTACCTGTTCGCTCACCGATGCCGAATATGGAGCCGTTGGCGGCGCTGCAGCCGTACAGCCAGGCGGTGGCGGCATTTACCAGTACCTTATGAAAATCATTATGTCCGTGCCATTCCAGCCACTGGGCTGGGACACCCAACCGCCGAAGGCCGCGAACAAGCTTTGGTATACTTCTTGGCAGCGCCACGCCGGGCCAGGGCAGGCCGAATCCAAGCGTATCGCAAAGGCGAATCTTAACAGGGCTGTCGTATGCGTGAGCCAGTTCAAGCAACTCGGCGGCAAACGGCAGGACAAAACCTTCATAGTCGGCCCTGGTTATGTCCTCGAGATGACATCTTGGGATAACGCCGTTATCCAGGGCTGCCTTGACGATATCAAGATAGGATTCCATAGCTTGTGCGCGTGTTTTGCGAAGCTTGAGGAATATATGATAGTCACTGGCGGAGGTGAGTATTCCGGTCTCTTTGAGTCCCATTTTAGCAACCAGCTTAAAATCGGCGGCAACGGCTCTTATCCAGCCTGTTATCTGCGGATACTCATAGCCCCGCTGCTTGCAGAGCTCAACCGCCTTGCGGTCACGCTCGGAATAGAGGAAGAATTCGCACTGGCGAATCAAGTCTGTGCCGCCATTTATCTCATTGAGGAAATCATATATTCGCAGGATTTGCTCGGGTGTATAGGGGGGCCTGGCCTGCTGACCATCGCGGAAGGTCGTATCAGTTATCCAGATTTGTTCGGGGGTATCATATTCAACCTTTTCGTTGTCGAACACGACTTTTGGAAATTCAGTATATGGGAAGACCTCTCGGTACAAATTAGGCTTTCCCACATCTGCCAGTTTCGGATTTTCTTCTTTCATATCCAGCTCCCATCGGTTCTGGCTGTCTAAGTCCATCATCAACAACCGGTTCACTCGGTTCGTATATTAGCCGAGGTGGGATTCGAACCCACACGCCCTATTCCGGGCAGGGGATTTTAAGTCCCCAGCGTCTGCCATTCCGCCACTCGGCCTGGCCCAATAAGCTAACGTATTTTGCCGAGTTTTGCAAACCGTTTCCTGTTGGCTGCCGGCAGCGGTCCTTTGACATGATTCAGCTAAGTTGTTTGACAATAAGCCGTTGAGTTCCGGCAGGCATAACAAATGCGGGATTATCGGACCGGTCCTGCCTGTGACGGCTGGAATCAAGTTTGGAGTTATCCGCAAATATGGCCCGGCGGCGGAACTTTAGCCGCGCCTGGCGGGCATCCTGAAGGTGGACAGGAGTCGCCTGATGAAGCGACTCTGCGGTCGGGCGAAGAAGTTGGCGATTCGCTCGGCTAACCGGGCAAGTTTTATTCTGCGCCCGAGCGCCTTTAGCTGTGGCAGACCGGCAGCCAGGGTGCTGGCCTTTCTGAGTCTTTCTGCTGCTTTATCCAATCTTCCCATTGCCAAATTGACAATCGCGGAATCTTTCAGGGCGTTTACATCTTGCGGGTTAATATCGAGCGCGTGGCCAAGAAAATCTGCGGCATCTTCCAGTCGGCCGTTCATTGCACTGATAAGGCCAAGGTAGTAATAGGCCTGGGCGTGCGCGTCGTCTATATCAACAGCCCGAAGCAGACAATGCATCGCATAATCAGGCTCTCCGATTATCATAAACATCGAGCCCATCGAGACGAGCACATCGGCGTTGTTGCCGGCCAGTTTCAACTCGTCCAGCAGATAATCCCTGGCCCGCCGGTGCTGTTGTTTTGCCAGTTCGTACTGTGCGAGCCGGTACCGCGGCCCGGCCAGTTCGCCGTCTTTTTCCAGGGTCTGTTCGAATAGTCCGAGCGCCCTTTCGTAATTGCCGCTGTTGAAGGCGACTTCTCCCAGATAGAAGAGCGCGGGCGCAAAATCAGGTTCAAGCTCGATTATTCTGGTGAACTTCTCCTTTGCCGACTCAATATCGCCCTTCTCAAGCAAGAACAGGCCAAAATCAAGGATAACCTCGATATCTCCGGGATTTGCGCGTAGTTCCGCCAGGAAGTGCTCGCGTGCGCGTTCTGCGTCATCGTTCGACCAGTAAGCCTGGGCGATGCGGTAGTTGATTTGCGGATGAGTTGGCTCCAGTTCAGCCGTCTTGGTCCAGCAGTGTATTGCTTTTCTATATTGGCCGCGAATGAAAAGACTGTTGCCGATATTGTAATAACAAAGTGCACAGTCCGGCTTTATCTGCTGTGCAAGGTAAAACATTTGCTCGGCCAGGTCGTGAAGTTCCATTTCCGTGTAGGTGATTATGCGGTTGCAGTAGCACGGCTCATAGTCAGGCTTGAACTGCTCAATACGCTCGAATGTTTCGATAGCCAGGTCGTATTGGCCGGTTCGCGTATAATCAACGGCGAGGGAATTCAATACCTCCAAATCATTGAGGCTCAGCTCCAGCGCCGTCTCATATTCTTTTATAGCATCTTCAAATCGACCCACGGAATCGAGGGTGAGGCCCTTATTGAAATGCCAGGAGCTGTTCGAAGGGTCCAATTCAAGGGCCGTATCAAGCGCAAGAAGGGCCTGGGGCATCTTGCCGTTCTCATAGTGTTCCAGGGCCTCGCGCACGCGGCGCTCGGCCTCTGTGTAGTAGCCGAATTCCATATCTTCAAACAGCATTCGGAAACCCCGACTTTGTTTAGCGCAGCAAATACAATCGTCGTCACTTAGCTTTCGCTCATAACCTGCCGGCGGGTTAGTGGTTTTTTAGCCGGTTTTGCCCCTTTGTGCGGGGGCGGAAAATACCGCCTCCAATTCGGTGCGTAACTGCTTTTAGCTGAATGACTTAGTTCAATGTCAGGCAGGCGGGGCCTTTGCCTGAATCGCTGCATAATAAGTGTTTTTCTGGAAAGCAGGTTCAAACAGTCTTATAATGTGTCCGAACCCGGCGGGATGTGAAAAGCAAAACCGTCAGTTGTCGGTTTAATCACCGTCGCCGCGGAAATGCAATTTGGAGAAGTGAGAAAATGATTAAGGAAATAAAAGGTCAAGTGACAGCCGGCAAGGGCAGTTATGCCATCGTCGTCAGCCGGTTCAACGAGTTCATAACGGGCAAACTGCTTTCCGGCACAATAGACTGTCTTCGCCGGCACGGCGCCGGTGATGAACAACTCTATGTGGTATGGGTACCGGGGGCCTGCGAAATCACGGTAACTGCAAAAAAGCTGGCGCAAAGCGGCAAATACGCTGCGGTTATCTGCCTCGGCGCCGTCATACGCGGCCAGACCGGCCATTATGATTATGTGTGTCAGCAGGTGGTCCGCGGCATCGGTCAAATCAACTACGAGTCTGGGGTGCCGGCGATATTCGGCGTTTTGACCTGCGATACGCTCGAACAGGCAGTGGACAGGGCAGGTACAAAGATGGGCAACGCCGGCGCCGATGCAGCAATGACGGCTATGGAAATAGCCAACGTGATGGACCAGATTTAAGGATTGGCTTTGTACTTTTGTTTTTGTCTGGATACCACTGTAAGTTCATCTTGTGCGCAGTTTTTGGGGCCGGCGTGTGGATAAAAGAACCAGGGCCAGAGAATTGGCGATACAGGCGCTGCATCAACTCGACATCCAGGGAAACGAATTGCTGGCGCGGCTGGATGAATTCTTTGCGGAAAACGAGACTGATAGGTCGGTGCGCAAGCTCGCACGCGACTGGACGAAGCGAACCTGGCAGGATTTGGCGCAGTGCGACCGGTACATATCAGCCTGCATAATAAAATGGCAGTTATCCCGTCTCTCGACGGTGGATAAAAGTATTTTGAGATTGGCTGTGTATCAGTTAAAATCCTGTCCTGATATTCCGCCGAGAGTTGTGATAAATGAGGCCATTGAGCTTGCCAAAAAGTTCGGTTCCGACAAATCTGGTTCGTTTGTAAACGGCGTGCTTGATAGTTTTCTGAAAAAGATCCGGGCCGGCAACATATAAACTACCGCGGAAACGTGCATGAGAAAAATAGCCGTGCTAAACCAAAAAGGCGGAGTCGGCAAGACCACAACCGTGGTCAATACCGCCGCTGCTCTTGCCAGTGCGGGTTTGCGAGTGGTCGCCGTGGATATGGACCCCCAGGCCCATCTTACAATACACCTTGGAGTAGAGCCCGATAAAATCACATCGGGTTCTTATACTGTCCTGACGCAGGCCGACGCGCTTGAGCAGGTGATTATGCTTGTACGGCACAATCTCTGGCTGCTGGCTGCAAATATCGACCTTGTGGGCGCCGAAAGCGAGCTGGTCAGCGTGGTCGGCCGGGAAACCATTCTACGAGAGGCGTTACGGTCGGTTGACGACAAATTCGACTATTTGCTAATCGATTGTCCTCCTTCGCTGGGTTTGCTGACGTTGAACGCCCTGGCGGCAGCCGACGAGATTTTGATTCCACTTCAGCCCCATTTTCTGGCGTTGCAGGGATTCGGAAAACTGCTTCAGACCGTGGACCTGGTGAGCAAGAGAATCAACCCCGGCTTGAAGGTCATGGGGATTCTACTGTGCATGTTCGACAGCCGGGCGTCGCTTCCAAACGAGGTCAAGGCGGATATCGAGCAGTTTCTCGATGGCGCACGGGGCACCAATAGTGCCTGGGCGCAGGCCCGTGTTCTGCCTGTTCATATCCGGAGAAACATCAAACTCGCTGAGGCCCCCGGTTACGGCAAAACGATTTTCGAGTATGAGCCGACCTGTCACGGCGCCGAAGACTACAGGAAGGCCGCGGAATTCCTCTGGCCCGAAATTCGGCGGTCGGTCGGGCCTGACGTCCAGGAGGTGGTTGCCGAAGACGACAAGAAGCAGTCTCCGATAGAAATCAAGCCAATACCAGAATCCGACTCGCACAAGCAGGACTCAGCACAGGCGCCGGTTTCTCAGGACGAGCCCGACCAGACATAATCGCATCATACCGACTCGATACAACAGATAGAGGCACATATCAGTCCTTTGTTGCCCGTAATACGCCCAAGCGCTGAAGCCATACTCTTAGGGTGCCGGCGTGCGGCCGACACGGCCGCGCGTGGCTGGGGGCTTTTGCGCCGCGGCTTTTTCGGCCTCGACCAATCTGTCGGATTTGACTATTCTGTCGGCATTGTTTTCTTTGATTTCTTCGAGCAGGGACTCGACTGCTTTTGCCCCTTCCGAACGCTGCAACCGTCCCCTGAGGTAAGCTTCTACTTCTTCGAAGGGCTTCAGCTCCGGCTTGATGTCCAACTCTTTGCGGGCCACTTCATAGGCGTCGTCTGTCTCAACGGGCCCAATCAACTCGTCCTGCTTGGCCGCCTTGAGCTTTTCAAAGAAGTCGCTGCCGTACAATGTTCTTATCCTCTGGTAGGTGGACCTTCTGAGCTTTCCACCTTTGTCGGCATCATCGGCAACAGATAATTCCTTGGCAAGGGCATTGATATCCTCTCCGGCTTTTATTCTTGTTAGCACGGACTCGGCCTGTTCGAGGGTCTTAGTTTTGACGTGCGAAAACCCGGCAAAGCCGGCGCTCGCCAGCCTGACGTCCTTATCTTTGTTCTGCTCGTAGTAAGTCAAGACCATCTCGTCAGTGATTTGGACGGACTCGGCCACCTGTGTCTTGAGCTGCTTTGCAATTGAACCTTTTTTCTGCATCTCGGCCAGGAAGCTCACTCTCGGGTCATCGAGAAGACCGCGTTTTTTGGCCTCCTGGTACAGAAGCTCCATCTCAATCCAGGACTCACCCAGCGCTGCAATCTGCTGGTCGGTTGGGTTGGGCACTCGCCAGCGTATGTGCTGCATTGTCAGCTTCTTATCGCCGAACTGGGCTATCATTCCCACGGCGGCGGTGTTTGCATCCTGCGGCTGGACCTGCTGTTTTTGCCCTTCCTGTGGCGGAACAGGTACAGTTGGAACGCGGTCCTGTTGGCCCGGTGTTTCGGGCGTGGCGGTCTCCGGCCCATGGCAGGCGGCAACCATCAATAACAGTGCACAAAACCCACACACAAAGGCAACTCTGTAAAACATTGGTAATCTCCTTTCCAAATAAGCAAACTGTCAAAAAATTCCCCTTACGGGCCAATTGTACTAAGGCCGCGGTCGGCAGACAAGTAATTATTGCACTGATACAGGGATACCGGCCGGGATATGCCGCCGCTCAAACGTACAGGGCCTTTCAAGCCGGTCCGGGCACGCCTGAGGCGAGCACGAGTCTGTCGAGTCTTGAGGTCAAACAATGGCCATAGGGTCCTGTAATTGTTGCACTATGAAGTTCAGAAACTCGGCCGCGTAGGGGCCATCTATTATTCTGCCGTCAACAGACAGCGTCAGGCTCACCATTTTGCGTTCGGCAGGTTCGCCGTTATGGGCGGCGATGGTCCTTACTGCGTTGCCCACGGCCAGAATCGCACTGGTTCCGGGAGGTACTATCGCTATGAACGATTCCATATCGTATGCGCCAAGGTTGCTCAAGGCTATGGTTTCCGCCTCCATCTCGTCAAGTGTGAGCTTATTGTCACGCGCCTTTTCGGTTAACGTTTTTTCGAGCCGGGCGATTTCGGCCAACGTCTTCTTGTCGGCGGACTTCACCACCGGCACGACAAGTCCCTGGGGGGCGGTGACGGCGAAACCTACATTGACGGAGCCGGCTATGGTGATTGTATCGGCGCCGCTGTCGAGGGTTGCGAGCACAAGAGGATACTTTGCCGCAGCCAGCGCAAGGGCCCGTATGTAGAAGGCATTGGTGGTGACTTTAATCCCCAGCGATTTTCTAAGGCCGGGTCTTAGCGCCATCAGCTCGGTGACGTCCGCTTTTGCTTCGATGTAGAAACAGGGTTTGGTCCGCCTGGATTGCGACATCCTGCGGCCTATAAGCCTCTGGATTCTGGTTAACGGGATTTTTTTCTGAGGAGGCATACTACCGCTCGGCCTTCTTTTCAGAGGCAGGATGATTGTTTGAGCTCTTGCAGACGAAAATGAAAGCCGGCGGGAGATTCTGCGGCACAAATCTCATCGTGACATCCGAGAAATGACCCTTCATCTTCTTTTTCAGCAATGGGGTGTATTGTAATATGAAACTCACTGCCTGCATCCTGCGGCTCCCAAGAAGTTTTTCAGATATAGCGCGGCTCATAATAAACCAGGATACCGCATCTGTCAAAATCGTTTTGAAAGACTAAGAACAGCCGCGGACCGGTTTTTTGAGCGGGTATCAGCCTTGCAAGGTCAGCGAAAGCATTGCGCACTCGGCCGGGCTGACAAGCAGCGGCCGGGATAGCGATTCGGACCTATTGCCCGAAAACCGTAAAAATCGTAAATCCATAAAATTTGTAAGACCAAAGACTTAAAAAATCTGCAAAAAATGATGAATGTTTTGAACATCCGATTGAAACTGGATCGAATGTCCTATGTCGTGGACCTTGCGACTGTGAGCTAAACCATACAAAAGGCCGAGTTGAAATTGCCCGACCCTGTTACTTCGCATTGCTTATATGCCTACAGAAACCATGAGTATTCAAGGCAACATTTCAATCTGATAAAGCGTTGGGATCAAACTCTCTTAATTCTACTTCAACAAACCGTGTCACACCATATTTCTTTGCGGTTTCTTTTAGAACTTCGTTTGCACGTAATGCTAAATCCTTACCTTCTTTATCATACTCTATCTTATACTTTAGCGGTAAAGAGCCTACATTTTTCAAGGAGAATGAAACTCTGTCCTCAAAAGACCGCTGTTCATCCATAGGTTTGTCACGCCTCAAACTGTCAAGAGTATAATATATTTTCCCATCTTTCAAAAACCAATCCCGTTTATAAACACCCGACCTTGCCTTCTCCTCCAGATACACTTCAACTTCCAATTGCATATTTTCATTTTTAACCATTTTTATAATCCGCTCACGTATTCGTTTTGAAAGTTTACTACCAGCTACATTTCTGGAGATATCAACACGCAGTGGCAATTGGTCTTGGTTTTTTATAAGCTTCTGTACATACCTAATTGCATCCTCCTCAGACACACATTTAACTGGATCGATTTCGCTGTAACCTCCACGTCTAGAGTTTTGGTAGTAAGGTTTTAAGCATTTGAAAACATAAACGTAATCATCAATAACATCGAGCTTAAACCAGCTGTTGAGAGTAGTTACAGGTTTGCGCCCAAAAGCATGTTTGGGTACAATGTTCATGATTTCCCTCAATTCGGCCAGTTTTGTTGTACGCTTAGCATCGAGTTCCGCTCTTGCCAGAATCAGTTCTATCTGGATTGCTTCGTTCTTCTTTAGCGAGATGATTTTTCGTTCAGTATGTTCAATCTGAGTATCCAACAATTTAATCTGGGAGTATACTTCCGTCACACACCGAATTGCCTTTGATTTTGCTGTTTCTTCTGCTTTCCGAAGCTCAAACTTCATTTTTTCGCTTTCTTCACGACTCTTTTTATATGGAGGATTCATTAACGCTTTAGTTTCAGGCAAATTGGCAAGGGCTATTCGTATCAATTCTCCCAATTCATCATCATCGATGGTTTGTGCGCGGTCCAAAACACTTCCCTGCTTTTCACTACCAGCCGCAATTGCTAATGGGCCCAATACCAAACATACAAAAGCAATTAAAAGCCATACTTTTTTGAATTTACGATTCATAATTTAGTCTCCTTAATAACTTTTTGCTAAAATCGTTTCTGTTACTTTACTTTGTCTTTCTGACTTTCCTGCAACTTTGCTTTCTGCGGCCGCTGTATCTACTTGTCTATTTTCCTTTATGACACAAAAATAGTTCTTTCTCTCCAGTCCGGCTTCGTGAAGCTCCAGCGTGCCATAATCGATAAGTCCACTTGCCGTCTTATACGCTCGAACTGCTCGTTCCTGCATTCCTAACCGCTCAAAAAATCGACCTGCATCCAACCATGCTACCAATTCTCTTGGTACACTTGTCATCTGTTCGTTTTCGCCTGCTGCGGGAAACGGAACTTTTTCTGTAGCGCCAAGATGTAATCCCCGGAAGTTTCCGCAAACAAATGCCCCCGTTGCGATCAGCATAATCGTCAACATTAGCCCTGCCGCTCGCAGCCGTTTTTGAAACCTTCTGCTGCTTACCAAAGCACCTGTTGATTCGTGTAACAAGCGATCTCTAAATGCGTCACTAACCGAACCGGACGTCAGGCTGTCACTTATCAATTTGTCTATATCGAAGTCACTCATAATTGAACTCCTTTGTAACGCACGCTTTAAGCTTTAATTTGTTTATAAACCTGGGCAAACTTCTCCCTGGCCCTTGCTAAAAGTGATTCCGTTGCTTTTACTGTAGCATCTTGAGATTCCGCTATCTGACGTACTGTTTGCCCTCTTAAGTATTTGGCTTCCAGAACTAAACGATAATGGACCGGCAGTATAGCAAGTGCCTCATGTACCAAAGATTCGGACGAATACTTATTTCTGCTTTCAATGCTTTTTTTAAAAAATTGCGTTTCATACCATTTATGCCGGCCTTCTTTTGATTCGACCTTCATATAACAATTCTTTGCTATGCCAACCAACCATGCTCGAAATGTTGCCCGGCGTGGCTTGAATTTCCCGATATTACGAGCAGCCGTTACAAATACTTGTTGAGTAACATCTTCAGCCTTCTCTTGCTGTCCGCAGGCAAGACTCAAACAATACCGATAGATTGCATCGAAATGCTGTTCGAACAAAATTCGCCACGCTTCATCATCACCTTTCTGAGCGCTCTTTATTGCAAATATTTCAACATCAATGTTCATGAACTCATTTTCTCGCCAATCGCAGAACTCTTTGTTGCATTCTCTACTATGTATTCCCCTCTCAACAGCAAAATCATTCGGAGAAATTTTTTGAAAAGACAATTGTTTCGTCCTGTAAATTCCAAATTTACCAGTTTTCAGATGACCCCACAAGAGCGAAACTCTTGGTTAGTAAACTCCCCCATCATTTATTTTCTTTTTGCCCTTACGGCTGTAAAAAGCGAGGGTAATCCCTACAACCACGCTACAACCAAAAGGCCAAATAGCGTGTAAAATCACAAAAATCGTAAATCCATAAGGCTTTTAATATCATAGACTGAAGAAATTCTCAGAAAAATGATGAACGTATTGAACATCCGATACTTATATCCATGCATTCTTTTGAATTACAAGAATTTGAATTTCACTATTGCTCTATAGGCCATCGGAGCATTGCTATATGGATCCATCGGCAATCGCTCAATATACTTGGAAGAAATAAGTTCTTGTAGTGTATTAGGAAATATCCCTTTATCTGCTTTATAGCTAAAAAGGGCAAGTATTGTTATCAATCCCTTTGTCTCAGCCATGCTGCGATGAGACATTTGCAAACATCGGTCAATTGCAGGTATTAATAATAGTATAAATGGGTTATCATTTGTCATTTCTGCTATAGTGTTTTGCAGATTTATCCCTTCGTTGTGTAATTGGGCTGGTGTTTTATGCCTCACTGAATTCAAATATTCAAAGACGTTATCAACGTGTTCCGCAGTCTCTCGCCTCCTCAATTTTGCCCAACCTTTTTTTTTTGATAACATTGCGGCTGGGATGGGGGATAAACAGCCCCTATAGAGATGAGGTTAATTTTACTGCAACGGTTGGTTGCTTTTAATAGATGGCATTGTTATCATGATAACAATGGGATACCCAGCAGTGCTACCTAAGTTGTAGGCAGGACATCTCAGTTGACATAAATGGCAAAGCTCAGAGAGTAAAAATTGTTATGAAGTACAAAAAGACTGTTACCTTGGCTTATGTTGGCTTGCTGTTGATTTTAGGATGCCTGTTTTTCTCTCGTGAAGCAGAATGTGCAAAAACCAAACCAGGCGACCCGCCGGCACACTGGAAAGTCGGTTCTAAACTTAAGAAAGAATGGAAAAACCGAAAACTCCTGATCCCATCAGAACAGTTCTCCGGATTCCCATCAAAAGCATTCGTAGTCCTGGCCTATATGGGGAAAAGCCAATGGGGAACATCTGCCAGATACCCAAGAGTTGCTTTTGCGATAGGGGATGGTACGCTCATACTTACTGCCGCACATTGTGTAGCCGATTTTAATCAGGGAGGCGTTCAGGCAAACTCACCGCATACAGTCGTCATCAGTCCGTATTACGGCGATGTTTTTGACTTTAAAATTCTGGTGATAGACAAAGAAGCCGACTTAGCTATCCTCAAAGCACCATGGCCCACGCACCCCGCTCTTACCCTCGGAAGCCAGGAAGAACTAAAGAGGGCAAAGCACCTCTTCGCCGTTGGCTATCCTCCATCAAGAGTAATAAATCCTCAAGAAACGGTAGAGCCCCCATTCGATCTCTTGCATGAGATAAAGGCTGAGAAACTGGCCGTTTCTTTTGAAAATGATAAAAGGCCCCATCAAGCCATAATATTAGAAAAAACTAGATTTCTCGGTAACGGTTGGAGCGGCTCGGCAATGGTTCTGCCCGAAACAGGCAAAGTCGTTGGTATAGTTTGTAACTTGACGTTAGAAGTAGGTACCGAAGTAACTAAGATATTCGGATTGCCAATAAGACGGCAGAAAAATGTCCTTGTCCACAGGACTGCCTTTGGCTGTAGTGTGCTGTCAGTAAACACTCTACTGAAACAACATGACCTGGAATCAGCCGCCGCCGGGAAAATTCCTGAATTGAAACCCATCAAGAACGCAGACCACTCATTTACATTGGCTATTGAGTATATAGAAGCCTATTTGAACAAAGAGTTTGACAGAACACTTTTGGTTGCACAGAAACTCACAGAGTTGCGCCCTGGATCTGTCCAGGCTCATTTGTTTCTCGCAAACAGTGCTTTTGATACCTATACGCAGGATTCTTCAAAAAAAGACATCCTTGCCTTGGCTGAATCAGGTTTCACAAAGGCCCTGCGTTTAGATCCAAACAGCACCCATGCTCACACTTACTATGCCAATTTTCTGACACATACAAAACGATACGAACAAGCCTTAGCTGAGACCGAAGCCGCTTTAGCGATCGATTCCGACAATCAATTGGCGATGGTTAACCAAATGCATATTCTAACCACTACCGATCCTGCAAAGGCTGAAAACCTCGGCCAGAAACTTACAGCGATATATCCAAACAACGCTCATTATTGGTTCTCGTATAGTGGGGTGCTCAGTTCTCTGGACAAAAATGAAGAAGCTCTTAAAGCCGCACAAAAAGCCGTGGACTTAGAACCAAAGGGTCTCTTTGGCGGCATGCTTGCACAAGCATTGGAGAAAGTAGGCCGATTGGATGAAGCCGAAGAAAGCTACCGAAAAATGACAGAGAATTGCGGATGTCAAAACTGCTGGTTCCAATATAGCAAATTTTTAATTGACCATCGCCCCGAAAAATTAACAGAAGCTGAAAACGCCCTCAATATTGCTGCCAAATCCAAAAAGATCAGACGTGTCTCTAAGAAAAACTTCACTAACCTTCGGTACAACCTCATTCATGCAAAATTCGAGTATGCAGAAAAACAATCACCCGAAAAAGCTGAAACGTTAGCAAGAGAGTTGCTTAAGAAATCACCCAAAAATGCCCAGTATTGGTTTGAATTGGCTGGCATATTGCGAACTCTTGGCAAATATCAGGAAGCGCTACAAGCAGCACAAAATGCTGTCAATTTGGCGCCTGAACAATCCTATCGCCCACGTCTGGCAAATATACTGGCAAAAGCAGGCCAGTTGGACACTGCCGAACAAACATACAAAGAGATGTTACATGACCATCCGGAAAGACCAAAGTATTGGTTCTGGTATGCCAAGTTCCTCAATGAATACTACCCAGACCGGATAGCTGATGCACAGGAAGCTTTGTCGAAAGCACAACCATCTGACAAATCCTGGTCAGTTCCAGCCGATGAATTGCGCCAACTGTACGAAAAACTCTCTTTGAAAACCTCCAGTATCGTGGACTGCAATGAATTGAACTCCACCGCCGAAAAACCCCATTGATTGAACCACACAACTGCAATTGCTTTCTCCCCTTGACCCCATGGTAAACATTGGCATTCTCGAACCACCTCGGCTGGATTTGGTTTCCCCTTATGACTTTACGGCTGTAAAAAAGTGGGGAAAATCCGTACAACCTTACTACAACCAAAAGGCCAAATAGCCAATAAAACCGTAAAAATCGTAAATCCATAGGGCTTTTAATATCATAGACTGAAGAAATTCTCAGAAAAAGCTGATCGCTTTAAACATCCGTTTGCCGTAAGCAAGGCAGACGGATTGATTGGCCGCGTGTCCTATAGTAGTTCTTCGTGTAGCCTTTTTGGGTACAGCTTGCTGTCACTAAAGAAGTGCAACCCGGTCCCCTAACGACCGCAGCAGTTTTCACTTATTTCCGCTCAGCATCGTGACCTGCTGCTGGCCCGCAGGTGTCCGGCACACTTGGCGGTCCGACAGCGGGGCGAAAAGACTGGAAAAGCGCGAGAGAACCCGTTACAATCGTCAGGAACTTAACGGCTGCGAAGAAACTTGTGCGTGCGTAAAAGTTGACTCTTTTGAATGCCAGGATGCAGAAAACGAGCGAGAAAAAGCCCAGCAGTCTGTTATTGGTCTCGAACAGGCTGCCGATAAGCGTGACCAAACACCCGAAGGGTCTGCACTTTCGACCGAGCGTTGGCGGGTTGGCCACAGGTTTGCGTTCACTTGGTCAATCGCATCAATGTCAGTGGATTGGCTGGCCCGGCATCGCCGCCGACAAGGTCTCGAACCAGCAGCAGGGGCAGATTACCGAGACATTATCGCAGCGGGGCTGTCGTCCGGTTTTTCTGTCAAATGATGACATTGAGGATTTCTACCTCGGTTTTTGCAACAAGACTATTTGGCCCCTTTTTCATTATTTTCCTGCGCATACGGTTTACGAGCAGAGGTACTGGCAGGCATACCAGCGGATAAACGGTGCGTTCTGTGACGCAGTTATGAAAATCGCCTCACCGGATGACTATATCTGGGTTCACGATTACCAACTGATGCTGCTTCCGCAGCTTATACGCCAACGGCTGCCCGAAGCCAAAGTCGGTTTCTTTCTGCACATACCTTTTCCGTCATTCGAGCTGTTCCGGCTGCTGCCCTGGCGTGAGGAGATTCTGGACGGGCTGCTGGGAGCTGACCTGGTGGGTTTCCATACCTACGATTACGTGAGGCACTTTGTCAGCAGTGTCGCCCGGATAAGGGGAATTGAGCGTTCTATGGGCTCACTGGCCGTTGATGACAGGATGGTCAAGGTCGACGCATTCCCTATGGGGATTGATTACCAGAGATATTGCGGCGCGGTTGATACTACCAAGGTAAAGGAAAACGTCGGCGCAATCCGAAAAGAAGTGGGCCGCCGCAAAATAATCATTTCCGTTGACAGGCTGGACTACACCAAGGGCATTGTACAGAGGCTGGGGGCGTTCGACCTGTTTCTGGGACAAAACCCGCAATACAAGGAAAAGGTTACGCTGATACTGCTTGCCGTGCCTTCGCGGACAGGCATGAGAGACTATATAGAGTTGAGGGGACAGCTTGAACACCTTGTGGGAAGGATTAACGGTGAGCACGGGGTGATAGGCTGGGTGCCTGTCTGGTATCTTTACCGGGCGGTGCCATTCGAGAGGCTCGTGGCTTTATACAACATTGCCGATGTGGCTTTGCTGACGCCTTTGCGCGACGGGATGAACCTGGTAGCAAAGGAATTCATAGCAGCAAAAACCGACGGCAAAGGTGTACTGATTCTAAGTGAAATGGCGGGGGCCGCAAGCGAGCTGGGCGAGGCTGTGATTGTGAATGCGAACAATAAGTCGGCCATAATTGCAGCTATAAAGGAGGCGCTCGAGATGCCGGCAGAAGAGCAGGTCGAGCGCAACAGATTAATGCAAGACAGGCTGCGCCGGTACAACATCACGAGGTGGGCTCGCGATTTTATGGAATCTCTGGCTGATACCAAACGCGCCCAAGAAAGGCTCTCGGTCAGCAGGCTCAGCAACGCAGGCAGGCAGAATCTGCTGGCCGACTATCAAAAGGCCCAAAAGCGATTGTTCCTGCTCGATTATGACGGGACGCTCCTGGGTTTTGTAGGCCGGCCCGACAAGGCAAGCCCCGACGAAAAGCTGCTGGCCCTTCTGCGAGACCTTGCAAAAGAGCCGCGTAATGAATTAGTAATAATCAGCGGGCGGGACCGTCAGACCCTGAGCCGCTGGCTCGGCGAGCTTGATGTTTCCCTGATTGCCGAACACGGGGCCCGAATCAAAGCAAAAGACGGCGACTGGCGCACGATAGAGCCACTGGAGAACAAATGGAAAGACACAATAAGGCCAATCCTCGAACTATATGCCGACAGGACACCAGGGTCATCTATCGAAGAAAAAGACTTTTCTCTGGTCTGGCATTTCCGCCGTTCCGACCCTGAGCTTGCTTATCTCAGGAGCCAGGAGCTGAAAGGCGCCGTGCTTAATCTGACGGCCAATCTCGACGTGGGCGTTTTTGAAGGCAGTAAAATCCTTGAGGTGAAAAACATTAGTGTAAGCAAGGGTCAGGCGGCAAAGGTCTGGCTTAAGAAGCAGCAGTGGGATTTCATTCTTGCCGTCGGCGACGATTATACCGACGAGGACCTGTTCTCGGCTTTGCCCGATAAAGCATATTCGATTAAAATAGGCCCCGGCGTTTCAAAGGCAAGGTTTAACCTTGATACCGTCAATAACTTCAGAGATTTGCTGGGGGAAATGGCTGAGCGATGCGATATGTAAGGAGATGGGATGTTAAGGCTTGAGCAGTTTCGGCACATTGTGCCCGATGAGAAGATTGCGGAAATTTACAAAAGGGCTAGAGGACTCTACGGTAAGCACGTCATGCATATTAACGCCACTTATCAGGGCGGCGGCGTGGCTGAAATGCTCTATCCTCTTGTCCTGCTAATGAACGACGTCGGTATAAACGCCGGATGGAGAATACTGCATGGTAGCCAGGAATTCTTCGAGGTTACAAAGAGCTTCCATAACGCTTTGCAAGGGGGAAAACTGAACCTGACGGAAAAAAAGAAGGAGCTGTACCTTCAGGTCAACGATAATTTCTCCAAGTTCACACATCTGCATCATGATTATGTGATAGTGCACGACCCGCAGCCGTTATCGCTTATACGCTCGTACAGAAAGACCCAGCCGTGGATTTGGCGGTGCCATATTGACCTGACCGAGCCGCATAAGGAACTGTGGGATTTCCTGACGGGCTATTTGCTGAAATACGACCAGATTGCGGTATCGAGCGAGAAATACTTCAAAGACGACCTGCCGGTGGACCAAAGGCTGATGTTTCCGGCGATTAATCCGCTCAGCCTGAAGAACACCCCGATAGACGAAAGGACTATGCTCGAGCAGATTAAAAAGGCCGGGATTCCAACCGACAAACCCGTGATAACGCAAGTCTCGAGGCTTGACCCCTGGAAAGACCCGGAAGGGGTTATAGACATATTTAAGCACGTCAAAGAACAGGCTGACTGCAGGCTGGTTTTTTGCTACAATGTCGCAAGTGACGACCCAGAAGGCCTGAGGATATTCAATAAGGTCAGACGCAAAGCAGGAAGATTCCTTAAGAACGGCGATATCATATTTGTTGTCGGCAACCGGGAGCTTCTTGTCAACGCCATACAGAAATTCTCCGACGTGATAATTCAAAAATCCACACGGGAGGGTTTCTGCCTTGCGGTTACCGAAGCCCTCTGGAAAGGCACGGCGGTAGTTGCTTCGAACGTCGGCGGCATACCCATTCAAATCGAGGACGGCAAGAACGGTTTTCTTCTGGAGCCCGATGACACGCAGGGCTTTGCCGACAGGATTGTGCATCTGCTTAAGAACCCCGAAGAAGCCAAGTATCTGGGCCAAAACGGTCGAGAGACTGTCAGGCGGAAATTCCTGATTACCCGGTTGCTGTCCGACTATCTGTATATGCTGAACGCGGTGATGGGTGCGCGGGATTAACCTTATCGATATCTGATGGTTGAGGCATTTGCGGGAAAATGATTATAGCGGTAATTCTGGAAAACTGGCGAAGGCTCGCGTGGCTCCTGGGCGCGGCGGTGCTGGTCGGTTTGGTCAATCACCACGCGGTCCGGGCCATACTTGCAGCACTTACCAGGCGCACAAAGAACATGCTCGACGACTCGCTATTCAGACATTGCTTTGGTCCCCTGCAGTGGACGGTCATTTGGGCGGTTGTTCTTTTCATGCTTCCGGCCCTACAGTTGTCCAACGGCCTGGAGAGCACTGCCGGGCACATCGTGAGTTTGCTGCTGATAGGGTGCGTCTCGTGGCTGCTGATAAAAGTTACGTATGTTCTGGAGGACTACGTCATCGAACGATTTGACGTGGGCCAAAAAGACAACCTGGCTGCCAGGAAAATCCATACGCAATTGCGGGTCCTCAAGCGGATTGCAAGCGCGATCGTGGGCGTACTGGCACTGGGAACTATGGTGATGACCTTTGAGAGAGTCCGACAGCTTGGAACGACGATTCTGGCTTCGGCGGGCATTATCGGTATCGTTGTGGGTATGGCCGCTCAGAGAACGATAGGAACCTTCATTGCAGGGCTGCAGATAGCATGCACGCAGCCCATCCGAATAGATGACGTGGTGATAGTGGAAAACGAATGGGGACGTATCGAAGAGATAACGCTGAGCTACGTTGTAGTAAAAATCTGGGACTTGAGACGGCTTATTGTGCCTATCACATACTTCATTGAAAAGCCCTTCCAGAACTGGACGCGTCGGACCGCAGAATTGCTGGCCACGGTATATATCTACGTGGATTACACAGTGCCCGTTGAGGTTGTAAGAGAGCAGCTCCAGCGTATTTTGAAAGATTCGGAACTCTGGAACGGCAAGGTCTGCGTGCTGCAGGTTACCAACACCTCCGAGCGGACGATTGAACTTAGGGCCCTTATGAGCGCCGAGGACGCCTCAAAGGCGTGGTCTCTGCGCTGCGAGGTGCGTGAAAAACTGGTCGAGTTTGTTCGCGAAAAGTATCCGCAGGGCCTGCCAAAACTCAGAGCCGAGCTCGAACAACTGCCCAGGGAATTGTAACTGATCCGCCCCTGAGTGCAAGCCACAACTTAGAGGCTTTTTCTGAGGATTGCGGTTAATTCTTCCTGCGTCAATTCAACGGGGTTGCCCTTCATACTGCTTGACTTTTGCGCCTTCGCCACCGCCGCCGGCACGTCCTGCTGTTTAAGTCCCAGCTCGGCAAGCGACGGCACGTTGAGCTTTGCGCAAAGCTGCCGGACCCATTCGAGCCCTTCGGCCGCTCGCGCCTGAGCATTTCCGGTCAGGATTTGAGCTATTTCGTCGTACCGCGCCAAAGCCGGTGAATCGGCGGCTCGATTCTGAAGGGCCTGTATATTGGTCTCCATAACGTAAGGCAAAAGCCGCGCGCAGAGCGCCCCGTGCGCTGCGGCGAACATGCCGCCCAAAGGCCCGGCAAAGCCGTGCACGGCACCTAATTTCGCGTTGGCAAGCGCCAAGCCGCCGAACAGACTCGCAAGCGACATATCTTCGCGCGCCTGCTTGTCGCCGCCGTCGGCGTATGCTTTTTGCAGGGAGCGCGCCGCCCGGAACAGACCTTCTCTGCAGAGGCTGTCGGTCAGTGGATTTGCCTTATTGGAGACATAGGCTTCCATAAGCTGCGTAAGGGCATCCAGGCCGGTGCTCGCGGTGACCGCCGGCGGCATCGAGCAGGTCAGCTCAGGGTCGACCAGGGCTACTCTCGGCAGCATCAAGCCGCTGCGCATACTCACCTTAACGTTGTGTTCGTCCGCACGAAGCACGGCGTTGCGGGTGACTTCGGCGCCTGTGCCGGCCGTAGTGGGCACGGCAATATAAGGCACGGCAGGTTCGGTCAGCTTTTTGCCGAGACCAACAACCTCAAGGTAGTCCTCCAGTTGGCCCGGATTGGTCAGCATGACGGCGACGGCCTTGCCGGTATCGATGACGCTTCCGCCGCCTATACCGATTACGATATCGCTTTTTTCGCGGCGGGCCTGCTCGACGGCGCCTTCTACTGAAGTCGTGGAAGGCTCGCCCGTGACGTTGAAGGTGACGGAACTTACGCCGTTTTCTTTGAGATGTTTAAGAATCGGCTCATGCAGTCCAATACTTTCGTCGGCAACAACGAATGCGGAGTTGCCCATCTCGGCTGCGAGCTTTCCGATTCCTTTTGCTGCTCCGCCGCCGAATATAATCCGGCTCGCTGTTGCAAATTCAAATCTCATTTTTTCCTCCGTGTCGTCAGGGCGCCGAGGCAAATAGTTGCTTTGGCCTTGTTCAATAAACGACAAAGCCCCTGCTAAGAGCCATTGGGCGTATGTTAGACCGGCTTCAAGCTTATTGCAACAGGCAAGGTTATGCGTTAGGCTAACCGGATACTGAGGCTGATAACAAAGGCGTTTCTTTTGATGACATTTGCCCGCTTCAGCTTAGCCTGGCTTGGCCAAGGAACAGACAAAGCCGCCGGAAGGTGACAGAGGAATTGAGAGTGATTTACTCGAAGCGAATAGGAAAGCATATCCACACAGGAAAGTCAGCAAATTCTGTCGGTGTGATTGTGACGGCGTTTCTGCTTTACTGCGCGCGAGCCGAGCAGTGGAGTGTTGGCCAGTGACTCAAAGGCGCATTGACGAACACAGTCTGGAAGTGCTGGAGTTCGAGCAGGTCCGCCGGATTCTGGCTTCGTTCGCCTCGAGCTCGCTGGGCAAAGATGCGGCAGGCGCGCTTTATCCGTCGCTCGATGCCGAGTGGATAGGCCGGAGGATTGCCGAGACGACGGAATTAAAGAGTCTGCTGGAGCGTGGTGTTGCGATACCTTTAGCGGGCCTGAGTGACATCGGCGCCGTTATAACCGATTACGGGCGTGGCAAAACAGTCTTCGAGCCGGCGCAGTTGCTTCAAATAGCCACTGCGCTTGCGGCCTGCGGCAGAGTGAAGAAGTTCGTTGAAGAACTGCCGGCCGAGCAGGTCCCGCATCTGCGCGATATGGCCGGCAGGCTCGATGACTTCACAGAAATCGTCACGGAAATTCACCGCTGTATCGAAGACGAGAAAACAACCCGAAGCGACGCCTCGGAAAAGCTCGGCGAGATAAGAAGACGCATATCGCAGCTTTCCGCCCGGATTGAGCGCCGATTCAAGGCTATTACAGCGGCGCCTCAGATGCGCAGCGCGATTGAGAATACCAACATGCTTATGCGTCACGGCCGAGCGGTAGTGGCTTTGAAAACCAAGTACCGGCACCGTCTGGCAGGCATAGTCCTGGACCGTTCCAACACGGGAGCAACGCTGTATGTCGAGCCTGAGCAGCTCGTGGAATTAAGCAACGAGCTGGAGGACGCAACGTTCGAAGAGCAAAAGGAAATAACCCGAATCCTGTGGGGGCTGACCCGTGCGGTTCTGGAAAGGAAAAAGGATATACTCAGCAGTCTCAAGCGGCTCGCCCTGTTCGATTTGACCTTCGCCAAGGCGCGGTTCAGCCTGGCCTACGATATGTCGCCGCCGGTGCTCTGTTCGGAGTCTTGCCTGGTCCTTCGCCGGGCTCGCCATCCGCTTCTTTTGTGGTGCACAAGCGAGTCCGCCTCCAGCGGACCGGTCAGGGACATAATGGACTCAGTGGTGCCGCTCGACGTTCGGCTCGGCGACGACTTCGACCTTTTGCTGGTGACCGGGCCCAACACTGGCGGCAAAACCGTTATGCTAAAGACCATCGGCCTGCTGGTGCTGATGGCGCAAAGCGGCATGCATATTTGCGCACACCCCGACAGCCGGGTGCCGGTCTACGGACAGGTCTTCGCGGATATAGGCGACGAGCAGAGTATTCAGCAGAGCCTGAGTACATTTTCTGCGCACATCAGCCAACTGGTGAGGATATTAAGGAAAACAAACGAAAGAACGCTGGTCCTGCTGGACGAGCTGGGCGCCGGCACGGACCCTGCTGAAGGTGCGGTCCTGGCCTCTGCCATACTTGACAAGCTGTCGGCCAGAGGCGCCAGGGTAGTAGCGACCACACATCTCGGCAGGCTCAAGAGCTATGCCTTCTCAACGCCGAGGGCTGAGAATGCGTCGGTAGAGTTCGACGCCGAGACGCTCAGGCCTACGTACAAAGTGCGCATCGGCACACCGGGCAGCAGCAACGCCATCGCCATCGCCAAGAGACTCGGAATGCCAAATGCGATTACCAGCCGGGCCGGTTCGCTTCTCAAAGGCGACGCGGATGGCACGAGCGAGCTTATCAATCAGGTCCAGGCCACGCGCCAGGACGCCGAGCGCAGGCGCAATGAGGCGGCCGAAGCGCTGGACCAGGCCAAAGACATACGCAGTCGCGCAGCGCAGCGGCTGCGCCAGATACGCCGGCAGGGTAAAATTATTGCCGACCAGGCAAACAGTGAGATTGAAAAATCAATGTCCGAGGTCCGAGGTCTTGTTGACAAATTCTTCGAGGAGATGAAGAATGCTCCAAAGCCGTGGAGAGAACACTTAGGCCGGTTCCGTGAGCGAATCTCCGAGACGGCTGCGAGCACACCACTGGCGGTCCGCCAGGCTAAATTCGCCGAGAGCGTCCGCAAAGACGACACGGTCTTCGTTGTTCGGCTCCGGCGAAACGGCATCGTCTGCCGGGTCAATCGCAAACGCCGGCGATTCAATGTCCTCGTCGAGGGCAAACAGGTCCAGGTCGCCTTCACGGACGTCTGGCAGGGGCGCAGCGAGCAGTAGATTTGCCGGGGTATGTATGCGCGCCTTTCGAGTGCAACCGTCGCATCAAGGCGCAGCAAGGATATAGTCCAGTTCAAAGGCGTTCAGGATACCGCCTATATCAGCTTTTTGTCCGGTTCGACAGAAGATTGGATTCGTGCGTGCTCTTTTTGCTGTGGGGAAATGCGGCCAGGAGTTTGCTTCTTCCTACGGCTCTACTGAGGCGCACCGAGACCTTCAAGGGCCTCTTGGCCGGCTTGGCCCGTCCAGGTGATGTCCCGGCCGAGGCCCTGGACGGTCTGGCAGCCCGCCAGCGAAAGCGTCAGCACGGCTAAAGCAACTGCGATAAGAATCTTTTTCACAACCGTACCTGAGTCCCAAACAGCCGTCCAAGCCTGCGTTGAGCAACAGTTTGCTATATCGGCATACGCTGTGCAAAAACACAAAATTCGGCCCACCTGGTTCCGTCAAGCGAGCTGAAGCCTATGTGTGATTCAAGGAGTGATAAGATGTCGGCGGAGAGTACTGGAACGAAAGCTTTTTTTATTTTTTTTTAATTCTTGACAAGGCAGACGTCCGATAGTTAAATTAGGGCAAAAGGGCAATTTGGGGAGCTCTCTGCCAAAGGGATTTGGTTGATAAAGAGGAATGGAGAAAATGAAGGATTTGCTTACGACTGGTGAGGCCGCTGGAATCTGCAAGGTCAGCCAGCAGACCATAATTCGCTGTTTCGATGCCGGCCGCCTGGAGGGTTTTCGCATCCCAGGCTCACGATTTCGCAGAATACCTCGGCAAAGTCTTATCAAGTTTATGAGCCAGAACAACATTCCTCTGGACAATCTCGATTCGGGCAAGAAGAAAGTCCTCATTGTCGACGACGACCCGGAGATTGTGGAACTGCTTGAAGAGGTGCTCGGCAGGGACCAGAGATATGAAATCAAAACGGCTTCCAGCGGTTACGACGCCGGCATGCTTACCGAACAGTTCCGGCCCGACCTTATTCTTCTGGACTATATGCTGCCCGATGTCAACGGTAACATTGTCTGCCAGACGATAAGAAGGAATCCGGAGTTCGCCAGCACAAAGATTATAATCGTAAGCGGCGTCGTCAAAGAAGATGAAATCGAGCAGTTGCTCAAATCCGGCGCCGAGGATTTCATAAGAAAGCCGTTCAGTATAGATGAGCTGACTGAGAAAATAGCAACGGTTTTGAATATGGAGAGAGTCGCCGGCTAAGCAATTGCGATTCGTGAATCGAGATTTGGGTGTTGAACTAAAAACTAAGAACTAAAAACTAAAAACTACTTATGCCCGACCAAACCGCAGAGGCTGTACTTGCCGAACGCACGGAGCTTATCATCCGTAAACTGGATTCGCTCTCGACGCTGCACGGCACAGCACAGCGCTTTATGTCTGAACTGCTGCAAACGAAGTCTCTGTCGCCGGTCCTGACGCAGATAATCGAATCGGACCCAGCGCTTACGGCAACGATTTTGTCGCTGCTTGGCCGCCGGGGCATCGGCTTTGGCCGACGGAGCCCCTCGGCTCGCCGCGCCGTTGCGAAACTCCCCGCGGACGCCGTGCGCAGCGCTCTGCTCTCGGCGAAGGTTCTTGAGCCATTGAACAACGGCGTCGCTTACGACAGAACCGCACCGAGGCGAGAGCTCATCAGGCACAGCCTTGCCGTGGCCTGCTGCGCCGAACAGATGGCTCAGGCCGTATCGTGGCCCGTAGATTCACAGACGGCATATACAGCAGGCCTGCTGCACGACCTTGGCAAACTGGCAGTCGATGAGGCGATGCCGAAGAGCTTTGCCCGCATAATTGAACAGGCGGAATCCGACCGTTGCTCCTGCGTGGCTGTTGAACAAAGATACCTGGGCGTTGACCACGGCACGCTCGGCAGGCGGATAGCGACGAAGTGGCAACTTCCCGACGAGATTGCAAATGCAATCTGGCTGCATCACAGCGACATCGAGATGCTTTCGCAGGTGATGCCTGAGATGCACCTTGCCCGGGTTATTCAGGCCGCCGATTCTATCGCACGTCAATCGGGCATCGGCCAATCGGGCAGTTATGACACGCCGGCTTCGATAGAGCAGATGGCTGAACGGCTGGCAGTACAACCTGAGCAGCTTGAGCAAATCAGGGGCGAGCTTGCAGCCAAAGTCGAGCAAAAGGCAAATCTTCTGGGCCTGGATTTACCCCACGCGGCGACAGCTTACTACGAGTCGCTGCACACGGCCGCAGCGCAACTGGCCGGCGATAACAGCAACCTGTCCGGTGAGAATCGGCGTCTTCAGACGGCTTCAAGCCATCTGAAGTTTCTGACCGACTTTCTATTTAACATAAACGCTGCGATGCTGCCAATCGAGGCGGCGGAGGATTTTGCGGTCCGCTGGCAAAGGTTTTACCAAACGGGCAGAGTGTGCCTGTATTTAATTCGGCCCGACACATCCGACACTCTTGATGCTGTACTCGTCGAGAGCCTTGGCAGGAGCAGGACGCTCTGCCTGAAGGCCCCTGACGACCGGCCTAGCCTGCCGGCCGCGATAAGCGAAAAGTTCGACATTATCGAGGCCCAGGGCCAGGCTGACTGGCTGTTCGAGCAACTGGATGTTCCATTCGATGTCAGCCAGGCCAGATTGCTGCCGGTTCTTGCCAACGGCAGAGCGGTTGGCGTTATCGTTTTTGAACTGCGGTACCCCGCCGATACAGAGTTGTTTCGGGAGAATTTCGGGACTGCTGCTTCGGCTGCGGGCTGTGTTTTGGATATGCTGTCGGCCTGCGCCGGCGGCCAACTGCTGGCCGAGAAGTTCGTTCAACTGCTTGCCGGACTCAAAGCGAGCCAACCAAAGCCCATCACTCCACCGCCCGCCAGCGAGACTTCAACCGGGCCTGCTGTGGATAGTCTTCTTTCTGCGTTAGCCGAACTGGCAGGCGGCGCCGCACACGAATTAAACAATCCGCTTTCGGTTATATCCGGCCGAGCACAACTGCTGACCGAGCGCGAGACCGACGAGGCAAAAAGACGTATGCTGATACAGATTCAGGACAACACAGACCAGATTTCCGCAATCATAGACGACCTGATTGTTTTTGCAGAGCCGCGACAGCCGCGGCCGGCGCCGACCGACGTCAAACAAATGCTCGCAGGGGCGGTGGACTTTGCCGGCCAGAAGACCGGGGCTGATTACATTAACGCACAAATCAAAGTGGCTGGCGAAGTCAAAGAGGCGCTTGTCGATTCGGCCCAGATGGTCTCGGCAATCGCAAATATCATCTGCAACTGCCTCGAATCGTATGCGGAAGGAACAGGTCCGGTTCAAATCAGCGCCGAGCCGGCCGGCACCGGCGGGTTCGTCGAAATCAAGGTGAGCGACCTCGGTTGCGGAATGGACACCGAAACAGCACAGAAGGCAACCGTGCCATTTTTCTCCGGCAGGGTTGCCGGCAGGAAACGCGGGATGGGGCTGGCACATGCCCGGCGGCTGATTGAACTTAACAAAGGCTCGCTGAAGATAGAGAGCCGGCCCGGCGCCGGCACGACGGTGGCAATCCTTGTGCCCAGCGGCTAATCGGGCGGGCCGTTTGGCTTCTACTGGTGGCGCTGGTGTGTTATAATCCAAAAAAGGTATCGCAGAATATGCACGCTTTCTATTGATCGCAAGCCCCACGTACAGCCTCTTAACTATAGCAGCAGAACCATATCAGCACGTCGAATGTAAAGATGCCGTGAGGTCCTGCCGCTCACCACGTCCGGATAGCAAAATAATAGCAACCAAAAGACGATAGGCGGCCTCTTGTTCTCGCAAACTATCACCAAGCCCAGACAACAGCTTGAAGCCCATACGGGTCCGAGAACGACACGGCCTGCCCACAAGAAACGAGTTTATAATGGCCGCGTCGGCCGTCCTGCCTGTCGGGTAAAAAGCCGCAAAATTGATAGCGGACTATTTATAGGCCCACGCAATATCAGTCTCTGGCCACCCCTTTGTCCTTAAAGGCTTCATTTGATTCAGTCGAATACAAGAACTGCGAGATGGCTGTTTGTTTGATGGAACACGAAAGGCTGCAAGCGCCCATGCAACAAAAAACGAGACACGCAAGGCTGCGGCTGCTGATAAGAAAGCTCAATACCGAGCGTAAAAGCCAGGCGCAGAAGATAGACATTATCTGCAACGACCTTATTTCAGCCCAGAGGGATTACATAAAGGCTCTCAACAGGATAAGTTTCGAGGCTAGCTTCTACGAGTCCCTTCTCGCAAGTGCCGGCCTCGACGAATTGTTACGTGTTGCCGCCGGGCTAATAGAACACCAGATACCAGGTACAATGGTCAGCTTTCTCCTCAGGCGGTCGGAACGCTTCGAATGGCACGGGTGTCGGACAGAGAATCTCACGTCCCCGCCCACAGAGCAATTCAAGAAACACATAGAAGAAGACTTGGCCGTGAACATCTGCACGTTGAACAAAGCCTGTAACGTGGCCGACGCATACCCTTTCGAGTACCAACAAGAAACAGAAGGGTTTGGCAAACATTCGGTCATGGCTGTACCATTGACCATAGAAAAAGTATGTGCCGGTGCAATTTTGATTTGGCATTCCGAAGAGAGCCGTCCCAAACAAGAGCAATTGGCGGATATAGGAGCCGTATCATCAGGGTTGGCTAAAGCAATAGCCATATCTCAGGTATTGTCAATAGCAAAGAATTAAAGCTCTTTGAATATTACGGTAAAATACTGCGCGACAGTTAATATATGAGCAGGTGATAATATTATTTTTATATAAAACTCTCTATTAGTAATCATATCAGCGTATACTTTGTTACAAAAGATAAGCCCCCTTTACCTAATTCCCTACCCGACAAGCAGTTACTCTTTGTGTATGCAAACTCGTACCTGTGAATGGGCGGTTGTTTTCGCTGTTACATTTATAGGTTACTTGCGGCTTTGTTTTTCTAGCTCGTTGTTTTGTTAGTACAATTGTTTGATGTGTTATGTTTGTTGGGGATATTTTGTCTTGGCCGGGGACATCAAACTGGTTTTAATTGCTTGCTCTTTGGTTCTGATTTTGTATATTAGCTATTCTGACGCTGGAGGCCCTGTAGGACGTTGTATAAGGAGACAAAGATGCAGAACATTGAGCAGTCGCGGGTGGTCACACACCGAGGGACTGGCGGTCTTGAACCACTGCGCGGTCGGCAGCAATTGATGCTTGGGGTTGATATTGGCTCGACCAGTAGCGATGTGGTTGTGTTGAGTGAGGGCAGGGAGCTTCTTTTTAGTGACTACCGTCGGACCAAGGGCCGGCCGGTGCATACGGTGCGGTCGCAATTAGCACAATTATTCGGTGTGATTAGGCCCACACAGATTGGTCTTTCAGCCGCGACCGGCTCACACGCTCGGGTTTTGGCGAAGCTGCTGGATATTCCACATGTCAACGAGGTTCCTGCTCAGGCGGCGGCTATCTGGCAGTTGTATCAGGGCCTTGACCAGGCCAGCATAATTGAGATGGGGGGCCAGGACAGCAAATTAATCTTCGTTTGCCGGGAGCAGGGCCGGGGGCGAGTCCGCGATTTTGCTCTTAATACGGTCTGTGCTGCCGGGACCGGGTCTTTTCTGGACCAGCAGGCCCAGCGGCTCGGGGTTGATATAGAAGGTGAATTTGGGCAGATGGCGATGCAGAGCAAGAGTGTCCCAAGAATGGCGGGCCGGTGCTCAGTATTTGCCAAGAGCGATATGATTCACCTTCAGCAGCAGGCGACTCCAACCTGCGATATAATAGCAGGGTTGTGCCTTGCGCTGGCGAGAAACCTTAAGAGCAATCTCGGCTGTGGCAGAGAGTTTGTAAAGCCGATAATCTTTACGGGTGGCGTGGCCGCTAATGTTGGCGTGGCCAAGGCTATCGAGCAGGCTTTCGGGCTTGCCGATGGCGAGTTGTTAGTGCCGAGTGAGCATTTCTTCACGGGGGCGATTGGGGCGGTGCTGGTAGCGAGAACCCGGCCGGCAGCGGCAGACAAGGCGGCTGTGATTGATTTGGACGGGCTCGATGCATACTTAGGCGACCATGGTTCAGTATTGAAACGAGCGCCGCGGCGGGGTCGCCTGGCCCAGCCTACTCTGCCGCCGCCAAAAAGCCCTGTTTACGAAGAGTTGCTTACAGGACAAGCCGTGCCAGTCGAAGCGTATCTTGGCGTGGACGTCGGCTCGCTAAGCACAAACGTGGTGGTGATGGATAAGCAAAAGCGCATCCTCGCCAAGGAATATCTTATGACGGCCGGCCGACCGCTGGAGGCGGTACGCCAGGGGCTGGCCTTGGTGGGCAAGAAGGTTGTGGGTAAAGTAAAGGTCCTGGGGGCTGCAAGCACGGGCTCCGGCAGGTACCTGACCGGCGACTTTATTGGGGCCGACCTCGTGATAAACGAGATAACCGCACAGGCGGCGGGGGCGGCGATTGTGAACCCGGAAGTGGACACTATCTTCGAGATTGGAGGACAAGACAGCAAGTATATATCGCTGGAGAACGGGGTGGTTGTGGATTTCGAGATGAACCACGCCTGTGCTGCGGGGACGGGCTCGTTTCTTGAGGAGCAGGCGCAACGGCTTGACATAAATATCGACAAGGAATTTGCCGAGCTTGCCTTCAAAAGTGACGCGCCGATAAAGCTGGGCGAAAGATGCACCGTGTTTATGGAGTCGGACCTCCTGAGCTATCAACAGCAGGGGGCAATCACTGAGGACCTTGTTGCGGGCTTAAGTTATTCGATTGTTGCCAATTACCTTAACCGCGTGGTTGGCCGGCGGCGGATTGGCAAGCATATCTGCTTCCAGGGCGGCACGGCGTTTAACCATGCGGTGTGGGCCGCGTTTGAAAAGGTTACCGGCAAGCCAATTATGGTGCCGGACCATCACGAGGTGACCGGCGCGCTGGGTGCGGCCTCGATAGCGGCCGACCATATGGCGAAGGTCGCGGCTGAGACGGGCAAGGCCGCCGACAGTAAGTTCAGGGGTTTTGAGAGCGTTGTATCAGTCGACTATACTGTTGAGTCGTTCACCTGTGAGCACTGCCCGAATCACTGTGAGGTTAAGAAGGTAAAGTTGAGCGGCGGCGAGCCTTTCTACTATGGTTCGCGGTGCGACAGGTATAACGTCAAGAGCAAGACAGGTGCAACAACCAAGGGCGCCGATAGCTTCGTGTACCGCAACCGGCTGATGTTTGAGTATGCGCATATCTCAGACGGGCGGGCCGCTGTAAGCCAGGCGAAAGGTACGATCGGTCTTCCACTGGCGTTGATTTACTGGGAGCTTTTGCCGCTGTTTGCGAGGTTCTTTGAGGCCCTGGGATTTGAGGTGGTTGTTTCCGGGCGGACTAATAAGCGGACGATTCGGATGGGTGTCGAGTCGGTTACCGCTCAGCCTTGTTTTCCGGTGAAGGTTGCGTACGGACATATTGCTGAACTGATTGAGAAAGGCGTTGACTATATCTTTCTGCCGAGCATTGTGTCGATGACGGCGAGTTTCCCTGAAAACCAAGAGAACCAGCTATGCCCGTATGTTCAGTCGATAGGTTACCAGGCCGAGACTGCGTTCGCCGGCAAACTTGGTAGCACGAGGATTCTGACGGTGCCGCTGCGCCTTGGCGACGGCGAACGGCTCCTGCGCAGTAGCTTTGTTTCGATTGCCAAGAGCTTGGGAGTCCGAGCTTCAAAGGTGCGGGCGGCGATTGACGAGGCCTTTGCTGCACAGGCGGGGTTTAATGAGGCGTTGAAACGAAAGGGCGATGAGATAGTGGAGAAGATGGACACTGACGAGCGGCTGTTTGTGTTGGTTTCGAGGCCCTATAACGGGTGTGACGACGGCGTGAATCTGGAACTGCCGAAGAAGCTGGCGACGCTTGGGGTTCGGACGATGCCGGTGGATATGCTGGATTTGGGTGACGCCGAGCTTGGCGATGAGAACCTGCACCGAAGCGTTTACTGGACGTATGGGCAGAAGATTCTGCGGGCCGCCGAGATAATCAGAAAGGACCCACGTCTGTTTGCGGTTTATCTTTCCAATTTCAGTTGCGGGCCGGACTCGTTCCTTCTGACGTTCTTCAAGGATATAATGGGCGACAAGCCGTGTCTGCAATTGGAGATTGACGAGCATTCCGCAGACGCCGGTGTGATTACGCGACTGGAGGCGTTTCTGGAGAGCCTGAAGAATTACAGACCCAAGCCGCAGGCGGAGCAGGCCTATTTTAAGCCCCCCACTGCTGCGCCGACTACTGTGGGTCGGCAGCGGAAATTGTATATTCCGTACATGGGCGACTGTTCGTATGGTCTGGCGGCGTTTTTCAGGGGCTACGGCCAGCCCTCGGAGGTTATGCCGCTGGCCGACGAGGCGGCCTTGCAGCAGGGGAGAGCGTACACGTCGGGCAAGGAGTGTCTGCCGTGTACCATTACCAGCGGTGATATGCTCAAGATAATAAATACCGATGGCTTCGATCCGGATAAGACGGCGTTCTTTATGCCCAGCGCCTCCGGGCCCTGCAGGTTCGGGTTGTATAACTGCCTTCACAGGCTGATTCTCAGGCATGGCGGCGCGCCGGACGTGCCGGTGATCGCGCCGAATCAGGAAAGCGGTTTTTACCATGAGCTGGGCGAGACTTTCAAGGTGTCGAACGGCAGTAGTTTCGTACGAGACGCCTGGATTTCGATTGTGGGCGTTGACTTGATGCACAAGGTGATTATGCGGCTTCGGCCCTTCGCCAGGGACCCGCGCGGGGCGCAGCGGGTTTATGAGACTCTTCGGGGACAATGGGTTCAGGCGCTTGAAAATCGCAGCGGGTTTTCCCGGATGCGGGAGCTTATGGGCGCGTTTGCTGATTACTTTGGAGGCGTGGCGCTGGACGGCGCCGCCGGCAAGCCGAGGATAGGAATTGTCGGTGAGATTTATGTGCGGAGCCATCCTTTTGCGAATATGAATCTTGTGGCCCGGTTGGAAGAGCTGGGGGCGGCCTGTGACCTGGCGTCACTGTCGGAGTGGATTTATTATACTAATTTTACGCGGCGAAGGACAGCGTGGCGAAGACGCCAGGTTCGCAACTTTTTTACCAACGTGCTCCAGAATTATTTCCAGCACAAGATTGAGAGGACTCTTGCGGCGCCTCTGGAGCAGAGGTTCGGTAAGTTGGCCGATGAGCCGGCAGAGCGTGTCGTAGGGCTGGCTGGGCCGTACCTGCACGATTCTTTCGAGGGCGAAGCGGTCCTCAGCATCGGCAAGATGGTGGAATACTACCACCAGGGGTTCGGCGGGGTGGTTAACGTGATGCCTTTTGGCTGTATGCCTTCGACGATTGTGAGCACGCAGACCAGGCGAGTTAGTGCAGACTGCGGTGACATGCCCATATTGAATGTAACTTTCGATGGTCAGGAGGACCCGACTTTAACGACGCGGCTGGAGGCCTTTGTTGAGCAGGTACGCCAGAGAGGACGGGGCAGCGTGACGGCGGCCGAGGTAACGGCGGCGGCACGGTGACGCCGGCATCGCGCAGCTCGTATTTCGATTCACGAGATACGATTCACGAATTTGAGCTTTCGTTGAGTTTGACCATGTTTTTGGCCATCTCGACTATTCTTTTTCGCAGGGTCTTCGGGGCCAGCACCTGGACCTGGTCGCCGTAGCCGAGAATCCACCAGGTTATCTCTCCGAGTCCGTCCACGCGGAATTCGACGGTGGCGGAACCGTCGCTGTTGTGGGTGACTTTTTGTGTGGTGTGCCAGCGGACCTCGGTGACATTATTTGCCACTTTTGGGAGGAATCGCAGCTTAACGTGGTGGATTCTGCCCTCCGGTATCATAGACCAGGCCCTGCCGAGGAATTCATCGAGGTCGAAATCGCCTTCGTCCACGAAGCATTTATCCAGAATCGTCAATTCTTTAATACGGCTGAGCTTGAAGACCCTGAAACTGCTGTGTGTGTCGGAAAAGCCCACAAGATACCATGCCCGCCTGTTGTAGAGTAAGTGGTAGGGGTTCAGGTCGAGTTCTATTAGCCCGCCTTCGAAGAGCGAATGGTAGCGTATATGGACCTTGCGGTGTTTCATCACGGCCCCCTGAAGGCGGGCGAAGGTTGTATCAAGCAGGTTCATTGGGGCCTGGGCGCCGCCTTTTACGGAGATATTCCGCAGAGCGGTATTGCAGTACTGCCTGATTCCCGCCGGGAGGTTATTTTCTATTTTGAGTCCAGCCAGGAGGCAGGACCTTGTAAAGGGAAGTTGTGTCTGGTTTCTTGCCTTGTGGATGAGCAGGAGCAGGCTCAGCGCCTCCTGTAGATTCAGGTCAAGAGGCGGCAGGAAGAAATCCGGGTCGACCGTGTAGCTGGTTGTTTTTGGGTCATAATGGTACGGCACGCCAATAGCCTGGAGTTCCTTCAGGTCGCGAAATACCGTTCGGCGGCTTGTACCGAGCAGGTTTGCCAGGTCGCCGGCATCGTATTGGTTGCCGGATTGAAGTGTTGTAAGAAGTTTGACGACTCTGCTTACTCTGCTGGGCTTCATGGTTGGGCTCCTTGGCTGGTTGGCGCGGCTCTGATTATACAGCCTTAACTGGTTTGGTGTCAAAAGCTTGTGTGTGTACTGCTCTGGATTTTCGCGATTTATGTTCGATTTTTGGAGAACCGGGCTCGAATGCCTTGCTCCAAGGTATGCCGCGGCGGGAAATATGGCTTCAATAGGCTGGCCCGGTCCGATAATTTCGCCTAACAGCCACATCGGGGCACAAAAAACGAGAAATTCACCTTGACACAGTGCACTCGTTCTGGTATAAAGAGTATAGAGTAGTAGGACAATCATGGTGAGGCGCAGTAAATCGCTGTACCGATGGGGCAAATGTCACTTTTGGGCAGTCAGGCTTGAGATTGCAAAATGACAGGCCGATAGGCCGGAAAGGAGCAAAGCCGACCGGTTAGATGGGTGGTTGAAGCAAGGAATGAGGAGGATAGAAGCAACCCCTGTGTGGGACAGGCCGACAAAATTCCACGGTAGTGTGGGGAAGCGTACTCATTTCTCAGCCAGAATCGTTTCAGGCCGGTAGAACGCAGGAAAAATCTTCCCGTATTGGTGTTAGCGAGATTGATTTTGGGCAGGCAGAAGATTTGTTTGGTGAAGGGGTTAAATGCCTGCTGAGGACAATATATCTCTGGCGTTGTGTCAGAACAGGGTAAATGTTAGTGTAACTCTTTGGTAGGAGGTACGTTATGTACAGAAAACTGATTTTCTTAACTTCTCTTGTATTGCTGCTGACTTGGGGTGCAAGCGCTTCCGCTGCTGACCTCACAGTCCCTGCTGGAACCACTCATACTGTCGTCGGGACCGAAGACTATGAGTTGGTTGAAGTGGAGGGCACCCTGGTTGTCCCAGCCGGTACGACCCTGACCATGAGTAACCGCGACAGTTATGTAAACGGTGCCGCCGCAACGATCGATGTCGATGGCGGCGATGTTATTTGCAACTGTAGGTTCAACATCGGCACAGGAAACAGTGGCACTATCATCATTCAAAATGGCGGCTCCTTTACGCAGCAGTGTCCTGGAGAAGACTGCGAAGACGGTATCAAGTTCCCCGACGACGATGGCGGCGAGCATCGCATCTTCGTTCTTGATGGGACCCTCGATGCTAATACTATCGAGCAGATTAGTGACCGCGACGCCAAGTTTAGTGTGGGCTGTAATGGGACAATCACTGTTGGGCACACCGGTGACGAGCCTTTAGATCGTTATGACCCCGATGAATGGTTAGCCAATGGAGACCTCTATTGCGATCCCGGCTGCTCCGGGATTATCGTGATCACCGACCTCGGCGGTGGTGTTAAGCAAGTCATCTGCCTCATAATTGGGCCGATTGCCACCGACCCGAAACCGGCCACGGGTGCACCAGGTGTGTGTCCCGACGGTATGGTTCTGAGCTGGACGCCCACAGACCAGATAGCAGAGCCGAACCATGATGTGTACCTCGACTCGAATTCCAACGATGTCGCGCAAGCCACTCGCGCCAGTCACGACAACGTGCAATATTCCTCGGAGAACCAGGAGGACCCCAATTATACTGTACCGGACCCGCTTCAATTGAACACCACTTACTATTGGCGGGTTGACGAGGTCGACAATGCCGACCCGTGTGTATGGGAATCCCCTATCATCTGGAGCTTTACGACCGAGGATGGAAATGCCAGTGACCTCAGCCCTGGCGATGGCATCAGAGGTGTCAACCCGAGTTCGCCCCTTACCTGGACGCCCTCATGCGTTGCGACTGCCCAGAACCTGTACTTGAGCACTGATTTCAACGATGTCAACGACATGGTGGGTCCTACTGCATTAGGTGCTGCCGTAGACAGCTATGCCGCCGCCCTTGACCCATACACGAATTACTACTGGCGAATCGATACCACGGGCGGCGGCACTACCGAAGTCCAGGGCTTTAAGACAGGTCTTGGAGGGCTTCTGCTGGAAATGCTCTTCGAGGGCAGCCTGGGTGCCGACCTTCCAGCCACGGAACTCGACACCAGCGGCAACGACCTGCACTTCACAACATATTCTGCGCTACACGACCCCTGTGCTGATGGCTCAGTCAAGTATGCCGACGGGCGTTTCAACGGGACCTCGGCAGATTTCGAACCCGAGGCAGGCTTGTACAGGCTCGATACGGGCGACGGTGATCCTCTGCGCCTGGACGGCTATCAGTACACAGTCGAGCTGTGGATCAAGCCCAATACGATCAACGATGATTACGGCGATATTACGTTGATTGGCAAATCCGATGGGCCGTGGGGGCTTCAGATTAGTGACCCCGGCGGCGACAACGAGCTGCAGCAGACCCACAACGGCAACGACGAGTCGCCGGACGAGCTCCAAGTCCAAGTCGGTGAATGGCAGCATATTGCCGCGGTTTGGGACCAGTTGGATCCGGATGAGGACCAGATGAGGCTCTACTACAATGGAGATTTGGTTAACACCAATGATGAAGGCCCGAATCCTTCTGACAATAACGAGCCTGTTGGTATCGGTATGGAAATCCGGGCCGACGGCACCACGGGTGGCTATTTCGACGGTGTGATTGACGAGCTGAAGATTTGGGATATTGTTGTTGTGCCGGTCCTCGAATGTTCCACTAACCCCAGTCCGCCTGACATGGCGGACCGTGTGGACCCGTTTGACTCGAACAATACAGTCCTTGGCTGGACACCGGGGCCGTTTGCGGACCACCACGATGTGTACTTCGGCACCGACCCTAACGTTGTTGTATATCAGGACACGGTTGATGGTAACAGGTATCCCGAAGCCGGCAACCTTGTGCTTGAGAAAGGCAAAACTTACTATTGGCGGGTCGATGATGTCAACGACGGCGACAGCGCCACATATGAAGGCTTCCTCTGGCGTTTTTCAACCAGCACTGCCATTGTTGACCCGAATATGGTTGTCTGGTACAAGCTTGATGAGCTCCATGATGGCGACGACGTCACGGATTCTTCCGGCTATTACAATCATGGGGACGTTGACAATGACGGTGACGACACATGGGATCCTAATGACGGCAGGTTCCCCGGCTGTATCCATTTCCATGAAGACGAGCGTGTCGATATAGACGACGATGTGTTTGACTACATTGGTGAGTCAATAAGCATTTCCGTCTGGTGGAAGGAAGCCTGGAGAAGTGGCGCCGACGAAGAAAACTATTTCTGCGCCTTCGGTGATGACGATTTGCACATGTTAGTGCGTGCGCCCGATAACGCGCCTGATAACCCCGGAGTCATCTGGCAAGCCGGCAACGATACCAACGACGTACTTGAGTGGGCGACCAACGGTCGTGCCTGGATGGACAATTGGCATCACCTTGTCTTTACCAAGAATGGACCAGAAGGTACAATGAAGATATACTTCGACGCGGTTCTCGTACAAGGCCATAATAAGGCTGCCAGCGACACTCTCAGTCAGGCTGCCGCCAATGAGGACGAAGGATTCAGAATCGGCGCCGGGTGGGAGAACGACGCTTCCTTCGAGGGCAAGGCGGACGACTTTAGAGTCTATGACTGCGAAATATCCCAGAGCAAGATAAACGAGCTGTTCAGGGGCGGCGAGGTGGAACTCGCCTGGGCGCCTGACCCGTTCGACGGCAAGCCTGAGGTCCCGCGTGACGCGACCCTTATCTGGAAGCCGGGCGACTTCGCAGAAAAGCACGATGTCTATCTGGGTACCGATTGGTACGATGTCAACGACGCCGATACCACTTCGGACGTTTACGTGGACAGGCGTGGAGCGAACAGCTACGACCCGACGAGCAACTTTGCGCTGGGTACGACGTATTACTGGCGAATCGACGAGGTCAACGAGACGGACCCGAATATATGGAAAGGCTATGTCTGGTCGTTCACGGTGGCCAACTACATTATCA
>Ga0210003_1000370_pt1 | contig 40416 bp, 35 predicted proteins | sample LantaG_FD_182804 | JGI IMG/M metagenome (GOLD analysis project Ga0210003, IMG submission 182804) | Deep subsurface microbial communities from Baltic Sea to uncover new lineages of life (NeLLi) - Landsort_02402 metaG (SPAdes) (version 2) | ecosystem: Environmental > Aquatic > Marine > Oceanic >...
TCGCCAAGCGGTGAGACCTCGGTCAGCAGCGCGACGTTCCTCGAAGGAGGCAAGGAAATAAGTTTTAACAATCTGCTCGATACCAACGCTGCGTTCGAACTGGTTAAGGAGTTCGAGGCCCCTGCCGCGGTTGTGGTCAAGCATTTGAATCCATGCGGATGCGCGATTGACCAGAATATCATCGAGGCCTATCGAAAGGCCTATGAAGGTGATGTAGTCAGTGCGTTCGGCAGTATTGTGGCTCTGAACAGACCTGTTGATGAAGAACTTGCCCAGACAATTATGGAATCGTACAGCAGGTACGGAAAGGCACGTGGAGCAGGGGGGTTCTTTGCCGAGGTGATTATCGCACCAAAATTCGAACCTTCGGCGGTTGAACTGATTCGGACTCTGAAGGCCTGGGGCAGCAGGGTTCGTTTGATGGAGACAGGCCCTATCGACAGGGGAAGAATCGACTGTGCAGAGTATGACGTCCGCTGCGTGGTCGGTGGTATTCTTATGCAGCAGCGTGACCTTGTTGGTTGGGAGCCTGACGTGCTGACTTATCCCACCAAGGTAAAGCCTACGAAAGAACAGCTTGAGGATTTGCGTATCGCCTGGGTGACGGGCAAGCATACGAAGAGCAATACTATTGTGCTTGTCAAAGACCGCAAAGTTATTGGTGTTGGTGCGGGGCAGATGAACCGCGTGGAGTCGGGATTGATATCGTTTAAGCACGCCGGTGACGACGCCAAAGGCTCCGCGATGGCTTCCGATGCGTTCTTCCCGTTCCCTGACAATATCGAAAATGCTGCCAAGGCTGGTGTTGCCACGATAGCTCAGCCCGGCGGTTCGACCAAGGACGGTGAAGTTATCGCCGCGGCCGACGCCGCAGGCATCGCGATGGTCTTTACCGGTAAGCGACACTTCCTGCACTGATTGAGAAGTGATTCCCAGGCCTTCGCCTGAAGAATTCGCGTTCTAATTCTCGTTTGATTCGCAGTTGCAACTGCAATCGCAGGTTGCCCCGTAGTTTGGTAGTGCTTTCCTTTTTCGGATTGGGCAACTCGTTAGCTGCGTATTCCTATTATAATCCTGCTGCTTTTCTCAGTTCTTGTGCCATGTCGGTTTTTTCCCAGGTGAAGTTCTTGCCTTTTCTTCCGAAGTGGCCGCCGTGGGATGTTTCGGAAAAAATGGGCCTGTCGAGGTTGAGATATTTTATCATTGCCTTGGGTGTCAGCGGGAAAAGCTTTCTTACGATTTTGCTGATTTTTTCCTCGCTGATTTTGGCGGTTGCCTCGGTATCGACGAAGACGCAGATTGGCTCTGCAACGCCGATGGCGTACGAAAGTTGGATTTCGCAGACGTCGGCGAGTCTTGCCGCGACGATATTCTTTGCGATGTAGCGTGCCATGTAGCTTGCCGTTCTGTCCACTTTGGACGGGTCCTTACCGCTGAAGGCTCCTCCTCCGTGGCTGCCTCGACCGCCATAAGTATCCACGATGATTTTTCTGCCGGTAAGTCCGCAGTCGCCCTTTGGTCCACCGACGACGAATCTGCCTGTCGGGTTGACGTGGAAGATGGTTTTTTTATCGACCAGACGTTTCGGCATGACGGGCATGATGACCTTATCGATAATCTGTTTTTTTAGTTGTGCATATTTGATCGACGGTGCGTGTTGGGTTGAAACCACGACGGTGTGTATTCTTTTTGGTTTTCCGCCTTCGTATTCAACGGACACCTGGCTTTTCCCATCCGGCCTGAGCCAAGAGAGGGTTTTGTTTTGTCTGACTTTTTCCAGTCTGAGGGTAATCGCGTGGGCCAGTTGAATCGGCATAGGCATCAGTGCGGGTGTTTCTCTGCAGGCGAATCCGAACATAATTCCCTGGTCTCCCGCTCCCTGCTCCTTGTGCAGTCCGCTGCCTTCGGTGACCCCCTGGGAGATGTCGGGGCTTTGCTTGTCGAGTGCGACCATTACGGCACAGTTCTCGAAGTCGAATCCCATATCGGCATCGGTGTAGCCTATTTTCTTGATGGTGTCGCGCACGACGGTTGGGATGTCGACGTTGACTGCCTTTGAGGTGATCTCGCCGGCGACGATTACCAGGCCCGTTGTTACCATAGTCTCACATGCTACACGGCTTTTGGGGTCCTCCGCGAGCATAGCGTCAAGTATTGAGTCTGATATGTTGTCGGCAATCTTGTCGGGATGTCCCATAGTTACGGATTCGCTTGTAAAAACGTATTTTCTGGAGTTGGATGTGCCGACCATTCTTACTAACCTTTCAGTAAACAGATTATGAGCCATTCAAACGCGAAACTATCATGATAATGCTTGGCTTTGGAGAGTCAAAAGAAAAATATCGAACCGAGCAACGCTGGTCGGGTTATTCTTCAAGAGACTATTATTTTATTCTTTTCTTCCACTTGGGGTATTCTGCAAGTACCACATCGCCCGACCGAACATACCAGCGGTACCCGAAAAGACGGTCCTTATGAAGCTGTCTGATGTCATATTTGAGCACCCCATCATAGTCGCTGAATATAGCCCTGCCGCTCTTTACGTCGTAAAACCGAGCCCAGAGCGTCGGGGCGTTCGCATCTTTAATCATTTCAATGGTATCGCCAACCCGCTCAAAACGAATGCCCGTGATTTTACTGCTTTGATACCACGCCACCGCATCCTCTATCACTTTGATTATCCTCGCCGAAGGCTTGTCAATACTCATCAGGAACAATACTACGCCGGCGCTTTCGCCGCCGCTGAGCGACGCCAGTTCATAGCTTCGGCCGTGCCTCGGTTCGAGCGTTTTGGGGTCGTGCTGCGCGCACCAGACCGTAGGCCGTCCGTTAACGACGACCTGGCACTTGACAATGCAGTCAAACCCCTTCTCGTAAGCCCGCTTGACCCTGTTTCGCCGCCTGTTATCGACCATGTCCGAATTAGGCCCATCGAGAATCGAACGCATCACATTCATCACATTGACCATCGCGTTATCATTGAACGTGATAAAATCGCCATAGTCACCGTCGTTGGAAAGCGGATACCTCTGAGGCCATCCACCATTGCCGTACTGCGCCTCGATAAGGTAATCCAGCCCTTTAATAAAGGATTTTTTGAAAGGTTTTTTCCCTGTGGCATGATAAAGTTTGGCCATAAAATTCATCTGCCTGGTTGTTGCGCCGTTATCAATCGAAGTAGCCCAGTTCTTCGTGAACTTTTCCCCCTGATAACCGTGGGCCTCCATGTGCATGTTTTTCGGCCATGCTCCGATTTGCGTTTGGTAAGAAATCATGTTGTCACCGATAACCTCCGCCATCCAGCTCTTGAACCACTGCTGCGAATACTTTTTGTATGGAAACCAGACGAGCCGCAAACCGTGAAAGGTATAGCCCCTGCCGGCACTGTATCCGCAGCGCACAGCCGAGCGGCATTTCCGGGCATGATAACCCCAGCCGCCTCCGCGCAGCACACGCGGTGCTCCATCCCAGTCGACCCATGTTCTGCCGTCGGTTGGCGCTCCTTCATAATTAAAATGATATTGGTCCAGGCACCACTCCCACACATTGCCGTGCATGTCATAAAGCCCGAAGGCGTTCGGCTTTAACTGCCCGACCGCAATCGTCCCGAAATCGGGGTTGTCCGGAGCTTCTTTACCCCCGCAGAACCACATGTAATCCGCCCGGTTGCCCGGCAGTTTCCCGCACCTGGAGTTCTGACACTCATCGCCGGATTCGAGAGAATCACCGAAATAAAAACGGCTCTGCGTACCGGCCCGGCAAGCGTATTCCCATTCCGCCTCGCTCGGAAGCCTGAATAGGCCAATATCAAGCCGATTCAGTTCCCCGACGAACCGCTGACAGTCATCCCAAGAAACATGCGAGACCGGGTACTCATCGCCCACACCATACCTACGGCCCGGATTGGTCTTCATAACCGACTTCCATTGTTTCTGTGTCACCTCGTATTTGCCCATATAGAAGTCATAGCCGATAGCTACCTTATGATATGGCCCTTCGTCGCTGTATCGCCCGCGTTCGCTTTCAGGCGAACCCATCATGAAACTGCCCGGACCAATGCGGACTAATTCCAGTTCAACATCTGCCGGCAGAGACAGTGTAACGCTGTCGCCGGCCTCAACTTTCTCTGCCGAGCCTGCCCAACCCGCCGGCGCAAACATCACCAGAACAAAAACTATTGATTTAACCAGCCCGTCGAATGGATACAATTGCTTACTGTTCATTTATTCACCTGTTTCCAAGCAAAACACAGAGTTTATTTTCCAAACAGTCTAAATGATTAATTGCACAGTTTCAATCAGCAATCAGTTTTTGTAAACAGTAAGTCCAGGCTCGGCCCTGTATCGCCCGCTCAAAAGCAAACTTGCTGCATAGCCCAAAATGAACACCATCAGGTTACCAATCAGTCCAAGCCAGAGAATGTTGATTTCGAACTTAGGCAGCCACTGAGGCATCAACCTCACCAGCCAATCCAGACCAAGACGCTTCATATTCGGTTCGTTTGTCACCGAGGCCCACGCGACAAAGGCTACGCCTACGCCCAAACCGGTATAAAGCCCCTTGCTGCTGCAGCGTCGGGTAAAAAGCCCAAGAAAGAAAACGCCAATAATACCCCCCGCTATTACCGAGCTAAAACCGAAAAAGGCATCGACCATCGATTTTTCCTTCCGCAGAGCAATAGCCAGTCCTATTGCACAAAGGCCTGAAACAATCACGCTCAAACGCGAGAACAGGAACCTTGCTTTATCCGATGAGGCCTTTGCCAGCTTGTTGTAGAAATCATCGACCAGTACCGACGCCAAACTGTTCAGGTCGGAAGACAGTGTCGACATAGCCGCGGCAAAGACACCGGCCAAAATCAAACCTGTCACGCCTACCGGAAGCTGATGGCCTATGAAATACGCAAACACCTGGTCCGGTTTTGCCCGCACGGCATCCGGCAGAAGCCCCGGCCGAGTCTCATAGTAGGCCCACAGCAGGGCCCCAATTACCATAAAAACAACCCAGACGACCCACAGCAAAAGCACCGAAACCCACAACGACCGCGCTGCCTGACGCGACGAAGGCGCCAGCAGGTACCGCTGCACAACAGTCTGGTCGGTTGTATACTTCGCCAGGTAATGCGCAAAACCAAAGCAAACCAGCATGTAAATCGAAACGTTCTTCCAGTCGAAATCAAAACTCGCAAGCCTGAATTTTCCGGCGTCCGCCGCCGTCGCTATTACCTCCGAAGGTCCGCCATGGGCAGTGAATAGAATAAACAGCAGGCCGATTACACCGCCGCTGAGAAGCAAAAACCCCTGTATAACATCCGTCCACACAACACCCTCGATGCCGCCAAAAAACGTGTAGGTAATCGTTACGATACCGACGATAATTATCAGATAGATAAGATACTGCCCGCCCCACCCGGTCGCCCCCTCGATAGCCAGGCACAACAGATACAACACCATACCCATCTTGAAGCAATGGCCGGATATGAAAACGATGTTGCCATAAAACCTCGCAGTCAGCCCGAAACGTCGTTCAAGATACTCGTACGCACTCAAGTGTATCTTTTTGCGAAAAACCGGTATGATAAAAAACGTCGCAATCAGCGCCGTCAGCGGAATTGTCGATATCGTCATCAGGTACTGCATATCGACCTTGAATGATTTGCCGGGTATCGCCAGAAATGTCCAACTCGATATAATCGTCGCGAAAATCGACATTCCCACCGCCCAGCCGGGAAGCTTGCGATTGCCCAAAAAATAGCGGCCGGTGGTCGTCTGCCTTTTGCCGAAACGAGACCCTAACCAGATAACAAAAATGAAATAACCGGCCACAATCAACCAGTCCATGATTCGTACAGCACTATGAGGCTCCGGCAGCGGCACTCAATATCTCCCGCATAATAATACTACTACATAGGCCGTTAAGTTCTTTGCCCGTATACGCCCATTGCTCGACGTGTCTTCTTGAAGGCCCGTTACCTGACCGGTTTTAGTCCGATTGCCCGCAGCCCTGCGCGAATAGCATCAACCTGCTCCTGCGACAATGGCCGCAAAGGCCGGCGAAACACGGGACTGGAAAACTCACCTAAAAGCCACTTGGCAACCTTCATCCTTTGATGTGCGCCGCATCCCGGCTCACCAAAATTATAAATCAGTCTTGCTAACGGCGCAACCATCCGCTGTGCCTCTTTCGCAGCCTTTAGGTCACCATCAAGACAGGCATGAACCAGCTTCACCATCAGTTCCGGGGCAAAGCCCGCAAAACCAATAAGAGCACCGTCACCCGCTTCGAGAAGCGTCGGCAGCAAATACTCATCGTGACAGGTAATAATCGATATATCCGCCCTTGCCGCTTTTAACTGCTCGTAATCCCACAGCCAGCGGCTCATCTCGCGTGTGCCCATCTTGATACACACAACCCTGGGTATTTTGATAATCTCCAGCATCTCATCCAGTGTGTATCCCGCCTTTGTCCACGCTGGGTACTGATGCACGATAATATCGATGCCGGCACCTTCGGCAACGTCCTGGAAGAAACCGACAGCCGTCTCGCTGCTCCTGCCGAAGCGAAGCCAATGGTGCGGCGGCATAAGCAGGATAGCATCGGCGCCCGCCTTTCCGGCGGCGATTGCATCGTCTATCGCCTCGAGACTGCCTCCGGCGGAAACGCCCGAAACCACCTTTATTGCGCTGCCGCTGTTCTTGACCTCGTCGGCGTATACGGCTGTAACTTGCGCTTTTTCCGCAGGCCTAAGCGACATAATCTCGCCGGTATGGCCGTTACAGACAAGCCCTTTCAGACCCTCCACGCCGCACAAGTCGCGAATATAGCTTCGCAAACCCTCCTCGTCGATGCTTTCATCTTCACCAAATGCACAAAGTGTGGCGGCAAATACGCCCATCCACGGATGCTCTCTATAAGTCATTTTTTCATCCTCTGAGAATTAACTTCGAACCAACTTTCTGCGGTCAACAACTCACCCGGACAACCAGCAGGGCCTATCGTATGAATAACCGGCCTGCTTGTCAACGGATACGCCGGCGTTGCGGCATCGGCATAGGGCACAGCCGCTTGAGCATCGTGCACACGGACCTCTCCTCAACCAACCTGCTGCCCCGCTACCGCCAGAACCACCGCAAAGACCTTCGCCGCGCCGGCATTTTTCAGGGTCTTCGCACACTCATTCAGCGTGGCACCTGTGGTCTTTATGTCGTCCACGAGGCAGACATTTCTCCCTGCGAATCTATGATCGCCGCGAACCGCAAAGGCACCGGCAACATTCGCCGCACGCGCAGCCGCAGTTGCCATCGCGGGCTGCCTCTTCGTCCGCCGTATACGAACCAGGTCATGAATAATCTCCATTTCCCCACCTTTAAGTTTCCGAGCCAGAAGCAAAGACTGGTTGAATCCCCGCGAAAAACGCCGCGTCCAGTGAAGCGGCACCGGGGCCAGCACCTCTATTTCATCGTAGAAACCGCTGCCCTTCAATGCCGAATCTGCCAGAAACGCCAAAACAGAATCCAACTCCGTGCGACCATTCTTAAAAGACAGGATCATTGCCCGCAAGGCCTTTCCATACACCCCGCCCCGCGTGATCCGGTCAAAATAAATCTCCTTACCCTGGCAGTCCGGACAAACACCCCCGAGGATACCATACATGCTCGCATCCCGACCACATCGCCGACAGTAGTCGCCTGCCGCACACGATAAAAGCTCCGCCCAGCAATCGCCGCAAAGCACGTGGTCCGTCTCATAAATGCTCTGGCCGCAACTTGAGCAAACAGCAGGCCACAAAAGATGGTTCAGGCTGTGCATACAGAACCGAAAGGCGGTTCCTGTTCGGGCCGGTGCTTGTTTCGAATCTGCCTTGACCATAGAAAATGATTATAAACCATGTGGGCCGTCATTTCAAATCAAACAAGCTGTTGTCAACAGGCGAAAACCAGCCCAGTTTCATCCTGGCACATTTTTTGTAGAAATTATTACCCCCGGAATAATCCACCAGCCGCCGCCCGTCAACATGCCCATCGACCCAGCCCACGTTGGCACGTCCCTTGTGGCGGAAATGAATCGACGGCGACGGCGACGAACTCGTCCAAACCCTGCCCCCCGAAACCCAAAAACGAGGCTCGGCAAAGGAATACTCGATGATATATTTTCCGTTCTGATAAAAAGCCGAGTCCGCGAACATCAACGTATCAAAAGACTTGCCGACTTCCGACATCTTTGCAGTCCTTTCGTAAGCTGCTTTCTGCCCGTAATTATATCCCTTCTCCCAAAGGCGGCTGCCTATGTATGTCATGTTGTAACCATAGCCGCCGCAGCCTTTTTCGAAACTTACATTCCATTGGCTGCTCTGGACAAGCCCCGTCGCAGCGGGACATTCCTTAACCTTGCCGTTCGCGAGATACTCCGCCAAAGGCCCAAGCTTCGGGTCGAAAGCCTCGTTCAGACTTTTCCTCACACCGTGCCAGCGATGGTATCCGGAACTATCCCAAATGTCGCTCGCTGCCGGAACAAAAAAACCGTTATTCTCCGTCGAGTACCCAATATTTGCCAGAACAAGTTGCCTCAGATTGGAACTGCAAACCACGCTAATCGCCTGCGACCGCGCCCTGCCAAGCACCGGCAGCAATACCGCCATCAATACGGCAATGATAGAAATCACCACTAACATTTCTATCAACGTAAACCCTTTTTGCTTTTGCGATATCATACCATCAAACCACAAAGCCCCGCTACTGGCTGCGCCACTGTTCTGTCCCGAGCCATTGCTCAACAAAAACTGCCAGGTCCCGCCCATCTACAACCATATCTTTCGAATCATCCAAATCACACCTACCTATCCAGCCGGCCCCGCCGAAATGACTCTCCCACGCCGATGCAAACAGCGCAAAATCAAGCAAATCAACCAGACCATCCAGGTTGATATCCGCCGAATACTTCTGTTCTTTCAGCACACCGATAGCCTCCAGGTCCAGCCCGCCGGAACCCTCCGTCAGCCACGCATCGTAAATCGGATGGTTCGAATCGTAAACAGCCCAGCTCGGCCAACTGCACGGGTCGGTATTATCAACCGCCGAATCCGAAAAATCACCGCTGCCCGGAATATCAACTATACGAACATAGCTGATATTGTTTGTATCAACCACACCGCTCACAACCGCCGCATTACCCGAAAGCTCAGCCAAATCAAAAGGCGTCCCCGTACACGTCCCGTAAGCGTTCGGATGCTTGCCCGCCAGGTTCAGAACGTTGCTTATCTCAATAGTGCCATAAGCACCGGTCTGCTCGGGCGTCAGAGACACGCCTTTGAATCCAACAAAATCAATGCCGTTGGAAGACACCTCAACATAGCCTAACTCGGCAAGCATCTGCCCGAAAATCGAACCTTCCGCGGTATCATGCTGCGACAGAAAACCATTCTCGAACACTACAAAATCATAGCCGCTCACATTGCGAATATGGTTGGGATCGCCAACATCGCACGGGTCCCCGAACAGCAGTGTTATACAACCAGGCGCTCGCTGCTGGGCTATCTCAACGTCATTAAGGTCGCCGAGACTCACGATATCAGCATTGTCCCCCGTCACCTGGCCGAGAGCCTTCGTCGGATCATTCCAATCTCCAAGCCACTCGTCATCAGCCGGCAAATAATCCCTGTAGCCCGTCGCCCAGCCGCGAAATATCGGATTTATGTGAGCATCGGCATCTGCCAGCGGATTCGCAGGCCGCCGGTCGGTGCCAATGTAGCCGTTTACACCCACCTCCGTATAGGGACCAGCCCTGCCGACTCCCGAAAAAGACAGCCAAACAGCAATTAGAATAACCACCTTTAACCTGCCGGCCATACCTATTGCCCCAAACTCATTATCTTCTGAACCTTCCAATAAGAAACCCCCCAAGACCAAGCAATACGATACTGGTCGGCTCCGGAATCACGATATTATCCACGGCAAAATAAGACGGAGTATTCATGCCATAGGTACCGGTGTCACTGGAACTCATACCGAACTCAACCGTTGTCACCACACCAAGGGCGGTCAGGTTGACAAACATCCAGTCGTCCACAATATAATCCAGAGCGTTACCTTCCGACCTGTAGTCAGCCAGGTAAAAATCAACCACACCCGTCACAGCGTCGGCCCCGTCTCTGCCCGTAATGGTAAGCATTAGCCAATCGGCGTCGTCACCAGTGGCACCGCCGAACTTCTTTGCCGGCGGTTCACTGTTGAGCATCGCAAGGGCCGTATACGTCGTGTTCGTAAAGTAGGCACCCTGCAAGCTCGATGGACTCGGTAACGTCACCACGGGAATTATTGTTGCATAATCCACATTAGGCACATAACCAACCCCATAAATATCATCACCCGCGTTGTAACCGGTGCCAGTATAAGCACTGAACTGATTGCCGTATCCCGGCGTCGTTACGTCCGAGAAGTTGGAATAGGCAAAACCCTCCCATGAACCGTAGTCACCGTCTGAGAAATTGTTAAAGGACACACCACCGCTGCTGAAACTCGTCACCTCGCCGGTCCCATCAATTGGATAATTGCCGCTCCATGAGGACTCATTGTCCGGCAGTGTCAAATCATCAAAATTTACAACTGTAGAAGCCATGCTCACAGAACCTGTCATCAATAAAATAACCACTAAACTCATCAACTCCTTCGAAGCCATTGTTATGCCTCCTCATATCAGAAATAGAATTCACGTTCTTTCCAAAACCACATACTCCAAACCCAGCTTGCCTCCTTTCTTTTTCACCGGCCCCTTCTCGCGAGGGCACCGAAAAAGCAATAAAAAAACCGTCGTTCCTGCGAAAGGAACGACGGTTTGTAATCCTAAACAAAACTTATAAGGCAAGCCGAAGGCATCACTCAAAATCCGAGCAGAAGCCCCCCGGGCCTCAAAAACCGCAATATGTTCCAAGTCGCGAGAACACCACAATTGCAACACCAACTACAGGCAGGTTTTCTGACTTGCGTTTTACCTCAAGGCTCCTTCCCATTCGTTAATCACGAACAGTGGAATAATGCCTTGCGGATTTCCGACTGATGCCGGAACAAACGCTCACAGCGGCGCGACCGCCGCGGATTCAAACCGCATTCCCATTTTGACTATCTCAAAGCAACGCTTCGAGACCTGTAGTCAGGATATAACCTTTTCAAAGAGCAGAACAACCTTCTTCTAACAACCCCACGAACAACTTGCAAGCAAAAAAACTCTTACTGATTCAAATAAATAACAATCCCCGTCAATGCCAGAATTGCCACAAGGCAAACCCCTATGGCTATCACGAAGATCCACATAAAGCGCTTGTTCTGCCGCGAAATCAGGTATTTCAGGTATCGGTCGCTTGTCGCGAACGTCTTGCTCATCTGTATGATACTGTCGCTCTGACCACCAGCCGTCTGGTTCAGTTTGGCAAGAGTCTCATTAAAATTGTTAAAACTCTCGGTCATCTGAACATCGCTGTCAGCCGCCGCCGCCAACTGGTGGTCGATATTCACGAGCGCATCGGTCTGCTTGGTCGTCTCCATTGGTATCTTCTCAACAACATCCACAAATCGTTGATCCTGTGCCGTTGCGGTCTTGAGTTGCTCGACCAAATGCTCGGTCGACTGCTTCTGATTCTCCACCAACTCAGGAAAACTCCCTAACAGCCTTGGAAGCTGTTCAATTCGACCCATCAGTTCCTCGTGCTGGGCCACCTGCTGATTCAAATGCTCGTTAATACCCTGAAGCTGTTCAATTAGTTGATTAAAGCCGTCCTGCAGTTTTTCCAGCGATTCCTGTTTTTTCACAGAACCAAGCGCCTTTACGACAACTTTCTTGTTTTGCGTATCTGCCTGAGGTTCGCCGGAAAGTGGCTCCGGGGTATCGATATGCGGGTTGAGAAGCCCATCGTTATCCACCTCCGGCTGATATTCAGAAGCAGGGGCCAGCTTGTGAGCCCGAAGCCATGCCGCTGTTTTTACCCAAATGTTCTTAAATGCCATTCTCGAATTCCTCGAAAGACATACACATGCCTTCTTCGGCCCAAGCTGTTTCGCCGTAAGGCCGTACGCGACGAAATACACCAACTGTAGTCTAACCAACATTAGATGCTTTTACCACCACGAATTCAAGCCATTTTTGCCCCAGGTGGATGTCGTGTTTGCAGGTGGAATAGGTTGGATTGTGCAGATTTTGGCAGGGGGGTAGAGGGGAAATTCGGGATTGGGTTGAAAAAGGGGGTGTGAAGTTGGTGCGAAGCGAGAAAGCTTGAACTGTTATCCGTAGGGGTGATGGGTTCGAAATTGGGTTTGTTTTTCAGGCGTCTGGATGGTTTGATATTTTGATAAGCCGTTGTTAGTGCAGTAGTTACGTTCATTTGGGTGTGCAGCAAATTGGGTTTGTTTTGCATAATTGTTGGGTGGAAGCACGAAGCACTAATATCTAAATCCGAAACAAATTCGAAGCACGAAATTAAAAGCGGGGTGGTTGCGATTGTGGTCATAGTGTCTATACCTCTGTTTTGGGTGCTTAGAAAAAGACGCGCACCCCATAAAGGACGAACTTGCTTATTTGATTGAAAATTAGGGTGTTTTTGGTATAAGGAAAGGACGTAAATGGTTGTGTAGAAAAGAATAAAAATAATTGTAAGAAAACCTGGATGGGCCGCAAAAGCCTGCGTATTTGATTGATTTTTGGTCTGCCACAGAGGACACAGAGATCGCAGAGGAAAGGAAAAAGGGAAAACGGATATTTCTTAACCGCAGATTTCGCAGATTTACGCAGATTATGGGGGAAATAGTTGGTCAGAGCGATAAACCACGTCGGATTGTGGGATTTTGATGAAAACGGTGTTCGAAACGTGCGAAAACATGAGAAAATATGAGAAATAGTGAGGCTTTATGAGGTTTTTGGGGGGTTTTGGGGGGTGGATTTAATGTTGTTGCGTTACCGGGGGAAATATGTAGAATTAGGGGGGTGAGGCCAAGGAAAGTTAAAAGTCAAAAGGTAAAAGGCAAAATGACAGAGTAAAAACGAAAATGTTGAAAATACATTGAGATTGCGTATAATTATTGAGCGTAAGGTAGGTGAGTAAAATGGCTGATATGGCGACAAGGAGTTTTATTACCACGAAGAGAAGGAAGAAGTTATTAGGTAAAAGATAAAAGGATGTTTTGAACCACGAAGAGCACGAAGATAAGGAAGATGTAATATATAAAAGACAAAACGGATGTTTTTGAACCACGAAGGGCACGAAGATCACGAAGAACGTGAAGAAAAGAAGATGTTTAGGGTTAAAAGATTGAACGGATATTTTTGAACCACGAAGCACGCGAAGGGCACGAAGGTCATGGAGTTTTTAGAGAAAGGGTTTTAAGTGATTACTGATGAAGGATAATTGATTATTATGCGGACGCCTGCGGCGAGGTTTTTATGGGAAAGGTTTTGAGGTTTTTTGAGGTTGAGAGAGAATAGAACACGCGGCGGTTTTGCTGAATTACTTTGAGAGGAAAGATGGCTACAGAAGCAGATAATTTTGGGGTAGCTCTGTATTATCCATTTATCAATGTCCAAGACATTGACTGGTTGAAAGGTGCTCTGTTGTACTGGGATGCCGTCAGATGTATCACGCCAAGCAAGGACTTTTTTGATGGTTCAATCAGATACTTGTGTGACGAGGGAGCAATAATTGCTACGGACCCAAAAAGGTATACTCTTAACGCAGGCGCAATATTCTTACGGAAAATGCAGAAGTATTGTGACAACCAAGGCGAACTGGATAACGAAGTTATAAGGTATCTAGATGTACAGTGTCCCGAGTTGAAAAATATTGCAATACATAGTGGCAAGATCTCTAAAAGGATATTTCAGGAGTTGGGGCATAAAGTGGTTCTGGGCCATTTCCATGAAGGAACAGCCTTATGGTATCGTGCTCAGCCCTATATTACCGCATTATATTTGATGGTTCTGGCTATTGAAATGAGTAAGAGCATAAAGGCACCTATGCTAACTGATGTTCGCGAACTGTCAGGGCTTGGTCAGCACATCCTGTGGTCAGATGAGATAATCCCAGGCGACACAGCGCCAGACAATGTTCTGATGCAATTAGATATAGATTTCCCATCTTCTGAAGCATTAGCTAACATCCCTTTTGAAGATATTATCCGATTTCGCCAAAAACGAAATAATGAACGTCGAAGATTCCGTAGTGTAATAGAACAAATTCGAAGTACAGCACAGGGACTTGAAGATATTAATGCTTTATCCGATTACCTCAGTGAAAAGAAACAAGATATCCAACAGGCAATTAATGACCATAAGAAAACGCTTATTAACATCGGAATAAAAAGTTTCACGTCATCAATAAAATCTTGTTGGCCATCTGTTTTTGGGATTGATATAGGAAATATGGCAGGTACGACCGCAGGCATATTAAGTGCGATTGGATTAGCTGGTATTTCTATTGCTTACAGCCGAACAATAATATCTCAGGAGTACCAAGAAGCAATTAAAAATTGTCCTTGGCATTACTTGATTGAGCTTGAAAACGAATTATGAGATAAGAAGCGTGAAACGGGCGCTGATTACTGCCCGGAACTGGCTGGCATACTGCCACAAGAAACTGATGAGCAGAAGGAACTCTTTGAACTGCTGGACTATGCTTATATCGGCGCAAGATATGACCGTAACTATAAAATAACGAAAGAGCAATTGGAACAATTAGGTCCATGTGTTGAAAAACTACACGAAGTGGCAGAAAGAATCTGTAAAGATAAAATCGAGAGTTTTGTTTAGCCGTAGAAAATATAGGTTTTATCATTCTTATAACCTTTCTTTTTTTACAAGTGGAATACTTGCAAATTATTGTATGGGGCTTATACTTGTTGCTTATGGCAAAGAAATCTACATCGGGTTCTAAGAAAGTTAGTAAGGCCGGCAAGCGGTCGGGGTTGGTCGATACGGGTGTAATTTATTGCGGCGATAACCTCGAACAATTGAAGAAGCTGCCCGAAAACTGCGTTGACCTTATTTACATCGACCCGCCTTTTAACTCGAACCGCAACTATGAGGTGTTCTGGGGCGAGACGAAGGAAAAACGCGCATTCAAAGACCGGCACGCATCGACGCAGGCCTACATCGAGTTTATGCGGCCACGGTGTGTTGAACTGCACCGGGTTCTTAAGAAGACCGGCTCGTTCTACCTCCACTGCGATTGGCACGCTTCGCACTACGTCAAAATAATGCTCGACCAGATATTTAGTGAAAATCAGTTTAAGAATGAAATTATTTGGAAAAGGGCTGATACTCATAATGACGCTAAAGGGCAATTTCCTGTTGTAAGCGACTCAATTTTCTTGTACACAAAGACCAACGAAGCGAAGTTCAGGCCACAACACGGGCCACATGCAGAAAAAACGCTTCGGGACTGGTATCAATTCCTACAAATGCCGGACGGCAGTACTCGAAAAATGACTAAAGAGGAACGCGAAACACAGATGATCCCGCCGGGCGCCAGACGTTTTAATACTGGTGACATGGCCAGTCCTAATCCAAGGCCTAACTTGATGTATGAATACAAAGGTTATCCATATCCCTTAAAAGGCTGGCGGTGTTCACTTGAAACAATGCAGGAGTTAGACAAAAAGGGTCTGTTGCTGTTTCCGAAAAAGAAAGATGGTCGGATAATGCGTAAGCGTTATTTGGATGAGCAAAAAGGTGCGGTCGTTGGAAATGTATGGATTGATATTCCACAGATACGCGCAAATGATGCCGAGCGTCTTGGTTATCCCACACAGAAGCCGTTGGCCTTGCTTGACAGGATTATCAAGGCGAGCAGCAATGAGAACGATATTGTGTTGGATGCTTTTTGTGGGTGCGGGACGGCGTTGGTGGCTGCGGAGAATCTTGGAAGGCAGTGGATAGGTATTGATGTATCGCCGACGGCCTGTCGGGTAATGGCAAAGCGGCTGCGGGATGTGTGCGGGATGAAAGAGGATGAGAAGCTTTGGCGGGTCGGACGCGGGTTTGTGGTGCGCGATCTGCCGTGGAGTGAGAAGAAGCTCCGCGAACTTCCGCCGTTCGAATTCGAGAACTGGGCGGTTATCGCGCTGGGCGGTATTCCGAATAAGGCTCAGGTGGGCGATATGGGAATCGACGGGCGTATTTATCCTGTGTCTGCCACACCGAAGAAAAAAGCCGGTGAGTTGGGCTTTATGGATGTCTGGTATCCGATTCAGGTCAAGCAGAAAGACAAGGCCGGGAGGCCGGATATAGATTCGTTTGAGGCGGTGATGATGCGTGAAGACCGTGTGAAGGGGTTCTTCGTCTCATTCGATTACTCCGGCGATGCGATGGAAGAGATACAGGCGTTTTTCAAAAGGACCGGCAAGAGCATAATTGCCCTGACCGTGAAAGACATTCTCGAAGAACAAATCGCCTACAAGTTGGCATGAGGTCAAGGAGATGGCAATGGAGACGAAGAAGGCGTTGGGGATAATTCGTTTGTTGGCGGATGGGGTTGATCCTATTAGTGGTGACAGTCCGTATCAGAATGCGGAGGTTGTGGTTTTGTCGTAAGTCGAGAGGGGTTAGTGTATAGGCGGTTGAGTGCAAGGGACAAGCACACGGGCAGGATGCCCGTGCCACGGATGTGGAAAGCGGCGTGAATGAATTGCGGGGCTGCGGGGGAAGGGACGCGGGTGAGGGGTAAGATTGAGCTATTCTCGCGTGGGCGCCCCCGCCCAGAGGACGGGGCTATATACGGCCGTCACGGTGTGACGGTGAAAAGGTGACCCAGGCAATAAATTGCCGGGCTAAATATGGGCAGGGAGTGGGCGTGAGGTTAATAGTGTTCGTGGGCGAGGTCCTTCGGCTTCGCTCAGGATGACAAAGAGGGGGGTAAACATGGATTCCCGCCTCCCGCCTTCGCGGGGACAAGCTTCGCGGGAATGACGAAAAGGGATGCAATGGGTTGCGTGTGAAGATGTGTCCCCCAGGGTAAACCTGGGGGCTAAACGGGATTGTGGTTGGTGGGATATTTGGGGGTTGAGGAGGGGGGGGAAGTAGACAACACGGGCAGGATGCCCGTGCCACGGGTGTGGGAACCGGAGCGAATGAATCGCGGGTGGAAAGGTGCCCCCCAAAATGAATTTGGGGAAGGGGTGGCCCAGGCAATAAATTGCTGGGCTAAATATGGGTTAGGAAGACGTGTAAGGCGGGGGGTAAAGCTTTTATGCCAGACGGCAGCCGGGTCGCGATATGTCGTTGAAGCAATGATTGGGCTTGTTTCAGCGGAGATTTTGATATACAAGGGTTTTGGAAGAGCGCTATTGGCTGGGGGTGTTTTTTTGACGCGGTCTTTCAGCTTGACATTTGGCGTTATCAATAGTAATGTAAAATGCCGATTAGAATATAATCTGCGGCAAGAAAGATTTTGGTTTGGTACGCAGGGATGTATACTATGGTGATACGAAAATGGGGTTGAATGTTTTAGAAGTAGGAGACCATATTATGAGAAAGATGTTTTTTTTGATTTTGGTGTCAATGGCTTTTTCGTGGCCATGCCGGATGGTCTGTGCCAAGAGCGAAGGGGGCGCAAAAGTTAATAGTACGCGTAAAAGCATGAGAAGGCGTGGAGCTCTCGACCCGAACCAGATGCGGATGCGTGAGAAAGCGTTGGAATTGCGAGAGAAGCACGCAAAAAACCGCAGGGAGCAGCTTGATAAAATGCGTAAGGACGAAATAGGGAGAAGAGAAAAAGCCAGAAAGATGCGTGATCTTCAACCGGCGGCTGGTGCCGATGGAAATGAGGTACCGCAATTAGCAGCCATGAACAAGAAGTTGCGTCATGAGACAGCCAAGCATGAGGAACGGATGGCCAAGCTCAGCCGGATGCGTGAACTGGCCCTGAAGAAGAAATCCAAGGAGTTAACCGGTCGTATCGACAGGCTTTTACTAAAGGAAAACCAGCGTTACGGTCGCAAGATTCAGAAAACCCAAATGCAGAAGCGTAAATTCATGCGAATGGGTACAAGGCAACGTGGCGGCCCCGGAGCAAAGGGGACCGGCCCGGGCAAGGGTATGCGTCCGCCAATGGACAAAAGGTTCGACAATCGTAATCGCAGGCCGGAACTGGAAAAGAAGAAAGCTGTTTCCGCGCCCGTCGAAAAGTAGGTCGCTGCCGGAATGGGATTTATTTGGTATGCAATTTAGAAGAGGTGACAAAATGTTGCGTAAAGCATTTCTGACTGTTGTGGTTGTCGCTGCAATCGCTATTTGTCTCGGCGGATGCAAGAAAAGTTCGGATGAATCTTCGTCGAATGTTCCTGCTGCGAATGAAGTACCGAAAACAAGGGTACAATATGAGGCTGACGCCAAAAAGGACATCACCGAGGAGAACTTAGAGACAGAACTAAGCAAGCTGGAAAAAGAGGTCGATACCGACGCCGCTGCGGATACGGGACAGTAAACGGCAACGGACGGATAATTATTGTCCGATTTTCCGTGCATAGGCATAAGCGGGCCGACAAGCTTTATAAGCAATAACACTGCTTGAGCGGCATTGGTTAGAAGAGTGTTTGTCCTCGAATCACGGATGATTTTAGCCTGCTCAAGTCGTGTCGGCGCAGTCTCCCGAATGTCTCGAACAGATACATCAAAGTCGTGCAGGGGGTATTCGGTCATATATTCGTGAAGATTTGGAGTTCGCTATGAAAATCAGGATTGTACTGTCGGGATTGTTAGTGATTGGAGTTTTCATTATCACGGGCTGCCAGAAGCCGCAGGCGAAGCCTTTTTACGACCGGCCTTTGCCACCAGGGCAGTTGGCGCTGAGAAAAATAACCAATCCGGCGGAAATTCCTGATTTCACGAACGGATGCTTCGATATGAGCGGTATGAAGACGGCAATTGACCGCAGCGTTAATTACCTCGGCAAGCCTTCCAGCGGTCAGTTTTTCCCCTATGGTGATATCACGCGGCAGCATGCGGTGGACAGCCTCAAGGCGTTCAGCGATTTGATAGGCTCAGGTGCCAGAGGCGCGCGGTTGAATGCCGCGATTGTCGAGCAGTTCGATGTTTACACTTCGGTCGGTTGCGACGATAAGGGGACGGTTCTTTTCACGGGTTACTACACGCCGATTTTCGATGGTTCAACAGTTCAAACGGAGCAATTTAAATATCCGCTCTACAAGCAGCCGGATGACCTCGTAAAGGATCCACTGGGCCGGATACTCGGCAGGCGCGGCGGAGCCGGGCAGATGACGCCGTATCCGGAGCGGTCACAAATCGAAGAATCAAATATGCTCAAAGGCAAGGAGCTTGTGTGGCTGAGCGATTCATTCGAGGTTTATATAGCACATGTTCAAGGCTCTGCGAAAGTTAGGATGCCGGACGGCAGACTTGCCACCGTAGGTTATGCCGCCAACAACGGGCATGAGTATCGAAGCGTTGCAAAGGAGCTTGTGAAAGACGGGCGGATAAGCTCGGACCAGATGAGTCTGTCGGCTATGATAGATTACTTTAAGCAACACATAAGTGAAGTTGCTCGTTATACGCAGCGTAATCCGAGGTTTGTGTTTTTTCGCCATGAAGAAGGTCCGCCGAGAGGAAGCCTTAATGAGCCGGTTACAGCAATGAGAAGCATTGCTACGGATAAGTTGATTTTTCCGCGTGGGTGCGTGGCGTTTATTTCGACAGTTCTGCCGCAGATGGTACGCGGCAGGATTTATCAGAACGCGTACGATGGTTTTGTTCTGGACCAGGATACAGGGGGCGCAATACGTGCGGCTGGCCGGTGCGATGTCTACATGGGCGAAGGTGACGGGCCGGGGAAACTTGCCGGACAAACTTATCAGCCGGGACGGTTGTATTACCTGTTTCTAAAATAAGAAGCTCGGCACATATTGGAATGACACAAGAGCTAAAAGACAAAACACTCGACGAACTCGAACAGCTTGTTGCAACCCTGGGGCAGAAAAAGTACCTTGCGGGCTACATCTTCAGCTTCATCCATCAAAAACGTATCACCGATATTCTGCAGATAAGCCCGTTGAGCAAATCATTTCGCGAAAAGCTGGTCGGAGCAGGCTGCACTATTTGCAGGCTTGTGAAGGTCCGCACGCTGCTGGACCCCGACGGCACTTTGAAGTATTTTTTCGAACTGCCGGACGGCAAGCGGATTGAAACGGTGGTTTTGACCGACGACGGACGAAAGACGGTATGTCTGTCGACGCAGGCAGGCTGTGCCATGAACTGCGCCTTTTGCGCGACAGGAAAGCTTGCCCTTAGCCGAAATCTGACGGCAGCGGAGATAATCAGCCAATTAAATGCCGTCGAAGACGACAATCACAAGATCAACAATTTGGTTTATATGGGGATGGGCGAACCGCTGGAAAACTATGATGCCGTTGTGCGTTCGGTTCGCATACTGAATCACCCCAAGGCTGAGAACATCGGGGTGCGGCATCTGACCATCAGCACGTGCGGAATACCGCCTGGGATTGAAAGACTGGCCGACGAAGCTGTTCATCCGCGTCTGGCTGTGTCGCTGAATGCTCCGAGCGACAGCCTTCGAACAAGGCTCATGCCCATTAACAAGAAGTATCCGATTGCATCTGTGGTCAAGGCTGTTCGAACTTACCAGCTCAAGACGAACCGGCGTGTCACATTCGAATACGTATTGATAAAGGGGCTTAACGACAAAACGCAGCATGCCCGAATGCTTGCAAAGCTTCTGGCTGGGCTTAAGTTCAACGTGAACCTGATAGAGTATAATCCGCATCCGGGCTGTAAGTTCATCGGCAGCGACAAAGATGTTATCAGGCGTTTCGCGGCGAATCTTGAGGCTGGTGGCATCGAAACCGTTATTCGCTACAGGAGAGGTCAAAAGATAAAGGCTGCCTGCGGACAACTGGGGGCGGATTTGGTTAGCAGGGGCACGGGCTAACCGCGTGAGAATCGTTTTGCAAGGCAGACTACAAAAAGTGCCATGAGGCATCCGCCGGCGACTGCTTCTACCATCGCAACAACCCGACAAAAGCCGCCCGGGTCAGGGTACAGGTCGCCATAGCCTAATGTTGTAAAGGTTATGGTGCTGAAGTAGAGGCCTCGGAAAAAGGAGGCGTCCGTGGCAATGCCGTTATGATAAACAAGACTATTCGGGAGTGAAAAGATAACTGCGCAAAAGAGAATAATCAGTGCGCTTGCGGCGAGCACCCTGGCGGGTCTTTCACCATAACCGAAGAGCATGCGTCCGAAAATAAACTCCGGCAGCAGTCGAATCGCGAGCACAAACCGCATGAGTTTTTTCGCCGGTGGAAGATTGTCGTAGGCCGGCCCGCGCAGTTTCTGCCACAATCCGGCACAACGCTCGCTGTAGAAACACTCACCCGCCAGATGATAGTAGCCTGCCTCCTGGGCGGACTGCTTGACGAAGCGCCAAAAGCTTTCGTCCTCGCCGTAATTTTGTCTTCCGAAGAAGACCGAATCATAAACAGGGACGGCCCTGCTGGAGGAATAGACCCCTCCAAAATCCACAGGTCCCATGAATCTGACGTCGCCAAAATTAGCTCCTTTGGCAAAAAGCGTGTTTGCAAATCTGGCAGAAGCATTGAAAACTGCACTGCCGAACAGGCTGTAACCTTCACAAACGACCGTTCTGAATTTTGCGTCCTTTGCAAACACGGCGTTCTTGAACGTTACCACACCGACGAAAGTACAGCCGTCGAATCCTGCGGTTCCCTGGAACAGGGCATTGCGAAATCTCGTCTGTGCCTTGAAAACGGAACTGTTGAAAATTACATCACTTTCGAACTGGACCGTGACGCTTTCCGGCTCGGACCAGGGACCGGTAAAGACCACATTTTCTTCGAAGATGCATTTGTCAAACACCATCGACTGGGCGAACGTTAAGAGTCTGGTTTTTTCGGCGGAGCGTACGACAAGTGCTTCTGTGCGGAATTTTTCGGCAGGGTCAAAGAGGCGGTTTACGTCAAGAACGCCGGTGATGGTGCAACCAGTCAACTGAATATCCTCACCATCGGCAAGGGCTGCAAGCAAGTCACTGGCTGAGACACTCTGTTTTTCTCTTTGAAAAGTCATTGGCAAAACCACGAACCAAGAATCAAGTCACAAACAAGCTTATGAATTAAGAAGCTAAAATCCAACAAAAAAAATGCGACCTTTTTCTTACTTAGGCCTATTCTCGGTCATCATCCGGACCTTGTCATCGGTGAGCAATTGGCCTGTTGTCTTATCCCACGTTCGTGTGCGATGAGCCAGACGGTGCTTGCCGTGACAGTCCGTGCAGTATTTTTTCTCAGTAGCAGTACCGGCGAAAAGGGCGGCATGAGGCTTAATATCAATCTTGTCCTGAGCGTGGCAGCGCAGGCAGAAGGGATTGATTTTCTCTGGCGGATACATAATATCAGGAGGCGTAACGTTGTCCTCGTCGCTGCAGTGTGCCTCGGATAAAGCGTGACATTTCTCACAGCCAATATCCGCGTGTGCATGTACGAGCGTCAGCTTTTCGCGAGAGAAATTGACATGGCAGACATAACATTGGCTGTTGTCGGCGATTGCGGCTTCTTGCGGTTCAGTTGCGGGTTGTGGATTAAAGTTCTCAAGCAGGAGCGGCTCTTCGTGGTTCGCCTGAGTCGTCAAAGTCGGGTGCAGGGATGGTTTGCCACCACCGTTTTTGCGTCCACAACCGGCAAATAGAACCGTTGACACCATCGCTGCGGACATTAGAAGCAAATATAGCAAAAGCCTCACAATCCCTACTCTGTGCAAACCAGCAGCGATTGTTAATTCGATTTGGTTAGTCATGGTCTAAACATATTCCCAGTTTTTCAGCCACTGATAGTTTTTCGGCAAATTGGCCCAGGCGTTGTCCATTCGCTGCTGCAGTTCTTTTGCCTCGGCCTCATCGAGGCGGCGTCTTTCCTTAACGGCTTTTGCAATATTGTCGACCTGATGGGCACTGATAAGGCCTGGTATCGGTATTATGCGTTGATTGCAAAGAATGTACCGGATTGCCAGGCGTGCGGTGCGATCGTCCTGGTCAGCATGTGGATCTTCAGGCGAACTCGAACCATCGAATACAGAGTTGCTCGAAAAAGGCTTGATTCCGAAAGCGCCCGCATCACACTTTTTCAAGGCCTCGAAGATGCTGTCCTTCGGCATAACTTTAGTATTGGCTGTGTAGGGAAACAGGACCACTTCAATCTGACTGAAATACTCAATCATGAACTTTAGCCATTTACGGTCATGCGACGAAATACCGACGAATCGCGTCTTTCCCTGCTTTTTGGCCTCTTCGAGGGCGGCGACAATCTCACAGCTATCGGCAAATGAATGCCTGCTGCCGGTGGTCATCGAGGTGATACGCCAAAGGTCGGTATAGTCCTGATTGGACTCCTTCAAGAGCGAGTCAAGGCTTTCGAGCAGCTTCCTTCGTGTGCGATACTTTTGGTTGCGCACTTCCCTGCCGGCATACGATAATGCCATATACATTTTGTCGCGTCTGCCCTTAAGGGCCTTGCTGTAGGCGTTGACCTCGGGGCGGCAGCAGGCATCGACGTAGTTAATACCGCGCTCGATGCATCGGCTAATGACATCATGGCGGTTGCGGTCAAAGTCCTGATTCATTACATTGACGCGTTTCCAATGGCCCCCAAGAGATACGGCTGATACCATCAAACCCGTCTTGCCGAGCCGACGATATTCCATTTCGGGGTTGTAGTTCAGGATTGAGCAGTCGTCCTTTGGTGAAGAGTCCGCGTCCAGATGACTTGCAGAACCCAATCCAACGGCGACACCGGCAGCACCGGCCACGACATCACGCATGAATCCTCTTCGGCTAATTCTGTCGCTCTGCATAAAGAAAGCTCCTTCGGCCTGACAAAAAGCCAAATAACACGCCAAGACCGCAGGAAGAAGAGCCTCAGCCAATTTTGCTGCCTTGTTTGATTGCCAGCCTGAATATAAGCCAAGCCGGCAGAGACGTCAATCATTTTCATCCTTTGGCGACGAACGTGGGTGCATTTTGCATCGGTGCATCTTGTGTTTATAGAAGCCATCGGAGAACCTCATTTGGGCTGCCAACGGCTTGCTCTGCCATAGTTGCTTCCGTGTAAAAAAGCTTGAACGCTTTTCGGCAGAAGCGGTGGGTTCGAAAGCGGAAACTTTGAAGAGTTTATGCGGCATTGGCTGGGTTGACATTCTTTTTGGGCGGGTTTATGATGGGTTTTTGTTACAGTTATTTGTTTTGAGGATGGGTTTGTTTTTATGGCAGCGAACGGATTTACACATCTTCATCTGCACAGCGAGTATTCGCTTCTGGATGGGGCTATCAGTATTTCGAAGCTTCTGAAGCGTTGCAAAGAGCTCGATATGGATACTGTTGCCGTTACCGACCACGGTAATATGTTCGGGGCGGTGGAGTTCTATACGAAGGCGCACGCCAAGCACATCAAGCCGATAATAGGGATTGAGGCCTATATCGCACCTGGCAGCCGTTTTGACCGGACGAAGACGTCGATCTCCGACGCGGCGTTCCATTTAATACTGCTTGCGGAAAATAATTCCGGTTATAAGAATCTTTTGAAGCTTGCAAGCGTGGGGTATTTGGAGGGGTTTTACTACCGGCCGAGGATTGATAAGGAGATATTGGCTGAGCTAAATGAGGGTTTGATAGCGACATCGGCGTGCATAAAGGGAGAGGTCGCGTCTATGCTGGCCCGGGGTGACGAGAAGCGGGCAATGTCTGCGGCCCAGAGCTATGTTGAGATATTCGGGGCAGAGCGGTTTTTCATAGAGCTGCAGAAACACGAAGGCGACGAGCCTCGGATTTATGAGGGCTTAGTGGATATCTCGCGAAAGCTTGGTGTCGGGCTGGTGGCGACGAATGATGTTCATTTTCTGGAGGCCGCTGACTACGAGGCCCATAACTGCCTTTGCTGTATAGGCACCGGCAAGAATGCCGACGGTGACAACCGGATGGTTTATCCGAGGAACCTTTTTCTTCAGAGTCCTGAGGAGATGCGTTCTCTTTTTGCCGAGACGGCTGAGGCGTGCGACAATACGCTGGCAATCGCCGAACGCTGCAATGTTGAACTTGATTTGAAGACGCATCATGCGCCTCGTTTTGAGCCTGACGACGGGTCGAAGCCGGAGGCGTATCTTACTCGGCTTGTTTATGACGGTGCGAAACAGCGATATGGCGAGATTACGGATTCTATCAGGGCACGAATTGAGAGAGAACTTGACGTAATCGAGTCGAAAGGGTTCGCGAGCTATTTTCTTATTGTGTGGGACTTCTGCAACTATGCCCGGAACAACGGCATTGCAGTGGGGGCCAGGGGCAGTGCCGTTGGAACGGTTGTGGGCCATTGCCTTGGTTTGTGTAATGTGGATCCGATTCGCTACAACCTTCTGTTCGAACGTTTTATGGATCCTCAGCGCAATGAGATGCCTGATGTTGATATCGATATCTGCCAGGACGGCAGGGCCAGGGTGATTGAGTACGTTCGTCAGAAGTATGGTCATGTTGCTCAGATAATAACGTTTGGTACGATGAAAGCGCGGGCGGTGATTCGCGATTTGTGCAGGGTACTTGGTGTTCCGCTGGCAGAGGCTGACCGCTTGGCCAAGCTGGTTCCTGCGACTCTTGATATGACACTGGATAAAGCACTCGATACGGAACCGGAACTGAAGAAGGCCTACGAAGAGGACAAGCAGACAAAAAGGGTGATTGACATATGCAAGCGACTTGAAGGGCTTTCCCGTCACGCTTCAGTGCACGCAGCAGGGGTAGTCATTGCAGATGAGCCTTTGACCAATTTCGTACCGCTGTATAAGCCGCCTGGTTCGGAAGATATTATCACACAGTTCGAAGGGCCAATGGTTGAAAAGGTTGGCCTGTTGAAGATGGATTTTCTTGGTCTTAAGACGCTGAGCGTGCTTAAACGTTCCTGTTCGCTTGTTAAACACATTCACAGCGAGGAGATAGACATTGAAAACATTCGGCTTGATGACGCGAAGGTTTTCGAGTTGTTTTCAGCCGGCAGGACGAAGGGTGTTTTTCAATTCGAGTCCGGCGGGATGCAGGAGCTGCTGATTAAGATGCAGCCTGACCGTATTGAGGACCTTATTGCGGCCAACGCGTTATATCGGCCTGGGCCGATGATTCTTATTCCGGATTACGTAGAGCGTAAGCACGGGGCAAAATGGGAGCTTCCGCATCCGATAATGAATGAAATTCTGGAGGAAACTTATGGGATTATGATTTATCAGGAACAGGTGATGCGGATATGCAACAAGCTTGGTGACATCGGTCTTCGAGAGGCATACGGGCTGATTAAGGCGATTAGTAAGAAGAAGTCCAAGATTATCGCTCGTGAGAAAGAGCGGTTTGTTGCCGGCTGTGTCGCGAAGGGTCTGAGTCAGCAACAGGCCAACGGGATTTTCGAACTGATTGAGCGTTTCGCCGGTTATGGTTTTAACAAGAGCCATTCGACTCGTTATGCCATTATTGCTTACCAGACGGCTTATATGAAGACGTACCATCCCGTGGAATTCATGGCTGCTCTTTTGACCTACGAAATGGACAACACCGACAAGGTGGTTGATTATATCGGCGAGTGCAAGGCCATGGGCGTGGAGGTTTTGCCGCCTGACATTAACGAGAGCGACGTTGATTTCACGCCGGTTTACAAAAATGGCGTCGGTGACAATGGCGTGATACGGTTTGGACTTGCCGGTGTCAAAGGTGTCGGGGAAAAGGCGGTGGAACAGATAATCGCGGCCCGGGCAAAGGTTGGTCACTTCAAGAGCGTGTTTCATTTTTGCGAGCACGTTGATTTACGAGCGGCCAACAAGCAGGTACTTGAAGCACTTATCAAGGCCGGTGCTTTCGACAGGCTTGGTGGACACAGGGCACAGATGATGGCAGGTTTGGAACGTGCGATGCAGAGCGGTTCGGAACTTCAGTCGGACAAACAAAACGGGCAGATGAATTTTTTCGGGCAGATGGCCCAGCCGGATGATTCGGAGGTTTCCGGGGGACTGCCTGATATAGCGCCGTGGCCTGAGCAGGAGATGCTGGCTTTTGAGAAGGACGTGCTTGGTTTTTATGTTACGAGCAACCCGCTAAGCCATTATGCTGACGTGATAGATTTTTATTCGACAAAGAATGCTTCTCAATTGGCCGACGCGGGCCAGGACAGCCAAATTGTAATCGGTGGAATGATAACGAAAATCAGGTATAACCTGACGAAGACGGGCAAGAACGCGGGTTCGAAGATGGCGGTCTTTGTTCTTGAGGATTTGCAGGGTGAAGTTGAAGTTGTGCTGTTTCCCGGTACGTTGAAGAAGTACGCCGATATAGTTTTGGCCGACACGGTGGTTTTTGTCAGGGGCAATCTTGATGATCGTCGCGGCAAAGCGAATATCCTTGCCGAAGAACTTGTTACGCATGATGATGACCTCGGCGCGAAGTTAGTGGACAGGGTGCGGATAGAGTTTAACTCGAATGACGTATCTGCGCAGAAAGTGGCCATGGTCAGGAACGTTCTTGTCAAGTACAAGGGCAGCCATGCGGTTGATCTGGCGATACGAACCGGTAAAGGTACGGTGCTGGCGACGGCAGACAGGAGTTTGTACGTTTGGCCGAGTCCTGATTTCTGCAAAGATATGGTTCGGCTTGTCGGACACGAAAACTTCAGGTTGATATTTCGTCGCGGTAAAGCTCGCAATTCGAATGGCCGCAGCTTTAAGAAGCAGGCGGTTATGGGATAGACTTGCACGGCGGCAAGAATCTGAATAAGGGATGGCAGTGAAGAGCAAATATGAAGGTAAGTTCATTGTTCTGGACGGGCCTGACGGGTGCGGTAAGAGTACCCAGGCCAGGCTTCTTGCAGAATGGCTGGGCGGCCGGGGTGCTAAAGTTGCGACCTTTCGGGACCCAGGTGACACGGCGATAGGCGAGAAGATTCGTGGTGTTCTGCTTAATCCGGAGCATGTTGCAATGTGCACAACGACGGAAGTGATGCTGTATATGGCGGCGAGAGTTCAGCTTTGGAGCGAGAAGATAGCCCCTGCTTTGGCTGACGGCAGATGCGTGGTGGTTGACAGATGGCTGTCGAGCACGTGTGCTTACCAGGGTTTCGCCGGGCGGTTCGGGACCGAAAAGGTGACAGCAATAGCCGGCGACTGCTTTGAACGGTGCTGGCCCGACCTGACTATCATTCTGGACGTTGATTTGAAGGTGGCAGGCGAACGTATGAATCGCGAGCTTGACCGAATGGAACAGAAAGGCTGTGACTACCACGAACAAGTTCGCCGGGGGTTTTTGGAGCTGGCCCGCGAGCGAGAGGATTTTGTTGTAGTTGATGCGGCCGACGATATTGGAAGCGTTCACCAAAAGGTGGTGAAGATACTGGAGCATAGAGAATTTTAACCGATGAGTCTTAAAGAAGTTTTTTGCCAGGATAAAGCGATTCAGATTCTGCAAAGGGCCTATGCCGTCGGCAGGAGCGCCCATGCGTATATATTTGCAGGTCTCGACGGTGTGGGCAAATTCAAGACGGCCCGCGAATGGGGGAAGATGCTGCTTTGCAGGAATCCTTCGGTGCAGGGCGTGTTTGCCGACAGTTGCGGTTCTTGTGAATCGTGCCGTCTTTTCGAAGCCGGTTCTCATCCTGATTATCAGCGGGTCTACAAGGAACTGCTGCAATTTACCGAGGACGGCAAAGGCAAAAAGACGCCGCTCGATTTGCCGATAGACGTGATTCGAGAATTTCTTATCGACAAGGTTTCGGTAAGGCCCGTGCTTTCGGGCAGGAGAGTTTTTATCATAACCGAAGCCGAGAAGCTCAATAGATTTTCTCAGAACGCCCTGCTTAAAGTTCTTGAAGAGCCGCCCGGCTACTGCCATATATTTCTCGTCTGTACCCGCATTGACAAGCTTTTAGCTACAACGAAATCTCGATGCCAGATAATCCGTTTCGGTCTTGTGAGCGAAGATCGGATAATCGACAAGCTCAAAGAAATGCAGGTCGAGCCGGCCCAGGCTCGATATTGGGCCCGTCTTTCTCAGGGTAGTATGGGCCTTGCCTGGCAATGGGCCCGTCTGGAGCTTTCAGGAGGACATCTTTACGAAATGAAGAAGGAGATAGTCCGGCAGCTTGCGGTCAGCAAGTACGCGGATTCACTTCAACTGGCCCAAAGATTTCTGGATATCGGCAGGAAAATTGCCGGTACCTGGGGCGAGATTGAAGATTCGACCAGCAAGTCGGATCTGAACAGGAGGGTGCGGAACATTCTTGTCCAGATAATCATATCGGCGTTGCACGACGCGATGAGGCAGAACCTTGAGCCGACAGAAGAACTCATCAATTTCGACCAAAAACCAGAGATAGCAGCACTAAAGGGCCGTTATGGCGCCGAGCAGGCCGGTGAAAAGATTGCACTTTGCTATCAGTCGCAGCGGCAAATCGAATCGAATGTGAACGAAAAGCTTATTTTCGAGCAGCTATTGTTGAACCTTGGTTCTTCTGATACAATGCGGGTTTGAGTACAGCGAAATTGATGTACCTATTGAAGTAGATAACCGGATGGCAAAAACCGCGGCAATAAAGCCCAAGCAGGGAAAGTACAAGAAATATATGCTGGTTCGATATGGCCGGATGGATACGCTCGGTTGGTTCGAGCATAACCAGGCCCATATATCGAAGGAACCGGCTCGTGTGGTTATAAAGACCGACCGCGGGTTGGAACTCGGGCAGCTTGTTGGGCAACTTTGCCCGTATAAGGCTGGGCACTTTCGGTGGAACGAGGAGCAGGTTACGAGATATTTCGAGGATAGTGGAATCGACTATTCATGGGGGCCGGTTGGCAGGTTTGCGCGGTATGCTACGGCAGAGGACCTGAACGAAGAAAGACATCTCCAGAAGATAGCCCAGGAAGAAATGGAGTACTGCACCAAGTGCGTTAAGGAGCTTGGGCTTTCGATGAAGATCGCGGGCGCAGAACACGTTTTCGGCGGCGAGCGTATCATTTTTTATTTTATGTCGGACGGCAGGGTCGATTTTCGGCAACTCGTAAAAAAGTTGGCTCGCGAATATCAGACGAGAATTGAGATGCGTCAGATTGGTTCGCGTGACGAGGCGAAGCTGTTGGGCGACATTGAAAGCTGCGGGCAGGAATGCTGCTGCAAGCGATTTCTCAAGGCGCTGAAACCGGTCAGTATGCGTATGGCAAAGATGCAAAAGGCGACACTGGACCCGTCGAAGATATCGGGCTATTGCGGAAGGCTGAAATGCTGTCTGCGATATGAGGACAAGACGTATGTGGAGTTAAAGAAGCTTCTACCTCGAAAGAACACAAGGGTTCAAACCGAGCAAGGCCCTGGTAAAGTTGTGAACAGCCAGATATTGACCCAGCTTGTGATAGTTGAGATCGACAACGGTACGAAGGTGGCGGTACCTTTGGAAGAGATTGAGATTCTCCCCCCGGTCAAGGCTTCGGACAAAGCGCAGGAGAAAAAAGACAGCGATGATAACAGCCAGGGCAAGTATAGAAACGAGATTAACGCGAGCAATAGCAATAAGAGTAATGGAAGAAACCGCAATGGCTAATCATTTGAGGAAAGACCATGCCTCGTAAAATTGTTGTCACATCAGCTTTGCCTTATGCCAACGGCCCGATTCACATAGGGCATCTCGTGGAATATCTTCAGACCGACATTTGGGTTCGGTTCCAGAAATGCTGCGGCAACAAATGCCTTTATTTCTGCGCCGACGATGCGCATGGGACGCCGGTCATGATAAGTGCCCGTTCGGCAGGTGTAAAACCTGAAGAGTTGATTGAGACCATGCGAGAAGAGCACAAGCGGGATTTTGACGACTTTGGCATTGAGTTCGATAATTACTACACGACGCATTCCGAGGAGAACAGGCAGTTCAGCGAGTTGATTTTCGCTCGGGCCAATGAGGACGGAAGCGTCATCAAGAGGAGCGTCGAGCAGGCTTACTGTGAGAAATGCGGGATGTTTCTGCCGGATCGATATGTTCGCGGAACCTGCCCGCGGTGCGGCGCGCATGAACAATACGGGGATTCGTGCGACAATTGCAGCGGGACACACAGGCCTACCGAGCTGATCGACCCGAAGTGTTCGACATGCGGTACACCGCCGGTTCGCAAAAAAAGTGAGCATTATTTCTTCAAGCTAAGCAATTATGAAGACAGGCTCAGGCAGCTCATTGACAACGGATACGTTCAGGAATCGGTAGCCAACAAGCTCGATGAGTGGTTTACTGCGGGGCTTAAGGACTGGGACATATCTCGTGACGGGCCTTACTTCGGGTTTAAGATACCTGGTGAAGAAAACAAGTTTTTCTACGTTTGGCTGGATGCTCCAATAGGATATATGGCCTCGGCGAAGAACTACTGCGACAGAAACGGCCTGGATTTCGAGAAGGTCTGGAACAGTGATGAATACGAGCTTTATCATTTCATCGGCAAAGACATCATGTATTTTCACGCGTTGTTCTGGCCAGCGATGCTTATCGGGGCGAAGTTCAAAACTGCGAACAAACTTTTTGTGCACGGTTTTCTCACGGTCAACGGCGAGAAGATGAGCAAGTCACGCGGGACGTTCATCAAGGCGGCAACTTATCTCAAGCATCTGGAGCCGGAGTATCTGCGTTATTATTATGCAAGCAAGCTTAATGCAGGGATTGATGATATCGACCTGAGTGTAGAGGATTTTGTTAATAAGAGCAACTCGAATTTGGTGGGCAAGTTTGCCAACTTAGCATCGCGGTCGGGGCCTATGCTTGCGAAAAAGCTGAATGGCCGACTCGGCGAGCTTGACGATGCGGGTAAAAAGCTGATTGAGCAACTCGCCTCGGCCAGGCAGCAGATAATCGACGGCTACGAGCAGCTTAATTTTGCCGGCGTGGTGCGGACGATTATCGCCCTGGCTGATACAGCGAACAGGTACGTCGAGCAGAATCAGCCCTGGGCGACGGTGAAAAGCGACCTTGAACTAACGAGGACGACGTTGACGGCGGTTATTAACGCAGTTCGGATTCTGACGATATATCTAAAGCCCATCCTTCCGATGTATGCCAAAAAGATTGAAAAATTTCTCAACATCGGGCCTTTGTACTTTGGTGACGTCGACGTGGTTTTGGAAAATCACACAATCGACAGGTTCGAGCGGCTAATCGAGAGGATTGATGAGAAACAGGTGAATGCAATGGTTGAAGAAAGTAAAGAAACTCAGGATGCCCAGACCACAACTTCGGCCCCGGTAGAAGCGATTAAGCCGGAATGCACGATAGATGATTTCGCGAAGATAGACCTGCGAATCGCCAGGGTTGCCGGCGCTGAAAAAGTAGCCGGTGCCGACCGGCTGCTGCATCTGCAGTTGTATTTAGGCGGTTTGGAGAAAAGCGTTTTTGCCGGTATCGCCCAGGCTTATGAGCCGGAGGAACTCATCGGCAGGACGGTTGTGTGCGTTGCAAACCTCAAGCCCAGAAAGATGAAATTCGGGCTGTCGGAAGGAATGATTTTAGCGGCTGGTCCGGGCGGTAAAGATATCTTTATGTTGAGCGCCGACGACGGTGCCAGAGCCGGAGAGACGGTACATTGACAATTGCCTCTGCTACGGTGGGACCGCAGCAGCGGTTCGAGGGACATAATATCCGATGAAGAAAGAACTCGAACAAATCGCCGGTGAAGACGGTCGCTACAGCCGGCACGCGATTAAGTTCGTGTATGAGGGCCTCAGCTATACGGTTAAGAATGTCGTGGATCAGCCAGGCCATGTCTCCGGTGATACGCTTTGCGAAGGGATGAGGCGTTTAGCGATACAAAAATGGGGCAGGCTGGCGATGCTGGTTCTAAGCACCTGGGGGGTAAAGACAACACGTGACTTCGGCGAAATCGTTTACCTGATGATAGAACACCAGTGGATGAGTGCTCAGCCGAGCGATACGATTGACGATTTCGACGATGTTTACGACTTCAGGAGCGTTTTCAAAGACCAATTCAAGTTCTAAATTGCCGGCGCCGGCTCATTGGCCCCTGGTATTATGGCTTCGATGCGGGTACTGTTGCAGCATCATCTGCGCACAATAGCAGGTATCTGTGCCAGAGAATTCAGTACCATGGCGTCGCAATCCTGCAGCTTTTGCCGTCGCTGGTGGCCGTTGGCGATTAGTATACAGTCGGCTGTGATGACTTTGGCCACTTCATAGTCGTGGAGGGTATCCCCGATGAGCAGGACCTGGCGGCCGTTAAAACCCAACTCGGCCAGGAGTTGCCTGCCGATGTCGATTTTGCTGTGGGCGTAACGGTCATTCAGGCCTGCGATTTTGAGGAAAAAATCTTTGATTCGAAAGTACTGCGTTATCTCTTCGAGCAGGTCCTGCTGGTAGGCGGAAAGTATCGACTGTGTCAGGCCAAGGTCTTTGCATGATTGAAGGGTGTCGACGGCGCCGTCGTGGAGGCTGCATTCGAACTGCCTGTCGTGGTAGGCGTCGATATACTCATAGGCCAGTGCTTCGTAGGATTCGACCGTGAAGTCAAATCCGAGCCGAATGTAATAGTCTTTGACGGGAAAGTCGAAATCCCGGCGATATTCCTGATAGGTGACGGGACCTCTGCCTCGTCTGCGCAGAAGCTCGTTCAGCACTTCAACACATGTTCGTGCATCGTCCAGCAGAGTTCCGTTCCAGTCCCAGATAATGTGGCGGTATTTGCCCAAAGCGTACACCTCATGTTCTGCAAATCATCCGAGGAACTTCAGGATGATTTTCCTGTAATAATCGACAGCTTTTTCAACATCGGCTAAATCTATATACTCATCCGGTTTGTGACAGAGGTTCGGTTTGCCCGGCCCGAAGATGACAATCGGCACATTCAGAGGGGCAAAATGCGGTCCATCCGTTGTAAAGCCGACGGCGGTGGTTTCGCTGATGCCTACTGCCGAGCAGAAGTCTCCGACGAAGGGCGAGTCTGAATCGGTCTGTAAAGCATCGACCCGGCGAACTACGGTAACATCAGCTTCGAAGTTCGGCCAGGTTTGCTTGAGCCGGGTGAATATTTGCTTAATGTCGGCGATAATCTCTTCGTGGTTTTGTCCGGGCAGGGTGCGAATATCTATGCCCAGCCGGCACGAGTCCGGCACGACGTTGATGGCCTGGCCGCCGGTGATTGTGTTAATGCTCACCGAGCAGGGGCCAAGGATGTTGTGCGGCTGGGCTTGAATTTTGTACTTGCGGAGTTCATCGAGGACCAACTGCATTGAGGTTATCGCGTTGACGCCGAGATGCGGGGTCGAGCCGTGAGCGGTCCTGCCTTTGGTTGTGATCTCGAGCCAGAGTATGCCGCGATGGGCTGTGACTATCTCGAAATTGGTAGGCTCAGGAATAATCACGCCCGCCAGGGTGCCGAGCATATCCCGGCCGGTTTGCATGAATCTTCGTGCTCCGCAGCTATCGGTCTCCTCGCCTGCAGCAGCGACGAGGATAACATCACCATTTAGCATTACGCCTTCGTCCACCAACTGCCGCATCGCGTATACAACGGCGGTAATGCCGCCCTTCATATCGGCGGCTCCTCTGCCGTAGATTCTGCCGTTAGTGTTGACGGGCTTGAATGGGGGATTAGTCCAGCCTTGCCGGCCTGCCGGCACAACGTCGAGATGGCAGAGAAACAGTAATGCCCCTGCCGAACCCGACGACCTTATTTCCGCAAACAGGTTTGCCCTTTTGGCGTTCCATGTATCTATGTGAGCTTTTATTCCTGAGCGTGCAAGTTCCTGTGAAACTACGGCGGCGGTGGCGGATTCTCCCTTTTCAGCGGTGCTGTCTGCTGCAACGAGTTTTTGAAGGAAATTTATCATAGCACTATAATTACCCAAAGTCGTTGCGTTTATAAAAGAAAAAAGGAAAATTTTTGTTGCAGAGTCGATGGTTTACCGGCATAATAATTGTTTTGGAAGTTTTATAGCTGGTACCTAAGGGAGCATAAATGGGTCCTGTACTAACGGGGTTGACAAAACTTCAAAGCGTTGAAAACCGTCTTCGAGCCGCAAAGGCCAAACTTGGAAGATGCCGAAGAAACGTGATTATACAGGAAAACCAACTGAGGAGCCTCACCAACAACCTCCAGGCCAAAAAGGAAGAGATTCAGCTTACGAAGATTCAGTCCGACCGTTTGGAGCTGGAACTCAAGTCGCGAGACGCGACGATAGCTAAGTTGCGTGCATCTCTGAACGCTGCAAAGACCAACAAGGAATATGCTGCTGTTCTGACTCGACTCAATACGACCAAGGCCGACAATTCCAAGATAGAAAGTCAGGTGCTGGACTTGATGAAGGATGTTGAGACGGACGAGGGCCAGTGCGCCGATATTCAGCAGCAGATTGATGAACAAAAGCAAAGGCTCGGGAAAACTCGTGACGAAAGTGAGATGCTGGTGGTGAAATATGAGGCCGAGATAGCACAGATTCAGGCGGAATGGGACCTGGCAGCCAAGGCGGTGCCGGCAGAACAAATGAGAATTTTCGAGCGGGTCGCTGAGACATATGACGGCGAGGCTCTGGCGATTGTGGAGTACGAGCAGGGCAAAACCGAGACCTATAGCTGCGGCGGGTGTTTCATGGGTATTACCGCGGAAACGGTAAATTTGCTTATAACCCGGGACGATATAATTCGCTGTCCCAACTGCACGAGAATCCTTGTGCTAAGCGATTCGCAGGAGCAATAGGGTCTCAGCAGGAAACTCAACGGCAAGAGTTCTTTGCCACTTAGTCTTTTTTCGAATAAGGGTTGAGCGTTGTCTGAGGAAATTATTGCATATACTGACGGCGGCAGCAGAGGCAATCCGGGCCCGGCGGCGGCGGCCTTTACCCTGACAGAACCAACGGGCGTAAGGCAATGCGCCAAAGCCCGGTATCTTGGCAGGGCCACGAATAACGTTGCGGAATATGCGGCGATTGTCGATGCCCTTGAAGAGGCGAAACGGCGTGGGGCAAAACGAATTACGCTTTACAGCGACAGCGAGTTGATAGTCAGGCAGCTTAACGGCCAATACAAGGTCAAAAGCGAGAAGCTTCGGCCTTTGTGGGCCCATAGTGTGGGGCTTTTGGATGAATTCGAGAGTTGGCGTGTTCAACATGTCAGGAGGGAACAAAACAAAGAGACGGACCGGCTGGTAAATATGTCGCTGGACCGCAAGCGTGACATCGTACAACAAGGCAAAGATGCTGCCGCCGACAGCGGCAGGCGGATTCGGCTGGGAGTTCTCATCAGCGGTGGCGGGACAACTTTGATGAATATCCTTGACTGCATCAGGCAGGGGCGGTTGAACGCGGAGGTCGCGGTGGTCATAAGTTCGCGGTCGACGGTTCTGGGCGTTGAAAGAGCAAAAGCGGCTGGCCTTGACGTTAAGATAGTTCGCAGGAAGGACTTTGCCGACATTGACGCATTCAGCAGGCATATCGAAGAGGAACTTTCCGCGGCAAATGTCGAGCTGGTCATTCAGGCAGGATGGCTTTGCCTGTGGAAGATTCCGGCCCGCTATGCCAATGCGGTGATGAATATACATCCTGCGCTTCTGCCGAGCTTTGGCGGTCGTGGGATGTGGGGCCATCACGTGCACGAAGCGGTTATTGCAGCAGGATGTAAAGTCAGCGGCTGCACGGTTCACTTCTGCACAAACGAGTATGATAAAGGCCCGATTATCGTTCAGCGGTGCTGTGAAGTTAAAGATGACGACACACCTGAGGCGCTCGCGAGACGGGTGTTTGAGCAGGAATGTATTGCGTATCCGGAGGCTATCAGATTGTTCCAGCAAGGACGGCCGGCAGTTAGAGATCGAAACGAATCCGGTTAGTTATTATTAAAGCGATTCGCATGAATAAGCGGCAAAGAACCACGGTGAAAGAGTTTTTGGTGATAATCGCCATTACAGGTGTGGCGGTTTTTGCGATGATTAACTTCAAGGACTGGACTAACCGTTCGGAGGCAATTCGTGCGATGGAGCAGTTGGGCCGGCAAATCGAGCAATACCGCGAGAAGAACGGCATGGTGCCTCCGCAGGCTTTTGTTGACCGCGTTGAAGAAACATTGCAGGGATATGTGCGTCTGGGCAAGTTGGAGTATCGCGGCATCTGGATCGATTTCGAATCGCCCGGTGATGAGATACTGGCTTACAGCGAACGGAAATTCAACTCACTGCTGGTGAGCAGCGGCTGTATAGTGCTGCGGCTGGACGGCCGTGTGGAATGGTTGGGGGAAAAGGAATTTAAGGCAATACTGGCCAAGCAGCAGAGTCAGTATGAAGTGGAGGTGTTTCAGCGCCATCATGAGCCTCATTCAGGTCCGCTTCGGGATTTGTGAACAGCTTACCGGGATACACTTGACCGGGGGCTGTTTGAGGTTGCCGCCTTAGCGTTGTCGTCCGCGTGCGGGGCCTCGGCGTGATTGGTCGGTTCTGTAGCGGTTGTTGCCCGATACTTCACGTCTGTTGCCCGACCTTTGGCGCTGGTTAGGGTTTCTTCTCAAGTTGCCATTAGTGTGTATTTCCCTGATTTCAATTTTAGCCGAGCGGCCTTTTCTGGGCTCATGCGTTTTCAGGGTTTTTCCGCTTAGCAAAGCGATGGCACGGTTGCACACGTAACGGGTTTCCTTGTCGCCGGATTTTATTCCCGTTTCGAACAGTGCGCGGGCCGTTTTTTTCATTCTACCCTGCATTTTTCTCAAGCCGTAGGCAGCGGCGGTTTTTGCCCTCCTTGAGAAATGTCCAAACAATGCCTCTTTGAGGATTTCCAGACCGTCCTCCTGCATCCATGACAGATTGTAAGCGGCTTTGCGGCGAATCGAGGGGTCGTCTGAGTGCAGTTTTTCCCGAAGCTCAGCCAGGAGCTTAATAGACTGCTCATCCTTTTCCAAACCTGAAGGTTTTCTCTTGTCCAACTTCATAAAACCTCCCGTTAAGATATCGGCAAGTATGTACGAATCTCTGAACCCGCTTTTTAGTCATCGTCCGAGAAGAAATGCACAGATACCCGGCATCAGGAAGAAACGCCCAATCCGATTGTTATCGTATTGGGCGTGGATTTGTCATGCGTTTTGCCGCACGGGTGTATCAGATTATTGTGGCGAGTCCGCTGGTGAAACGGGAACCTCCTTGGATTTTGGCGTCGTGGATCTCTTTGCAACTATGCTGTCGCTCATTTGGTCAATCGTGTCGAGATTCTTGACCATGCGGCTGATGCTTTTGTCGATTTCAGTTGCAAAGTGCTGCTGGTTCTTCTCGATTCGGCCCACTTTGGCGGTGACCTGGTCGGAACTAATCTGCATACCTGCCATCATGTGCTCAAGCCTTGTTATCCCACCTTCCAGTGCTACCACCTTTTTGTTTAACATCGTGATATCCGCTAAAAGCATTTCCTGTAACCTGGCCTGGCCGTTCTCGATACCGGCGGCCCTGACCGTTACCTGCTGGGTATTATCCATCACATTCGAGAGCATCTGGTGTACCTGGCCCAGGCTGTCGGCAATGGCATTGACTTTGGCGGCATTATCGTCAATTTGGCTGGCGTTGACGGCGATGACACCATTTAGCTGGGTCTGGTTCCTGTCGATTGCCGCGACGCTGTTGACGACCTGGTTAAGGTTCGCTGAAATCCTGCTGCCCATGGCTTGGTTGCTCTTTTCCATGGCAGCGACCATTCTGATGTTGTTTTGGGCATTGTTTGCGATGCTGGTTTTGAGGTTTTGTTGGTTTTCGTTAATTGCAGCAATTCGGTTGGCTATCTGTTGGTCGTTCTGCCCCATGGCTTTTGCCAACTCAAGCTGCCTCTGCTCTATGGAGTTCATATTGCGGGCCAGCCTCGTTGCGGATGCTTCGATGCCGGTGGTGATAGTGAGACGGCTTTTTTCGACAGCAGTCGTGTTGTCTGCGATTTGGCGGTTGCCCTGCTGCATGATTTTCTGTAAGTCAAGCTGTTTTTGTCCAATGGTGGTCATGCCATCTGCCGTCTGCCGGTTGTTGTGCATTATCATCTGCTGCATCTCAAGCTGATTATCCTCGATAGCGTTGAATTGCTTGCTGCAGCCTGCCGCCTGAAGCACGATTGCCGCAGTGAGAAATAACGATAGAGTTCTTAGAACAACACGGGTGGATTTGGTTTGCCTTTTCATAATTGGCCCTTTCCTTACATACAGTTAATCAATCCTTTATCACCAAGCGCCAAGCAACAACGCTCCCATTACCTAAGTGGCCACCCTCCAGCGGGGAGGTTACACCCCTTTTAAGCAAGAACTGCCTTGCTAATACTAAAAACACCTCTTAATAACATATTCGGCATAAAAAAGCACGCAGCTTTATTTTTTATAGGTCTTTGAGGCGGATTTTGTGTTTCCATGTGGATTTTTCTGGCTGGCGAGGGCCTGTTTTTGCGTAGTTGGTCGGATGGGAGGAAGATTCGGTGGGTTGGATTGGGTTTGATTTGGGTTTGTTTTGGCGGCACCGGACGGAGTGGGTTCTGCTGGTAATTACTTTGTTTGTAAGAGGTTAGGTTTAATCCGGCGTTTGGCAAATTGGGTTTGTTTTGCATAAAAGGGGGACTTGATTGATTACTGATTATTGGTAATTGATTATTATGCGGAGGCTGTCCGAGAGATGGCGGTGTTTTATGGGGGATTTCGGCTGTGGCCTGGGGCGAGTCGAGTTTTCGGATTAGGCTTAGTTTTTGAAGCTCCTGTACGGTTTTGTAGAGGCTGTTCTCAATTCGGCGTTCATACATCATTAGGCGGTCGAGGACTCTTGCGTTGGAAAAGTCCTTTATGACGGTGCGGCCGAGCGGGGAGGCTTCGTCTTGGTCAGGCTCGAATTTGCCTGCAACCTGGCGAACCATGGATTTTGTGAGTTTATCCAACGCGCTGAGGGGTTTGGGTGCGAGGAGGGCGTCGATGGTCTCGTTCTGGATGCGGACAGTGCGTTTTAGCCGCCATGAGAGGCTGACAATGCGATCTGCGAGCATGGATTCCATGGGGCCTACAGGGTCGAGTTCTTCGAGCATTTCGTAGTGGTATAGCTCGAAATCAGCGAGGTTTTCGCCGGGGATTACGGTTTTTTGGGCTGTTAGGCCGTGTTTTACGGCGTTTTGTGAGACGGTTGCTTTTCCCTCGGTGGTTCGGGGGCCTGTTGATTCCTGGGCGTTTTGGCGGTTTGCGAGGATTTGAGCTTTTGTGGCCATGATTGGTTTCTCCTGATTAAGTGGTTACTGTTGTAATTTTAGTCTCGACACTCGTTTCTGGGCGGTTAGAAAAAGAGCGCCCTTCTGTAATAGGGGCAACCCGCCCGTTTTTGTCGATTTTTTTGAGCGGGTCCTTGGCTCAATTA
>Ga0210003_1000371_pt1 | contig 40397 bp, 34 predicted proteins | sample LantaG_FD_182804 | JGI IMG/M metagenome (GOLD analysis project Ga0210003, IMG submission 182804) | Deep subsurface microbial communities from Baltic Sea to uncover new lineages of life (NeLLi) - Landsort_02402 metaG (SPAdes) (version 2) | ecosystem: Environmental > Aquatic > Marine > Oceanic >...
GGAGGATGGGTGAGACGAGGCCCGAAGAAGCGGCGACGAGGGCGACGAGCGCGAGGGCCGCGGCCCTCTTGAAGCCCTTTGCCATCATCATCATCTTTTTTTTTTTTTTGGTTGGAAAAGCTAAAAGAAAATGAAATGAAATCAAACTTTCTGTTCTGCTGCTTTCCTTTTCTGTTTTGTCGTTTTGAAAAAGGGGGGAGAATGAGAGAGAGGGAGAAGAGAGCGGGGGTGAGGACAAGGAGAAGAGAAAGGAGAAAGAAGAACGAGAGGTCGACGCCGACGTCCTCAAGGTCGAGAAAAAGGGAGGGGGAAGCGAGAAAATTCTGCTAGGCTGCCTGCTCGAATTGCAGAGCTTCCGCAGGGCGCCAAGGCGGCGTTTTTCGGGCTTTTCTTTCTTCCAGAAGTAAAGGTGCGACAGTGTTTTTGTTGTTTCCGGGAATAGGAAGACAAAGCAAGGAGCACAGGCGAGAGGCGAAAGGGCGGAAAGCAATCGAAAGCCAAGAGCGACGGCAAGTCCTCGTGTGCCTTTCGTTTTTCATTTCTTTTTTCGCGCGCTCGCTCGCTGGCCGGCCCCACATGTGTCCATCCCTTTCCGCCGCCTCTGGCGTTCTCGCGTGCGTTTTCCCATTCAAATCAAACACCGCCAAAGATCACAAATCTTTAAGATCTTTAATCTCGTGGGAGTTGATTGGATCGTGAAAACAGCCAGTGCTCGCTATCAAGGTGCAATTGAAGGAGGCGGAAAGGAGAATAGAGAGCCTGCAGGCGAGCGAGCGAGCGAGAGAGGCGACGGCGGCAAGCTCTTGCTTCTCGACGACGCCAACTATTTTCCAAAGGTCGAAGGCAGGCTTCCTTCGCCTGACCCTCTTCACATCTCCTCTTTTTCCTCCTTTCGAGGCCATGATGAGATCAAGACGCTTCAGTTCTCAGAAAATCAGAGCTTGAATCCATACAGAGCACATCGAAATCGGGAAGCGAAAAAAAGAAAAGATGAAGGATCGTTCTTCAACGTCTGTTTTTTTTTCAAAAGGCTGGCCGCCCTTTCGGAAATTCAAGCTGCAAATAAGGCAGCTGCATGCAGCTGCTCTCCTCTCGTCGCAACGCGCTCCTTGGCGTCACACATCGCAACTCGGTTGCAAAAACACGAACGCGATCGCACGATCGTGTGCGGGAAGCAGCAGGAAAAGCAATCAAGAAAAGCCGTACCTGATGCGAGGGGAAACAGAGAGAGAAAGAGAGGGCCTAAAGGCTAAAAAAAGAGTCGAAAAAAGAAGAGTGACGGCGAACGGAAATTTCGGCCGCCGTCGTTTTTTTTTTTTCACCTCCGCTGCTGCTCCGCTGCTGCTGCTGCTGCTGCTGCCTCTCCGCCAACAAGATAAAAAGGCAGCTCCCGCATCGCAATCAGGTCATTTCAGAACCCCAGACTGTTGTTACAAGTGGCCGTTTTTTTAAAAAAGAAGAAAAAACCTCAAAACCTCTCTCCCCTTTCCCTTTCCTCTCTCAGCACCACCCCCACCGCCGCCTCCCCCCGCCCAGGTGCAGCCACGCCCTGTCTGCCAGCCTCTGCGCGTCCCCGCCGTGGAACCCGTCCACGACCCTCTTCTTGCTGCCCGAGCCGCGGTAGACGGACACCGTGGGCGTAAAGCGGACGTGGGAGGCCGCGCGGGACATGAAGTCGACCCTCGCGGCGACGAAGCGGCCCCGACCCGACGGGAGAGGACGTTTTGGAGTTTTTGTTTTGTCTTCTTCTTCTTCTCCTTCTCCTCCTTCTTCTTCCGCCACTTTTTCTTCTTCCTTTTTCTTCTTGCCGGTCAGACTGTCCAGAGCGGAGCGGAGAGCAGCCAGGGGACCAGGGAGATAAGAAGAAGAAGAGCTCCCGTCGTCGTCATCCTCCTCCTTGTTCCCCCCCTCAAACCCCTCGTAAGCAGTCTTGGCGACGCTCTCTAAGTGCCCCAGCATCTCGTGGCAGTGGGAGCACCACGACGAGCCGAAGAGAACAAAGGTGGGCTCCCTGGCCGAGGAGGCCGTGAGTGAAAGGGCCTGTAGGAGCTCCCCGTCGGTGCGCGCGCCGATGAGGGTGGGCCCTGGTCTGGGCGGCGGGGAGTTTGGTTGGAGCGGGGGAGGCCAGTCGAGGAGGTCGGAGGGAGGGAGGAGAGGCGATGATGATGAGGTCGACGATGATGATGATGATGATGCCATCGCGCCTCTGCTTTTCTGCTTTTCTTTTCTTCTTTCTGTCAACTCGAGAAGCGAGAAAGGCAGGTCTCGTCTTGCTCTGATGGCGAGTGGTGGATTGAGAAGATGCTTGGAAAGAGAAAAACGAGCGGCGATTCGAACGGAAAAAAATGATGAAATCGAAATCGAAAATGAAAAAAACTTTTTTCTCTTTACTTTTTTTCTTCTCTCTCTCTCTCTTCTCTCTCTCTCCTTTCTCTCTCTCTATCTCTTCCCTTCCCCAAACCCCTCTCTCTTTTCCTCCTCACGACGCAAAACGAGGCTCCCTCTCGTCCCACTCCATCCAGGGCAGCTCGGACCTGTCCAGCGCAGACACGCCCCACAGCTCTGCCGCCTTGACCAGCGCGTGCCTCGCCTCGACCCGGTCGTCAAACCAGCCGCGGACCGTGCCCGTTCCCTCTCTCTCCCCGGGCCGCACCCACTCCTGGAAGTCCTCGCACCCTTTCCCCACGATGAGCACCGCGTCGTCGGCCGCGGCCGTGCCCACGGCCCACCGGATCGCCATCCACCTGTCCTCGCAAACGTACCGGGAGTGCTCATAACAAGCCTGCCACAGGAACTCGACCGCCGCGGGGCTGACACGCCCCGGGTCTTGGAGGAAACCAGCACCGTAAGGAACGCGGGCGTTCTGCTTGAGGATCTCGTCCGGGAAACCCGAAACGACGTCGGAGACGATCGAGCGGGGGTCTTCCCCCCTGGGGTTGTCGCTGGTGACGATGACGACGTCTGCCTTGAAGTGCGCGACCTCGCCGATGTAAGGGCGCGCCGCTTTCGGTTTGCCTCCTTCGCAGCCGATGACGAGGATAAGCCTCTTTGCTCCTGCTTCTCGCACGCCGTCGAGCAGCCGCCCCAGAGCGTCAGGGGTGCGGGCCGAGTCGACGATCACGGCAAAGGGCTGGCCTTCGTCGATGGCCTCTGTGCGGCCCGGGATCACCTCGGTCGCCTCGATGCCTCGGACGATGGTGCGGAGGTCGAGCGCGCGGCCGGCGGCGCCGGAGGTGGCCTTTGTTCCGAACTCGCCTTCTTCGGCTTCTTCCGGTTCCGGAGCAACAGCAGCAGCAGCAGAAGCAGCAGCACCAGCACTGGGAACGGTCACGGCCAGGCCCGCGGCGACGGAGGCCAAAACGTTAAAGGCGTTGTGCCTGCACACCAGCTGCGTCGACAGCGACAGCGCGCCGATCGGCGTTCCTAGTAAGAGTTCAGTCTCCCAGAGCCCAAACTCGACGCGGGAGCACTTGACGTCGGCGCTGGTGTTGTAGAAGCCAAAGGTGATGGCCGGGGCGCCCCCCCGCAGGGCCGCTTTGGTGATCCGGTCGGCGTTGAGGTCGTCGAGGTTGATGACGGCGCGCTGCCTGTCGGAGTCGGTGAGGGACTCGAAGACTGCCTCGAGCGCGAGGAGCTCGGCCTCGCCCTCGGCGACGACGAGCGCCTCCGCTGCTGCCGCCGCGGAGAGAGCAGGAGATGAAGAAGACGATGAGGCAGAAGCAGAGGAAGAAGAAGAAGAAGAAGAAGGATAATCATCATCCTCATCGTCCCTATCCTCATCATCACTGGCAGCGGAGGCCGCTGCCTCCTTCTTCCTCGCCTCGGTCGCCGCCACGGCCTTCATCGGGCTGCCCGTGAAGACGGCGACGTCGACGTCGACGCCTTCGGCAGCGCCGTCGACCAGCGCCTGCGCCGACAGCTCGAGGATCGCGGCTGTGGCGCCCCTGTCGGCCATGCCCGCCGTGACCTTCTGGACGCGCAAGGCAGTGGAGAAAGGGGCAGGTAAAGGGTACTTGCCCTTGTAAGGAGCTAAATGAAAAGCCGAAGAGCACTCGCGCGCCTCTGTCGGGTCCTCCTCGTCGGCGGCCCAGAGCCCTCCGCTGGCGTCGAGCCTGTCGGCGTGCAGGGCATACTCGATCGAGCCAAACATCCCCACGAGGGCTCCGGCCTCTTCCAGGATGCCTCGGGTCAGCCAGGCCGAGGTGGTCTTTCCGGGGCCTCCGACGAAGAGCACGGTCGAGAGGCGAGCGGTGGGGTCGTCGTAGAAGGAGCGCGCGGCGGCGCCGGCGGCGCGGGCGAGCGAGGTTGTTGTGTTGTTGGTGCTGCTGGTGCTGGTGCTGCTGCTGCTGCTGCTGCTCGAGGCTAAACTCGCCTCGAAGACCGGAGATTCCGCGGAAACGAAGACGACGGGGAGGGGGCACGACGAAGAAGAATCTCCGAAGAGCGCCGCGAGAGACTTCTCAAAGCTCTCTGGCACGAGCGCGGCGACGGCCCCGGCCGCCGCGGCGGCCGCGAGCTCCCGCGCCAGCGCCGCGGGGCTCGTCTTGGCCCCCGTGGCCTGCGTCGAGAACAGGTCTCCGGGAGCGACCAGCGCGACCTCGTCCTCGACGCCCATGACGACGAGCTCTTCGATCGAAGGCGAAGAAGAGGGCGTCAAGAAAGACGAGACCTCGACGCCCGCGGCGACGAGGAGGTCGCCGAGCACGCGCTCCCTCCTCGGCGGCTCGCGGTATTCGATGGCCGGCAGCTCCTCCTCTTCTTCCTCTTCGGCAAGCCCTTCCTCGTCGCCGAGCGCGTCTGCCCCCTCTTGCAGCTCGCCGCCGTCGAACTCGTCAGGGAGGCCCACGACCCCGGAGAGCGGGTCGTCGTTGCTGTTGCTTGCGGAAGCGGCGGAAGAAGAAGAAGCGCGGCGCTTGCGATTCGTCGAGCCGGCCGCGACAGCAGGAGAAGAGCTCGGGAGCGCCGCCGCCGTCGTCGTCGCAGCGGCTGCATCCAGCAGCCCTTCGAGGTCGTCTTCTTCGTCCTCGTCGTCGTCGAGCGCCGCCGCAGAGGAGGAGGAAGGTGAAGAAGAGACGTCGCCAGCAAGGGTCGCCGCGGCGAGCGCCGACGCCTCATCCAAGATCTCCTCGTCGTCGTCGATGCCGTCGTCGTCGTCGTCGTCATCTTCAGAGTCGTCGTCGAACCCGGCCCTCTTCGTCGCACTCTTTTTCGAAACGCTCTTCGTCGTCTTCTTCTTCTTCGGAACAGAAGCAGAAGACGAAGAAGCTCGGGACCGCAAGCCGCCGACATCGTCGTCGAGGTCGTCGTCGTCGCCGTACTCCGAGGCGAGGATCCCTTCCTCGTCGTCGTCGTCAAAGACGGGCCTGCCTGCGCGTCCCCTGCGTCCCATCGAGGGGGCGCCGGTCGAGTCTGGGGGGATTTGGGTTTGGGGGTTTTGGGTGAAAGAGGAGTGAAAGAGAAAGAACGAGGAGGTTGAGTTTTTTTTTCGAAACGTCGTCGGCGGCGGCGGCGGCCCCTCAGCCGTCGGGGCATCTCGATGTTTTCTTCTTTTTTCTTTTTCGTCGCCGTCCAATTGCGCACCTAGCACGTCGTCTGGAGTCAGACCATCGTCGTCGTCTCCATAAAGTAAAGCAGAGGTGACCGTCACGGGCTTAGTTTGATCGAAAAAGGGGAGGAGGCGCCTCGGCGACGCGATGATTGTTCGAGACGTCGTTAGCATGAGTTGTCGTCGTCGAAGAATGCTCTCATTCTTCTTCGCCGGAGCTGCTGCTGCTCGGTGCTGCTGCTGCTGTGCTGCCGCCGCCCCCGCCGCCGCGACGGCGCGTGAAGGCAGGACCCCCGACATCGCTGGAGGGCAGTTGAGAGCAGGTGGAGGTGGAGAGAACGAAGCAAGAGAGAAAGCGATGCCTTTTTTGAGAGGGAGAAGAGAGAGAGCGGCAGCAGCGGCGGCCCTTCGTAACGAACACAACACGAAAAATGAAAAAAAATCAACCTCTTCCAACAACAAAAAAAAGGCCTTCCGCGACGAGCGCGAGAGAGAAAGTATTTCGCTGCTCCTTGCAGCAGAATCAGTGAGACGAGGCATGGAAGAAACGAGAAACAAATCCAAAATAATCAAGGATCGAAAAAAACGCGTCTCTCCTTTCTACAAAAAAAAAAGAACGAGAGGACTTCAAAAAAACAAAATTCTTTCACTCCACCAGCCACGGCTCCACCGCCCTCGTCCACGAAACGCACGCGTCCTTCCCGCCAAACCACAGCGCCGTCTCGCGCTCGCCGTTCTCCGGGGAGTCGCTCCCGTGGACAACGTTCCTCCCCGTGACGATCGCCAAGTCCCCTCTGATTGTCCCGGGCTCGGCCGCGAGAGGGTTGGTCGCCCCGATGAGTTTACGGGCAGAGGCCACAACGCCGTCCCCTTCCCAGACCATGGCGACGACGGGGCCCGAGCAGATGTAGGAGACCAGGTCTCCGAAGAAGGGTTTCGCAGAGAGGTCCTTGTAGTGCTCCTCTGCGAGCGAGCGCGGCGGGGTGAAGAGCTTGAGGGCGGAGAGCTTGAAGCCCTTGCGCTCGAGGCGGCCGATGATCTCTCCGACTAGGCCTCGCTGGACGCCGTCGGGCTTGATCTGTTGAGGATTGGTTGTTGGAGTTTGAGTGTGGGAGGGGTTGGAGGGTTGAGAAGAAGGGGAAGGGTGAAGAGTGAGAGAGAGACGAAGAGGAAGAAGAAGAGGAAGAGGTTGAAAAGAGAGCCCGCGTGGCGGAGTTTTTTGAAGGGGGGGAAAAAAAAAAACTCTCTCTAGATCGTTTCTCTCCCCAATTCCGATCTTTTTCTCTTTCTCCTGCTCACCATGATGTACGAGATCTCGGCCCTGGACACGACAGCATTGCCGCGGGAGGCAGAGACGACGCGCGAGGCAGGAGAAGAAAGCAGCGACGAGACCGATGAGCGACGGCGGCTAGATTGGATTGCCGCGGCGGTCGAAGCAGATCGCTGCTGCCTCGGGCCCGCAATAACGGAAGCCGAGACGGCAATCGCGCTCCTGGAGGAGCACGAGCGCACGGGGGCCCTCGCAAGGGGGCAGAAGGCGAGGGAGGTCATGGTCGTTTTGTGGTCGAATTTCGAAGGCGAAGGAGGGAGATATTGAGAAGAAAAAAGACGAGAGAGAAGAAGAAGCGGAGAGGAATGGAATTTTTTTTTGAAAAAACTTGACGACACGAAAAAAAATTGACTTTTTCTCTCCACTTTCTTTCTTCACCCAGCGTGCGCCGCCCCAACCCCACCACCGAGCCTCGCATCCGTCCCATACAAATCCACGGCCCCCGAGGCCACAAAAGCCTCGAAGCTGCTGTACTTGGGCTGCCATACCCCTCCCAGGGCCTCCCTCGTCGCGGCGTTGCTCATCAGCTTGCCCCTCGAGGTCGCCGCGGCCTCCTCGGCGGTGAACTTGACGGGAGAGCTCGTCTTGTAGACGCCCGAGGCCACCGCCGCGTCGCACATGTCCTGAAACGTGATGGGCGCGCCGTCGGTACCCAGGAAGGCCTTGGAGCGCCAAGAAGAGGAAGAAGAAGAGGAAGAATCGTTACTAGAAGAGGAGCTCAACCCTGCGCCGGACAGGACGGCCTCCGCCAGTCTCGCCGCGTCCTCGTAGTGCAACAAATTCACCGTGTAACCCCCCCACCTGTCGACGGTGCCCATCCTCAAAAAGAAAGTGTGGGCCCCGCGCTGGGCGTGGTAGAGGCCCGCGAGGCGCAAAACGCACCCTCCCGCGGAGAGCACGGCGTCCTCTGCGGCGAGAAGCTTGTCCGTCCTCTCGCTGGCACCTTTTTTAACCAAGGGAGAATCCTCGTTGCACTGGGACCCGTCGTCGACATCGTAGACGGCAGCGGAACCGGTATAGACGAAGCAGGCACCGGGGGCGTCCTTGTCCCAGAGGGCTATCGCCTTCTGGATCTCGCCGACAAAGTCGGCCGAGCCAGAGGGAGGGGCAGCAAAGAGCACCCGCGGGTACTTTCCTCCGGCAGCGGCAGCGACCCCTGGTGAAACTCCCTGGTTGGTCCTCGGGGCGATCCCGAGCGCCCTCAGCTTCTCGTGCGAGGTCTCCGTGTTCGTCTGGCCCACGACGTTGGCCCGAGGGTGCTTGGCCTTCCAGAGCAGGCCCAGGTACGAGCCCAGGACCCCAGGCCCGACGATGAGGAGGTCGTCGCCCGAGGGGGTCGAAGGGATGACGGACTCGGAGACGGAGACTGAAGAAGCGGAAGCGGGATTGGAAGCGGAAGCCGCCACGGGGCCTCTTGTCGCCTTTGTGACGTCAGAAGCAGTCACGGAAGAAGGCATCGGGGCAAGTGTCGATCGGCCAGAGAGCGTGGAGGAGGAGTAGAAGGCGCGGCCGGGGCGACGAGAAGAAGAAGAAGACGGTTGCGAATTGAGATAAGTCAAAGGCGGTGATGATGATGCCTCCGACGATGAGCAAGCCTCGACGCGCGCTGCTGCTGCTCTTCTGCTGCTGCTCTTTCTCGCAGCAGCCGAGGAAGCAAGAGGAGAGACCGCGGGTCCCACAGCTGCGGATCTGAGCATGAAGAAGAAGGAGAAGAAGAAGAAGAAGAAGAAGAAGAAGAAGAAGAGGGAGAGAGAAAGCGGAGAAGAAGAGAGAAAGAGAGAGCTAGCTTTTCCCTCGAGATCGCTCGAAGAAAAATGATTTTGACTCGATTTTTTTTTTTCAACCTCGAAACTTTTTTCATTCCATTTACACTCTCGACCTGTTGGCGCTGTTGCTCGCCCCGCGCACGGCCACGAACGCCGCGATCACCGCAGTTGCGGCCGCGGCCACAGCGATGCTCGTGGACCGAGAATACCTGACCTCCTCCTCTTCGTCATCTTTTCCCCATGAGAAAGAAGAGACGAGGGGCAGAGCGGCGTCGTGCAGCCTCTGGACGAAACTTTTTTCGCTCGCAACCTCGGGGCAGGCCCCCTCGACGATCGCCCTCGCCGCCCGCACTTCCCTCTCCAGGGACCGGAGCCTGGCCGAGACCGAGTCGAGCATGCGGAACATGGCCTCGGCGTCCGCCGCCGAGAGAGGGGGCTCCGACAAAGCGTCCTGGAAGTTGCTTGAAGACGAATCGAGGTTTTCATCGGTTTCGTCGTTGGCTCCTCCTTCTCCTCCTGCTCCTCCTCGCCCCCTCGCCGTCCCCCCCAGGTGCAGGATCTTGCTCGCAACCCTCTCGTCCACGAGGGCCGCGAGCGAGGAAGGGAGCCTGCTGAGGGCGCGGGCGAGAGTGGAGGAGGAGTCGGAGAGCTGGGCTGCTGCTTGTTCCGCCTCCTCGGCAAACTCGTCGTCGTCGTCGTCGTCGTCGCTGCTGCTGCTGCCGCGTACCGCCGAAGAAGAAGCCTCTTCCTCTTCTTCTTCTTCTTCTTCTTCTTCTTCTTTTTCTTTTTCTGCTGCTGCTGCAACAACACCACCAACAACAACCCCTTCGGTGACCCTCGGCGGGCCCGGGGGCGGCGGCAGCGGCTTCCCACAGAGCTCCGCCGCCTCGGACAGGGCCTCGAGGGCGAGCTCGAGCAGCTCCGTGGCTTCGCCCTTGGCCTGCGACGCCATCGCGGCCTCCACGGCCGCGGACAGGCCCCAGGGCCCTCCGGCGGAGACGCGGATCAGCGCCGTGATCCGGATCCCCGAGGGGCTTGAAGAAGGAGGACGGAAGGAGGGAGAAGAAGAAGAGGAGGAAGAAGAAGGAGAGCACCTCATTCCATCATCGACTTTTTCCTCCGTTAAGCGCTCGACCCTCAGAAAACCGCCAGTCTCGATCTCGAACCTCTGCGCGACTGCCAGGTCGAGCAGAGGGGAGCAGTCGAGCTGCATCGACTCCAGCTCTTCCTGGTCGGGGTCGATGATGGCACCGCTGCCGCTGCCGCTGTTGCCGTTGCCGTTGCCGTTGCTGCTGACGCTGCGGCGCAGCCAAGCCCGAGGCCCGCTGCTTTCTCCGTTTCCCTTCTTCCTTTTCTTCACCACCACCAGCGTCAGCTCCTGTGCCTCGAGCACCGAGATTGAGTCGACGCCGGCGAGCCTGATGATGAAGTCGGGCATGCGCAGCGGCACAGAGAACTGCACGAGGCGGCGGCGGCGACGGCGCTCCCTCTTTGAGTTGTTGTTGCTGTTGTTGCTGCTGTTGCCGCCGCCGTTGTCGTCGTCGACCTCCTCTTCTTCTTCATCTTCGCCGTCTTCTTCGCTCTCCTCTTCTTCATCGTCATCTTCCAGTTCCTCCCACGGCGTCACCCGCGTGCCCTCGTGGCCGTTGTGTTTGGAGTGGAAGCGCTGGACGAAGGCGGCGTCGGCGTAGCAGGTGGCGAAGAATTGCTGTTAGAAGGGGAGGGGTTTGGAGGAAGCGGAGAGAGAAAGAGAAGAGGGAGGGAGGTTGAGGTCTATTTTCGGTTTTTCTTCGACCTCGTCATCTCTCGAAACAACGTCTGCCATCTCTCGAAACAACGGCTGCTTCGTTGTGCCCTTTCTTCCCCTCTCCCACGCACGTCGACAGAGACTCCGTAGAGATCGTAGACGACCTCGATTTCTTTCATTGGCGACGAGAGGTAGAAAGAAGGCGGAAGCGGAAGGGGGGAGTCAACGGATTTATTCGTTTTTTTTTCGTTGTCGTCATTGTCGAGATGGCAAAGTGAGAGCGGAGAAAAAACTTGGAAGATATTTTGAACTTTTTCATTTTTTTTTCTTTCAACCAACGGCTTTGCCGTCTGGTGTTCCCGAGGAGGTGTGTTTTTCTTTGCACTTACAAAAAGCCCAGAGAATGCAAAGATTTAATGTTTAAGGGGGGTTGAGGAGGGGGTGTGTGAGGAGGTCCGCGCACAAACAGCAAGAGAACCCACGGAGTTGGAGAAAGAGGAGGGAAGGGGGAGGAGGAGGAGGAGGAGGAAAGAGAGAGAACGAAGAGTCAGGCGCGAGAGGAGCGGGCGAAGAAACTTTTGCCGCTCTCTCTCTTCATCAAACAAGGTCAGGCCTCTCGTCTTCGATTTATCTCTCTCTATCTCCGTCTCTCTCTCGCGCGCATCCACCCACCACATACAGCGTGGGGATTCGAGCGTGCAGCAGGTAGTAGTAAGGAAAAGGGGGGAGATCACTTGAAGGCAAAAAAAAGTTAGAAGTTTTTTTTTCTTTTTTAGTTTTTTTGAGTTTTTTTTCCCGAAGTTTTTAAGTTCCGCCGTTGCTCGACGAAGACGTCGCATCATCGTCGAGGTCCCCGCTCCTCCTTGACGAGGCCTCGCGGCGGTTGTCCGGGCCGGCCACGGTCGTTGCGGCGTCGCGCGTCGGCGTGAGCGGCGTCGAAACTCCCTCGTCGTCGTCGCCGTCGTCGTCCTCGGCGAGCAAGAGCGCCGAGGAGCGGACGCCGTCGCCGCCAGAGAGGTTGAGGTCGGAGGTTTCGACGACAGCGGCAGCGGCAGCGGCAGCGGCGTCCTCTTCTTCTTCCTCTCCCTCTTGCGCGCTCTCGGCGACCTGCTCGTCGCAGGCCAGCGAGGCGGCAGCATTTGTGTTGTTTGCATTTGCGTTTGTGTTTGCGTTCCTGTTAGGGCGGCACCGGTTCTCGCCAGAGCCGCTCGCCGCGGCACTCGCGAGCGGGGCGACTCGCTGCTCTTTCCTTCGAGGGGCGAGCAAGGCGTCTCCCTCCTGCTCGTCTCCGCAGCAGCGCGCCCTCTTCGCAGCTGCTGGCGAGAGAGGCAGGGGCAGGCCCAGCGTGGTGCAGAGCAGCAGCGTGATCGCCATGTACGGGTCGCACCCGCCCGCGGGCCTGCGGTCCTCGAGGTGCCCTCGGCCGTGGAGCGCCACAGCTGCGGGGATGCGGAGGAGGGCGCCCGTGTCCTCGACGCCGGCGAAGCGCTGCTGCTGTTGCTGATGGGAAGCAGGGGGAGAAGGAGAGGGAGGAGAAGAAGGGTCGAGGCTCGCTCCTTCCGTCGGCGTCGTGGGCGAGGGCGGAGGAGACGACTCTTCGTTTGCCGTCACTCGTCCTTCGCTCCTCCCCAACCTCAACCTCAACCTCTCCCCGGCCTTCTCGCAGCGCAGGGCAGCGCCGGCGCCGTAGACCATCATGTGAGAGGCGTGCGCGGCGGCGAGGCGCTCGATCGCGTCCCTCAGCGCGCCGCGACCGCCGCCCGAGGCGTCCCGCGTCGCCCTGGTCGAGAACTTGACGCGGCAGCCGTTGCCGTCCCAGCGGCCCTCGAACTTTGACAGATGCCGCGGCAGCGCGTCGGTCACGGCGACGAGCCGCGACCGGTCGCCGCCCGCGACGGCTCGCAGCAGCCACCTCGCCGCCCACAGCTGGTCCGCCGCATCCAAGGGAGGCAGAGGCCCCAAGGAAAAAGACCACTGCCCGCAGGCCTGCTCGGCGCGGCATCCCGTGACGGCCAGGCCGGCGGCGAGGCACGCGGCGAGGTGGGAGTCGGCGACCGCCCGGCCCCTCGTCGACGCCGACGCCGAAGCCGAGGCCGAGAAAGAACTTGGAGGAGGATTTGTCGAGCTCGCGATCCCGGTCCCGATCCCGGTCTCGTTCCAGAGGAAGAAGCCCTCGGCGGCGGAGCCGTCCGGGGAGCCGTAGCATGAGGCCTGGGGCGGGCCGTCGGCGGTCCAGCCTGGATGGGAATGAAAAGAGGGTTTGGAGGGAGGAAGAAAAGAGGTCAGCAGAGTCGAGAGGTCGAGGTCGAGTTTTTTTTTGCCTTCTCCTTTTTTGGCTCGCGAAATGGGGAAGTGACGCGGCAAGCGAAACCTTCGCACGCGAACTTTGATGCCTTCCGCGCGCGGAGTTGCTCCTCCCTCTTTGCGAGCGTGTACTCCATGCTCCAATGCAGGTCGTCGCACGACAGGCAGACGCAAAGAGGCGCAATTGGCTGCCGTTTCGAGGGTGCGAGAAAGAGTCCTCGATTCTCTTCTCTTCCTCAAATCTCTTTCTCCATCTCTTCCACCTCTTTCTCTCCCCCCGCGCTCCACTCACCGAGAGGCGTCCCGTCCCCCTCGCACAGCAGGTACTGCTGAGTGACCGCAAAGAGGGGCTCCTCGCGCCCGGCCGCCCTCGCGGCGCGCTCGGCAAAGGCCCTGTTGTTGGTCGGGTGCGGGCTGAGAGCAGGGTGGTGCGTCGAGTTTTCCGTCGTCGGCGTCGGTAGAGGCGTCGAAGGACAAACAAACTTGGCATCGCAGCTCCCGCCGCCGAGTGCCGGCGGAGAGTAAGCCTCGCACAGCACCAGCAGGGCGCCGCCACCTCTCAGGGGGTCCAGCCACGCCGAGCGCGGCTTCAGAAACAGCGCGGCATTGTTGCTGTTGCCCCCTCCTCCGGCCTGCCGCGTCGCAGCGCCGTCGACGGCGATCAGCGGAAGAGCGGCGACGACCGACGCGTCGGGAGGAGAAGACGCAGCTGCTGCGGCGCCGTCCTCCCCTCTGGGTACCTCCACCACGCGCGTGACGCTGCGCATGTCCGTACCAGACCCTCCCAAATACAGGTACTCTGCGAGAACACGCCGCGTGAGCGGCGGAGGGGCGATTGGCAAGGGAGCGTTTTCAGCCGCCGTCGTCACCACCGATTTCGCTCTCGCTTCCTTCGCTTTCAAGCCATCGCCGACAACGCCGCTCAACTCCCTCGCTGCCGCCTCCCTCGCCGCGGCGTGCCTGCCGGCCCCGCGCCTGAACGCAGAGCATGGCACGGCCGCACCCGCGGCGGTGAAGATTGGCGCCGCGGCGGCCATTCTCCACAAGCTTTTGTGGTCCTCTTTTTTTCCCAAAAAAAGGCCGGAGAAAAAAAAACGAAGAAAAAGGGGGGAAAAGTGAGAGGTTTCTTCGAGGAGTTTCGACCGTCGGACGAAGAATTTTTTTCCCTTGGAAAAACTCGACCCCGAGGAAGGGGGGCCGAACGGGCGAACGAAAACGAAATCTGCTTTGTTTCTTTTTTTTTACAATTCCCACAAACTAGGCGTACGTCTACAGCAGCCCTGCCCCGCTGCCCTGCGATCCCTGCGAGCCCTGGAGCGGCGTCGCGAGAGCGGAAGGGATAGGAAGAGAAGGAGAAGAAGGAAGAGAAGAAGGAGGAGGAGGAGCAGCAACACCAACTTGTTGCTGTTGTCGATAGAGCTCCTGCAAGCCCGAGGGCCAGCGCCTCCTGTCCCTCCTGCTGCTCTTCCCTCCGCGGCAACAACAAGAGCACAGCCTCAACCACCACCCTCTCACGAAGCCGCAGACGACCAGCACGAGCCCGGCGACAAGCCCAGCGAGGGCGACCGCGGAGTACAGCAGCTCCCTCCAGCACCGGGCTTTGAGGCGACATAACAAGTCCTTCCAGTCCGGGCAGCGCTGCGAGCAGGTCCTGCGGGGGGTCCCGGGGGCCCCGCCGCCGTCCCCTTGGCCTCCTCCGTCGACCGGAGGAGGGGGGTACTCCGTGGCGTTGACAGAAAAAGAAACGACAAAAAGGTCGGTCGTTTTTCCCAAAGCATCAAGGACAGAGACGGCGCAGGAGGCGTCGGCGATCCCTCCGCTGGCGTCCGAGGTGGCGTGGAGCTCAAAGACGGCGTCTGTGGTGGTCCCGGGCTGCAGGGAGAGGTAGACGGAAGGCGGGGGCAGCAGCGGCAGAGGAACTGAGGAGGAAGAAAGGGAAGAAGAAGGAGAGGAGCAGTTTGTCGCGGTGACGGTGAAGTCCGCAGCGACTGCCCCCTCGTTCGCGATCGTCGCAGTCAGGAAGCCGGTCTGCGTCAGGGCCTGGAAGCTGCCGCAGGTGTCGACGGCGGCGGCGGCCTCGATCGGAGGTTGAGGAGGAGAAGAGAAAGAAACAGAAGGAGAAAGAGAAGACGAACTCGAGGAGAGAAAACTTGCTTTCGTCGCTCTCATCGTCGGCGTCGTGCCCGCCCCGGCGCAGACCCTCGCCGACCTCACGGCCCCCCTGGCCACGTTCGTCACCGCCCTCAGCCCGCTCGCGTTCACGCTCAGCGTCACGAGCGAGGCCGAGGTCGACGGCAGGGGCAGCCCCAGCCACAGAGGCCCAACACCCCCTCTTTTGAAGGCCTGGGTCGCCCCTGGCTGCCCTCCTCCCCACCTGGAGATCAGGTAGCGGGGGCGGATCCCTGAGGCGACACGCAGGGCGTCCTCTGCCCTGAGGTCCCTGATCTGGTTGTGGAGGCAGGAACCGGCCACGGAAGAGCAGGCGTTGGGCTGGGACCGGAAGGCCGCGTAAGAGGTGCCGACGCGGTCGCAGTCCCGCCCGTCGAGCGACGTCAGGGATTTATCTACCACAAGCCACTCGGAGGTGTTTTGCGTGAGGATCTGGGTCAAGGAGGTCGCGTCCGGCGGGTGGGGGATTAAGAGCACGGAGCCTCCGAGGTCCGGGGGGTTGTAGTAAGACGAAAGGTCGCCCAGGAGGCGGGCAGCGACGCCGGCGGAGGGGAGCACGCCGGCCGGCGACGCCGGCGTGAGGAGCAGGTTTTGAGAAGAAGAAGAAGAAGAAGAAGAAGAAGAAGAAGAAGAAGAAGAAGAAGAAGAAGAGGGGGAAGTCGACGAAGAGTTAGTCGTCGTCGTTGTCGCGTTGACGGTTATCTCAAAGTCCACAAGGCTCGGGCCCATCTCGTAGCCCTCGTACCAGAGCGGGTCGTGGCGGAGGCAGTGGGCGGACCCGGCGGCGATGAAAAAGGAAGAGAAGAGGTTGCAGTTGAGGTTGCCTCGAGTTCCTGGAGGAGTTTTTTCTTTTTCTTTTTCTTTCTTTTTGGAAGATTTGAGTTTTTTTTCTTTCTCTCTTTCTCTCTTTCTCTCTTTCTCTCTTTCTTTCTTTCTCCTCCTCCATCCCCAAAACCGAACCAAACCAAACCACTTCCCTACTCACCCTGCGTCGACCCTCCACCCAGCGTCCCCGACCCCAGCTGGTCCAGGCTGCAGTCGCAGCAGAAACCCTGCGAGTCCGGGATTCGATCGGAAACCAGTGCCCCGCCCCCCGTCGTCGCCCACCCGCAAGTGGGGTTCGAAGACAGCGACCCGGCGTCGCAGGTCAGCGAGGGCCAGCCCGTTCCGGTGCTGATTATCGCCTCTCGGACCCCGTAGTTGAAGGGCTGCAAGTACGTCAGAGGGAAGGTGGCGTAGGTCGGCGTTTTTGTGACAGAGACCCGGAAGGGTGACTCGAGGTCCTGACAGAGGCAGCCGGCGTCGGCGCCGAAGCGGCAGGGGCAGGGGCAGGGAGTTGCCGAGTTTGAAGGAGGAGCTGTTCCGCTTCCTCCGCCGCTGGTTCCGTTTTTGTTGCTCACCAGCACGCACGCGACGTCAAAGTCGAGCGAGGTGGTTGCCAGAGCGGCTCCGGACTCGACGGCGAGCGTGACGACGAGCTTCTGGGTGCAGTTGAGTGCGGCGTCGAACTGAGAAGAAAAGGGGAAGAGTTCTTTTTCGGGATTTTTTTTTGTTCTTTTTTGAGGGCACTCCAGAGAGAGAGAGAGAGAAGAAAGCTTTTTTCTTTCCTTCCTCCTAAGGACCTTTCTTTTTCTTTACCTGTCCGTCGTTGGCGCAGGCCTCGAGAGACGAGGCCGCGATGACCTGGACGGCTCGAGCTGGTTTGGAGCAGAGCAGGAGGAGGAGGGAGGCGAGAGGGAGGAAGAGGGACGGAGCGGGCTGCCGCCAAGGGGCGCGGCGAGCAGAGGTCAGCGGCCGAAGAGGCAGCCCCGCCGCTGCTGCTGCTCCTTCCGTTCGCATCCTCGCTCTGGACGACGAGGAACGCTTGCCGTAGAGGAACGCTTGCCGAGGAACTGCTGCTCCCTCCTTGTCGTGCGAGAGAGAGAAGAGCCAGCTTCAGGCTCTCGAAGCGGAAGCGCGGGCTCCTCGACGAGGTCAAAGCGGCGAAAAGAGAGAGAAAAAAAATGAGGTCGCTTCTCACTCTTCGTTCGAGGCTAGCAATCAAACCAAAAAAAAAAAAACTTCTCCTTCTTCTTCCTCCTCCTCCCTCTCGACCACTTCCCTTCGAGCGCTCGATCTCCTGTCCCTCCCCCTGCTCGCCCATGCACGCGTGCCATCTCAGTAGCTCTAGTGTCAGCAGGTTGGGCAAGGTGAGAAGAGGGAAGGGGAGGGGAGATTGCGAGCGAGTTTCTTTTTTTTGTTTTCGACGACGAAAACAAAGCCGCCGTCGTCATCGTTTCGATCGCTCTTTTTTTGACGCTCGCCCTATTCACCCCCGTATTTGCACCCGCGAGACCCTTTCTTACTCTTCTCTCACTCTCACGGGCTCTTTAACGAGCATCTTTCTCTCTGATCGCAAAAAAAACAACTCAAAACTAGGTCGCATCGGTCAGAAACAAAGCATTCTCCTCTTCTCCATCGTCGTTGTCCTCGTCGCTCCGTTGTCTCTTCTCGACCTCTTCGACCTCTTCTCCCTTCTCGAAAATGTCGACCAAGGCCTCCGCCGTCTCCCGCCTCGACTCCGTGCCCCAGGCCCCCCCGGACCCCATCCTGGGCGTCTCCGAGGCCTTCCGCGCCGACAACTCCCCTGACCGCCTCAACTTGGGCGTGGGCGCTTACCGCACCGAGGAGCTCAAGCCGTGGGTCTTGCCCGTCGTCGTCGAGGCCGAGCGGAGGATGCTCGCGGCGGGCAACGACAAGGAGTACCTCCCCATCGAAGGGTTTGCTCCTTTCAACGCTGCCACCGCCAAGCTGCTCCTGGGGGAAGGCTCTGCCGCTTTGAAAGAAAAGAGGGTCGCGACCATCCAGTGCCTGTCCGGGACGGGCTCCTTGCGGATCGGGGCGGACTTTATCGCCAAGTTTTTACCGAAGGGCACCAAGGTCTTCGTCTCTGACCCGACGTGGGGAAACCACTTCAACATCTTTGGCGATGCGGGTTTAGAGTGCGGCAAGTACCGCTACTTCGACGCCAAGACGGTGGGGCTGGATTTCGAGGGGATGATCGCTGATCTGGACTCGGTGCCCAAGGGGAGCGTGATCGTTTTGCACGGTGAGTGAGGTTTTTTTTTCGGGTTTTTTTTTTTCTTTTTCTTTTCGACCTCCTTCCAAAAAAACGTCAAAAGCAGTGAGCAAGTCCGTCGGCCCGGGTTTCTCTACTAGGAAATTTCTCCCATGCCCGAGGAAAAAAACCGAAAGCAATCAAATCGCTGCGAAATCACAATGGATTGGGAGTCGTACTGGCCGGCGCGGAAGGCTTTTGTTAAACTTTGCCCGGCAATCCATGAAACGCCTGCCGACAAAAAAAAACTCTTTTTTTTTCTCACTCACTTTTTTTCGAAAAAAACTCAAAAAACAAAACTTTCTTCAAAACCCTAGGTTGCGCCCACAACCCGACGGGCGTCGACCCCACCCGGGACCAGTGGGCCGCCATCGCCGACGCCTGCGAGCGCAACAACCACCTCCCGTTCTTCGACGTGGCCTACCAGGGCTTCGCCTCGGGGTCCCTCGACGACGACGCCTGGGCTCCGCGCTTCTTCGCGCACGACCGCGGGTTGGAGATCCTGGTCGCGCAGTCTTACTCCAAGAACCTGGGCCTCTATGCAGAGCGCGTCGGTGCTCTGAACTTTGTCCTTTCGGACGCCGGGGCCGCCACGCGCGCGCTGTCGCAGGCCAAGAGGATCGCGAGGGCGATCATCTCCAACCCTCCAGTGCACGGAGCGAGGATCGCCGCCGAGGTCGTGGGCAACGAGGAACTGTTCTCGCAGTGGAAGTCGGAGATGAAGCTGATGGCAGACAGGATCAAGAGCGTTCGAGGGTTGCTGCAGAGCGAACTGGAGAAGGCCTCGGACGCCAAGGACTGGTCCTTCGTGACGCGGCAGATCGGGATGTTCAGCTTCACTGGCTTAACCCCAGCGCAGGTCGAGCGGATGACTAAGGAGCACCACGTGTACATGACCAAGGACGGGAGGATCTCGCTGGCGGGTCTGAGCGCGGCGAAGGCGCCGTACCTGGCCGCTGCGATCGCGGACTGCGTGAAGAACGCGTGAGCAGAAAGGGAGAGAGAGAGAGAGTTTGGGCGTGTTGTCGGGGTTGAAAAAGAGAGAGAAGGAGTTTTTTTTTCCAAGTGTGCAAAAGTTTTTCCATTTTCGAGTTTCCACGCAATTCAAAGAAAAAAGAAACCATGCGATCTCTCTCCACGAAGAAGGCCGCTCAGTCTCCGCTCCCTCCAACGACGACAGGGACGATGCGGGTCTCAGGAACCTCCCTGCGCAGCAGGACGTTGATCGGCGCCGGGGCGGTGGCAGCTTCGTTGCCGAATCGGCGAGCGGCTCCGACGACGACGGCAACGCCCATTCGACGTCAACTCTCCTCTCCCGCCTCTCGCCGAGGCCCGAGCCCTCCGTCCGCGGTCCTCACCGACAGGGGCACGCGCGTTGACGCCTCGGAGGTCACCATCAAGCGATCGCTGGGCGAAGGCAGCTACGGGCAGGTGTTTGAGGTGAGGATTGGTTTTTCTTTTTTTTGAAAATTCCGACGTTGCAGAGAGGCGCTTCCTTGTCTCTTCCTCTCTTTCCTTTTCCCTCCTTTTCCTCAACCCCCCGACCTCCCTCCACCACCTCCACCAACCACACCACACACCAGGGAACGCTCTCCACCCCTTCGGGCCCCTGCCGCGTCGTCCTCAAGCGCATGAAGCCCGCCGTCGACGGCGCCGCCGGCTTCTTCGAGGCGGAACACTTGTTAAACGCCTACGCGTCGCGCGCCGCGCCCGGTGCGGTCGCGACCTTCCTCGGGTTCACGACCGTGCCCACGGGGTCGACAGGCGGCACGGCGGGCTTCGCCACCTACTCCAGGCTGGTCGAAGGAGCAACTTATTTGGTCTGGGAGTACGAAGGGTTCAAGACTCTTTCTTACTATCTGAGGAGGAGAGACTGCGACGCCGCCCTGGCTGCAGATCTAGGCGTTCCGTTGGAAAAGGTCGCCGCCACGGTCATGGGGGACATCCTGCGGGCCGCGGCCCAGCTGCACAGGGCCGGGATCGTGCACAGGGACGTGAAGCCCGAGAACCTGATCCTGGCGGAGCCAGCGCTCTACGCCTTCGGGGAGGAGAACGGAAAAGTAGCAAGTTCTTCTTCTTCTTCTGGATCTTCTTCTTCGACAACTTCAGAACGTCCAAAGACTTCCAGGCAGCGCCAGCAGCTCGCCCCGCGCTTCAAGCTCATCGACCTCGGCGCCGCGGCAGAGCTGCGCAAAGGGACGGGCTACGACCCCGATGTGGGAGTGCTCGACCCGCGCTACTCCCCTCCGGAGCGTTTTATCCTACCAACAACAGCGCCGGCGCTCTCTAGCCTGGGAGCTGCCCGCGTCCCCGGGGTTTCGGCCTTGCTGGGCTCCGTGCTCTGGGGACGGCACAGGCCCGACACCTTCGACTCGTACTCCGCGGGCGTGATCCTGATGCAGCTGGCGGTTCCGAAGCTGAGGTCAGCCAACGGGCTCAGGGCATTCAACGAGGCTTTGAGCAAGAGGGGGCACGATTTACTGAGTTTGAGGGACGAGCCGGACAGGGCCGTGGGTTCTCTTAATTCTGATGTTTTGGATGCCCGCGACGGCGCAGGGTGGGACCTGGCGGCGTCGCTGCTGCGGGCCAGGGCCAGGGTCACCGACGACGGCGAAGGCAACGTCGAGTTTGGAGAGACGGGAGGAGGGGGTCGCCCCGGGGCTGACAGGGCGCTGCGGCACCCTTTCGTCGCCGCCGGGGCCGTGCCGCTCGCAGACAGGGCCCCGGGGCTGAACGTGGTGTCTTCAGGCTCGATGACCACGACGAAGGTGGTCCCTGCCGCGGAGAAGAACAAAAGTGCCGCTTCGGCAGCGGCGGCAACGACGAGCTCGAAAACTTCCTCTTCTTCTTCGGCGTCGTCATCGTCGGCGGGAGTGCTCTCCGGCGCCGTCTCCTCTGTCTGGCGCTCGGCGACGAGGCGCCTCTTCGACCTCGAGGCCTCGCTGGTGGCACAGAGCGACGTGGTCTCCACGCAGACGACGCGCGTCCAGCTCGCCAGGGCGAAGGCCGAAGAAGAAGAGGAGAAAGCCGCTGTTGGGTCGGACAACAGGAGGGCCGCGGCGGCGGCGGCGAGGGCGGAGCTCGCGCGAGAAGAGGAACAGCTCGCTTCGGCGACGAAGAAGCTGCGGTCGCTGGCCTCTGACTTCGAGCGCACAGCCAAGCGCGCCTCGGACACGCTCACCGGGTTCTGGGGCGGAAGTGGTGGTTCTTCTTCGTCTTCCACTTCCTCTTCCTCTTCTTCTGCTGTCGCTGTGAAAGTGACGAAGAACAGCTCCAGCGCGGCAGCAAAGAACAGGACCGCCGCCGCGCTCGCCGCCGACGTCTCTGCCGCGGCCGAGGAGCAAGAAATGTCTTCTTCCTCCTCTGTTTCCTCCCCCGTGGGCTCCACGATCAAGGCCGCAGCCGTCGGCAGCGTCTACTCCGGGCTCAAGTACATGGGCGTGGCCCTGAAGGTGGCCTCGGCGCTGGCCTCCTCCGTGGCAGCCAGCGCCGAGGAGGCCACGGCCGAGGCGGAAGCGGCGGCAGCGGCGGCTTCAAACCTACAAAAAACCAAAATCGTGCCCGAGGTCGAGCGGTCCGCCGGGCTCGCCTTTGTCGACGCCCTCAGGGAGCTCGACCCGCCACCGGCCGAGAACGCCGACTGGGACACGGAGGTGGCCCCTCGCCTGATAGGGGACGGGCGCTTCAGGGCCGTGCCCGCTGCCGCCGCCAGGGGGCTCTACGAGGCGTACAACCAGGCCCTGGCCGACGCGGCCGAGCGGCGCGCCGAAGACGCGAGGCGCGGGTTTGAGAATCTGCTGAACGAAGAGGCCCGGAACTACTTGAAGGCCGCCGGCTCTTCTTCCTCCTCTTTACCTCTCACCTCGCTCACCTGGGAGGCAGCCGCGACCAAGTGGGCAGCGGAACCCCGCTTCATCGCAGCGGTGGCCACGGGCGTCGACGTGCGGGGCCTGTTCGACTCCAAGAGAGGCGAAGCCACAAAGGAAGCGGCCTTCGTCACGCTGCTCTCGACGTCGATCCCCCGCGTGCTGGGCTCGGCCCCCGCGGGCAGCAGGAGGCGGCTGGCTGCCAACCTTCGGTGGTCAGACCTGCGGAGGCTGATCTCCGACGACGACGCCTTCCTGCCGATCGCGGAGCTGCGACGCAGGGAGCTGTTCGCGGAGCAGCAGGCGGCGCTCGTCGAGGCCGAGAGGGCTGCGGCGGCGGCGGAGGAGGCCGCGGCGGCGGAGAAGAGGAGGGTGCTCGAGGAGGAGGCGAGGGCCAAGGCCAAGGCCATCGCTGCTCTCGAGGCCGCCGAAGCTGCTGAGGCCAAGGCGGAAGCGGAGGCTGGAGCTGCTCTTATTGCTGCTGCGCAGGCGGAGAAAGAAGCGGAAGAGCCGGAGTCGGAAGAAGAAGAGGTCGAAGAAGAGGTCGAAGAAGAACAACCCGTCTCTCTGCGCGCGGCCTCGGCCGCCGCAGTCGGCGACTTTGCCTCCCGCTCCTTTGACGACGAAGACGACGACGACGGCTATGGGATCGAAGACGACCGCTCCGAGTCCTCCTCCAACGTCGAGGCGCTCCGCGAGGAGCAGGCCAAGCTCAAGGCCGAGTACGAGCGGATGGAGGAGAAGCTCCGGGCGATGGAGGAGGCGCTGGCCTCGACGAGCGAGTAGGAGAAAAAGAGAGAGAGATGAAAGAGAGATGAGAGATAAAGAAAAATTGATGATAGCCGATAACAAAACACAACAACACACTACCCTCTGCGAGCACTAGAACAACAATTGAATCAGATCCACACACACACACACAAACGAACGAGTAAACAAACGACAGAGATTTCAGAACACGCGAAAACGAGAAAGAGAAAGAGGTGGCGGGAAGAAGAGGTTGATTTTTTTTTTCGAAAAAAAAACTCGTTTTAAGCGAAGGCATTGACTCCCTTTTTCTTTCTTTCCCTCTCTTCCGCTTCTTCCTCCTTTTGCCCAGAAATGATAACTCTCATCTCGGGCCTCATCGAGTGGGCCACGGCCAAGGAGGAGGTCCGCGTCATCCTGCTGGGCCTCGACGCCGCAGGGAAGACGACGACGCTGCAGGCGCTGAGGGCCGCGGCCGACCGGCGGGCGAGGGGCAGGATGAGCTCGTCGTCGTCGTCGAATGCCGAGCCGCTGCCGAAGGCCAGGCCCACGGTCGGGCTCAACGTCGGGAGGCTGGACACGGCAGGTGCCGCGGTGATGCTTTGGGACCTGGGAGGGGCAGCGGGGCTCAGGGTGATCTGGGATAGGTGAGGAAATGATATTGGGTGAAGCGAGAAATCGAATGGCTGTCAATTTCGATCGAGCGAGCGCGATCGATCGATGGAAAAACAAAACCTCCCTTCTCAACCTCTTCGCTTCTTCTCTTTCCCCCCTCTTTCCCAACAAAACAGATACATCCGCGACGCGCACGGCATCATCTTCATCGTCGACGCCTCCAACCCGGCCCGCTTCGCGGAGGCCCGCGCCGTGCTCGAGAGGCTGACCTCCTCCCCGGACGCGGCGGGCGCTCCCTTGCTGATAGTAGCCAACAAGGACGACGCCCGCGGCGCGGCGTCGGCGGCCGATGTCGCCGCCGCGCTGGGCCCCGTCGCGAGGGAGGGTACGCCCGGGGCGCCCGTGCGTCCCAAGGTGATCTCGGCCTCCGCTGTGGTGACTGCCATGGGTGGGAGCAGTCTGTTGGCGAGGAATGGCGGCGGAGGAGGGACGGCGGCGGGGGCAGCGGGAACAGGGAGCAGCAGCAGTAGCAGCAGCAGGGCCGGCGCGGCGACGACGACGACGGCGACGGCCTCCGGGGCAGCAGCGGCAGCAGCCAACGCAGCGAATCCCGGTTCCAACGGAGGATCACCGAACACCACCGACGTCGACGTGAGCAACGAGACCTTAGAAGAGGCGCTGCGGTGGGTCGTCGACGCGTCCCGGAGGGGGGCGAGGGCCGAGATGCTGCGGGAGAGGGCGGCGGTGGCCGGGTCCTGAGATGTTTTTTCCGTTTTTTCCTTTCGTTTTTTCTTTCCTTTCGTTTTTTTCCTCTTGCTTCTCCTTCTTACCCGGACTGCTGTAACTCTAGATATATGGAAAAAAAGGAACGCCTTTGCGATTGACGAAATCTACTGTTTTGAAAAGAGAGAAAAAAAATATAATTACATTTGTTGTGGGAGGACGCAGAAGCAGAAGAAAAGAAAGAGAAGAAAGAGGACGCAGAAGCAGAAGAAAAGAAAGAAAAGAAACGGCAGATCGGAAAAAATCAAAATTCAAAAGCTCTTTTTCAAAACGGCACAAAGGCCCAGGCCCGCACGCTGACCCTCCCTCGCTTCTCCCTGACCGCGCACAAGCACCCGGAGAGCCTCCCGTCGACGGACCGAGCGTCGCTCTCTGCGTCCGAGGGCCCCACGACGCTGTCGCCGCCGGGGCCGGACTGCCAAGGGGGCGCCGCCGCCGAAAAGCTTCCACCTCCGCCGTTTCCATTTCCTCCTCCGCACCCGACGCCCCACGCCACGCCGAAGCGGAGGCTGTCCACGTACTTGCTCGAGGAGGAAGAGGCCGCCGCGCCGACGACAGAAGCCAGGGAGAGGTTGGCGAGCGAGCCCAGGAGGCCGCCGCTGCCGGTTCGAGGACTTGGAAGTGGAGGAGTTGAGGTCGAGGTCGCTGTCGTCGTCGTCGCCGGCGTTGGCGTCGGCGTCGTCGCTCCTCCAACGACGCCGCTGCCGCTCCGGCTCACGCTGCTGCTGCTGCTGCTGCTGCTGCTTCCATTCCCGTTCCCGTTCCCGGAAGCCTCGGCAAACAGCTCGATCCTGCTGTTTCGCTGCCCGCCCCCACGCCCCAGGGCGGCCCTGGCGTTGCCCGGGCCCAGCCTCACCGAGAGGTCGAGAGGACGAGAATAGAAGGAGGAAGAGGAAGACGAAGAAGAAAAACTCATTTCTTCTTCTTCCCTTCCTCCTCCTCCCCCTCCTCCTCCTCCGAGAACGATCCCGGAGAGGCGCGCCTCGGCCCTCCAGGAGCGGGAGCGGAGGACTCCTCTGGCTCCTCCTCCCGTGCAGAGAGCGCCGCGGAGGCTGAGGCGCGGAAGTGAGAGAGAAGAAGGAGAAGAGGTTTCTTTCGTCGTCGTCGTCGAAACTTCTTCGCCCTCCTTGTTCTTCTTCCTCTTCCCAGGAGGCCGCGGTGCCGCTGCCAGCCAGCGAGGGACTTCCAGAGAGAGTCCTCCTTCGACTCGAGCGCCGTCCGGTAAAGGAAGGGAAGAGAGACAGGAAAGAGGAGACGAGCGGAGGTTGAGGTTGAGCTGCTGCTGCTGCTGCTGCTGCTGCTGCTGCTGCCGCTGAGAAAGGGAAGAGAAAGGGGAGAAAGAAAGCGGCGAAGAAGAAGAAGAAGAAGCGTTGAAGAAGCTCCCTTCGTAAGCAGACGCCGGTCTCATCGTCGAGCTCTGTTCTCCGTTCCTGTTGCCGCTGTTTTGCATGCGCTTGTCGCTGCTTCCCCTCTGCTGGTGGTGGTTTGCCAGGGTGAAAGCCGTCACCTTGATCGCAGAGGTGATCCTCTTCTTCTTCTCCTTCTCCTGAGAGTCGCCTTCCGAAAAACAGCTGTTCCTGCTCCCGTTGCCGCTCCCGCTCCCGGCGAAGCACGCCGCCAGAGCCCGCGCCGACCCGGCCTCCGCCGTCACCGACAGCTGCGTCGTCGTGCCCAGGTCCGTCGAGAGCGAGGCGGAGAGGGCGCGGGAGCAGGCCTCTGGCCCTGCTGCCGCGGCGGCTCCGACGACGACGGGTCGAGCGGTGGCCCAGGCCTCCAGCAGCGTCTTCGTCCCCATTCCTCCTCCGTTTGCGTTCGACCTGCCTCCTCCGTGCTGCGGCTCGAGCCTCGCACGTAACCCGCGGGAGACGAAGGCGCCGTAGGAAGGGGCCCGGTAGGCCTGCGACGCCGAGAGAGACAGCGAGCACAGCGGCGGCGGGCGCGAGAGCAGCAGGAGGGAAAGGGAAGGAGAAAGAAGTGGAGGTGGAGGAGGCGTCGAAGGCCGCACTTGCTGCCTGTTCCGCTGCTTGTGATTGCTTCCTCCTCCGCCTCGCGATTGGTTCCTCTTGTCGACCGCGAAGAGCCCGGGCCAGGCCGCGGCGGCGTCGAGCGTCAGCTGAGAGCCGCTGCAGAGGGCAGAAGCATTGCCGTTGCTGTTGCTGCTGCTGCTATTGTTGCAGTCATTTCCTCCACCTCCGCTTCCTCCGTTGCCGATGCCGCCGAGCCTCCCGCTGAAGGAGGCGGAGGTCCCCGAAGCGCTGTCCCAGGACACGGAAGGGCGCACCTCGGTCGCCACGGGCAGGAGGCCGAGAAAGCTGGGCTGAGGAGGAGGAGGAGGGCGAGGAGGAGCAAGAAGAGACTCGTCTCCTTTCTCTTTCTCTTCTTCCTCCTCCTTTTTCACCCTCATCGTCCTCCTCGCTGCCGGGACCACCCGCAGCGTCGCCGACGCGTCCACCCTGCGCGACACGCTCTTGGGGATGTCTGGGATCATCGTCCAGGAGCGCCCGCGGCGCCAGGAGACGTGGGCGGCGTTGCCCAGCGAGGCCGAGGCAGAGAGGGCTGGCACGGAGGAGGTTGAAGAACAAGAAAAAGAGGTCGAAGCGGCGAGCGACGAAGATGAAGATGCCGCCGAGAGCGGCCTCTTCAGGGCTCTGTCAAAGGCCTCACCCACGCTGAGGTCGAGGCGAGACGATCCATCGATACTGCTCATCGGCGAGCCGTTGTTGTTGCGCCGCCTCCCCGAAGGGTGGCGCCTCCCTCGCCGAGATCCCATTTTCGATCCCCTCGAGATTGTCGAGAGAGGTCGGAAAAGAAAAAATGATTTTTTTCTCTCTCTCACTTTTCGTCAAAGAAAGAGGGGAAAAAGAAGCTTTCTTTCTTTTCTTCTCGACAGGGCACGCGTCCATTTCTGCATCGCCTCCATCCAAGCGCACGCTCGCATCTCCACATTCTTCCCATCGCGCGCTCATGACGGGCACAAGAAGAAGAAGGCGAGAGCCTCCTCGTCCGAGAGCTGCTGCTGTTGCTGCGTCGTCTTCGTCGTCGTCGTCGTCGTGCGACGTCGTCGCTCTCGCGACCATCGTCATCTTCGCCTGCCTCGCCCTCTTCGCCTCCGTCGCCGATGCCTCCCGCTTCGACAGCGAGGTGGGAACAGTCGGCTACGGTGCCAACGGCGTGGTAAGCAGATTGAAGAGAGATGGAGAGGAGACGGAGAAAGAAAGGGGCAGTGAAGACCTTCAATGTAAGGCCATCGATCGATTGATCGATGCTCAATCGATCGCGTCGTCGTGAGCTCGACCTCTTCTTCCCCTCTCCTAACCTCTTCTTCTTCTTCTCTTCTCCTCCTCCCACCCACCCAAACGCTGTACAGGAAGAATGGCGGGGCCGCGTCAATCCGGTCTCCTGGTCCCCTCGCGCCTTCGTCTTCGAGGGGTTCCTCACCACCCAGGAGACAGACCACCTGATCGCGCTTGCGACTCCCAAAATGGCCAACTCGACCGTCGTGGACAACGAGACCGGAGAGTCGTTCGCGTCCGAGGTGCGCACGTCCACGGGCATGTTCCTGGATCCGGCGCAGGACGCCGTCGTGGCCCGCATCGAGCGCAGGCTGTCGCTGATCACTCACCTTCCGGCAGCCAACGGCGAAGGGATCCAGATCTTAGCCTATAAAGACGGGCAGAAGTACACGCCGCATTTCGACTACTTCCACGACGACCTGAATTCCCAAGAAGAGTCCGGAGGGCAGCGCATCGCGACGGTGCTGATGTATTTGTCGACTCCCGAAGAGGGAGGGGAGACTGTCTTCCCTTCGGCCGCGGTGAAAGTCGCAGGGGCAGGGTGGTCCGAGTGCGCCCGCGACGGGTTTGCGGTCAAGCCGCGGAAAGGTGATGCCTTGTTGTTCTATTCTCTTTTACCGGATGGTACCAAAGACCTGGCTTCGCTGCATGGCTCGTGCCCCGTCACGAAAGGCCAGAAATGGTCCGCGACCAAGTGGATCCACGTGAACAAGTTCGTGCCCCCCGGGGAGGTGGCGCGCCTCCGCGCCGCTCGAGAAGCCGGAGGGGGAGGAGCCAATGGAGGGTGCAGCGACGCGAGCTCCAACTGCAAGGCCTGGGCGAGCACTGGAGAGTGCTCCAAGAACCCCAGCTACATGCTCATCAGCTGCCCGCGGGCGTGCGGGCAGTGCAAGGACAAGGAGAAGGAGAAGGAAGAAGCGGTCGAGGTTCCTCCGGCGCTCGAGGGAGGAGGAGCAGCAGACGCTGTTGCTTGAAGAAGGAGAAGAGGGAGAAAGAAAGGCTGCCAGCTTTTTTTGCTTCCATCTGTTTTTCTGTACCAATGAGAGGGAGGGGAAGAGCTAGAGGATCGGAGAGAAAGAGCGCGCTGTGGCGGAGGGGGTGAACTTGCAATAAAGAAGAAGGAAACGAAAACGATAACGAAGGACAAACTCGGCATCATTTCTTTCTCTCTCGATTGAATTTTTCCAGGTCGCAATCTCGAACAAACGTTTTTCCCATGGGCAACGCCTCCTCCTCCTCGCGCTCGAGCCAACGAGCGCCCTCGACGAACGCAGCGAGCGAGCCCGTCGTCGATGACGACGACACCAGCTCCCCGCCCGCGCCGGTGACTCCGCTGGCGGGGCCCGCACCGGCTTCCGCGCTCGTGGAGACGCCGCGGCCATCATCGAGGTTGGCGATGCCCTCGTCGACTGCCGCCCTCGCAGGCGCCGCTCCGACCCTGGACCTCGAGCCCGGAGATGATGAGGAAGACGAAGACGAAGACGCTTCCCCTTTCGCCATCGACATCGACGACATCAGGGAGGCCGCTTCGCGCATCGAGGACCACATCACGCACACGCCGGTAAGAGAAGAGAAGTGATGAGAAGAGAAGTGATGAGAGAGAGAGAGAGAGAGAGAGAGAGAGAGAGAGAAAGAGAAGCGAACAACAAAAGTCGGGTTTTTCTTTTCTTTCTTTCTTCCCGTCTCACGCAAGAGAGGAAAAACCAAACCTCAAAAAACAGGTGATGCGCTGCCGCAACCTCGAGCGCCTCGCCGAGGGGCGCAAGCTCTTCCTCAAGGCCGAGACCTTCCAGACCACGGGCTCCTTCAAGTTCCGAGGCGCGCTCAACGCCGTCCTCTCTTTGCCGGCGGTCGAGGCGGACGCCGGCGTCGTCACGCACTCGTCGGGCAACCACGGCGCCGCCCTGGCGAAGGCTGCCGCCGTCCGCGGGGTGAAGGCGACGATCATCATGCCCGAGGGGACGCCTCGCGTGAAAGCCGCAGCCGCCCGCGCCTACGGTGCCGAAGTGATAACTTGCCCCCGCTCTGGAGGGATGGCGGCGCGCGAGGCGGCCGCCGCCGCCGTCGTCGCCGAGACCAAGGCGACACTGATCCCGCCTTACAACCACCCTGCCGTCATGGCCGGGCAGGGAACACTGGCCCTGGAGCTGCTCGCCGCCGTCCCCAACCTTGATGTGATCGTGGTCCCGATCAGCGGTGGAGGGCTGGCTTCCGGGGTAGCCGTCGCCGCGAAAGCTTTGACAAACGGGAGGATTCTCGTGATCGCTGCCGAGCCCCGAGGCAGAGACAGCAAGCCCTGCGCCGCCGATGCCGCCGCCTCCAAGCTCAAGGGGGAGATCGTCAAGTCGATGCCTGCGCCCGAGACAGTCGCCGACGGCCTGCGGGGCCAGCTGGGCTCGCTGACTTTCCCCGTCGTCCGGTCTCTCGTCGACGCGATCGTCGTCGTCTCCGAGAGCGAGATCATCGACGCGACGAGGCTGGTGATGGAGAGGGCCAAAGTGCTGGTGGAGCCCAGCGGGGCCGCGGCCCTGGCTGCGGTGCTGTCTCCCGAGTTCGCCAAGGTGGTCGACGGCGTTGAAGGCGGAGGAGAAGGGAGCAGCAAGAAGAAGAAGAAGGCGGAGAGGGTCGGGGTTGTCTTGAGCGGCGGCAACGTCGACCTCGAGCCGCTGTTTGCCGAGATGATGAAGAGCAGCGGAGTCAAGAGCAAGAAGTGAACAAGTGGAGATGATGACGATTTTAAAACACACACCATGCTTCTTGTGATAAGTTACAGCAGTAGTAGAGTAAGAAGCGGGAGAAAAAGTTCAAAAAAAAAGGTTTTTCATCTTCTTCTCCTTCTTCGGTCAATCGCCTTTCTCTCTCTCTCTATCTCTCTCTCTGAAGCTGAAGAAAAGGCAGCGAAAGTTCTTCTTCTCCTTGTTCACTCGCAGTAGCCCGCGTGCTTTGGCGCGTCTCCTCCGCCGCAACCTTCTCCCTCCTTCTCTCCTTCTTTCTCTTTCATCTCCTTCTTCGCCTCCTTGTCGGCGTCGAAAAACCCAACCGTCACAGCGCACACCGCGATCACCATCTCGTCGCTGGTGTCCCCCAGGCTGGCGATAGCGATCCCGGAACCGGCACTCAGACCGCCCTCGACGACCTCGACCTCAGCCTCCCCGTAGGGAAAGACCTTGGCGACTTGCTGCTTCTCGACCTTTTCAGGGTGAGGCACGCCGATTTTCACGTGCAGCTTCAGGTTTTCGTACCCTCCCGGGACGAGCCGGCGGATCGAAGGGATGGAGTTGAACTCGATCGAGTTGCGGGCGGCGCGGACCGCGGCCTTGGTCGAGTCCTGGCCGTGGCCGTCGCAGCCGAAGCCTGTGGGGGAGAAAGAGGAGAGAAAGAAAGAGAAAGAGAGAGAAAGAGTGAGCTGTGCTTTTTTCGAGCTTTTTTTTTCTCGAGCCCCTCTTTGGAAGGCAGAGACAACGATCAAGACAGCAGCACGCAAATTCAATTTTTACCTGTCTCAATGAAGAGCACGGTGTTCATCTTGGAGCCGGGAGGCGGTGGGGTAACGACGGCCTCGGAGGAGTTTTTCTTCGCGGCGGCAAGCGTCGTCCTCGTCGTCGTCGAAGCATCCGGTCGAGGCATCGACTTTTCGATGCACGCGTCGGCACCGTCCGTCATTCTCGTGTTCCTCTTGGGGATTCTGGTTCTTCTGAGAGGCGGCTGCAGAGAACGGAGAGAAGAGAGAGGCCTGTGAGGAGGAGCGGGAGAGAGCCTCGGTGTTGTCGAGAGAGTTGAGCAAGGGGCGAGGAGCAATTTCATTTTTTTGTGTGTGTGTGCAGCGGCGATCTCGTTTTTTTCACTTTTTCGGGTTTTTTTTTTTTCGGGCTCGAAGAAAAGAAAAAAAACTGCCACTCACTCGATGACCCGCGGTAAAAAGACCCCGGCTGCCGCCGAGGCCCCTGCTGCCAAGGCAGGGGCAGCGACCGCGCCCAAGCCCAGGAAGACGATGACGACGAAGAGGGTAGCCTCCGTGGAGGCGGAAGCGAACGCGAAAACGTTGAAGGAGGCGCCGACGAAAGCGACGGCGAAAGCGACGAAGACGGCGACGACGAAGGCGACGACGACGACGAAAGCGGCGGCGAGGCCCCCTCGCGCTCCGTCTGCTGGAGGAGCAGGTAAGCCCAAGGCGCCCCCGCGCGAGCCCCGCTCGAAGACGAAGAAGAAGGAGGCCGAAGAAGAAGAGGAGGGTGAGGAAGAGGAGGAAGAAGAGGCAAAAGAAGAGCAAGTGGAAGAGGAAAAGGCGGGAGAAGAAGAAGAGGGGAGGCAGCAAGCGGCGGCGGTCGGAAAAAAAACCGCCGCTACGAAGAGGTCGAAGAGGCCGCGCTCCGGTGACGCCGCCTCGGCCCCCGGCGCTGCCGACGAAGAAACTGGCATGGAGCCTCCTGCCAAGAAGCAGCAGCGCAGGCCAGCGGCAGCAGCGAAAGCGAAAGCGAAAGCGAAAGCGAAAGCGAAAGCGAAAGCGAAAGCAGCTGCTCCTCCTTCCAAAAGGCCCCCTTCGTTTTTTTCGCGTGCCCCGAAAGCGAAAAAGGTCAAGGAAAAGGAGGTGGAAGAAGAAGAAACCGCGGCGGCAGCAGCGCCGACTCCTTCGCCCGCCGCCGTCCCTCCGGCTCTTCCTTCTTCCCCGCCCGCTGCTCCGGTCGCGGCCCCTCCACCGTCGCCTCCGCCTCCTCCTTCTGCTGCTGAAGTCGAAAAGCTCCTGGAGGAGACGGAAGGAGGCGACAAAGCGAGGGGCGTTTCTGCCGGAGGAGAGAAGGAGAACGAGGAAGAGAAGGAGGAAAGGGAGAAGGCAGAGACGGAGGCGGCAGGAGATAAGAGGACGACAGCCGAGCCTGCTACGGCGACAAAGGAGGCGGCCAAGGCGAAGGAGAAGGAGAGCGAGAAAGCTCCTGCGGAGGAGGTGGAAGAGCAAGGGAAAGAGAAGGAGAAGGAGAAGGAGAAGGGAGTCGAAGAAACGGCGCCGCCGCCGCCGCCGCCGCCGGCTGCCGCTCCCCTCGCTCCCGCTGCTGCTGTCGTCGCCCCCGTCGCCCCCGCTTCGACCACTGCAGCTGCAGCAGCAGTAGAGGTGCCTGCTCCCGCCATCACGGCAGCAGAAACAGCGAAAACAGCAGCAGAAGCTCCAGCTCCAGTAGCTCCAGCAGTTCTCCCTCTTCCTTCTCTTCCTCCTCAGCCGCAATCGGTCGCCCTCAGGGTCCAGAACCCTCAGGCCTCCTCCGCCGCGGTCCCCGCCTCCGCCCTGCCCCTGCCGGCGCCGGGGGCCGAGACCCCTCACTTCGTCGACGTCCCGGGAAGCCACGCGCTGGCCAGAGAAGGGATGAAGCTGGTCGCCTCGAGCAGCAACGAGTGCGGAGAAGGAGAAGGAGAAGGAGAAGGAGAAGGAGGAAAAGAAAAACAGCAGCAGCAGCAGCAGCAGCAGCAGCAGCAGCAGCAGCAGCAGCAGCAGCAGCCCCCATTCAACCTCTTCGAGGTCGACGGGGGGAAGTTCTACGAGCTGCTCTGCGTCGTCCCTGGGATCGACCTCTGGGACGTGAGGTAAGAGGAGAATGAGTTGGGTTTTTTTGAGCTGGGGTTCGCTCTTTCTGCTCTCTTTCTCTTTCACTTTCTCTTCACTTAAAAAAAAAAAAAAAAAAAAAAAAACATCCAACTTTTTCTCTTTCTCTCTCTCTTCCTCTCTCTTTTCACCACCAGGGTCGTCGTCGACGGAGAGGGAAAAGAGGTCATCGTGGGCACCGAGGAGCAGGTCAACAAGCATTTCGCGGATGCGGAGGAAGAACAGAAGGCGAAGCAAGCAGCAGCGGCGGCGGCGGGGGCAGCGACGACGACGAAAACAGCTCCTCCACTTCCTTCTCAACTGCGAATGTGGCCGGCCCCTCCGCCGCTGCTCGTCGTCTCCCTGCCTCGCCGCGTCATCCCCGAACCGGGGAACTGCACCGCGACGCTCGGTATCTGCTCGAGGATGCTGGTGAGGATGAGGATCCGCGAGGAGGAGGCGGGAAGGGGCGAGGAGGAGGGGGCGTTGTGAAAAGAGAGAGAGAGGTAGAAGAGGTGTTTTTTTGTGCGTGTTTCGCCTTTTGTCTTTCCCGCAGGCTTTGAGGGAGAGAGAAAGAGAGAGAATCCCGCATCCATAGAGAGAGAGAGAGAGAGAAAATTAAGAGAGAAACCTGTATTGCTGACAAAAAGAGTAAAAAGCAAAACGAAAAAACAAAATAAAAACCGGGGAAAAGAACGAAAAACTCTCTCAACATTTCAAAACTGCGGCGGCGCAACGCCTCTCTCTTTCTCTCTTCTCTTCTCTTTCTTCTCTCTTCTCTCCATCTTCTTCTCCCCAAAACTACTACCTCACGACAAAGTCCACGACCACGGCGACGTGGTCGCTCGGGAACGACGCAGAGGGCAGGCCCTGCGGCAGGCTGGCCAGCGGCGGGGGGGCCAGCGCCGCGACGGCCGTCAGCGTCGTCCGCTGCGGCACGGGGGGCAGGGGGGGCAGCTCGATTGCCGCTGGTGTTGTGCTGCTGCTCGGAGGAGGCTTCGGCGACGAGTTTGCAGCAGAAGCATCCGCCTCTCCCTTTCCTTCTGCTGCTGCTTTTGCCGCAGTCGCAGCAGCAGCCGCCTCGGCCGCCTCCGCCGCCCTCTTGTTCGCCCTCCTGGTCGCGAGCTGCCTGTTCTTCTGCTCGAGGACCCTGATCGCCTCCTCGGTCAATAACGATTCTGGAGTGAACCAGAGGTAGTCGACAGTGCCGACGAACCCGCCGTGCGCCGAGGTGAAGGCCGGCTCGGCGCCGGCGACGGAGCGGTAGGCCGACTGGAGCGACAGCGGGTGCTTGGCGACCCAGCTGGAAGGGTCGGAGCTGTTGTCGTTGTCGTCGGTGCTGTTGTTGATTTGCGCGGCGGCGGCCGAGGCGGCGGCGTCGAGGTTGGCTTCGGACGACGAAGAGGTCGGTTTCTTCTTCGAAACGCCACCGTTTTGCTGGTGGTCGTTCCCGCCGTTCTCCTGAGGCGCTGAAGACCCGGGAGGGGCGGTGCCGATCACCATGTGGAGCTGCTCCAGGGTCCAGGTCCCGGAGATCGAGGCCGGGTGGCGAGTGGCGGAGGAGGCCTTGGCGGCGTTGTCGCCGCTGCCTTGCTCTGTCGACGACGGCGTCGTCGACGATGTCGTCGTCGTCATCTCGACCTCGATGACAGAGACCGCCGCGTCCACCTCGGCGAGCTCTTCTTTGCCTCCGTCGCCGCCGCTGCTGCTCTCGCCCTTGGCCGCCTTTTTGCTCTTCTTCTTTTTTCCCTGCTTCGAAGGGGAAGAAGCGGAGGAGGTCTCCATCTCGTCGCCGTCGTCGTCCTCCTCTTCGAACTCGCCGTCAGTGTCGACGTCTCTCCCCTCTTCTTTTTCTCCTTCTTCGCCTTTGCCCGCCGCGGGATGAGGAGGAGGAGGAGGAGGAGGAGCCGCGTTTGGCCCTTGCTGCTGCTGCTGCTGCTGCTGCTGCCTCATCCCTCCCCCGTATCTCCCCGCCGCCTGGTCCCTGACCGAGGCGAACAGGGGGAAGCGCGCGGCGACTTCGTCCTCGGCTTTCAGAACATGCGCCGCCGGCGACGACGTCGAAGCGTAAGCGTGAGTAGCAAACGGCGAAATACCTCCAACTCCACCACCAACTCCGCCGGTGAAGCTCCCCTGTCCTCCAGCGCCCCCGACCAGCTGCCCCGACAGGACCCTCCTGTCGAGAGCCGCAAAGTCCCTCAGCTCGCCACCGGAGACGAACTCGTACACAGCAGATCCGGGAGTCGCGTTGAAGTCGCCCCCCAGCAGCGCGTGCCCGACGGCGAACTTGGAGGCGACGGCGGCGGCCTTGGCCAGCAGCGTGCGCGCCTGCGCGAGCTTGACGTCGCCTCGCTTCGGGTTGAACAGCAGGTGCGTGTTGGCGACGAGGATCGGGGCGTGGGGGGGGAGCAGGCGAGAAGGCTGAGGAGAAGGTTGAGAAGGAGAAGTTTTTGCTTCTTCTTCCTCGCCTTCCTTCTTCTCCGCCGTCGCCGAAGAAGAAGAAGAAGAGGCAACAGCTGTTGCTGGTGCTGATGCATTCCCTCCTCCCTGCTGCTGCTGCACTTGCGTCCCCTGCTGCTTGGGCCGCAGCACCAGCAGCAAGGCGACGTTGTCCCTCAGCCCGTGGTCCGCCATCGCAATCGTCTCCGAGTGCACCAGGTCGAACTCGGCCCTCTTGTAGGCGGTGAGGCAGCCGTCGCTCCTCCCGCCCGTCCTCGGGGCGTGCTTGGCCTTGTACCCTAGCTTGGACAGCTCGCCCCTGACGTCGTCGGGGCGGTCGACCTCCTGCAGCAAGCAGATCGAGGGACGCCAGTGCGCGATCTCGGCCACCAAACCCGCAAGTCGACCGGGCCAGCTCAGCAGGTCCCGAGGGACCGCGCGGTAGAGCTCTGCGGCGTGCGCGTAGGCGAGCTCGTCGGCGAGGCAGTTGTAGGAGAGGGTGCGGAAGCGTAATGGGAGGGGGCGGAGAGGAGGTGTGCTTTCTTCTCCTGTTGTTGTTGTTGTTGTTGTTGTTGTTGCTGTCGTCGCTGTCGCCGCTTCCGCTGTCGCCGTCGCTTTCGCCTTCGCCTCTGCCTTTTTCAGCTCCTCCTCCTTCAGCTCCAGCCAGACGCGGCCCGGGGTGCCCGGCGTCGGGGCATGCGGCGCTCCTCGGCGGTAGAAAGGAGGAGCGGCAGCAGCAGCGCCGTGCCTGGGGCCAGCGGCAGCGCCGTTGTTGTGGTGGTGGTGGTGGTGCTGCGGGCCCCGACCTCCTCCGACGCCGCCGGCAACGCCGCTTGCCGTCGAGGTCGAGGTCGAGGTGTGCAAAAACCGGCACTGGTCCCCGAAGCGGCACGCGCCGTGCTCGGCAAAGTTCCAGCAGGGCGTGCGCGACAGGGCCAGGGTCGGTCCCGGGATCGGGGCGCCAGGCGCGGCGCCAGGGACTCCAGCGCCGCGGCCGCGGCCTCCTCCTCGACCTCCTCCTCCGACACCTCGGCCGCCTCCTCCACGGTAAAAGTTTTGCTGCTGCTGGTGATGATGATGGTAGTGGTGCTGCTGCTGTTGCTGCTGTTGTTGCTGCTGGTGGTGGTAGTAGAAGGCAGCGTACTGTTGCTGGTACGCATAGGCAGCGGCGGCGGCAGCGGCTGCGGCTGCGGCCTGCTGCTGCGGGTTCTGCTGCGGGTGAGAGGAAGGAGAGAAAGAGGAGGCAAAGTTTCCTCCTGCTCCTCCGCGGCCTCGGCCTCGGCCGCCGCCGCTCGGACGATGATCAACCGGAGCGGCAGCGGCAGCAGGAGCAGCAGCGACATTCGCGGCGCCCTCGCCACCTCCCTCTTCAATGCTCGTCTTTTCTGCCATTGTGGTCGCGACGTTCCTGGTCGCCTCGACGACTGCGACGCTCGACCTGGAGCAGAGACGCCGAAAACAGAGAGACGCGGGAGCGAGAAGGGAGAGCGTTGTGATTCTTCGCGGCGGCGGATGAAGAAAAAACGATGCTAGCTTTTTTCGTCTTTTTGTTCGCCGAAAGTCTAGTGCAAGGGGGCAAAACCGGAGACGCAGAGAGGAAGAGGGGAAGAGAGAGTCTGTCTTGCTGGTGTGTGCTCTGCTTCGACAACGGCGAAGACGGGGACCAGCGCGACGAGGAAGAGAAGAAGAAGAAAAGAGAGAAAAAAAGTGATTTTTTTTCTCTCTCTCTCTCTCGAGTTGGGAGTCGACGAATTTCTTCATTAATTTTTTTCCCCTTCGCTTTTTTTCGAAGCGCCCCTCGCTCTCGAAAAAGCTCTTATCGATCTCTCTCTCAAAAATCCAATCCTCTCATACTCTCTCGCTCGCTCTCAACTGCTGCTTTTCTGCCAAGAGCCAATCCCAGGGCCTAGAAAACATCCTCGATTTCCCATCGCGAGGCAATGCGGACCTTGAACACCGCTCGATGCGGCGTGGCGAACGCGCCAAAGTCGGTTGCTTTCTCTCGTCGCACTCAACCAACGACGACGACGATAAAGGCAACCTCGTCGAGCTCGACGATTCCATCGTCGTCGACTTTGCCAGCGGCTTTCTCCCTGTCCCTGCCTCGCCTCGCTCGCCCGACCACCCGGGTACGTCAATCGCGGCGATGTCGCGTCGTCTCGGCTGCCGCCGCGGCGAGCCCGAACGCCCTCAACGTCCGCCTGACGCCCCCGGGCCTCGCCCATTCCTCGCCGACCGTCGTCTACAAGTTTGGAGGCTCGTCGGTCGCCGACGCCACGAGGATGCGCGAGGTCGCGGACATCGTGTGCTCCTTCCCGGAGCACCTGCCTGTGATCGTGCTTTCGGCGATGGGCAAGGTGAGATAGGGAGAGAGGGATTGGAATTTGGGAAGGGAGCATTGAGGCGGAGAGAAAAAGAGCTCGAAGATAGCAAACGAAAAGAAAAAAATCCGAACTCGATCGACAGCCGAAAAAGAAAAGAAAAAAACTTCATCCTCTCTCTCACACCCTTCCGCCTCCTCTCTCCTCTCTCCACCAACCAACCAACTCTCCACCAACAAAAAGACGACAAACCTCCTCCTCGCAGCAGGCCAAGAGGCCCTCCAGCAAAACCCTTCCAGCGTCGCCTCGATGGCGCCCTTGCGAGCGGTCAAGGAGCTCCACCGCGCGACGGCACAGGAGCTCGGCGTCGACTCGAAGACCGTCGACAACGTCGAGGCCTTGTTGGCCGAGCTCACGCAGCTGCTGGTGGGCGTTTCTATTACCCAAGAACTCACGCCTCGCGCCAGGGACTCGCTGGTCTCTTTCGGGGAGAGGCTCTCCACGAGGCTGTTTGCCGCCTTTCTGAGAGCTTCCGGTGTCCCGGCCCGCAACGTCGACGCGTGGGATGCCGGGCTAACTACCTGCGACGACTTCGGGTCAGCCAACGTGGACTACGAGGCCAGCTTGCCGGCCCTGAGAGCGGCCCTGTCCCCTGCGCCCAAGGAAGCACCGGTCGCTATCTTCACGGGTTTTTTGGGGAGGGCTGCCAAGACCAAGGCGATCACGACGCTAGGCCGAGGTGGGAGCGACCTCACCTGCACGCTGCTGGGGGCCGCTTTGGGGTTGCCCGAAGTCCAGGTCTGGAAGGACGTCGACGGGGTGCTTACTGCGGACCCGAGACTGGTGAAGGAGGCGCGGGCCGTCGGGGCCTTGACCTACGACGAGGCGACGGAGCTGGCCTTTTTCGGCGCGGCGGTGCTGCACCCTCTGGCGATGCAGCCTGCTATCCAGGCGAGCCTGGCGGCCAATGGTAATGGTAATAGTGATTCTTCTTCTTCGATGAGCAGGAGTAGCTCTGTCGCGTCTAGCTCTGGCAGCAGCAGTGGAGGCAGCAACGGAAACGGCAGCGGCAACGGAAGCGGAGCAGCAGCATCAACCTCGTTTCCTTTCGTGCCGACGCCGCTGGCGGTCCGCGTCAAGAACTCGTACAACAGGATGGCCCCGGGGACCATCATCGCCGCCGACAGGGACATGAGCAGCTCGCTCGTGACCTCGGTCGTCCTCAAGGACCACGTCACGCTGGTCGACATGGTCTCGACGGCCGCTCCTGGGCAGGTGGGTTTTTTGGCAAACGTGTTTGCCGCTTTCCGGGACTGCGGCGTCTCGGTCGACGTTGTCGCGACCTCCGAAATTTCCGTAAGCCTGACGCTGGACCCTTCCCGGGTCTGGGAGAGGGAGCTGGTGGACTCGGAGCTCGACGCGCTGTTGAGCTCGCTGTCGAGGTTCGCGGCCGCCACGGCGACGAGGAACGTCGGCTGCGTCTCGCTGATCTGCAACGTCGCGCGCACGGCCGAGATTCTGGAGAGAGCTTTCGGGGTTTTGAAGAGGGAGGAGATCCCGGTTTTGATGATGAGCCAGGGGGCGTCCAAGACCAACATCTCCCTGATCGTCGGAGGGGAAGGGACGGGTCCAAAGGCGATCAAGGCCCTGCATGCGGAGTTTTTCGAATGAGAACAGAGAAGACGTGGTGAAGAGATGGTGAGAGAGAGAGAGAGAGAGAGAGAAAGAGCTTTTTGTTGTTGTTGCCTTTTTCCGTTTTTCGAAACTCGCGCGAGTTTAATTCTTTCTAAAATATTATAATTGTTACTCTTTCAACAAAACACAGCGATCATCTGCCTGGTGGATTCGAAGTGCGGAGAAGAGAGAAAGAGAGAGAGAAGAGGAAGAGAGAGAGGCGGGAAGCGAGAGAGAGATGAAAGATGAAAGAGAAAGGAACTCAAACGAAACCCGACTTTCTCCTTTTTTGCTTTTTTCGTTTCTCTTTCTCCGCGCATCGCTCCGACGAGCTGCGAATCGCTTCTTTTCCGAACCACAGACAACGTGAGGGACTCCTCGATGTTTTTGTTTGTTTTGAATCCTTTTTTTCTTTGTTGCACAAATCTCACTCACTCTTTTTAAAAAAAACACTCGTTTTGAAAAACCGTTTTAGTACAAAAAAGACACAAGGTTTGATGTTGAATCGGTTCTGTTTTGGGCGGTAGATCTCGGGTTGGTGAAGGGGGTTGGGGAGAGGCGATTTATATGGGCATGGCGGCGCTTCCTCGATGAGGAGGCATGCGCGCGGAAGCGGGGGAGGACCGGTGTTTTTTTTTTTTGGAAATCAGGTTTTTTTCTAAAAAAGGGAAAAGGCATTTCCTCACACTTTGCGACGAGACTACTCGAGCGCGCAGCGGGGTGAAAACGCCATTTTCCTCTTTCGTAAAGAAGTCGGTGGTGGTGGTGGTGGTGGTGGTGGTGGTTACGGCATTTGGGGGTGGTTTGTAAGGTTGAAAAAACTGGATTTTTTGGTCGTTCCTGAAGAATTGATTTTTTTTTCTCCGTCTCTCTCCATCTTCGACCCTCTCTCTCTTGCTCCACTCTCTAACCCCTCTCTCGGAATTCTCTCTCCAATCTCTCCAATCTCTCCTTCTCCAATCTTTCTCTCTTTCTCTCTCTCTCTCTCTCTCTCTCTCTCTCTCTCTCTCTCTCTCTCTCTCTCTCTCTCTCTCTCTCTCTCTCTCTCTCTCTCTCTCTCTCTCTCTCTCTCTCCAGAAAACAAACAGGTGAAGCCGGGCAGAGACGCCCTCCTCGGGGGGTGTGGCAG